>Ga0070691_10000965_pt1 | contig 11753 bp, 11 predicted proteins | sample KBSK1101metaG_FD_64673 | JGI IMG/M metagenome (GOLD analysis project Ga0070691, IMG submission 64673) | Corn, switchgrass and miscanthus rhizosphere microbial communities from Kellogg Biological Station, Michigan, USA - KBS K1-10-1 metaG | ecosystem: Host-associated > Plants > Roots >... | reverse complement strand
ACCGATGCCGGCCAGCCGCGCCAGCACCTCCGGCATCGCCGCCACCTTGGCGATATCGTCGTGGATCTGCTGGACGATCTCGCGCGGCGTGCCCTTGGGGACGTAGAAGCCGGTCCAGGTCGTCAGCAGCACGTCGGGCATGCCGGCCTCGGCCGCCGTCGGCATGGCGGGCACGGCGGCGTAGCGCTCGCTGTCGGTCACGAACAGGCCCTTCAGCGCGCCGCGGTCCATCGCCACCTTGGCGTTCACCGTGTCGATCATCATGAAGGTGAGCAGGCCGCTCTGCACGTCGGGGATGGCCTGCGGGTTGCTCTTGTAGCCCACGTAGACCGCGTCGACGCCGGCCGAGAGCTTGTAGAGCTCGGAGGCGACGCGCGCGGGCAGCGCCCCGGCGCCGTAGTTGTACTTGCCCGGCGCGCGCTTCAGCAGCGCGGTCAGCTCGGCGGCGCTGTTGATCGGGCTGTTCCTGTCGACCAGCAGCACGAAGGGCGAGGTGCCCATGCGCGTGATCGGCTCGAAGCTCTCGACCGGATCGTAGGGCAGCTTGTCGTAGATCGCGGGATTGACCGCCTGCGTCATCGCCGACGTGGCGAAGATCGTGAGCCCGTCGGGCCTGGCGCGCGCCACGGACTCGGCGGCCGGGATGCCGTTGCCGCCACCGCGATTGTCGACCACCACCGCCTGGTCCCACAGCGCCGACAGCCGTTCGGCATAGATGCGCGCGCTTATGTCGGTCGCGGCGCCGGCCGGGAACGGCACCACCACCGTCACCCTGCCGGAGGGAAATTTCTGCGCCCGCGCGATCGCCGGCGCGGCCAGAACCGTGGCCGCCGCAATCGCTCCCAACCGTCGTCTGCCGAACATGCTCCCTCTACGCAGATTGCCTGCGTCGAAGATAAGCCCTCCGCCGGCGGATTTCCCGGCCGATGTCGACAGAGTCCGTAATACGAAATAGGCTCCCACCTCATGATCGAACCCCGATGATCGAACCGGTCAGCCGCAGTTTCGCCGTTCTCGAGGCGCTGAGCCGCCGGCCGCACGGCACGATCGCGACCCTGGCCGGCGAGACCGGCCTGCCGCGGCCCACCGTCGTGCGCCTGCTCAAGACGCTCATGGAACTGGGCTACGCCACCCAGGTCTCGCGCGAGACGGGCTATCGCCTCACCGACAAGGTGCTGGGGCTGGCCCAGGGCATCCGCTTCGTCGACCATTTCGTCGATGTCGCGGCGCCGCACATGAGCCGCTTCACCCGCAAGTACGGCTGGCCGCTCTACCTCGGCACGATCAGCGAGCGCGCCATCACCATCCGCCATTCGACCGCGGCCGAGAGCCCGATGTCGTTCGAGCGCTCGGCACTGCAGAAGCGCAGCCCCATCCTGTCGAGCGCGCTCGGCCGTGCGTGGCTGGCTTTCTGCTCGGCCGAGGAGCGCCGCACCGTGCTGCGCGACCTCGGCGTGCGCCAGGATGCGAAGCTCACCGCCGCCTTTGCCCGCGTCAGGCGCGACGGCTATTCGTTCACGATCATGCCGCGCTCGGGCCGGCTGCAGGGCATCGGTGTCGCCATCCGCAAGGACGACCGCGTGATGGGCTGCCTGTCCATGCGCTTCATCCGCTCGGCCATGACCGAACGCGAAGCCGGCATGCGATACGGCGCGCCGCTCAATCTCCTCGCCGAAGCCATTGCCGAAAACGCCGAACGCTAGCCACAATCGCGGCTGACGATTTCCCGCCACCGGAGGACGCCCATGAAGCCGCAGGACGTGCTGAAGCATCCCGTCCACGTGCTGAGCGACGCGCAGCGTCGCGACTTCTTCGACAAGGGATTCGTCGTGTTGCCGGACCACGTGCCCGAGGCGTGGTTGAAACGGCTGCGGGCGGCGATGGCCGAGTTGCTCGAGCGCAGCCGCGCGGTGACGCAGAACGACGGGGTGTTCGTGCTCGAGGAAGGCCATTCGGAGACGGAGCCGCGGCTCCATCGCGTCAGCAGCCCGCAGGACCAGCACCCGGTGTTCTGGGAATTCATGACCGATCCGCTGATGACCGACCTCGCCGCCGACGTCGTCGGGCCCGACGTGAAGTTTCACCACGCCAAGCTCAACGTGAAGTCGGGCAAGGGCACGCAGGGTTTCGGCTGGCACCAGGACATCCCCGCCTGGCCACACACCGACTTCAGCCCGGTGACGATCGGCATCTATCTCGACGGCTGCACGGCCGACCAGGGGCCGCTCACCGTCGCCGAAGGCAGCCATGCCGGACCGCTGTTCTCGATGTACGACGACGCCGGCAACTTCGTCGTGAAGATCCGCGAGAAGGAGCTGGGCTGGCTGAAGGATGACATGATCCGCAGCATCACCGGCGGGCCCGGCACGACCCTGCTCCTGAATTGCCGCGCGGTGCACGGATCGGTGCCGAACAAGTCGGCGGCCGCGCGTCCTCTCCTGCTGCCGGTCTACAGCTCGGCCGATTCGTTTCCCTACACGCCGAGCCCGATCCCCAGCCCGCACCAGGGCGACGTCGTGCGCGGCCACGCCGCCAAGTATGCGAGCTTCGATGCCCGCCCCGTCGAGATGCCGCCCGACTGGCGCCTCGGCTACAAGCCGGTGTGGGCGCACAACAAGCCGCAGAAGGCGGGGTATTAGGGTAAAGGCCAATCTGCCATCAGACGTCGCTCCCGCGTTTGGCAATGTTTCGCAGGATGAGGGTCGCGGCCACCGCCAGGATCGGCACCATGCACAGTGCCACGGCAGCGCCCATCGGAAAATTGCCACCGCCGAGGCCGATGACGAACGCCAGCGTGGCAAGCACGTGGGTCCCGCCGAGCGGGCCGCCGTTGGTCAGCACGTTCACGATGGTGAAGCCGGAGAAACCGCCGATCAGCGAGAACAGCATGGTGATGGCAATGACGTTGCGCGTCATCGGAAAGGTCACATACCGGGTGCGTTGCCACCACGTGGCCCCGTCTATCGACGCCGCCTCGTAGAGTTCATCGGGCACCGATTTCAACGACGCCAGGTACATGATCATGAAGAACGGAGCCCCCATCCACACGGTCGCCAGGATGACGGCGAAGCGCGCCCAGTCGATCTCGGCGAGCCAGGAGATGCGGTGGATGCCGACGTGCTCGAGGAGCCAGTTGAAGGCGCTGAAGGAGGGATCGAACAGCTCCCGCCACGCCAGCGTGCTCATGGCCGGCGGAATGACCCACGGCACCAGCAGCATGCCGCGCCACTTGCGCTGGCCCCGGGCCGGAATGTTGTGCATGAGATGGGCGGCCACGAAGCCGACGATCGCCTTGCAGACGACGGCGCTGATCGCGAACAGGCTGGTCTGGTAGACGATCATCCAGAATCCGTGCCTGCTGAACAGGCGGGCGAAATTGTCCAACCCGACGAATTTCGTCATGCCCTTGTCGAGCATCGAGAGATGGATCGCGGAGCCGGCGGGATAGGCCACGAGCACGACGAGCAACGTGATCAGCGGCAGGCACATCAGGAAGGCAGTGGTCGATTTGCGCCGCATTCTAGCGCGCCCGCCCCCGCTTCGCCGCGACCCGGCGCGCGGCCGCGAGCGCGGCCCCGGCCCAGACGACGAGTTCGTCAGGCTCGTCGAACAGCCGTTCCGGCACGCGCCAGAAGGAAAGGTCGATCGTGGCGCCCTTCTTCTCGTAGTTCAGCGGCGGAGAAGACGCGGCCTCCGCGAAGAGCGCCTTGTTCAGCGCGTCGACCCGGAAATACAGCGTGTTCTCCGTCACCATGCCGAACATCACGCCCGCGCAGAACACGCCGGTCTTGCCGAACATCCGCCGCAGCGTGACGCGACCCAGCGGCGCCAGCTGCTCGCGCAGGAAGTCGGCAAAGGTGTCGCTGGCGACCACGCCCGATCCTACACCGGTACAATAGGCACCGTGCATCGAACTTGCCTCGGCCGACGGAAGGATTGCTCCCGGGCGCCGCGACTGGAACACTCCGGCCGACAACAGGGGGAAACATGCCGACATTCGATCCGATCGCCACGGCGACCGTGCGCAAGGCCGATCATCTCGAGCCGGCCTTCGTGCACGCCCACAACGTCGAGGTCGCGAAGCGGAAGCTCGGCGGCCGCAGGAAGCCGCCCAACATCCTCATCTACCTGATGGACGACGTCGGCTGGGGCGACTTCGGCTGCTACGGCGGCGGCGTGGCGGTCGGCGCGCCGACGCCCAACTTCGACAAGCTCGCGCGCCAGGGACTGCAGCTCACCTCGTGCTACTCCGAGCCCTCGTGCTCGCCCTCGCGCGCCACCCTGCACACCGGCCGCGTGCCCAACCGCCACGGCCTGCACCGCCCGCCTATGTACGGCGAGCCCGGCGGCCTGCAGGGCGAAGTGACCCTGCCGATGCTGCTGGGCCAGGCGGGCTACACCACGCAGGCCGTGGGCAAATGGCACATCGGCGAGAACATCGAATCGCAGCCGCAGAATGTGGGCTACGACGATTTCTACGGCTTCCTCTCGGTGTCGGACATGTACACCGAATGGCGCGATCCGCACTTCTTCCCCGAGATCGTCTACTCGGAGGCGCGCACCGAGTGGGTGAAGAACATGCCGTTCAACAAGTGCTTCGTGCACGCGAAGAAAGGCCAGCAAGCCACCAACGTCGAGGAGGTGACCATCCCCGTCCTCTCCGAGCTCGACGACAAATGGTGCGTCTACTCCGAGAACTTCATCAAGGCGCAGGCCACGAGCGATAGACCGTGGCTGCTCTACCACTGCACGCGCGGCGCGCACTTCGACAACTACCCGCACGAGAAGTTCCTCGGCAAGTCGCCGGCGCGCCATCCTTACAAGGACACGCTGATCGAGCTCGACGACATCATGGGCCGGCTGGTCGAGTCGCTGCGCCAGTCGGGCCAGCTGGAGGACACGCTGATCTTCGTGTCGTCCGACAACGGCCCGCACATGGAGACCTGGCCCGACGCGGCCTTCACACCCTTCCGCTGCGCCAAAGGCTCGACCTGGGAAGGCGGCGTGCGCGTGCCGGGTCTGATGTTCTGGCCGGGCACGATCGATGCCGGCGGCGCCAGCGACGGGCTGTTCGACTTCAACGACATCCTGCCGACGGCGCTCGGCCTGGCCGGCGCGTCCGAGCTGCTGCCGTCGGATCGCTACATCGACGGCGTCGACCAGACCAGCTTTCTGCTGGCACCCGACGGCCTCAGCAACCGCAAGTACCACTATTACTGGCTGTCGCAGACCTTCTCGGGCCTGCGCTGCGGCGAATACAAGATGGTGCTGTCGGCCACCAGCGACGACTCGACCGACGCCTTCGGCACCGGCGGCTTCACCGGCGTGCTCGAGCGCTTCGCCTACCCGCGGCTCTACAATCTCTATCTCGACCCGAAGGAACAGCACAATTACCTGACCCGGAAGCTGGCCTACGTCGAGGCCTTCCAGCTCGGCCTGCGCAACCACCTCGGCACGTTCAGGAAATATCCGGCGAAGAAGGTGATGGGCGTGAAGGTGGCCGACAAGCGCGCCTAGGCTTCATGCACCTCCCCCGTCTCGGGAGTTCCTAAGGGCCGAACGTCACGTACCCTTCCGGACTGATTGGCCACGCCGGATTCCACGCGATCTCCCAGGTGTGCTCGTCGGGATCGGCGACGTAGCCGCGCAACCCGCCGTAGGGCGGCGCGTCGGCGGCGCGCAACAGCGTTCCGCCGAACCGGACGAGACGGTCGAGCGTCGGCCGCACCTCCTCGCGCGTCGCCACATTGTGCGCGACGGAGAAGGCACCGGCGGCCGCGCTCTTGCGTTGCATGTCGGCCTCGAGCGCGCTCCTCATCCAGGTGCCGAGCATCAGGCCGTTCATCTGATAGAAAATGATCTCGGGCGTCTCGAGCACCGGTTTCCAGCCGAAGCCGTCGACGTAGAACCGGCGCGAGCGCGCGAGGTCGGCGATGCCGAGGGTGATGACAGAGATCTGCTGCTGCATGGTCCGCACTCCTGTTGTCGCCGGCGCACCATGCACCGGCGGTTCAGGTCGCGGGACTTGGGGAAATCCCCAGCCAGAGCTCCCTCTTCAGGAGCGACCGGGCTAACCATACCGGTCCGTCTTTTTCGACACGGCAAAAATAGGTCGTTGGCTGCGGCAGTTCAAGATTCCCCGGCGGCACAAAAACGCGCCACGGCGACGGCCAGGGCGGCACCCACGACTTGCGCCACGACGAACCCCGGAGCACTCGCCGGGGCGATGCCGGCAAAGGTGTTCGACAGGGCGCGGGCGACCGTCACGGCGGGATTGGCGAACGAGGTCGACGACGTGAACCAGTAGGCGCCCACGATGTAGCAGGCGATCGCCGACGGCAGCGCGGGTTCGGCCGCCCGGCGTACCCCCACGACGATCAGCAGGACGAGTCCGAAGGTCGCCACCACCTCGCCCATCCAGAGACCCGCCCCGTCGCGCGCCTTGGTCGAGAGTTCGAGGATCGGCAGGCCGAACATGAAGTGGGCGAGCCACGCGCCGACGATCGCGCCGGCGAGCTGCGCGGCAATGTAGGGAGCGATCTTTCGTCGGCCGGCGGGGTCGCCGGCGGCGAGCGCGATCGTCACCAGGGGATTGAAATGCGCACCGGAGATCGGACCGAACAGAACGATCAGCGCATAGAGCGCGCCGCCTGTGGCGATGGCATTGGCGAGCAGCGCGATGGCGACGTTCCCGCCCGACAGGCGCTCGCCCATGATGCCCGAGCCGATCACGGCGGCAAGCAGCAGCGCCGTGCCGATCGCTTCGGCAACCGCCGATCGCAGCATCAGGCGGCGGCCGAGCCGGGTGTCTTGCGGCCGATCGCGTCGAGGCGCTGCTGCAGTGCCATCCCGTCCAGCGAGGCAAACGGCAAGCTCATGAAGAGACGGATGCGGTTCTCGAGCGCCGAGAAGGCCGCGCGGAAAGCAGCGCGCCTGTCGATTTCGCTGCCCTCGACGGCGGCGGGATCGGGCACGCCCCAATGCGCGGTCATCGGCTGGCCCGGCCAGATCGGGCAGGCCTCGCCCGCCGCGCTGTCGCAGACGGTGAAGACGAAATCCATGTGCGGGGCGCCGGCGGCGGCGAATACTTCCCAGCTCTTGGAATGCATGCCGGTCATGGGATAGCCGAGGCTCGCCAGCAGATCGACCGCGCAAGGATGGATCTGTCCTTTGGGCCGGCTGCCGGCACTGAAGCCCTTGAAGCGCCCCATCCCAAACTGATTCACGATCGACTCGGCCAGGATGCTGCGCGCCGAGTTGCCGGTGCAGAGGAAGAGGATATTGAAAGCGCGATCGGACATCGTGGACCTCAGTGACGGGCGACGCGCCTGCGACGGGTAGCCATCGCCTTGACCGGCGCACAGGCCGGAACCGCGCAGCCGCCGACATCGGCACCGGCCCCCGCGCAGCAATTCTCGGTCAGAAAACCCATCAGCTCGTTCATGCCGTCATAGTCGGCCGAATAGATCAGCGAGCGCCCATCCCGGCGCATCGCCAGCAGTCCGGCCTGGCGAAGCTGCGCCAGATGAAAGGACAGGGTCGGCGGCGAGATCTTCAGGCGCTCGGCGACGTCGCCCGCGGCCATGCCCTCGGGGCCCGCCTGCACGAGCAGGCGAAAGACATCGAGGCGATTGTCCTGCGCAAGGGCTCCAAGGGCAGCGACGGCATCCGATGTTTCCATGATTCGACAATTATCAAAATAATGGCTAGCCTGTCAATCGAACGACGCGGAGAGTGGCATGAGCGATACCAAGACGGTGGCGATCCTGGGCGGCGGTCCGGTCGGACTGGCGGCCGCCGCACATGTGCTGGAGCGCGGCATGACGCCGGTCGTGCTCGAAGCCGGCCGCGAGATCGGCCACGCCGTCCGCCAATGGGCGCATGTCCGGATGTTCTCGCCGTGGGAGTACAATGTCGACAAGGCGGCCGAACGCCTGCTCGCGGCGACCGGCTGGAACTCGCCGCCGCCCGACCGCTATCCGACCGGCGGCGAACTGGTCGAGCGCTATCTCGAGCCGCTGGCGACGCGCACGCCGCTCGAGGGCCACATCCGCACCTCGAGCAAGGTCGTGAGCGTGGGCCGCGTGGGCTTCGACAAGGTGAAGACCAACGGCCGCGCGGCCGCACCGTTCGAGATCCGCTACCACAACGGCACCGGCCCGAAGACGATGCTGGCCGCTGCGGTGATCGACGCCTCGGGCACCTGGTTCTCGCCCAATCCGGCGGGTGCCAACGGCCTGCCCGCCTTCGGCGAACACGAACTGTCGTCGCGCATTGCCTATGGCATGCCCGATGTCGCCGGCACGGCCCGCGCGCGCTATCTCGGCAAGACCGTCGCGGTGCTGGGCGCGGGACACTCCGCCATCGGCACCCTGATCGACCTCGCCCGCCTGCAGGACGAAGCGCCGGGCACGCAGGCGGTCTGGCTGTTGCGCGGCGACCGGCCCGAGAAGGCATTCGGCGGCGGCGCCAACGACAAGCTCGCCGCGCGCGGTGCGCTGGGCTCGGCGTTCGCGTCGCTCGTCGCGGGCGGCCGGATCAGGGTCGAGACCGGTTTTCGCCTGGCCGGGCTGTCGGAAGTCGAAGGCCGCCTGCGCCTCTCCGCCGGCTCTACCTGCTGCGGCCGTTCCGTCGTCGTCGACGAACTCGTGGTTGCCACCGGCTTCCGTCCCGACCTCGACATGCTGCGCGAGCTGCGGCTCTCGCTCGATCCCGCTCTCGAGTGCCCGCCGGAGCTGGCGCCGTTAATCGATCCCAACCTGCACAGCTGCGGCACCGTGCGACCGCACGGCGCGCGCGAGCTCGGCCAGCCCGAGCCGGGCTTCTACTTCGCCGGCATGAAGTCCTACGGGCGGGCGCCGACCTTCCTGATGCTGACCGGCTACGAGCAGGTGCGCTCGATCGCGGCCGAGATCGCCGGCGATCACGAGGCCGCCCGCAAGGTCGAACTCGTGCTGCCCGAGACCGGTGTCTGCAGCACGGCCGCCGGCCCTGCGGCCGACGGCACGCACGCATGTTGCGCGCCGACGCCGGCGCCGGCAAAGAAGTCCTGCTGCGGCTGAAAGCGGGAGATTCGTCATCCAAGCCAGGGGTCTCGTCGTCCTCGTCTGCTGCGCGCAGGTACTGGTGCAGATCGGCGCCTATTTCTGGCCGGCCCTGCTTCCCGGCATGATGCAGCGCTGGGCACTGTCCAACAGCGAGGCCGGCTGGATCACCGCGATCTTCTATGGCGCCTACATGCTGGCGGTGCCGGTGCTCGTCACCCTCACCGACCGGATCGACGCCAAGCGCGTCTACCTGTTCGGCGTTGCCTGCACGGTGATCGGTCACCTGCTCTTCGGCCTGCTGGCCGAAGGCTTCTGGTCGGCGCTGGCGCTGCGGGCGCTGACCGGGATCGGCTGGGCCGGCACCTACATGACCGGCCTCAAGCTGCTGGCCGACAAGGTCGACCGGAAGATGATGTCGCGCGCGGTCACCGGCCATGTCGCCAGCATCGGCATCTCGGGGGCGCTGTCCTACATGGTGGGCGACCTGATCGCCGGGCAACTCGGCTGGCAGGCCGCCTTCGCCCTCGCCGGCGCCACCGCGGCGTGCGCCTGGCTCACGGTCGCGCTGTTCGTGCCGGCGGCAGCGCCGCCCGCCCGCACCGCGGCCTCGCCGGCGCTGTTCGACTTCCGACCCGTGCTGCGCAACCGCTCGGCGATGGCCTATGCCCTGGCCTACTGCGCGCACACGCTGGAGATGAACACGTTGCGCGGCTGGGGCGTGGCGTTCCTCGCCTGGGTGGCCACCCAGCCGGGGCGCGCGGAAACGTTCCTGTCGCCCACCGCCGTCATCACCGCGCTGGGACTGATCGGCACCCTGGCGAGCGTCGCCGGCAACGAAGCCTCCGTCCGCTTCGGACGCCGCCGCCTGATCGTGATCGCGATGCTGCTGTCGATCGCCGTCGGATCGGTGGTCGGCCTGGTCGGCGCGATCTCGTACGGCGCCGCCATGGTGCTGGTCATGATCTACGGCGTGGCGATCTGGCTCGACTCCTCGTCGCTGACCGCGGGCACGGCGGGCACGGCCGAGCCGTCGCGGCGCGGTGCCACGCTTGCGGTGCATTCGATGCTGGGCTACGGCGGCGGCTTCGTCGGACCGATCCTCGTCGGCAACGTGCTCGACTGGTCGGGCGGCATGTCGGTCCGTGCCTGGTGGCTGGGCTTCGGGGTCGTGGCGATGGTGATGGCCGCCGCGCTGGCGGTGTTCGTCTCGATGCAGCCGCGCAGCATCGCGGGCGAAGCCGACTGACTCTCGACGCCGGGATCCCGGCCCCTCGCACGACCGTGATCGCGACCCACTGGCATCGCGGGCGGGACTGCGCGACAATGCCGGCGTGAGCCGCCTTCGTGCCCTTGTTGCAACCATCGCCTGCCTCGCCGTGCTGGCGGGCGGGTTTGCGTCCGTGGCCGCGTCGGCGTTTCCGGCGGACGGTTCGATGGCGCAGGACGGCAAGGCAAGCATGCCCTGCAGCCAATGCCATGACTGCGACGGCATGCCCTGCCCGATGCCCGCGGCCGCGTGCCTGCACGTTTCGGCAAACCCGCTGCCGCTTCTGGTCGACGCCTGCGCCGACCTGTCGGCCGGGAGCTTCAGTGAAATCCATTGGTCGCCCCAGGCGACCGCCTTGAGCGGCCTGTCGCCGCCGCCCGACCCTTTCCCTCCGCGAGCCTGACTTCTTCCAGACCGTGATCGAAGCGCGCCGCTCGATGTGAGCGTGCGCGTCGTGTCGAAGGAGAAGTCTCATGTCCAAGAGTCTCGGGCTCGCCATTCTGGCGGCCGCGCTTAGCCTTGCGATCCCTGCGCTGGCGGCAGGTCCGTGCGACGGCGGCAAGGTCAAATACTACCGCAATCCGATGGGCGCTCCCGACGTTTCGCCGACACCCAAGAAGGATTCGATGGGCATGGACTACATCCCGGTCTGCGAAGACGAGAGCCGGGCGACGAACGACAACAGCATCAAGATCGACCTCGATCGCGTGCAGCGCCTCGGCGTGCGCACCGAGACGGTGGAGGAACGCCCCCTCGTGCGTTCCGTACGCGCCTTCGCGTCGATCCAGTACGACGAGCGCCGCCGGACGGTGATCGCCCCCAAGTTCGGGGGCTGGATCGAGAAGCTCTATGTCAACGCGACCGGCGACGTCGTCTCTCCCGGACAGAAGCTGTTCGACGTCTACAGCCCCGAGCTCAATGTGCTGCAGCAGGAGTTCGTCCTGTCGCACGGCGCCGGCGGCGCCGACGGCCGCCTGCGCAACCTCGACTATCCCGCGGCCGAGCTGGACAGGCTGCGCCGCGGCGACCGCGCGCCACGCACCATCGCCGTGCCGGCGCCGGCAGCCGGCACGGTGGTCGAGAAGACGGCGGTCGAAGGCATGCGATACCAGCCCGGCGAGACCCTGTTCCGCATCGTCGACACCTCGACCATGTGGGTGATCGCCGAGGTCTATGAGCAGGATCTCGCCTTCGTGAAAGTGGGCGACATGGCGCGCGTCACGGTCAACGCGTGGCCCGATCGTCCGTTCGACGGCAAGGTGGGCTTCATCTATCCGGGCCTCGCCAAGGAGAGCCGCACGGCCCGCCTGCGCATCGAGGTCGCCAATCCCGACGGGCTGCTGCGCGCCGACATGGCGGCGACGGTGGAGATCGAATCGCGGCTCGGCGTCGGCATCGCGGTGCCCCAGTCGGCAGTCATCGACAGCGGCAAGCGCCAG
>Ga0070691_10000964_pt1 | contig 11754 bp, 13 predicted proteins | sample KBSK1101metaG_FD_64673 | JGI IMG/M metagenome (GOLD analysis project Ga0070691, IMG submission 64673) | Corn, switchgrass and miscanthus rhizosphere microbial communities from Kellogg Biological Station, Michigan, USA - KBS K1-10-1 metaG | ecosystem: Host-associated > Plants > Roots >... | reverse complement strand
GCGCGACGAGCACGCGCGGGATGTCGCTCGCAGCGCTCATGAGTTCAGTGGCAGCAGCCGGGGCGATGGCTGCCACGAGGGTTGAGCTGTGAAACACGAGGATATAGCTCAGCGCCAGCAGCAGGAACGCCGGCACACCGACCACCAGGAGCGATGACCGCGGCTCGTTGCTGCTAACCACCATGAACACGGCCATGAGTGGATTGATCGCGTTCACCAGGGCCGAGACACCGAGGACTCCCAGTGCGATCTGGGCGAGCTGTCGACCGTTCACGACGGACCTCCGGAGCGTGGGTGAACTGACCGCCCATAGGATAGCAGTCACCGTCGAGTGGCGCGAACCGCCGGCACTCACTCACACGGTGGTTACTCGGTCCGGAGCGCCTCCGCGGGATCGACCCGTGACGCCCGCCGCGCGGGAATCCACGTCGCGAGCGCCGCGATCGCGATGAGAATCGCCGACGCCGCGCCCAGCGCAACGGGATCCCCCGGCGCGACGCCGAACAGCATCGACCGAAGAAACCGCGCGATGAGCGCAAACATCACGAGTCCGGCGGCGAGTCCGGCGCCCGCGAGCGCGAGCCCCTGTCGCGTCATCATCGCCGCGACCGCGCCGGGCCGCGCGCCAAGTGCCACGCGCACGCCGAGCTCGCGTGTGCGCAGCGTGACGACGTACGCCATCACGCCGTAGAGCCCGATCGCGCCGAGCACGAGCGTCACGGCCGCCGCGGCGCCGAGGATCAGCATGATGAAACGGAGCTGCGTCATCGATGCCGAGAACACGGTCGTCATCGGCGCGACGTCGAACACGGGAAGCGTGGGGTCGAGCTCCCGCACCGCCGCGCGCACGCTGCTGGTGATCGACAGAGGATCGCCCGACGTGCGAATGACGAGCGCCATCGTGCGCGACGTCTGGCCGTTGTCCGTCGTGTCCGGCACCTCGGGGAAATACACCGTCGGTGAGGGCGGGGCGGCGAGCGAAGAATCGCGCGCATCTCCCACGACGCCGATCACCGTGTACCACGGGCCCGTCGGAAGGCTGCGGAAACGCTTGCCGAGCGCGGACGCGCCGGTCGAATCGTGATAGAATGTCTCGGCCACGCGGCGGCTGATCAGCGCCTCGTCCGCCCGCTGTGCATCGAGACGCGCAAACGTGCGCCCCGCGATCAGCGGAATCTGCATCGCGCGGAAATAATCGCCGTTGGTCGTCGTGAAGATTTCGAGCGGCGGCAGCTTGTTCGCATACGACGGATCATTTTCCGGATAGTACGGATCCCAGTTGCCACCCTTGTCGTCGAGCGGCACGCGCGACGACAGCCCCGCGACCTGCACGCCCGGCAGCTTCGCGACACGATCCGTGAGCTGTGAATAAAACCGCACCTCCGACGAATCACTGGGATAGCGCGCCGCTGACAGCGACATCCAGAACGTCGCGACGTGCTCCGGATTGAACCCCGGCTTGATCGCATTGAGGCGCTCGAACGTGCGCACGAGCAGGCCCGAACCCGCGAGCACGACGAGCGCCGTCGCCATCTGCGCGGCCACGAGCGCACCGCGCACGCGGTGCCGCACACGCCCGGCCGTGCCGCTGCGTCCGCCTTCGCGCAGCGATTTCGACAGGTCCGCGCGGCCGACGCGCAGTACCGGGATCGCGGTGCACCCGAGCGCGACGACTGCGGCAACGGCCGCGGTGAACAGCACGGTCGCCGGATCAATCCTGAGCTCGGCCAGCCGTGGAATCCCGGCGGGCCCGCCCACTACCAGCGCGCGCACAGCCACCCATGCCATTCCGAGCCCGATCACCGCGCCAAGGCCGGCGAGCACCACCGACTCGGCGAGGAAGTGCACCATCACGCGCGCGCGGCCCGCGCCCAGCGCCTCGCGCACCGCGAGCTCGCGCTGGCGGCCGTCGACGCGAACGAGGATGAGGTTCGTGACGTTCGCGCACGCGACGAGCAGGATGAGCGCAGACGCAACGGCCACCACCCACAGCGCGCCGGCGATGCTGCCCGTGACGTCCTCCTTCAGCGGGACGAGCCGCGGCTTCGGCTTGGCCTGCTCGAGAAGCAGCTTCGTCGGCACCCCGGGCACGACGAGCGGGAAAAACTCCGTCATGCGCGGAAGCACCGACGCGAAATCCCGCTCGGCGTCGGCGACCGCCACGCCGCGCTTGAGGCGCGCGACGGCATCGTAGTTGAATCCGCCCGCGCTCTGCGACGCGGGATCGAGCGCGATCGGCAGCCACAGCGCCGTGGCCGCAGTGGGGAAACGAAAGCTGGCCGGCATGACGCCGACGATCTGGCGCGTGCGCCCGTTGACGTCGAGCGTGCGGCGGAGGATGTCGGGGTCCGAGCCGAACCTGCCGCGCCACATCGCCTCGCCGATCATGACAACGCCAGGTCCGTTCGGAAGATCTTCCGCCGCGGTGAACACGCGTCCGCGGAGCGGTGAGACCTGAAGCAGCGGGATGAGCGGCGCCGAGATCAGCGCGGACGTCATCCGCTGCGGTTCGGTCGCGCTTCCCGGGTCCGAGACGTTCACCGCGTTCTCCTGGTAGACCGCGATGCCATCGATCGTGTGCGCGAGCCGCTGGTAGGTGAAGTACGTGCCGAGCGTTTGCTGCGCGTGCGTTGCGTTGAGCAGCGGCATGTCGTGCCACGCGCCGACGAGGCGGTCCGGATTCCCGTACGGAAGCGGCTTCAGCAGGACGCCGTTCACCACGGCGAAGCTTGCCGCCGTCGCGCCGATGCCGAGCGCGAGCGTGAGCACGGCCACGACCGTGAAGGCGGGCGTGCGGCGGAGCGCGCGAATGCCGTAGCGCAGGTCGAGCAGCGGGTCTTCAATCCACGCAAAACTCCACATATCGCGGCTCCCTTCATGAATGGCCGTGCGGTTCCCGAGCTCGCGCCGCGCGGCGCTGGCCGCGTCGGCCGGGCTCAAGCCGCGCTCGCGATGCTCGCGCTCGAGCATGGACTGGTGGAAACGGAGTTCGCGGTCGAGCTCGTCGGCGAGCCGGCCGCGGCGCACGCGATCGCGGAGGCGGTGCAGGAAGCGGATCACGCCTGGCGCATCACGAGGCGGATGGCGGCAATCGCCTGCGCAAAGCCGGTCTCTTCGACGCCGAGCTGCTTGCGGCCGGCGGCCGTGATCGTATAGAAGCGCGCGCTCTGGTTGTTGGCGGTGCGGCTCCATTCGGCCTTGATCCATCCCTGCTGCAGCATGCGCTGGAGCGCCGGGTAGAGCGAGCCCTGCTCGATGCGGAAGGCGTCGCGGGACACCTGCTCCAGGTGCTTGGCGATGCCGTACCCATGCATCGGCCCGATCGAGAGAGTCTTGAGGACGAGCATGTCGAGCGTGCCGCGGAGCAGTTCGGTGCGCAGGGGGTCGTTGGCGGGTGGCATTCAGATTATCTAAGGGGTAGATAATCTAAATCCTAGCGGATTTGGCTCGGGGCGCAAGGGCGCGCTCGCCGTGATGCCGCCTGGCCGATATGCTTGACGCCATGCCCCTGCTCCAGCAGAGCCTCGCGCCCGGCACACTGCCAAGCGCCACCGCGATATCGGTGATCTTCGCACTCACCTACTGCGGCATCGCGCTCGGCCACGTGCCGGGGCTCCGGCTCAACCGCACCGGCATCGCCCTGCTCGGCGCGATCGCGGTGATGGTCGTGTCGAGGATTCCGACGCGGACCGTCGTGAGTTTCATCGACTGGCCGACCATCCTGCTCCTGTTCGGGTTTTTCGTACTGTCCGCGCAGCTCCGGCTGTCCGGATTTTTTGACTGGGCCGCGGCCGCGCTTGCACGCGAACTCGACAGGCCCGCACGCTTCCTGCTCACGCTCATGGTCGTCGTCGCGGCGCTGTCCGCGTTCCTGAACCATGACATCGTGTGCTTCGTGTTCGCGCCGGTGGTGGGAACCGCGCTGCTGCGGAAGCACCTGAACCCCGTTCCGTTCCTGGTGGCGCTCGCGATCGCCAGCAACATCGGCGCGGCCGCGACGATCGTCGGGAACGGACAGGACATGATGATCGCGGAAGTGGCGGGCTTGTCGTTCGGACCGTATTTGGCGTGGTCCATCGTCCCGGTGGTGCTGTCGCTGGCGGCCGCGTATGCGATCATCTGGCGGCTCTCGCGGCATTCGCTCGCGACCGGTGCGGACGCGCCGGACGAGCCTCCCCTGGACCCGACGCCGCTCGACCGCGCACACACCATCAAGGGCCTCGTGATTCTCGCCGTGGTGATCGGGCTCTTCTTCACGTTAATCCCGAAAGAGCTGGTCGCGCTCGCCGCCGCGGGAATCCACCTGGCGAGCCCGAAGTTCCGCACGGAAGACCTTCTCGCGAAGGTCGACTGGCCGATTCTCGTGTTGTTCGCGGCGCTGTTCGTCGTTACCGGAGCGTTCCAGTCAACCGGTTATGGCGACCGCGCCGTCGCGTCGCTCGCGCGCGCCGGCGTCGACCTCCACTCGCCGGCCGTCCTCGCGATCGCGACGGCGACGCTCTCGAACCTCGTCAACAACTCCGCGGCCGCGCTGCTGCTCGTCAAGGTCGTCAACGTGACCCAGCCGACGACGGCGTACGTACTCGCGCTCGCCAACAGCTTTGGGGGAAGCCTCATCGTGATCGGCAGCGTGTCGAACATCATCGTCGTGCAACAGGCTCGCGAGCTCGGCGTCAGCATCTCATTCCGCAGCTTTGCGAGGATCGGCGTGCCCGTGACGCTCGCGTGTCTCGCCATCCTGCTGGCGTGGATCGCGTTGGGGGTGTAACGCTCGTACGTTTGAAACGACTATTGAGTGATGTTCGCTCTCCCCGATTCCACCCGCTGAAGATCCTGAGGCCCGAATGATCCGAACCCGCGCGATTGCCGCAGTGCTCGTGACGTCCGCCGTTGTGCTCCTCGGCTGTCCGACCGACCCGTTCGGCTCGGGCAACAACAACGGCAATAACAACAACGGCGGCAACAACTCGGGCCTTGCCGTGACGTCGGGATCATTCCAGTGGTCGGTCACCGCCCACGTTCCGTTGCCGAACAACGGGACAGGCGTGAGTTGCACCGCGACTGCGAACGGCACGACGACGGTCGGAAGCGACGGCAGCTACACGATCAGCTTCCCGACGCTCTCGTGCAGCAGCTGCGCGATGACCGCGTCGACGACCGGGAAGCTCACCAGCACCGCGGCGAACGGCACGGTAACCGCATCGATCGCCGGTTCGGGCTGTTCCGCGCAGCAGCCGACGCCGAGTCCCGCGACGGTGACCGGGAGTTGCACCAGCGCCAACTGCGATGTGGTGACTCCGAATACCGCGAGTTACTCGGTGGAATACACGCTCACACCGGGGTGAGCCGACTCCATCGGCCTCGGCGGGGACGCTATCGAAGGCCTATGATCAGCCCCGCCGAGACGCCGAAGGATTGGTCGCCGTGGAAACCGCTCGTCGTGAATCCGGGTTCGAGATACCAGCCGACATTCCGGCTTCCCCAGAACATGAAGTCCGCAATGAGTTCGGTGCTCACGCTCGTCGCGTGATCTGCCCCTCCTGACGCCCACGCAACCTGGGGCCCCAGTCCGGCCATGAACTCGACCGATCGAGTCCACTGCCACGGCTTCTTGAAGAGAAGGTCCACGGATAGTTCGCGAGCGGGGCCGTTCCACATTTGCGTGACGCCGGACTCGAGCTCGAGCCAGTGCTCGATGGGCGTCATCTCCACGGCAATCGTCGCCCCGCGGCTCGCCCCTCCGCCGCGCCGCGCGACTTCACCCGCGCCGCCGACTTCGAGCACGGCGCGGTAGTCAGCCTCGGTATCCACCGGCGCGAGCGCAGGTCGCCCTATGGAATCCGCCGGTGGAATGAGCAACATTGAGAGCACTGAAAGCGCGGAGAGTGTAATCATGGCTGCGCGAAACCCGAGTCGAAGGAATACGATGAAAGTAGCTCTCGTTCGCCGAGTTCGATCCACGTTCCTCTTCGCTGCCACGGCGTCGTGCCTCGCGGCGTGCGTCACCATCGGCCAGCCGTTTCCCTCCCAGGGCGTGCCAAAGTTTGGAATCGGCACCACCACGCAAGCCGATATCCAGAAGAGTTACGGCTCGCCGTTCCGGACGGGCGTCGACGGCGGCGACGTGACGTGGACGTACGTGGACTACAAACTGCGCATGTTCGGCCAGCAGTGCACGCAGGATCTGGTGATCCACTTCAATGCGAACGGCACGGTGAAATCGTTTGCGTACAACACGAGTTCGGACACAGGGTGCAAATGACCGGCTGATTGCCGCCCGGCGCGGCGGGCGAGCGATCAGCGGACAACCACCGTGTCGACGACGGTGTATGCGTTCCGCGGCAACGCTGGCTCAGTCTCGGCGAGTCGGGTAAACGTGACGACCGTCATACCTGGCTCGCCCGCCCTGAAGCGGAAGATCTGCGTTGCACCCGCCGGGTCCTCCTCTCCGGGCATCACATCGAGGAACGCGATCGTCGAGCCGTCCAGCGCCGGGGGAACCGCGTATGATCCCGGCCCGATCGTTTGCATGAGGACGTCGATCTCCCGTCCTGACACGACGGAGAACTTCGTTGCGGCCGATCCGTTCACCTGGACCGGCGTGGACTTGAACGCGTCGCAGCTCGACGCGACGCATGACGCAAGCAACGCGACCAGGAGTCGGGTGCGCGGGGATCGGAACGAGATACTCATGACGGCCTCCTCACGGCGCGGCGGCGATCACCTCGTGGTCGGTGGCGACTGCCGCTCTTCTTGAGCGTACCCGCCAAAGCAAGCCGGACGTCACCATGTAGGACGACGGCTAACTAGTCTTACCCGCATGAAAAAGATCGGATTCCTGTCATTTGGCCATTGGAGCCCCTCGCGGCAATCGGCCGTACGCTCGGCGCGCGACGTGCTCCAGCAGTCCATCGAACTCTCTGTTGCCGCCGAGGAACTCGGCGCCGACGGCGCGTATTTCCGCGTGCATCATTTTGCGCAGCAGCTCTCGTCGCCGTTTCCGCTGCTCGCGGCCGTCGGCGCGCGGACGAAGCGCATCGAGATCGGCACGGCTGTGATCGACATGCGCTACGAGAACCCGTACTACATGATCGAGGACGCGAGCGCGGCGGATCTCATCAGCAACGGCCGGCTGCAGCTCGGGATCAGCCGCGGCTCACCCGAGCAGGTGATCGAGGGCTGGCGCTACTTTGGGTACGAGCCGCCCGAAGGCGGCACCGACGAGAACCTCGGCCGGCGCCACGGCGAGGCGTTTCTCGACCTGTTGCGAGGCGAAGGATTTGCCCGGCCGAATCCGCGGCCGATGTTTCCGAATCCGCCGGGACTGCTGCGACTCGAGCCGTTCTCGGCCGGGCTGCGGGAGCGCATCTGGTGGGGGTCGGCGTCGAACGCGACCGCCGTGTGGGCGGCACAGAAGGGCATGAACATGCAGAGCTCGACGCTGAAGGCGGATGAATCCGGCGAGCCGTTTCATGTTCAGCAGGCGAAGCAGATCCGCATCTACCGCGACGCATGGAAGGCTGCGGGCCACACGCGCGAGCCGCGCGTGTCGGTGTCGCGGTCGATCTTCGCGATCATGAACGATCGCGACCGCATGTACTTCCGACAGGACGAGAGCAGCGACCAGATCGGATCGATCGACAACTTTCGTGCGATCTTCGGCCGGACGTACGCGGCCGAACCGGACGTGCTGGTTGAGCAGCTGCGAGGGGACGAGGCGATCGCCGAGGCGGACACGCTGCTGCTGACGGTGCCGAACACGCTTGGCGTGGAGTACAACGCGCACGTGCTCGAGTCGATTCTCAAGCACGTGGCGCCGGGACTTGGGTGGAGGTAGTGGTCAGCGCGACGCGCCCACGTGCAGCGAGACCAGGAGTTTCTCCACGGCCGGGTTGAGCAGGGCGTAGCCCTTGTCGTTGTAGTGCTCGCCGTCAACGAACAGGTCGGGCTGCACTTTGCCACTGGCATCGAGCACGGGCGCTTCGAAGTCGAAGTACTTGAAGCCTGCGTCCCTCTTTGATGCCGCCTTGGCGAGGTCGTTGAAGCGGTCGATCGCGGCGGGCTCGCCCGGGTCGGCGAACGCCGCGTTGGGCGCGTGCTTCATGCTGAGAAACACGAACGGCACTTTGGGAAAGTCCGACCGGATCTGCTTGTAGATCTGCATGACCTGCTCGAACGACTGGTCGGGATCCCTGCCGGCCTCGATGTCATTGTCGCAGTAGAACAGGATGGCGGCGGGATGATACTTGCCGATTACGTCCTTGTAGAAGTACTGCACGTCGCCGAGGAAGCTTCCGCCGAATCCGCGGTTGATGACGTTGAAGCCGGGAAAGGCCTCGGCCGTCTTCCACTTCATGATCGTCGAGCTGCCGACGAACAGCGCTGCGTTATCCGGCGGCGGATTCTTCGCGTCGGATGCCTTGAACGCTTCGATGTCCTTCCGATAACGCTCGGGATCGCGCGGCTCGAATGCGCGCGGATACAGCGCCTGGTCGGCGCGGTAGAGCGCCATCACGTCGGCGTAGTTCTCGGGGTGGTGGGAGTAGTCGAGCCAGTGCGCGCGCCAGAAGGCGCCGGTGGTCTTGTAGAAGGCGGCGACTTTGTCTTTGTCAGCGCCGCCGTTGTTCCTGGCCTGGGTGAGGAAGTCGCGGAAAGCCTGCTGGTCGCCCTGTTCAACGGCTTGGCTCCAGCCGACGCGCGGCATCAGCAGGAGCGGCGCCAACAACAGCGTTCGCCGCGCGACGCCCGCCAGAATATTCCTCATTGTCTTCGGCACTCCTCAGCCGTGCGAATGAAATGACGGCCGGCTACGGCTTGACGGAGTCGGCTGCGCGAATGGAGAACGTTGTTTCACCGAGCTTTCGTTGCTCGCGTTGATGAGCTGCCCTCGCGATCACCGCGCCACCGACCATCAATCCGCCGGCCGCGATCAACGTCAGCTTCGCGAGCGCAACGTTGACCAGCCAGATCGCGCCGGGCGGTCCCTCGACGTGAATGATGATCGCGAGAGAGACGACAAAGCCCACCGCGCCTCCGAGAGCCATCAGAAACCGACCGAATCGGCGCATGGCTCCAATGTGGTGTGCGGCTTGGGAAAGAAACAAGGCGCGGCTGCCGCGCCGAGGGGGAAGTGCATTTGCGGACCGAACCACCGCTGAGCCTCCATTTTTTCGCTCCATTGGTGAATCGCGGCCGCCCTTTCGCTCACTTACTGTGACGCTTTGTGCGGTATACGTTGCGCATGTTTGACGCCGGCCGGCCACGGATCGATCACTGCGAGGTGCGCGATGCCACAACACTGCCTGTTCGACCGTTCTCGTGCATTCGGCTTTGCGAGCATTGCCTTGCTGTTTCTCACGCCGGCGATGCCGTTAGGCGCGCAAACGTTGCATGGCACATTGCGGACCACGGCGCAGGTCGGCACGCACGAACAACACGGCGCCGTTCGCGTTAGCGTGACATCACGTTCACCCGGCGAGGCAGCTCCAATCCCGGCCAACGGAGCTGAAGTCGTGTTGATCGGATCACCGCGTCCGCAGCTGACCGACACCGCGGGTGTCGCAACCTTTGCCGGACTGACGACCGGCGACTACAAGCTCGAGGTGAATACCCTCGCCTACACGCTCTTTTCGGAAAAACCCGAGACCCTCACGGTGCACGTCGAGGCGGGCACCGTCACGCGCACGGTCGTCGAAACAAAGTCATTGAGGATGCTCGGCTTCAACAGATGCCGCGATACGACGCAGCATATCATTGCGGGCGCCGTCTACAAGGACGGCGCGCCCGTGCCGGCGGCGCACGTCACGGCCTACGACTCTACCCTGCTGGGCGACACGCGAATCTCGACAGTATCCACCGTTGTCGTGCACGAAGGGGGAGTCAGCGTGCGCATCGCGACGGCATCCACCAACGCGTTGGGCCGTTTCGTAATGTGCGTTCCACACCACTTTGAGCCAGACGTGTACGAGCTGCTCGTGTACAGCGGCAACGGCCTCGAGACGAGCGGGTTGGTTCACTTCACCGGCTTTGGCGGCGTTCAGGCGATCGATTTGATCCTCAGGTTGCCGAAAGAGGGCAAAGCTCCGGCGCGCTGAACATCAACGATCCGACGCCGGGCAAGGAGTTCGCCGCGCGGTCAATTCCGGGTCTACGCAGGGCGCATGAGTTGCCTTCCTTCACGCTCCCACCATCGCCGTTCGTTGACGCCGACGGTCAGCAGCCAGACCGTGATCGAGGCTTCCGCCGCGAAGCCAAGCGGTAACACAACGCGCGCACTGGTGAGCGACGGGGCGAGATACGTGAGCGCCCCCACGCCGGCAACCACCACCAACACCCCTAACGCTCGCGGAAGGAATGTCGATCGATAGATGAGAACGCCAAGCGCGACGAAGTGCAGCCCAAACACGACGATGACAAGGTTCGACGCCAGGCCGCTCACTCGGAACGGCAGGTAGGCGATGGCGTGCAGCTGATCAGAAGACAGCGCGCCGAGGTCGCGCCCGGCCGACAGGATCTGGATTGGGGCCGCTTGCGCAAGATAGCCAACCATGGCCACCGCGCACGCGATCACGCGAAGGCACGTCGCGAGCAAGGACAACCCTCGACTCACCGGCACGAACAGCCGGTAGAAGTACGCCGCAACGCCGAGCGAGCAGGCCGTCGACAACACTTCCAGCGCCCACCCAGCCTGGTAGCGCAGATGGTTCGCCAGGAGATTTGTCGCGGTGACCGAAGGGTCCCCTCGCACGACGACTCCACGCATGAGCGCAACCGCCGCCAGGATCGTCAGCGTATTGAGCAGATAATAGACGCCGGCGACACGCCCCTCCGCTCGAGCGGACGGGCTGGCGGCGGAGTCTCGTCGGATCGGATCAGTCATACTTGATCAGACGGAGCATATGCAGGCCGTACGGGCGGCCCAGTGGGCCTGTTTCATGGAAGATCCGCGGGAGGGGCAACGTCTTGGCGACCCTTCCAGTTGGGATCGATCGCGAGCGCCAGTGAGCGAAGATCGCCGGGAGGGGCAACGAAGAAGGGCCGCTTTTGGCGGCCCTTCATAGTTGCCCCTCCTGGGATCGAACCAGGACTCTCCTGATCCAGAGTCAGGCGTGTTGCCAGTTACACCAAGGGGCAAAGACATTCCGCAGTCCGCAGTGCTGTAGGACGCGGGACGCGAAGTCTAGCGGAGAAAACACCCCCCAGCAACCCTGACACAGAGGCAATTCGGGGCCATCTTCCCTCCATGACCCCCCTCTCCCTCTTCGGCCTCGTCTCCGTCTCGGCGATGCTCATCTTCTACGCCCTCGAAGACCGCAGCCCGTGGTTCATCCTCGCCTTCGGATTCGGCTGCGTGCTCGCCGGCATCTACGGATTCCTCCAGGGCGCGTGGCCGTTCGGAATCGTCGAGATGATCTGGTCAGCAGTCGCAGTCCGGCGCTGGTACCGAGCGTCGCGGCGCCGATAGTTCGGTATTGCGATTTGGCTCATTTGGACATATACTGTAGTCCATATGAGCCAGCACCGAACAGCCGCCGCAGAACTTCTGCGCCTCTTCAAGGGGCCGCGCGAAGTCCGTGTCGGGGCGCGGGTCGCAGAGAACTCGGCGGTCGCCTATGACGTCGCACTGCATCAAATGGTCGAGCACGGACTCAAGGCCACTGACCTCGATGGCGTCTCTCGCGTCATCGGCGCAACGCCGCGCGCCGCAGCAGAAGTGCGGCGCGCGATCGTGCCCGACTCCACATGGAAACGACG
>Ga0070691_10000960_pt1 | contig 11765 bp, 5 predicted proteins | sample KBSK1101metaG_FD_64673 | JGI IMG/M metagenome (GOLD analysis project Ga0070691, IMG submission 64673) | Corn, switchgrass and miscanthus rhizosphere microbial communities from Kellogg Biological Station, Michigan, USA - KBS K1-10-1 metaG | ecosystem: Host-associated > Plants > Roots >... | reverse complement strand
GGCATCGAGGAGCACAACAACTACGCCGTGGATTTCATAGAGGCCACGCGTGAGATCAAGGCCGGTCTCCCTCACGTGCACGTGAGCGGCGGCGTGAGCAACGTGTCGTTCTCGTTCCGCGGCAACGGATCCGTACGGGAGGCGATCCACGCCGTGTTCCTCTTCCACGCCGTGAAGGCGGGGATGGACATGGGGATCGTGAACGCGGGCGCGCTCCCGCTGTACTCAGATCTGCCGCCAAAGCTGCTCGAGCTCGTCGAGGACGTCGTGCTCAACCGCAGGCCGGATGCGACCGAGCGGCTGCTCGAGGCCGCCGAATCCGTGAAGGGCGACGCCGCGAAGCAGGCCGTGAACCTCGCGTGGCGCGAAGGGCCGGTGCACGAGCGGCTGGCGCACGCACTCGTCCACGGGATCGCGGACTTTGTGGTCGAGGACACGGAGGAGGCCCGTAAGCTTGCCGAGCGTCCGATCGAAGTCATCGAAGGCCCGCTCATGGACGGCATGAACATCGTCGGCGACCTCTTCGGCTCGGGCAAGATGTTCCTGCCGCAGGTCGTGAAGAGCGCGCGCGTCATGAAGCGCGCCGTCGCCCACCTGATTCCGTACATCGAAGCCGAGAAGGCGAAGAACGAGGACACGCGCGCCAAGGGAAAAGTCGTCGTCGCCACGGTCAAGGGCGACGTGCACGACATCGGCAAGAACATCGTGGGCGTCGTGTTGCAGTGCAACAACTACGAGGTCGTCGATTTGGGCGTCATGGTCCCCTGCGCGAAGATCCTCGAGACTGCGGTCCGCGAGAAGGCCGACATGATCGGCCTCTCCGGGCTCATCACGCCATCGCTTGAAGAAATGGCGTTCGTCGCCGGCGAGATGGAGCGCGAAGGGTTCACGATGCCGCTCCTCGTCGGCGGGGCAACGACGAGCAAGGTGCACACCGCGGTGAAGATCGAGCCGCACTACTCCGGACCGGTGGTGCACGTGCTCGACGCATCGCGCGCCGTGGGCGTCGCAAGCGCGCTGCTTTCCGACGGACAGCGCGAATCGTTCGCGAGGGAGATCCGCACGGAATACAAGGACATCCGCGTGCGCCGCGCCGAGCGCCGCCGCGAGACGAAGACGCAGACGCTCGAGCAGGCGCGCGCGAACAAGGTGCCCATCGACTGGAGCGCCGTCACGCCCCCCGTCCCCAAGCAACCCGGCATCAGCACCTACGACGAGCATCAGTTCCCGCTCGGCGACCTCGTGCCGCGCATCGACTGGACGCCGTTCTTCCAGGCCTGGGAGCTCGCGGGCCACTACCCGGACATTCTCGAAGACCCAACTGTCGGTGCCAGCGCGCGCAGCGTGTTCAGCGATGCGCAGCAAATGCTTAGAAAGATCGTCGAGGAGAAATGGCTGAAGGTCCGTGCGGTGGTCGGGTTCTTTCCGGCGAACTCGGATGGGAAGGAAGACATCAACATCTGGACTGGGGACTGGAGACTGGAGACCGACAAGAAGCCGCTCGCCGTTGTGCATACAATCCGGCAACAGATGGTGAAGCCGGACGGACGGCCCAATGTCGCGCTCGCGGATTTCGTCGCGCCGTGCGCCACGGGGCTCACGGACTGGATGGGATTTTTCGCCGTTACGACCGGAATTGGAGTGGACGAGAAAGTCGCCGAGTTTGCCGCCGTGCAGGACGATTACAGCGCGATCATGGTGAAGGCGCTCGCGGATCGCCTCGCCGAGGCGCTGGCTGAGCGGCTGCACGAGCGCGTGCGGCGCGAGTTCTGGGGCTACGCGCCCAACGAGCACCTCGACAACTCCGCGATCATCCGCGAGCAGTACCAGGGCATCCGGCCCGCGCCGGGTTACCCGGCGTGCCCGGACCACACCGAAAAACGGACGCTGTTCGACATTCTGGGCGCCACGGAGCGCGCCGGGATCGAACTGACCGAGAGTTTTGCCATGTTCCCGACAGCCGCGGTCAGCGGCTACTATTTCTGGAACCCGGAATCCCGTTACTACGGGGTGGGCAAGATCGAACGCGACCAGGCGGAGGATTATGCCCGGCGGAAGGGGATGGAATTGCGGGATATGGAGCGCTGGCTAGCGCCGATCCTCGCCTACGACCGATAATTAGGGCATGACAACCGCGACCGCCCCCGCCCCCGCCGGTGTTCGCAGGGTATTGATCATCGATGACGAGCCCGCGGTGCTGCGCGTGCTCAGCCTCTTGCTCGAACGCAACGGGTTCTCCGTCGCGAGCGCGAACAATGCGCGCGATGGGCTCGCGCTGATTTCGGCGAGGGCGTTCGATGTCATCCTTACGGACATCATCATGCCGGAACTTTCGGGACTCGACTTCCTGAAAGAACTCCGCCGGCACGACCTCGATGTGCCGGTGATCCTCATGACGGCAGGCGCAACGCTCGACTCCGCGCTCGACGCCATCGAGTACGGAGCCCAGCAATACCTGCTCAAGCCGGTTGAGCCCGAAGCGCTGGTGCACTCCGTGGGCAAGGCCGTCGCGCTCGGCGAGCTGGCGAGGATGAAGCGCACCGCGCTGGCCGCGCATGCCGGCAAGGCGATGCCGTACGGCGATCGCGCGACGCTCGAGGCCGTGCTCACCCGAACCTTCGAGACGATTCGCGCGGAGTTCCAGCCCGTTGTCTCGCTGAAGAAAAAGACGCTGCTCGGCTATGAAGCGCTGATGCGCTGCGACGAGGCGCTCTTCTCGTCGTACGGCGCACTGCTCGCGGCCGCGGAGCGCGTGGGGTGGCGGACCGCGCTGGCTCGCGTGCTCTATCAGCGGATCAGCCAGGACTGCAGTGACCTGCCCGAGGGCGCCCTGCTGTTCGTGAACATGCATCCGCTCGACGCGCAGGAATCCCTGCTCACCGGATCCGGCGCATCGCTCGAGGCGATCGCGCGGAATGTCGTGCTCGACGTGCGCGAGAGCGTCGCCGGCGAGCAGCTCGGCGCGCTCGCGGCCGCGCTCCCGCGGCTGCGCGGGGCGGGATTCAGGATTGCGATCGACAACGTCGGCACGGGGACGTCGGGGCTCGACATCTTCTCCAGGCTCGCCCCGGACTTCGCGAAGCTCGACCGCGGAACGTACGCCGGCATCACGACGGACCAGGCAAAGCAGCGCACCGTGCGCGCGATCTATGCGATGTTCGCATCGCTCGGGCTGCCGCTGATTGCCGAGGGTGTTGAAACCGCAGCGGAGCGGGATGCCCTGCTCGCCGCGGGCGCCGACCTCGCCCAGGGCAACCTGTTCGGCGCGCCGTCAACGAGGTTCACGTCACCGGCGTTCTGATAGAATGTCGGAACATACCCACGCCCCGCTCACGCTCCTCTGCGACGAAGAACTCGCGTTCCGCGATGCGGTCGCCTCCTTCGTTTCGGGTGAAATCACCCCGCGCGTCGCCGCGATGGAGCGGGCCGCGAAGCTCGACCCTGAACTGATCCCGAAGTACTTCGAACTCGGCATGATGGGGATCCAGGTTCCCGAGAAGTACGGCGGCGGCGGCGGATCGCTCATGATGGTGACCCTCGCGGTCGAGGAGATCAGCAAGGTCGACGCCGCAGCGGCGATCGTCGTGGACGTGCAGAACACGCTCGTCGCCTACCCGCTCCTCACGTACGGCTCCGACGCGCAGCGCGAGCAGTACCTGCCCCGCATCTGCACGGACACCATCGGCGCCTATGCGCTGTCCGAGGCCGGATCAGGATCTGACGCGTTCGGCCTCGCGACGCGCGCCGAGAAGCGCGGCGACAAGTGGATCCTCACCGGCCGGAAGCTCTGGATCACGAACGGCGCGGAGGCGGGCGTTTTCATCGTGTTCGCAAACGCGGATCCCGCAAAGGGCTATAAGGGAATCACGGCGTTCATCGTCGAGAAGACGTTCCCCGGCTTCAGCGTGGGCAAGAAGGAGGACAAGCTCGGCATCCGCGCGTCGAGCACCACGGAGCTGATCCTCGACGGCGTCGAAGTGCCCGCCTGCAACGTCCTCGGCCCGGTCGGCACGGGATACAAGATCGCGATGGAGACCCTGAACGAGGGGCGAATCGGGATCGGCGCGCAGATGATCGGCAACGCCGAGGGCGCGCTCAGCGCCGCGATCGCATACGTGAAGGAGCGCAGGCAATTCGGAAAGGCGCTCGCGGACTTCCAGGCGGTGCAGTTCCAGCTCTCGCAGGTCGCGACGGAACTCGAGGCCGCCCGGCTCCTCGTCTACAACGCGACGCGCCTCAAGGAGCGCGGGTGCGACATTGCACGCGAGGCGGCCATGGCCAAGCTCTACGCGTCGCAGGTGTGCGAGCGGGTCACTTCACTCGCGCTCGAGCTCCACGGCGGGAATGGCTATACCAAGGAGTTCCCGGTGGAGAAGTTTTATCGCGACGCGAAGATCGGGAAGATTTATGAGGGGACGTCGAATATGCAGCTGGCGACGATTGCGAAGGCGCTGCTGAAATAACGACAGTGTTGGGTGTTGAGGGTCCAGTGGTCGGTGCCGAGTGAATGCAGTCACTCACACCTGAACGCTCCGACCTCGCTACACACAACTGGGGTTCGTCGTCACTCCCCGATCACGTCTCCATGACGAGCTGGATGTCGGCATCGAGCTGATCGGCCGCGTGAGCCCGGGTCAGCCACGACACCACGAAGAACACGATGATCGAGGTGATCAGCGAGAGTGACGCCATGTCCACTCCCGTCGGGAGCCTGATGATCCTGAAATAGGCGAGCGTCCCGCCGACGAGCGTCAGCCCGATCCCGGTGCAGATGGACGCGACCGCGCCGGCGCGCGTCGCGCCGTGCCAGTTGAGGCCGAGGGCGAGCGCGGGCGTGATGGTCGACGCGAACATTCCCCACCCGAAAATGCCGAGGAACGCGACCAGCGTGCCAGAGACCTGCGCGACGCCGGCCGCGATGACCGCGAGCACGACGGTCGTGATGCGTCCCCAACGAAGCTCGTTGTGCAGCTTCTTTCCGAACGCGACGGGCAGATCGAGCGTCAGCGCGGCGGCACCCGCGTTCATGAAGGAATTCACCGTCGCCATGATCGCGGCGGCGACGCCCGAGAACACGAGTCCGGCCACGACGACCGGCGCGGAGTGCAGCAGGAACATCGGCGTCGCCTGGTCGGCCTTGGCGAGCGCCGCCATCGAGCCGTTGGTCACGAGCGCCTTCGTCACCACACCGATCGCGATGTAGATCAGCTGCGCCATGATCATCGCCACCGACATGAGCAGCAGATACCATTTCAGCTGCCGCGGGTTCTTCAGCATGTAGAACTTGTGGATCACGTTCGGCTGGCCGAGCGATCCGACGCTGAACACGAAAAAGAACGAGAGCGCCGTGATGGGGCCGGCGCTGCCCCACGGGCCGAGGAATTTCGCATCGGCGGCCATGATCGTGTGGGAGATATGCGTGAGGCCGCCGCCGGCCTTGAGCGCGAACGCGACGACCATGAGCGACGACAGCGCCATGATCGAACCCTGGAATACATCCGTATAGATGCCCGCCAGAATGCCGCCGGCCACGGAATAGGCGAGAATAATTCCGGTTCCGATCCATATTCCCGGCGCGAGGCCGGTGCCGAAGATCGCGTCGATGACGATCCCGAGCGCGAGCAGGTTGGTCGCCATGTATCCGATCACGGCGATGAGGATGCCCACGGCGGCAAGCCCCTGCGCCGCCGGCGAGCGATAGCGCGCGCCGATCGCCGCCGGAACCGTCAGCAGTCCGCGCGCTTCTCCGAGCAGGCGCAGCTTCTTGGCGAGGACCCACGCCCCGAGCGCGTTCGAGAGCGCGCCCGGGAGGATGATGAACACACCCGCCAATCCGATCGTGTACACGAGCCCCGGTCCGCCGACGAACGAAAACCCGGAGAGCGACGACGCCATCTTGGCGATCGCCATCGTCCACACGCCGACGCCGGCGCCCGCCACGAAAAAGTCGCGTTCGGTCTTCGTCTTGCGCGTCGCCCACGTGGCGATCACGGCAACGACCGCGAAGTACAGGAGCGAAATCGCGATGATCAGCGGCTCGGTGAGCCGCGGCAGCGACGCCTGGAGGAGGAACCTCACTTCGCGCGCGCGTCCGGTGCGCCGCCCTTCTCGCGCGCCATCGCGGCCTGCGCCTCACGCAGGCGCCGCAGGTCCTCTTCGCTCAGCATCGCCGAGTCGAACGTGAGCGCCCACGCGAACGGAAAGACGAGGATCGGCACGACGGCAACGCCGAGCAGCACGATGGTCGAGCGGAGCGGGAACCCGAAGAGCAGCGGGCCGCCCGCGCCCTCGTTCGCGGGCATCGCGAGCGGAATGCAGAAGCAGCACGTGCAGAAGACGAACATCCCGGCGAACACCCAGCGAAGCACGGGCGTGATGTGTCCGCGGCGAACCGCGCCGAGGGCCATGAGCGAGGTGAGCGCGGCACACGTGCCGATGGCGAGGCACCACGGCGCCCAGCCGGCGTCAAAGAACGAGCCGGCGTAGCCGGCGGCGATGACGAGGAACGAGAGGAAGACTACGCCGAGGATCGTGGACTTGAGCACGGGGTTAACCTAGCGATTGGACGCAGCGCCGGCACACGCGTTTCCTGGCCCGCAGGCTGTACGACGAGTTAACGGTTCTCTGTTGGTCGGTTAACAAAGGTGTACGAATCAGCCCGGGCTACGAGCGCAACCGCGCGCCACGTGGTCCGGGCTGATTGTCTTACCGATGTTAACCGACCAACTGAGAACCGTTAACCCGTCGTACAGCGTGCGGAACGCCGTTCGTTTGTTACGGCACGATCCGATTGTCGATCTTGCTCCCGCCCACGATCGCATTGAACAGCAGCTTGAATGTCGCCGCGGGCTGCGCGCGGAACGTGATCTCCGGGCCGTACAAGTACACCGTCCCCTGACCGTACTTCGCCTCGGCCATCGCGACGCCGCCGTCGAGGTAGTTCTCGCCCCACGCCCAGCCGCTGCGCAGCGGCGTTCCGTTCTCGAACCACGCGATCGGCTTCACGCCCTTTGACTCCGCGTCCGGATCGAGCCGCATCACGGGGCTGTTGTCGAAGAACACGATCCCGTGCGAGCCCTCACCGCGCGTCGCGTCGAGCGTCGTGTCGTACGCCACCTCGAGCAGCGAACCCGGCACGTAGTACTTCTCCGCGGGCAGCGGCGCGCCGGCCGTCCCCGTCGGCGTGCGCTCGACGAGGTGATTCGTGATCGGCAGCCCGAGCTGCTCCGCCATGTTCAGCGACGACGGCCCGATCGCGATGATCCGCCCGCCCTGCTGCAGGAATTCCTTCAGCTTCGGCAGCGTCTTGTCCGCCGACACGTTGCCGATCATCGCGCGATACTGCGGCGCGAGTGAGGCCGTGTCGAGCGCGCCGCCGCGCCCACCACCGCCGCCGCGGCCGCCCCGGGCCGGCCCGACGCCGGGGATCGAGTTTTCCGGGAAAATCAGCACGTCGAACTTCGAGCGCAGGTTGCCCGCATCGAGTTCCTGCGGATACACCACGCGGAACGGCAGCTCGTACTGCTCCATCAGCCACCGCATCTGGCCGCTCGGCATCGAGCCGCCGAAGCGATCCCACAGCCCGATGCGCAGCGGCGGCAGTTTCTCGCCGGACGACGTGAGATCGCCCGCCGGCTCGAACGTCAGCCCGATGTCCTTCGCGGATTTCTCCGCAACAGACGAACTCTTCGCGTTCCGCGGGATGTAGAGCGTGCCGGCGGGATACGTCTTGCCGCCGAGCGTCGCGGAGTGCTGCAGGCGATACACGTCCGCGCCCGCCGCCCACAGGCGGCTCAGCGCGTGATATGAATCGTTGACCTTCGGCGAGAGCGTCCATCCTGCGCCGCTGGTTGCGACCGTGGTCGCCGCCGGCACGATGCGATCCTTGAGCGGATCGAGCTTCACGAACGGCCCGTCGAATCCGTCGAGGATGCGGTCGAACTTCACGCCCATCTGCAGCGCGAGCGTCCAGCCGGCGTTGTCGTACGGACGCGTCGGGGGCGCGCCGGGATACTTGAAGTCGTTCGGGTGATCCTGCGGCTCGAACATGTCGAGCACGTCGGGCCGGAACGCCTGCGCGGTCTTCACGACGTAGGAGCCCGCCGGATACGTCTTGCCGGCGACCGTGAACTGCGCGCTCGCGCGATGCACGACGATGCCGACCTTCTGGAGCGCGACGAGGAACTTCTCGGCGGTGAGGAAGTCCGCCTGGTCCGCAGGAATGATGTAGCCGCGCGGCATGCGGTTTTCCGGCTTGCGGAAATCCGCGTAGAGCGCCGCGGGCGCCGTCCCACCGCCGAAGGCCGCGGCGACATCCGGATTCACGTCACCAGCCGCGCCCGCGGGGCCACCGCGGCCGCCGCGGCCCGCGGGACGTTCCGCCGCAGCCTTGGCTTCGACCTCCGCGAGGATTTTCGGCGTCACGATCCAGTTGTCCTCGCTGCCCCACGTGATCTCGTCGTGGCCCATCTTCCACGTGTTGAACAGCATCGTCTCGCGGTTGCGCGAGAGAAGGTCGAGCAGCGCCCGGTTCGCGGTGACGGAATAGTCGATCGACTGCTTGAAATGCCACTCCTGCAGCGGCGCGAGCGGGAGCACCTCGTCGGCAAAGCGCAGCTGGCGCTCGGGCACGAACGGTATCGTCATCGGCGTCGGGCTGCCGATCGACTCCGTGAGGATGCCGATCATGTTGTGGAAGTAGGCTTCGGTGCGGAGCCCGCCGTTCCACCAGGTGGAGTACGACGAGAGCGAGCGATCCACGACGCCGGGCTTGTTCTCGCGCACCATGCGGTCCTTGATCGCAGCGCCCACCATGTCGAGGCCGGTGATCATCGACGGGTGGAAGAAATAGTTCGCCGGATCGCGGAACGGCGGCGCGAACATCACGGTGCCGGTCGGGCCCGTCTGGTGATGGTTATAGACGATCTGCGGGTACCACTCGAGGTACATCCGCTTGTTCATGTTCGTCGTTTCGTTCTGGTTCGACATGTAGAAGTCGCGATTGTCGTCGTGCCCGACGTACTTCTGCCACAGCACGGGGACGTTCGTGTTCTTCTTTTTCGGATCCGGCTCCTTGTTGTACCAGTTCGCGACGAGCTCCATGCCGTCCGGATTCGCGTGGACGAACACGATGATCACGTCCTTGAGGATGCGCAGGGTCTCCTCGTCGTTCATCGTGAGGAAGTCGTAGCTCGTCTGGATCAGCTGGTTCGCGCCGAGCACTTCGCTCGCGTGCAGGCCGCCGTCGATCCACATCACGGCTTTCCCCTCCTTCGCGAGCGCGTGCGCCTCGGCTTCACTCACTTCGCCGGCCGAGAGCTTCTTCGCGATTTCCTTGTAGTGCGCGAGGTTCCTGATGTTCTCGGGACTCGAGACGACCATGCTGAGCTGCGGGCGTCCCTCGGCGGTGAGGCCGATCGTGTCGAGATGGGCGCGCGGCGACTGCCTGGCGATCTTCTGCCAGAAGCCCATGAACTGCGTGTAGTTGGGAAGCCAGTAATCGTCACCGATGTTGTGGCCGAAGTACTCCTTGGGCGTGGTGACCTGGGCGCGCACGGGTGCCGACGCGACCGAAAGGAGCAGCAGTGCCACCGTGACGGCAACGGCAGGACTGCGGGACAATTTTTGCATGTTGGGGGACTCCGGAGAGCACTGTCGGGGGAACGGTTAACGCCGCGGCACGCGGCGTCGTTCTACGCCCTCAGAAAGGGCATCGTTGATATTCGACATCGGGCGCTGTGGACGCAACCCGCTCCAGAGGTGGGGCAGAGCGAGGGGTGAGTTTGAGTCGGAGGGATGGGTTGGAGCAAACTCAGAGCGAGTTTGAGTCGGAGGGATGGGTTGGAGCAAACTCAGAGCGAGTTTAAGTCGGAGGGATGGGTTGGAGCACGTTCAGTGGGAGTTTGCGGGATGAGAGTGAGCTGAAGTGGGCGCAAAGTGCGAGTGAGAGTGGCGATGTTGCGCACTCCCACTCCAGCTCACTCTCGCTCTCAGACTCGCTCTGAGTTTGCTCCAACTCATCCCTCCGACTCAAACTCAACCCTCCCACTCATTTCCCGTGAAGTATTCCATCCCGAATCCGCTTCGCCTTCTCGGAGGCGTTCGGGTCCACCTCCAGCTTCCGGTTGATCATCGTCGCGAACTTCACCGGCGGGTTGACCGTCACGAGGCGCCCGTCGCGCACGAACTTGATCTCGATCGGCGAGCCTTCGCGCGTCGCGTACTTCGTGCGCCAGTCCTCCCACGCTGGGTTCGACACGGAGACGCCGTCCACCGACGTGACGACGTCGCCTGAGCGAATGCCGCCGGACGCGGCCGTGCTTGTCGGGTCCACGATCACCACGAGCAGTCCGGCGCTGTCGCGCTGAAAGCTCACGCCCAGCCGCGGCTGGTGCAGCGTATCGGTGTGAATCCGCCAGCCGGCCTTTGCGAGCCACCGCGACCACGGATACGGCTCGCGCCCGTCCACGTACTGCTCGTTGAACTCCTTCATGTTCGCGCCCCTCGCGGCACGCGACACGGCGTTCCACCAGTCGTCCGGCGCAAACCCTTTCCCGTTCTTGTAGTCACCGGAGTAAAGCGAACGCATCACGCCGTCGAGGCTCGCGGCGTTGTCGGTCGCGTCGCGTATCATGATGTCGAGCGCGAGGCCCGCGAGTGATCCTTTGTCGTAATAGATGTCCTGCGTCCCGTCCGTCATGTGGATCCACGCCTGGAGCGACGCGTCGGTCAGGGCGATCGGGACGGTCTTGTCCACGTGGTCCATCTTCGCCTCGGTCTTGACGAGGAATCCATTCGCCGTGATCACGCCGCCGCGCACGAGCGCGAGGTCGGCGTAGTAGTCGGTGATGCCCTCGCTCACCCAGAGCCAGGGCGTCGGCTGCATCACCGCGTAGTTGTACGGCCACATGTCGAGCGGACGCAGGCGCTTCACGTTCCACGAGTGGAAAATCTCGTGCGCGTACACGGACGGGACGAAGTCCTCGTCCATGTAGCCTGAGCCGATGATCCCGACGTTCGAGTCTTCGTGCTCGAGGGCGCTCATGCCGCCAAACGATGAGTCGGCGATCTGCATGATGTCGTAGTGTCCCCACGGCCGGTCGGCGAACACCGCGACCTCAGTCGGGATCGAGCGCGACATCTGGTCGAGCAGGCGCGCGCGCTGCGCCGGCTTCACGGATCCGGACGGATACGAAGAAAAGCGCATCCACACGCCTGCGACCTGCGCGCTGTCGACGTCGAACCGGCCGACGAAAAACGGATGGTCCACGAGCTCGTGATACGTCGTCGCGCTCCACTCCCGCGCGCCGGTCTGGGTCATGCCGGTGATCACGCGCCACGCATCTTCGGTCTGCACCGCAACCGTCGCGGGGAAATCGAGCGTGCGTCCTTCGACGTACGGGAAAAGGTTCGTCCCGTTGAACAGGAGGAAGTCGTCGCGCGACCAGCTCTGCGCGTTGTCGAGCGAGTCGGCCCTGTAGTGGAACTCAACCGCAACCGGGCCGCCGTTCTCCGTGACGATCCGCCAGGTGCTCGGCGTGGCCTTGTCCCACACGAGGGGCTTTCCGCGTGACGTCGCCCTGAACTGCGAGACGTTCCGCGCGAAGTAGCTCACTTCGTAGTCGCCCGGCGTCCAGACCGGCAGCGAGAGCAGCACCGGATCCCTGCCGCTCGCCGTAAACGTCATCGAAACATCGACGTCGCGCGCAACCGCCTGAGCTTGCCTGAACGTGACGGTGTAGTGGACGTCGGAGACCGGGGCGGAG
>Ga0070691_10000957_pt1 | contig 11777 bp, 10 predicted proteins | sample KBSK1101metaG_FD_64673 | JGI IMG/M metagenome (GOLD analysis project Ga0070691, IMG submission 64673) | Corn, switchgrass and miscanthus rhizosphere microbial communities from Kellogg Biological Station, Michigan, USA - KBS K1-10-1 metaG | ecosystem: Host-associated > Plants > Roots >... | reverse complement strand
GCGCCGGCAGCACTGCGCAAGGAGGGAACGGGCTTCGACGTTGCGATCGCGCTCACCGTGCTCGCAGCCTCCGGGTTGGTCCCACCGGCCCGCCTCGAAGAGCACGCGTGCATCGGCGAGCTCGGGCTCGACGGGCGGATCCGTGGCGTCAGCGGGACGATCGCCGCCGCGGAGGGTGCGGCGCGCGCCGGCCTCACGAGGCTCCTGTGCTCGGCCGACTCGGCGTGCGAGGCGGCGCTCGCCGGGATCGACGCCGTCGGCGTGCGTCACATCGCGGAGGCGGTCGGCTACCTCCGGGGCGAGGAGCAGATCGCCCCTGCGTCCCGGGCATCGGATCCACGCTCTCCGCCCGACCTCCCCGATCTGGCAGACGTCCGTGGCCAGGAGCGGGGGAGGAGGGCGCTCGAGCTGGCCGCGGCGGGGTCGCACAACCTCCTCCTCGCCGGACCGCCCGGCACGGGCAAGACGATGCTCGGGAGGCGGCTGCCGTCCATTCTCCCGCCCCTGACGCACGAGGAATCCCTCGAGGTGACGCGCATCCACTCCGTCGCCGGCACGCTCGCTCCGGGCTCCGGGCTCGTCCAGGCGCCCCCCTTCCGGGCGCCGCACCACGGGGCATCAGCGGCCGCGATGATCGGCGGCGGGACGGTGCCGCGGCCGGGAGAGGTCAGCCTCGCCCATCGAGGCGTCCTTCTCCTCGACGAGCTTCCGGAGTTCACGCGCGCGGTGCTCGAGGCGCTGCGCCAGCCACTCGAGGACGGCGTCGTCTCGGTCGCTCGCGTCGGCGGCCGCGGGCTCTTCCCCGCACGGTTCCGACTCGTGGCGACGATGAACCTGTGTCCCTGTGGCGGACGGGGCGATCCTCGCCTCCAGTGCTCGTGCTCGCCCGCCAGGATCGCCGCCTATCGCGAGAAGGTCTCGCGCGCGCTGCTCGACCGCTTCGATCTCGTGGTTGCGATGCCGCGGCCCCGGGCGGAGGAGCTTGCGGCGGGCCCAGCGGAGTCGTCGGCCGTCGTTCGGGCGCGCGTCGTCGACGGCGTGTCGCAACTCCGTTCGGCGCTTCCGCGCCGGACCGGCGCCGCATCCGAGCTTCTCGACAGCGCCGTCGACCGGCTGCCCCTCACGGGCCGCGGCCGGGCCCGCGTGGCCCGCGTGGCCCGCACGGTCGCTGCGCTCGCCGGGTCTACCGACGTCCTGCCGGAGCATGTCGCCGAGGCGCTCTCGTACCGCTCTCCGACGGGGCTCACGAGCCCGTGACGGTCAGCGTCGTACGCCGTGGGGCCGGCAGCTACCCAGCGCTGCTCGCCCAGATCCCGGATCCTCCGAGCCGTCTCTGGCTTCGGGGCGACGCGCCGCCCGAGCTCCTGGACCGTCCGGCCGTCGCCATTGTCGGTGCCCGCGCCTGCTCCGGGTACGGGCGGTCGGTCGCACGGCTCCTTGCGACGGAGGCTGCTGCCGCCGGCGCCGTCGTGATCAGCGGTATGGCGCGCGGCGTCGACGGCGAGGCGCACCGTGGCGCCCTCGCGGCGGGCGGCGCGACCGTCGCGGTGCTCGGCTGTGGCATCGACCGCGACTACCCGGCGGCGCACGCCGAGCTCGCGGGCGCGATCGTCGCGGCCGGAGGGCTCGTCGTGTCCGAGTACGAGCCCGGCGTGGAGCCCGCCCCGTGGCGCTTCCCCGCCAGGAACCGGATCATCGCGGGGCTCGCGCGGGCGACGGTCGTCGTCGAGGCGCGCGAGCGGTCCGGTGCGCTCATCACCGCCGATTTCGCGCTGGAGGACGGGCGCGAGGTCCTCGCGGTGCCCGGCGAGATCACATCCGCCCTCAGCGCAGGAACGAACGCGTTGCTGCGGATCGGGGCGACCCCGGCAACGAGCTCGGCGGACGTTCTCGAAGCTCTCGGCCTCGAGGCGCAGCCACCCACGCAGACGATCCCGGACGATCCAGTCGCCGCCGCGGTGCTGAACGCGGTCCGGGCCGGAGCGGGAACGCCGGACGAGTTGAGCCGCGCGACGGGTGTCGGCGCGGGCGAGATCGCAGCGGCGCTCGCGCTGCTCGAGCTGGCCGGTGCAGTGGCGGTGGACGAGGGGATGGTGCGCAGTACGATCGCGCGATGACGTCCTACTGGCTCGCCGAGCCTGCCCTGGAGCTTCCTCGTGGCACCGGGAGCGGACCGGTGGACGTCGGGATCGTGGGCGCCGGCGTGACGGGGTGCGCGTGCGCGCTCGAGTTGGCGGAAGCGGGTCTTCGAGTCCGCGTCGTCGATGCGCGCAAGGTCGCCGAGGGTGCGAGCGGCCGCAACGGCGGTTTCGCGCTCCGCGGGACAGCGGCGTCGTACGACCAGGTCGTCGCCTCGTTCGGGCGCGATCAGGCATTGGCGCTCTGGCAGTGGACAGAGGCGGAGTTGCAGGCGATGGGCGAGCTCGCAGGTGACGCGTTCAGGCGGCTCGGGAGCCTTCGTCTCGCCGCCGATGCCGAGGAGCGGGAGGACCTGCGCGACGAGATCGAAGCGCTCTGGGCCGACGGGCTCGAGGCTGAGTGGATCGATGCCCCGGGAGGCCCACTCGCGGGCCGCTTCACGGCTGCGATCCGTCATCCGACCGACGCTGGGCTGCAGCCGGCGCGGATGGTGCGGCGGCTCGCGGCGCGGGCGATGGAGGCCGGGGCAGAGATCCTGGAGGGGCGACAGGTGACCGACACCGGAGAGCTCGGGGCGGAGCGCGTGGTCGTTGCGACCGACGGTTACCCGAGTGGGCTCCTGGGCGACCTCGAGGGCCTGATCGTGCCGACGCGCGGGCAGGTGATCGCGACGGAGCCCCTCGCGGAGCGGCTGTTCGAGATGCCGCACTACGGCCGCCACGGTTTCGACTACTGGCACCGGGCCGCGGACGGGCGGATCGTCGCAGGCGGCTTCCGCGACGTGTCGCTCGACCAGGAGTTCACCGCCGACGAGGAGCTCACCGACCCCGTACAGCGGGCGCTCTCGACGTTCGTCAACGACCTCGTCGGCCGCGAGCTGCGCGTGGATTACCGCTGGGCGGGCATCTTCGGGCTCGTCCTGGACTTCCTCCCCGTGGTCGGCGAGGTGCCGGGGCTTCCGGGCACCTGGGTCGCAGGCGGCTACTCCGGGCACGGCAACGTTCTCGGCTTCGCGTGTGGCCGCCTCGCCGCGCGCGCGATCCTCGGCGACCGCGATCCGCTGCTCGACCTCTTCGAGCCCGTCCGGCTGCTCGGCTGAGACGGGCTACAGCTCGAGTCGGGGGAGATCCATCTCCACCGACTTGAGGAGCGCCGCGCGGGCGATAGCGAGGTCCTGGATCGCCAGGCCCGTGGAGTCGAACAGCGTGATCTCGTCGTCGCTCCGCCGGCCCTCTGCGTCGCCGGCCAGCACGGCGCCGAGCTGCGTCACGTCGTCGCGCCCGACGGTCCCGGCCTCGACGCCGGCGGCCAGCTCGCCCCCGTGACTCGCCTGCTCCCAGTCGTCGCAGTAGAGACGAGCGCGGCCGAGCTCCGCCACCGCGATCTCCGCCTTGCCGGGCCCGTCAGCGCCCATCAGCGAGACGTGCTGTCCGGGCCGCAGCGAGCCGGCCGGGTAGAGGACGTCTCGGCCGGGGGTGACGGTGACGACGACGTCACAGGCGAGCGCCTCTTCGAGCGAGCCCGCGACGCGGACGCCGAGCTCCTCCGCGACGAGCCGCCGGCGGTGGTCGTCGACATCCCACACCATGGGCGCGCGACCGCGGGCGACGAACGACCGTGCGGTCTCGGCGCCGTTGACGCCTGCTCCGACGACCGCAACGGACGCCCCGTCGTCCGGCCCGAGCTCCTCCGCGGCGAGCGTGGCTGCGGCGGCGGTACGGAGCGCCGTCACGGCAGCTGCCTCGAGGACGGCCTCGAGCTGGCCAGTCTCCGCGTTCGAGAGGACGACGAGACCGGTGACGGTCGGAAGCCCCAGCGTGGGGTTCCCGGGGAAGGACGTCACCCACTTGAGAAGCGCGTGACCGCCGCCGATCGCCGGCATCGCCCGGAAGTCACCGGCGGGGTAGTTCGTCACGTAGACCTTCGGCGGCATCGACCACTCGCCGGAGTGGTGGGCGAGAAACGCGTTGCGCACGGCGCCGTACGCGTCCTGCGGCGTCACCGCCTCGAGCACCGCCGCCTGCGAGAAGACCGGGACCGACATCCGGCTCAGTAGAAGCCTTCGCGGCGGGCGTAGCGCTCGGCGCGCTCCTCGTCGTACGTGTCGGCGTCGAACGCCGGGTTGCGGCTTCTGTGGATCTCACCGGACGACGGGAGCTCGGAGCGGTCGACGTAGCGCGACGGGTCCCACAGCTGCGCTCGCAGGAACGCCTTCGAGCAGTGCGTGAAGACCTCCTCGACGTCGATCAGGAATCCGAGTCTCGGCACCCTGCCTTCGACGGCGCAGTCTGCGAGCAGCTCCTCGTCGGTCACGATCGAGGCGCGCCCGTTCACGCGCAACGTGTCGCCGACGCCCGGGATCACGAAGAGCAGGCCGACGTGGGGGTTGCGAAGGACGTTCCGCAGCGAGTCGGCCAGCCGGTTCCCGGGGCGCTCGGGAAGGAGCAGCGTCCGCTCGTCGAGGACGCGGACGAACCCGGGCGGATCGCCGCGCGGGGTCACGTCGCACGTCCCGTCCGGCGCAGCAGTAGCGAGCAGCACGAACGGCGCGCGGTCGACGAACTGGCGCGTGAGGTCGTTCAGGCGGTCGGCGAGCTTCGCCCTGACGAGGTCGCTCGGCTCGCCGAGAAACGCGCGCAGCTCCGCTTCGTCGCGGATCGTCGTGATCGTTCGCTCCGTCACGTCGCCTTCACTGCCGCAATCAGCTTCACGATCGAGTCCTTTGCATTGCCGAACAGCATTGTCGTCTGCGGCTCCAGGAAGAGCTCGTTGTCGATGCCCGCGAACCCCGGGGCCATCGAGCGCTTCATGACGATCACGCTCGCGGCCTTGTCGACGTCGAGGATCGGCATGCCGTAAATCGGGCTCGCCGGGTCGCTGCGCGCGGCCGGGTTCACGACGTCGTTCGCGCCGATCACGAGGGCAACGTCGGTCTGCGGGAACTCGGGGTTGACCTCGTCCATCTCCTTCAGCTGGTCGTACGGGACGTTCGCCTCCGCGAGCAGGACGTTCATGTGGCCCGGCATGCGTCCCGCGACGGGATGGATGGCGTAGACGACGTCGATGCCCTTCTCCTCGAGCAGCTCGGCCAGCTGGCGGACATCGTGCTGTGCCTGCGCCACGGCGAGCCCGTAGCCCGGCACGACGACGACCTTCCGTGCGAACGAGAGCTGCACGGCGACGTCCTCGGGGCTCGTGGCTCGCACGGTGCGGCCGTCGTCGACGCGAGGCCCTCCCGAGCCGGCCTGCACCTGGCCGAAGGCGCCGAACAGCACGTTCGCGATCGAGCGGTTCATAGCCTTGGCCATCAGGAGCGTCAGCAGGGTGCCCGAGGCGCCGACGAGCATCCCCGCGACGATCAGGAGCAGCGAGTTGAGGACGAACCCCGTCGCGGATGCAGCCAGGCCCGTGAACGCGTTCAGAAGCGCGATCACGACCGGCATGTCCGCGCCGCCGATCGGCAGCACGAACATCACGCCGAAGATCAGCGCGAGCACGATCAGCGTGATCAGCACCCACTGCTGATCGACACCGGCGATGAGTGCGATGCCTAGTGCCGCCGCCCCGCCGAGGATGGCCACGTTCAGGATGTTCTGCCCGGTGAACACGATCGGCCGCCCGGACAGCCATTCCTGCAGCTTCGCGAACGCGATCATGGAGCCGGCGAACGAGATCGAGCCGATCAGCGCGGAGAGGACGACCGAGACGATCTCCTCGCCCGCCAGGTCACCGCTCGACACGTGGAACTCCGCGAGCGCAACGAGGGCAGCCGCGCCGCCGCCGACCCCGTTGAACAGGGCCACCATCTGCGGCATCGCCGTCATCTTCACCGTGCGAGCGCCGACGATCCCGATGACGGAGCCGATCAGGCCGCCCACGACGATGAGCAGCCAGTTCGAGATGCCGTCGAGCGCAAGCGTCGTCGCGATCGCGATCACCATGCCGACGCCGCCGACCCAGTTCCCGCGGCGCGCGTGCTTCGGCGACGAGAGGAACTTGAGCGCGAGGATGAAGCAGACGATCGAGACGAGATAGAGAAGCCCGACGACGTTCGGGTCGGAGATCACTTCCGATCCTCCGGGCGCCGCTTGAACATCTCGAGCATCCGGTCGGTGACGAACCAGCCGCCGACCACGTTCGCGGACGCCAGCACCATCGCGACGAACCCGATCGCCTTCGTGAAGCCGTCGTCGGCGAAGCCGAGCACCATGATCGCCCCGACGATCACGATCCCGTGGATGAAGTTCGTGCCGGACATGAGCGGCGTGTGCAGCATGGTCGGCACCTTCGAGATGACCTCGAAGCCGAGGAAGATCGCGAGCACCAGCACGGTGAGCTCGACGACAAGGCTGGTCTCGCTCATGTGCCTTCCTCCGTCTCGGCGGGCGCGGGCGGCGTGGCGGGCGCGCCCGCCACGCAGGCGCCAGCCGTGATCTCGTCGTCGAAGTCGAGCAACAGCTCACCCTCCGGCGCGAGGTGCTGGAGGAGCGCCGTGACGTTCCGTGCGTAGAGCCGGCTCGCGTCGGCGGCCATCAACGACGCGACGTTCGTCAGCCCGACGATCGTCACGCCGGTGTGGGTCGTCTCGCGGCCCGGCTCGGTGAGCTCGCAGTTCCCGCCGCCCTCGGAGGCGAGGTCGACGATCACGGAGCCGGGCCGCATCGCCTCGACGGCCTCGGCCGGGATGAGCTTCGGGGAAGGTCGTCCGGGCACCGCGGCCGTCGTGACCACGACGTCGAAGCTCGGAAGACGCTCCTCCAGCGCGCGCTGCTGTTCCGCCTGTTGCTCCGGCGTGAGCTCGCGTGCGTACCCCCCTTCCGTCTCCTCCCCGCGCACGCCCAGGTCGAGGAACGTCGCGCCGAGCGACTCGACCTGCTCGGCAACGGCCGGGCGGACGTCGAACGCCGAGACGACCGCGCCGAGCCGCCGCGCGGTCGCGATCGCCTGCAGGCCCGCGACGCCCGCGCCGAGCACGAGGACGCGCGCCGGCGCGACGGTTCCGGCTGCCGTCATCAGCATCGGGAAGAGCTTCGGGCACCGGTCGGCGCCGAGCAGCACGCCCTTGTACCCCGCGACCGTCGCCTGCGAGGAGAGCGCGTCCATCGACTGCGCACGCGTGATCCGGGGCACCGCCTCCATCGCGAACGCCACGACGCCCCGTTCCCGCAGGCGCGCGATGCCCTCGGCGTCGGTCAACGGCTCGAGGAATCCGATGAGGACGACGCCGGAAGGCAGCGCGGCGGCCTCCTCCGCGCTCGGCTTGGCGACACGGACGACGACCGCGACGTCTGCGAGCAGGCTCGGATGGTCGACGAGCGTGACGTTGCTCTCGGCGTACTGGTCGTCGGGGAAGCCGGCGAGGACGCCCGCGCCACGCTCGACGACGACGTCGAACCCCGACGACGCCAGCTTCGCCGCAGCTTCGGGCGTCAGCGCCACGCGGTTCTCGCCGGGCGCCGACTCCCGGGGCACGCACACTCGCATCCCGCCGGAATCTACGGGAAGGGTTCCGCCTCCGCGCCGGGAACCAGACGTCCCGTGGCCAGACTCGCCGCCTACTCGACCGCCATGGACGTCTGCGACCCCGACCTCGGCGCCCACGCCGCTCGGGTCGGCGCGAACGCGGAGGCCGTGGCGCTCCGGCTCGGCTGGGACGACGAGCAGATCGAGGCGCTCAGGATCGGCGCGGCCCTCCACGATGTCGGGAAGGTGAACGTCCGGGCGGAGGTGTTGGCGAAGCCCGGCCGCCTCGACGACCGCGAGCTGGCCGAGATCCGCGCTCACCCGGTCGAGGGCATGTGGCTGATCGCAGGCGTTCCCTCGCTCCAGCGTGCGCTCCCGTACGTGCTCTTTCACCACGAGCGCTGGGACGGGCTCGGCTATCCGACGCGACGCGCCGGAACCGCGATACCCGTCGAAGGCCGGATTCTCGCCGTCGCGGACGCATTCGACGCGATGACCTCGGGGCGCCCGTACCGTTCGGCGCTGCCGCCCGACGTCGCCGCCGCGGAGATCGAGCGCTGCACCGGAACGCAGTTCGATCCCGAGATCGTCGACGGGTTCTTCGCCGCGCTCGACTCAGGCGAGATCGTCTCCGGCCGGGATGCCGTGGCCGCGTAGCGGCCCTTACAGCGCCGCCCAGACCTCGAGCTTCGTGCGCGTGCGCCGGACGACCTCGTCGGCGAACGCGGTCGTGCCGTGGTGGCCGGAGAGGTCGGCGGTGCGGATTCCCTCGGCCACGGCCTCGAGCGTCGCCTCGCGGATCGCCCGTCCCGCCTGCTGGCATTCCTCGTCGTCCGCGTGGGCAAGGAGAGCGGCCGCGGCGAGGATCATCGCCATCGGATTCGCAACGTCTTTCCCTTCGAGCGCGGGCGCGGTCCCGTGCGCGGCCTCTGCCATCAGCGCGGTCGGCCGGTCGACGCCCTCGTCGCCGAACGCGACCAGCAGCGATTCCGAGCCCGCGATCGAACCGAAGAGTGGCAGCACCAGGTCGGACAGGATGTCGCCGTCGCGATTCAGAGCCGGAATCACCATCGGCGCCCCGCTCGACGAGATCAGAAGCGCAAACGTCGCGTCGATCAGCTGCGGCTCGTACGGCACGTCGGGATGACGCCCGGCCGCGGCGTCCATCTCCTCCTTCAGCATTCCCTCGTAGACGGGGCTGACCGTGTACTTCGGTCCGCCGAAGACCTTCGCGCCGGTGCGATCGGCCTGCCGGAAGGCGAACTCCGCGACGGCGTGGCAGATCTTGCGCTCGATGCGCTCGGTCCGGAAAGCGACCTCGTCCTCGCCGTCGCCCTCGCGCCATTCCTTCGCGCCGTAGGCGTCGCCCACGGCCATCCGGACGACGGAGATCGGCGCATGCACCCCGCCGACGGGAAGCACGCCGGGGATCCGACGGCCGGTGCGCACGATCACCTTGCCACCGATGTCCTCACGGAGGATGCGGTTCGGCGAGCCGATGTCGTCGCGCCCTTCCGGGGTGATCGTCGCGGCCTTCAGCCCGAGCCCGTGGTCTGCGATCGCGCGCGCGGCCTCGTGCACGATGCCGTTCGACGTCGTTCGCCGGGTGCCGAGCGAGAGGTCGAAGCGCGGCAGCGCCAGCTCGAAGCCCACGACGTCGGGTTGCAGGACGCGGAGTGATGCTTCGAGAAGCTCCTGGCCCGTCTGATCACCCTCGAGAACCACGATCGTGCGCGTATCCATGGTGGCGCACTCTACACCGCATGTCGTTGTGGATCTGCTCTCGAGATCCACTAGAACTCGTGCTAATGACTCGGGTATACTGGCGCCTTATCTTCGGCGTCCCTATCTAGTCGAAATCACGAAAGTGGTTTCCACAGCTTGGAGGAATGGTGGCGAGAAAGACGGTGCTCGTTTGCGACAAGTGCGGCTCGGAAGTCGAGGAAGGCAAGGGCGCAGTCATGCGCGTCACGTTCACCGACGCGCGCCGCGGCGCAAAGGCGGCCGATCTGTGTGACTCCTGCGCGGGCGGAATGCCCGGGGCGGCAGTCGCCAGACGCGGTCGGAAGCCGAAGTCGCTGGCGTAGCGGTGTCCGACTTCGGTCGGACATCCTCATCTTGACGGCACGCAGAGTCGGCAGGTGTCGGACTGAAGTCCGACACCTGCTCGGCTGACTGCGTCTGGCACCAAAGGCGCCGGAAGCCGGCGACTACGCTGACCGCGTGAGTCTCTCGCTCGTCGTCGGCCCGGCCCATTCGGGCAAAGTCGGGACGCTGCTCGATCGCTTCGCGGCCGCGCTCGACCGCGACCCATGGCTGATCGTCCCGCAGCGCGCCGACGTCGAGCGGGTCGAGCGGGAGCTGCTCGAGCGAGGCGGCGGCCTGCTCGCCGGGACGATCGGCACGTTCGACACGCTCTTCGAGCACCTCGCCCGGGGAGAAGGGCCGAGTCCGCGCCTCGTGGGTGACGCCGAACGAGGCGTTCTCGTCCGTAGGCTGTCCGCCGGGGCGGCCACACAAGGTGCCAGCTTCGCGGGTTTCGCCGACGCCGTCGGGCGAGCGCTCGCAGAGCTCGACGGCGCGTTGCTCGAGCCCGGTGACCTTGCCGAGCCGCTCACCTCGCTCGCAACGGCGTACCGCGCGGAGCTGGATCGCATCGGCGCATGGGACCGTGGCATGCTTCGTCGCCGCGCCGTGGAGCGGCTGACGAGCGATCTCGGGGCCTGGGGTGACAGCCCGGTGTTCGCGTACGGCTTCGAGGACCTCACCGGCGTCGAGTGGCGCATGCTCGAGGCGCTCGCCGCGCGCGCGGAGGTGCACGTGTCGATCCCGTACGAGCCCGGCCGCGCCGTCTACGCGTCGCTCCGCAGGACGGTCGACGATCTCGCCTCGCTCGCCGACGATGCCGTCCTCGAGCTTCCCCCGCGCGCCGAGGAGTTCCTCCCGGCTCCGCTCGCGCACGTCGAGCGCGCCTTGTTCACCGGGACGCCCCGGAGCGCGCCGCTCGACGGCTCGCTGCGCTGGCTCGAGGGAGCCGGCACGCGTGGCACGCTCGAGCTCGTCGCGGAAACGGTGCTGGTCCACATCCGAGCGGGGACGCCGGCCCACGAGATCGCGGTCGTCTGCCCGTCCGTCGATGCGGTGAGGCTTGCGCTCGGGACAGCCTTCGCCGCCGTGGGTGTGCCGGTGGCGTTCGAGGGACGCGCGGGGCTCGGGACGACGCCGTACGGCCACGCACTCCTGTCGCTGCTCCGTTTCGCGTGGCTCGGCGGCGAGAGGCCCCAGCTGTTCGCGCATCTCCGCTCCCCGTACTCGGGTCTCGGGCGCAAGGAGGTCGACTGGATCGAAGGTCGCCTCCGCGGGCGAGGGATCGTTCACGGCGACCGCGCAGCAGAGGTCGCCGCCGAGCTCCGCGAGGGGCGGGGACTGCCGCCGCTCGATCTGGTGCTTCGCGAGGAGGCCCCGATCGATGTCGTCCGTGAGCTCGCCCGCACGATGCTGCGAAACGCGCACGGAACGTCGGCGCCTCCGACAGGTGACCGCGCCCGGGTAGACCTGCGAGCGCACGAGGCGGTGACGAGAACGCTCGACGAGCTCACGCTGCTCGTCCGCGCGGGCCACGAGGTAGGCCGTGGGGACGTCCTCTCCGCACTCGACCGCGCCGGCGTCCGCGGCGATGCCGCCGGTGCACCGGGAAGGGTCGCCGTGTTGGATCTGGCTCGTGCTCGCACACGCCGCTTCGACGTCGTCTTCGTGCTCGGGCTGGAGCAGGGGACCTTGCCGCGGCGGGCGCGGGTCGAGCCGTTCCTCGACGAGGACACCCGGCGCGCGCTCGACGAGCGACGCGGCGCACGTCTCGTCCGGCCGGATGCGGCGAGTCGCGACCGCTACCTGTTCGCAACGGTCTGCTCGCGGCCGCGGAGGAGGCTCGTCCTCGTCCGGCAGGCAGTCGGGGACGAGGGATCACCGCGCGAGGCCGGGCCGTTCTGGGAAGCGGTGCGCGAGCTCTTCGACGAGGACGACGTCCGGCACCAGACGCGCCGGCGGCCGCTTTCCGCCCTGACATGGGAGCTCGAGGACGCGCCCACCGAGCGCGAACGGCTCCGGGGGCTCGCCGCTCTCGCTGCCGCCGATCCTGCCGAAGCCGGCTCGCTGGCCCGTGCGAACGGGTGGGA
>Ga0070691_10000956_pt1 | contig 11780 bp, 9 predicted proteins | sample KBSK1101metaG_FD_64673 | JGI IMG/M metagenome (GOLD analysis project Ga0070691, IMG submission 64673) | Corn, switchgrass and miscanthus rhizosphere microbial communities from Kellogg Biological Station, Michigan, USA - KBS K1-10-1 metaG | ecosystem: Host-associated > Plants > Roots >... | reverse complement strand
TATTCTCATAAAACGCAACAATTTCAGCTTCTTTTTCCCCCTCGGCACCAGTATCGTCCTGAGCGTCGTTCTCAGTCTGGTATTCTATCTCTTATCATGGATCTTTCGCCGGTGAAGCCGACCGTCCATCGCATAGTGATCGTCGTGACCGCCTGGCTGCTGCTTGCGGCCGGAGCGTCGAGCGTGGAGGCGGCGCAATCGATCCGTGTGCTCCTGTCCGCCGATGTGCTGAAGCTAGATGTACAGGCCGACGGCGCCGTCTGGCTGACCGATTCGAGCCGTCATGGGCGCGCGATCCGATCGAGCGCACATATCACGGTGCATGGGAAAGGATTTTTGGTCAACGGCATTCGCATGGCCCATGAACGGCTGACCATGCGGGCCGGCGAACAAGGGCTGACCTTGATCCTGGTCAAGCCGAATGAGAAGGCACCCGGCGCCGTGCCCGATCAACGCTTCACCGTTCCCGTGAGCGGCTTGGTTCATATCGTGCGAAAGGGCAAGGGCTTCCTCGTCATTAATCAGGCCGATTTGGAAGAATACGTCAAAGGTGTCGTTCCAGGAGAAGTCAATTCATCCTGGCATCCGGAAATGCTCAAGGCGCAAGCCGTGGCGGCACGCACGTATGCGTTGTACCAGCAAATGTTGAGCGCGGCGCGCGACTATGACGTGGTGGCCACGGTGCAGGACCAGGTCTACAAAGGCAAAAATGGCATCGATGCGGCGGTGTTGCGCGCGGTGGACGAGACCCGGGGGCTTGTCCTCACGTATCAAAACGCGCCGATCTACGCAGCATTCTCCTCCACGGCAGCGGGGTTGACCGAAGACGCGGTGAATGTCTGGTCGAAAGACTATCCGTATCTTAAGGGGGTCGAATGTCCGTTTGATTTGGAATCACCATTTTATCACTGGACGACATCGTTTCGGCTGGACAAGTTGGAGCAGAGCTTGCGCCAACAAGGATTTGCCGTCGGGACTATCGCCTCGATGGAACCGCTGTCATACAGCCGAGGCAACCGCGTCGCCAAGCTTCGGGTCGTCCATTCGGAGGGAGAACTCATTTTGCGCGGCGAAGATCTCCGCAAAGCGGTGGGGTATTCGATCGTGCCCAGCACACAGTTCACCATCGATTCAATCGGACAGGACATCGTGCTTTCCGGATATGGTGCCGGTCATGCCGTCGGCATGTGCCAGTGGGGCGCGAAGGAATTGGCCGAACTGGGGTATCCCTTTTCGACGATTCTGGCGTACTATTACCCGGGAACGGAGTTGCAAGACATGTCGCTCACCAAGCACCCGATCCCTCCGACCTCGTAACCCATCATCGGTATGACCTTCTCAGACGCACCCGTTGCCGACCCATCTCGCTTCTAAGTTCATGCACTTGTCCGAGTTCAATTTTCCCTTCGATGCGTCGCTCATCGCGACGGAGCCGGTGCTTCCACGGGAGCAGGCGAGACTGCTTGTACTCACCCCGCGTGATCGTTCCATCACCCATCGCCGGATTGCCGATCTGCCAGACTTATTGACGCCGGGCGATCTGCTGGTAGTGAACGACACCCGCGTCCGGCCGGCGCGTGTGAAAGGACGGAACGCTTCAGGACGATCCGTGGACGTGTTATTCGTGAAAGCGGTGACCGATCGAGACTGGGAGGTCTTGATGAAGGGCACCTGGCGTGTGGGACAGGTCATTGAGGTGGCCCCCGATGCCCAGTTGACCGTCCTTGGCCGGGAAGGCGGCCGAACGGTGGTCCGCATTGAAGGACCCCTGCCGGTGACGGAGTGGTTTCAAGCGCATGGCCGCATGCCCTTGCCTCCATATATCAAGCGGCCGCCGAATGACCAGGATCGCGAATGGTATCAGACCGTTTTTGCGAAAGAGGAAGGCGCGATCGCAGCTCCCACGGCGGGCCTTCATTTTACTTCGGCGTTGCTGACCCAGTTGGCCATGCGACGCGTCGAGGTGGCCAAGGTCACGCTGCATGTCGGGGTCGGAACGTTTAAACCCGTCACGGTAGATTGCATCGACGAACATCGAATGGAACCGGAGTATGTGGAAGTCGGGGCGGAGACCGTTCGGGCGATCGAAGAAGCCAAGCGGCGAAAAGGTAAAGTCGTGGCCGTGGGAACGACGGTCGTGAGGGCGCTCGAATCAGCGGCTTCTGGACCGGACACTCTGCAAGCCTATCGAGGAGAAACGAGCTTCTTCATCAAGCCTGGGTATCGCTTCCAGATTGTCGAGGGGCTGTTGACGAATTTTCATCTTCCCCAAACCACCTTGCTGATGTTGGTGTCCGCCTTTGCCGGCACTGAATTCCTGAGGCAAGCCTACGACGAGGCGGTACAGATGCGGTACCGGTTCTACAGCTATGGTGATGCGATGTTGATCACCGGCCGTCAGGGGCTGGTCGGCAGCTAGAGCAGTTCTCGTCTAATGGTGATCGGAAGCGTCGCTCTGAGCGACTGAGCATAGGCGGCCAACGTCCGTTGTTGTTTTTGGAACAACACATCCTGGATGGCTCGGTCCTTTGCCCCAGCCGCTTTAGCGGGGTCGGGGTCCGGCTGCCTCAGCATCAGGGCTTGGGCTTCTGCCAGTTCCGCGGGCGTCAAGGCGACGGCGTCACTCACGACCATGCGGGCCTTGAGGCTGAGCAGTTCCTTGGCCTGCACCCCTTCGAACATCGAGGGCGTGAGGTGATTGGCGGCCAGCAATCGTCGGTAGTGATCTGGATCGAAGCGGCCGTTCCTCTGAAACTCGGGAATTTGCATGATCGACACTCGTAAATCTTCATCGGAAACCGACAGACCCATGTTGTGGGCGGCGATGAGCCACACCCGGTGATCCACGAGTTGCTCGACCACATATTGCTTGATCGTTTCGTCTTTGAACTCTCCCGGCACTTTTTCTTTATAGAACCGGTAGGTATTCTCGTAGGCGCGCTTGAATTCCTCCGAGGAAATCGAAAGATCGCCGACAGTCGCGACGACGGAGCCGCTCTGTTCGCCGAATCCCCACCAACCCATGCCCACGATGAAGGTGATGGCGATGAAGCCCATGGTGATGGCCAAGAACCATGGGTATTTTTCATTTGCGAATCGAAGTACTTTAATCATCGATCAGGCCGTCGCTGTCTCTCGGAAAAGATCGCGGATTGTACGGCGGCGTCGCGGTCAAAGGCAAGTCTTCGTCGTCCATAGTTCCCACGTCAAAGAATAGTGATTCGTTTGTGCTAGGTGCTCGACTTTGTTATACTTTGCCCCTAATTATGAGGAGATCCCTGGCGAAGAGGCTGGGATCCATCCATTGGGCACAGGGATCTACCCCAAGGCGACGGTTCTGAATCGGTTTATTGCCAAGCTGATTGATGTGTTTCTCGCAGCAGCGGCAACGGAAGTCATTGCCTCTGTGGGTTTCCTTGCAGGGGTAGCTTATCTGTTCGTTGCGGACGGATTCGCAGGCGGTCGGAGCATCGGAAAGCGGCTCATCGGGCTTCAGACGGTGCTGCCTGAGATGCGTGAAGCGGCTGGATTTCGGGAATCCATCATCCGCAACATTCCTTTTGCGGTGGCCCAGTTGCTCTTTGCCGTTCCATATGTCGGGTGGCTGGCTTCGGCGGCTATCGTCGGCTTCGAAGCGATCTTGATCATTGGCAACGAGCAGGGACGCCGGTTGGGCGACGAATTGGCTGGGACGCAGGTCCTCGATGCCGGCCGGTTGGCCTTACCCGACTAGCAGGGTGCGCGGGCGTGCCCTGCTCCGCCGGGCGGTCTAGGAGGGAGACATCGTGGGTTTTACGAGTGACATTTTCGGCTGGTTCTCGAACGATCTGGCGATTGATCTCGGCACCGCCACCACCCTGGTGTACGTTCACGGAAAGGGCATCGTCTTAAACGAGCCTTCGGTGGTCGCCGTCGAGAAGAAAACGGAGAAGGTGCTAGCGGTGGGCGCCGATGCGAAGAAGATGCTCGGTCGCACGCCGGGGAACATTGTGGCGGTTCGGCCGATGAAGGAAGGCGTCATTGCCGACTTTGAAATGGCCGAGCAGATGCTGAAGCGCTTTATCCAGAAGGCCCATAACCGCAGCGCGTTCGTCCGGCCGCGCATCATTATCGGCGTGCCGTCGCGCATCACGCAAGTGGAGCAGCGGGCCGTCAGGGATTCCGCCGAATTGGCTGGCGCACGGGAGGTGTATCTGATCGAAGAGCCAGTGGCGGCGGCGATCGGGGCGGGACTTCCCATTACCGAACCGTCAGGCAACATGGTAGTGGATGTGGGGGGCGGGACGACGGATATCGCAGTCATCTCGCTGGGCGGCATCGTGTACAGCGAGTCCGTCAAGGTTGCCGGCGACCGGATGGACGATGCGATCATGAACTACATCAAAAAGAAATATAACCTCCTCATCGGAGAGCACATGGCGGAGCGGATCAAATTTGAAATCGGCTCCGCTTATCCGTTTGAGGAACGCAAAACCATGATGATTAAAGGGCGCGACTTGATTTCCGGAATCCCCCGCACCTTGGTGGTGGACGACGCAGAAATCAGAGAAGCGCTGCAGGAACCAATCGGAACGATCGTCAATGCGATCAAGGTTGCGCTGGAGAACACCCCGCCTGAGCTGGCGGGCGACATCATCGACCGAGGCATCGTGCTTACCGGCGGCGGCTCCTTGCTGAAAGGCATGGACACCCGCTTTCGCGAGGAAACGAACTTGCCGATCATCACCGTGGACGATCCGCTGACTTCCGTCGTGCTGGGAGTCGGGAAGATCCTCGATGAGCTGGATCTGCTGGCCAAGGTCGCGGTCATGTCTCAGGCCAACACCTTCCGGTAAGGGTTCCATCCCAATAGATGTGGATGGTCAACGTGCGTTCTCCCCACGGTGCTAGGCGTCTGGCGCTAGGAATGTTTGCCCTTCTCCTGGCGGCCCTCCTCCTTTTCCCAGGACAAAGTCAGGGACTGCTCGACTATCTCGACGGCCCGGTGGGTCAACTGGTCCGCCTGCCGCTCGAAGCCGTGTCCTCGCTCGATCAGGGCATTTCCGCGATGTGGCAGCAATATGTATCCCTGCAACACGTGGCCGATGAAAATCGTCGACTGAAGCAGGAAATGGACTGGCTGCGCGGGGAGATCAACCAACTGCGCGAAGCGGGCTCCGCCACACAGAGACTCACGTCCCTGCTTCAGTTCAAGGAACAGGCCTTGCCGGCTATGGTGGCTGCTCAGGTCATCGGGCGCGACTCGAGCAACCGCTATAGATCGGTCATTCTCAACAAAGGAGAAAGCGACGGGATCCAGAAAGACATGGGTGTGATTACTCCGGCGGGTGTTGTCGGCCGCGTGGTGAAAACCACCGGGGCCACCGCGGTCGTGCTGCTGCTCACTGATCCCAACAACGCCATTGCCGGGTTGATCCAGCGTACGAGAGACGAAGGCATCGTCGAAGGCGTTCCACAAGGCCGGGCCAAATTGAAGTACATTCCCATGCTGTCGGCCCTCAAGGAAGGAGATCGCGTGGTGACATCAGGCCTGGTGGGAGGCTTTCCCCGCGGACTGGCCATTGGCACCATCACTGCGATTGATCGTGAGGAGGGCGCGTTATTCCAAACGGCCGAACTCGCTCCGGAAGTGGATCTCAACCGCGTGGAAGAAGTGCTGGTCATTCAGGCGCCACAGAGTCAGTCAGCGGACCAGACCGCACGACCTGATCCTGGAACGAAGCGATAATCATGAAAAAATTCTTGGGCTATACCGGACTGGTCATGCTGCTCGTGCCTCTCCAAACCACTCTGCTTCCTCATGTGGCCATTTGGGATATCAAGCCCGATCTTGGGCTTGTGGTCGCGGCGCTCGTCGGCGTGCTGGCGGGCGAGCTGCACGGGCTCATCGTCGGCTTGGCGATCGGATGGATCCTCAATTTGTATTCGGCCGGTGATCTCTGGTTGAATCTCGTCACGACCGGCGGTGCCGGATTGTTTGCCGGGTTGTTAGCCAGACAGGTCGCTGAAATCACTCCGACCATTCTTGCCGTCGGGCTGCTGTTCCTATCGTTGGCCGGTGGGCTGGTGGCGGTCTTGAACATGAAGTCTGCAACGATGGCTGATACCTGGTGGATGATCCAGTTCGTCGTGGTGCCGCAAGCCTTGTTTGATACCGCCGTTGGCGCCGGCCTGCTTTGGTTTCTCGAGCAGCGGTTCGCGGTGCCGCGCTTCGGGATGCTGGATCGATACTCGTAGGTCTGAATCGGGACCCCATGGCGACGTCTATTTTACAGGACTCTGACTTTGCCGAACTGCAGCGCCGATTGGTGGTGTTGCGGGTCGGATTGCTGCTCGTCGTGGCGCTGTTGGCCCTGCGGTTGTGGCACTTGCAGATCCGCGAGGGGCCGTACTATAGGGACCTTTCGGAAAACAACCGCACTCGCTCAGTGATCTTGGAGCCGGCGCGCGGGCTCATCTTCGACCGCAACGGCGTCTTGCTGGCCAATAACGTGCCGAGCTTCAGCTTGTATGTCTCCCTCGAAGACGTCAAAGACCGCGAGGTACTCATCGAAGAGCTCAGCACATTGATCGGGATTGATCCGGAGCTCGTCCGTAAAAAATTGGCGGTGCGGGGAGCAAAGCAGCTGCCACGCAAAATCAAAGACCGGTTGACCCTGAAGGAAGCGACCCTGATCGAATCGCATCGTCTCGATCTGCCCGGCGTGATGATTCAAGTCGAATCACGTCGCAATTATCTCGGCGGAATGGCCGCGTCGCACGTCTTGGGGTATGTGGGCGAAGTTTCGGCGGAGCAGTTGGAAAAGCCGGAGTTTGCAGAACTGCACCAGGGCAGCATCGTGGGGCAATACGGCGTCGAAAAATTTTTCGACCAGAACGTCCGGGGATTGGCGGGCCAGAAAAGCATTGAAGTCGATGCCTTGGGCCATGAGAAGCGGACCGTCCTGGTCGATCAACCCCATGCAGGAGACGATCTGTATCTGACGATCGATGTGCGGCTACAGAAAGTGGCGGAAGATCTACTCGGTCAGGAGTCGGGTGCCATCGTTGCGCTGGACCCCACCAATGGCGACATCTTGGCGATGGCCAGCCGTCCTGGATTCGATCCCAATGTCCTGTCGCGGGAATTGACACCAAAGCAATGGGTCGAGATTGTGCAAGATGAAGGGCGGCCGTTGAACAACAGGGCCTCGCAGGGCCAGTACCCTCCTGGTTCCACGTTCAAAGTCATGATGGCTGCCGCTGCCATTGAATCCAAGACGATGACGCCTTCTTCAACCGTGTTCTGCAACGGCGGGTACCAGTTCGGCCGGCGCGTGTATCATGACTGGAAAGCCAGCGGGCACGGCTCGGTCGATCTGCGCAAGGCGCTGGTTCATTCGTGCGATGTCTATTTCTACACCGTCGGACAACGTATGGGCATCGATACCATGGCCTCCTTTGCCCATCAATTCGGTCTCGGCGAAGAAACTGGCGTCGAATTGCCGTCCGAGCGGATCGGCATTGTGCCTTCGACGGAATGGAAGCAGAAGGCGAAGCATGAACCGTGGTTGCCTGGCGAGACGATTTCCGCCGCGATCGGTCAGGGGTACGTCACGGTCACGCCTCTGCAGATGGCCAGCCTGATTGGGACGGTAGCCAATGACGGGGTCACATATCGGCCGCGCTTGGTGCAGGCGATCATGGATCGGACGACGGGACAGCTCCAGCAGTTGCCGGCGGTGGCCAAGGCCAAATTGAACGTGAAGTCAGACACGCTGAAATTGATTCGAGAAGCGTTGGCTGCCGTCGTGACGGAAGGCACCGGCGGAAGAGCCAAGTCCTCTCTCGTGACGATCGGGGGAAAGACGGGTACGGCGCAGACCGCCGCACTCCGAACGGGGCCAGAAAAGGACATTCCCAAGAAATTCAGAGACCATGCGTGGTTTGTGGCCTTCGCGCCTGTCGAGAACCCCAAGATTGCGGTAGCCGTCCTGGCCGAACATATGGGCCATGGCGGCTCCGCGGCCGCGCCTCTTGCCAAAGAGCTCATCGAGACTTATATCAAAGTGACGGCCGCCAAACCCTTGGCTTCCCCGGGTCCCGCGACGCCAGCACAAGTGGCCAAGGCAGGGACGCCATGATCGACCGGATGATGGACCGCCGGGGGTTCGACAACTTCGACCTGCGATTTCTCGGCCTCATCTTTGCCATTCTGTCGATCGGTGTGCTCTCAATTTACAGCGTCACCCATGATCAGGGCGGACCAGGGCTGCCTTTTTTTGAGAAGCAGATGTTGTGGATTTTGCTCGGAGCGGCGGCCTTCCTTATCATGCTGGTCTGGGACTACCATCGCATCGCGCGATTAGCGTATCCTGCCTATGCAATCATTCTGATCCTATTGGCGGTCGTGCTTTTTGAGGGCAAGACGAGCCGTGGAGCCCAGCGCTGGATTCCTATCGGCCCTTTCGCCTTCCAGCCGTCCGAGTTCGCGAAGCTGGTGTTGATTCTCGTGATGGCCCATTATTATTCCAAAGCGCCAAGGGTCGGCTGGCTGCAGCGTGTGGTGATTCCCGGCGCGTTGATGCTGCCTGGGCTGTTATTGATCCTCAAACAGCCGGATCTCGGCAGCGGTCTGAGCTTCATGGCCGTGTATGCCGCGATGTTGCTGATGGTGGGCATGCGTTCGCAGGCGTTGGGCGTGATCCTGCTGTTTTCCCTGATGCTGTTCCCCTTCGCGTGGGAGGTCATGTGGGGGTCATTGCACGACTACCAGCGCCAGCGCATCATGGCTTTCGTCGACCCGAACTATGACCCCGGCGGAAAGGGCTATCACGCGCTGCAGTCCCGGATCGCCATCGGCGCCGGAGAATTGACCGGTAAAGGGCTGTACGGCGGTACGCAGAGCCAATTAAAATTTCTCCCCGAAGGACATACCGATTTCGTGTTTTCGGTGTTTGCGGAAGAATGGGGATTTCTCGGGGTGCTCGTCTTGCTCCTCTTGTTCGTCGCGCTGATCTGGTTGTCTCTGGAAATTGCGACGCGCGCAAAAGATGAGTTGGGCGCTCTCTTATCCGTCGGCATCATTGCGATGCTGTGTTTTTGCGTCGTCGTGAACATCGGCATGACCGCCGGCATGTTCCCGATCGTCGGCATCCCGCTGCCTCTGATGAGTTACGGCGGCAGTGCGACCATCATGACGATGGCCTCCCTTGGACTGTTGCTGAACGTGAAACGGCGGCGATTGAGTTTATTTTATTGAACGAGCGGCGGCCCATTGAGGTGCCGTCCTAGATTGTGGATTGTGCGGATCCTCGAATCGACGAGGACTTGAGTGACATCGGAACCTGGGAGCGCCCGCGTTCCACCCTCACGTCGGTTCGAACGGTTCCGTTGAACGGAAGGAGTGAGTATGGGTGTGGAAATTGCGATAACCGTCGCACGGGAAGAAACTCGTGTGGCGGTGTTGGATAACGGTGTGGTCACGGATCTTTTTGGCGACCGCGCCAAGCACAAAGATTTTGTCGGGAACATATATAAGGGCAAGGTGGCCAAGGTGTTGCCAGGCATGCAGGCGGCTTTCGTGGACATCGGCCTGGAAAAGGCGGCGTTCATGCATGTCTCGGACTTGTCCCTGGATGCGGAACCCAATGATACGTTATTGGATTCTGATGACGACGATAAGGATGCGGACGAAATGCGACCCAGACGGGAAAGCAGCAAACCGATCGAGCAGTTGCTCACCGAAGGGCAGGAATTAATGGTGCAAATCTCGAAGGGGCCGATCGGAACGAAGGGCCCTCGAGTCACGACATACGTGTCCTTGCCAGGACGGTATTTGGTCTTCATGCCGAACGTCGAGCACATTGGCGTCTCGCGCCGCATCGCTCGTGACGAAGAGCGGGCCCGGCTCAAAGACATCATGAAGCGGGTTCGCCATCCCGGTTGTGGGTACATCGTGCGGACGGTCAGTGAAGGGGTCAAAGAGGATGAGTTGCGGTCCGACGTCGACTTCCTCCATGTCCTCTGGCAAGACATCAAGACCAAGCGTGATCAGCAGCCAGCGCCCGCCTTGTTGCATACCGATCTGAGTCTGAGCTTCCGAGTCGTCCGCGACCTCTTCGGAAAAAAGGTCGAGCGGCTGTGGATCGATTCCCGGCAGGAATACGATGCGGTGCGCGACTTCGTTCAGCGCTTCTCGCCGGAGCAGACCTCACGGATTCACTTTTACGACAAGGATGAAAGCCTGTTCGATTACCTCGGCGTGGAACAGGAAATGGCGCGGGCGTTGAGCCGGAAAGTCTGGCTCAAGTCAGGCGGCTATCTGGTGATCGATCATACGGAAGCGATGACCGTGATCGATGTCAACACGGGTCGCTTCGTGGGCAAACGGGATCAGGAGGAAACGATTCTTCGCAACAATCTGGAAGCGGCCAAGGAAGTGGCCTACCAGGTGAAACTGCGGGGCATCGGGGGCATCATTATCGTCGACTTCATCGATATGGAACGGGAGAAAAACCGGGATAAGGTCTATCATGCCCTGACGGATGCCATGGCGTCCGACAAGGCCAGGACGAGGATTTCACGGATTTCCGACCTCGGGTTGATTGAAATTTCCCGCGAGCGCGTGCGCGAGGATCTGTTGCGCTCGCTGTCCGAACCCTGCCGATATTGCGAAGGCCGAGGGTATACCAAGTCGCCGACGACGGTGGCGTATGAGATCTTCCGCGAGATCAGAAAAATCGGAAGAGCAAACGAACAGCAGCGGATCGTCGTTGGCGCCCATCCTTCCGTCGCTGGACTGCTTCAGGATGAGGAACGGCAGGGCGTTGAAGCCCTCGAGCGCGAATGCGCCGCCAAACTCCTTGTCATGCCGGATGAACAACTGCACCTGGAACAATACGATCTCGTCGTGATGTAGCACGGGCCTCGTTCCGGCAGGACGATGAAGCGGTGCGATCCTCCGCCTTTTTGTCCTTTTGAGGGATCATGAATCGTGTCGCCGATCGCTCCTCCTCGTCCGCGTCGCTCGAAGCCTGGATGAAGCTTCGTGCCATTGAAGGAGTGGGCGATCACATCGTGCTGGCGCTCGTGCGAGAATGGCAAAGCCCCGATGCAGTGCTTCGCGCGACGACCGGTGATCTGATCGAGCGGGGCTGCAGTGCCAGACTTGCTGAGGCCATCGCCCGCGGGCCGGATCGGAACGCCTGCCGGCGTATTGCCCGCGAACTTCATGACATTGAGCGGACCCGCATCGAGGTGCGGAGCATGTTGGATGCGAATTATCCTCCGCGGCTTCTGCTGATTCCCGATCCGCCTCCGCTCCTCTACGTTGCGGGCTCACTGCATGCGTCGGACGAGCTCGCGATAGCGGTGGTCGGCGCAAGGCGGGGAACAGCGGCCGGGCGTCTCGTGACGGAACAATTGGCGAGCGACTTGGCAGGCTCTGGATTCACGATCGTCAGCGGGCTGGCACGGGGCGTCGATGCAGCCGCGCATCGAGGCGCGCTTGCGGCCGGCGGTCGAACCGTCGCTGTGCTCGGCTGCGGTCTTGGGCAAACGTATCCGCCAGAGCATCAGCGTCTTCGTGACGAGATCGAGGAGCACGGTGCCGTGGTTTCGGAACTATCCTTCGATGCCCCTCCACACAGCGGGCATTTTCCGCGCAGAAACCGGATCATCAGCGGTCTGTCGTTCGGCGTGATCGTGACCGAAGCTGCGATCGACAGCGGCTCATTGATTACGGCGCGGTTGGCCGCCGACCAGGGGAGAGAGGTCTTTGCGGTGCCCGGATTCGTGAA
>Ga0070691_10000952_pt1 | contig 11789 bp, 10 predicted proteins | sample KBSK1101metaG_FD_64673 | JGI IMG/M metagenome (GOLD analysis project Ga0070691, IMG submission 64673) | Corn, switchgrass and miscanthus rhizosphere microbial communities from Kellogg Biological Station, Michigan, USA - KBS K1-10-1 metaG | ecosystem: Host-associated > Plants > Roots >... | reverse complement strand
GCTTCATCCAATTAGGCTGATGCGCATGGCGACCACCACGCTGAGCGCACTTCCGCCGCCCAGGACACCTGATCCGCACGACGGGCCCGCTCTGCGCTGGGGCGTGCTGGGCCCCGGCTGGATCGCGCAGCGCTTCGTCGAAGCCCTGCAAGCCAAGACGAGTCAGCAGGTGGTGGCGGTCGGGTCACGCGACGAGAGCCGGGCATCGGCGTTCGCCGCGCAATGGTCCCTGCCCAAGGCGTACAGCAACTATGAAGCGCTCTTCGACGATCCGGACATCGACATCGTCTATATCGCGACGACGCACCCGAGCCACCGCGACAACGCGGTCGCCGCACTGAATGCGGGCAAGCACGTGCTGGTGGAGAAGCCACTCGCAGTGGACGCCGCGGCCGCGCGGGAGGTCGCCGCTGCGGCCGCCAGCGCCAATCGGTTCGCGGGCGAGGCGATGTGGACGAAGTTCCTGCCGAAGTTCGATGTCATCCGCCAACTACTCGACGACGGCGCGCTGGGTGAGGTGCGTACCGTCATCGCCGACCATGGGGAATTCTTCACCCCCGATCACCGCATCTACGATCCCGAGCTCGCAGGCGGCCCACTGCTGGATCTCGGCACGTACCCGATCGCGTTGGCACACATGGTGTTCGGTTCGTTCGCGTCGGTCGTGGCCCGGGGGCAGCCCGCTGTCCCCGGCGTCAACGGACAGATCTCGGCGATGTTGTCCGACGCGGCGGGCAACCAGGCGCTATTGCACACGACGATCCTCTCCGACACCCCAACGGCGGCAGTGATCAGCGGGCGGGACGCGACTTTGCACATCGACGGGCCGTTCTTCATGCCGGGCCCTTTCACGCTGAGCCGGCACCGGGGCCACCCCGACGATCCGGGGCGGGTGCTGCGGTACGACGAGAGACCCGGCGTGCAGGCCGACGGCTTGCACTACGCGGCGGTCGAAGCCGCACGGCTGATCGCCGACGGCCGTGTCGAGTCGGAGATACACCCGCTGCGGTATGCGATTTCGACGCTGGAAGTCGCCGACGAGATCCGCAGGCAGCTCAGGTGAGGTGTCAGTCGGCGGCGTGAGGGCGTTGCCACCAGCCGCTGCGGACAGACTCAGCGATCGCCTCGATCACCTGTGCCGTCGCCACCGCATCCCAAATCGTCGCGCCCACAGGCGAACCCGACTCAATGGATTGCAGGAATCGCCGCGCCTCGATGACCTTTAGTTCGTCGTATCCCATCGCCATCGCAGACGCCGGCTGAAAGGCCGCGTACTCGCCATCACCGGGACCGACGTACCGGGTCGTGACCGCCTGGTCTTGGAACGCCGCGCCTGTCCCGACGCGCAACTCGCCGATCCGGCGGAAATCCCAAGCGACGACGCCCGATGTGCCGTGGATCTCGAAACCGTAGGCGTTCTGCTCACCCACCGAAACGCGGCTTGCTTCCAACGCGCATCGTGCGCCCGACGCGAGCCGCATCTGCGCGACGACGTAATCCTCGTTCTCCACCTCGTCGCGGTGGCCGCCGCTGGCCAGCTGATGCCCACTGATGGCTCCCGTCGGAACGGGCCGCTGCGCGATGAAGATTGCGGTGTCCGCGAACACCGACTCGACTTCGCCCAACAGGTACCGGACCAGATCTACGCCATGTGACGCCAGATCGCCAAGCACCTGAGCGGCATAGCCACTGAGGAAATAGAACCGCGCATGGGTGATCTCGCCCAACTCTCCGGCGGCGATCAGCTCTCTGGCGGCGGCGACGGCCGGTGCATTGCGGTAGTTGAAGCCGACAGCCGTCGCCACACCCCGCGCCTCGGCGGCGCGGGCGACCGCGAGGGCGTCGGAAACGCTGAGGCCCACCGGCTTCTCGATCCACAGGTGCTTGCCCGCATTGACGACGGCGGTGCCGATCTCGCGGTGCAGGAAGTTGGGCGCGGTCACGCTGACCGCCCGGATGTCCGGATCGTCGACGACAGCACGCCACTCAGTGACCGCGGATCGTGCACCGAATTGCCTGGCCGCCTCGGCGGCCCGCCCCGCAACGTCGTCGGCGATCGCAACAAGGTCAGGGAATTGGGCGGACTGCGGATAGTGATGGCGCACCCGCGCATACGCCTGCGCGTGCACGCGGCCCATCCAGCCGAATCCGATGATGCCGACAGGCATGGTCTGCTGGTCGGTTCCGGTGGTCACAGCGCCCAGCCTCCTTGCCCTCGAAGTCGAGTGAAGAGGTGGGTGTATCGGCCCGCACTCCACCATGTCCAGACGTTAGGACAAATGGTTTGAACAGCGTAAATGTCCCCTTCGTCGGCGCCGAGCGTGCGGGTAATGCACACGAATGTCGGCGTGTCGGTGGGCAGACACGCTCGCTCGCCGAGGATGGGCGCATCGGCGACCGGAGGAGGAGTTCTGAGGATCGCCGAGTGTGGGGGTTGCGGGTTACCAGTACCCGTACGGACGGGCAGGCCCCACACTCGGCGACGTCTGTTCAGAGGATGTAGAGCATCTCCTGATACGTAGGCAGCGGCCACAGATCGTCTGCCACAACACCTTCCAGTGAGTCGGCTGCGGCACGCACCGCTTCCATTGCCGGCAGCAGTGCGTCACGGGCATGTGATGCCTCGTCGTAGGCGCCCTCGGCGGTGTGGTCGCTGAGCACCTTCTTCAGGTCCGTGAGTGCACTTGTCAATTCAACGATCGGCTCGGACACCGCCTGCAGCAGAGCGGTACTGGGCGTGACACCAGCCTTCTTCAATGCAGAGACGTTCTGGGCCAGTTCCGTCTGATACCGCACCGCAGCGGGAAGTACGATCGTCGTCCCTATCTCCAGCATCAGCTTGGCTTCCACGCCGATCGTGAGCGCGTACTGCTCCAACCGGACCTCGTAGCGACTGTGCAGTTCGCGCTCGTTGAAGACGTTGTACTTGTCGAACAGTTCGACTGACTCGGGCGAGATCAGCGACGGCAGCGCATCCAGCGTGGTCTTGAAGTTCGGCAAGCCCCGCTCGGCGGCCTCGACCTGCCAGTTCTCCGAGTAGCCGTCGCCGTTGAAGACCACCGCACCGTGCTCCGTGATGATGTCGGTGAGCAGCTTCTGCACGGTCTGGTCGAAGTTCTCGCCGTCCTCGACCGCCTTCTCCAGGATGGTGGCGATGTAGTCGAACGAGTCGGCCATGATCGTGTTGAGGATGGTCATCGGCACCGCAACCGTCTGACCTGAGCCGGGGGCGCGGAACTCAAACCTGTTGCCCGTGAACGCAAATGGGCTTGTACGGTTGCGGTCACCGGGATCTGTCGGCAGAGGCGGCAAGGTGTCGACGCCGATGATCATCGTGCCCTTGCCCTTCGACGACGTCGCCGCACCCTTCGCGATCTGCTCGAATACGTCGGCCAGCTGGTCGCCAAGGAAGATCGAGATGATCGCGGGCGGCGCTTCGTTGGCGCCGAGTCTGTGGTCGTTGGTGGCCGATGCCACCGAGATACGCAGTAAAGGTGCGTATTTGTGCACCGCGCGGATGACGGCCGCGCAGAACACCAGGAACTGGGCGTTCTCATGCGGTGTGTCGCCGGGCACCAGCAGGCTGCCCAGCTCGGCGTTGCCCACGGAGAAGTTGACGTGCTTACCCGAACCGTTGACACCGGCGAACGGCTTCTCGTGGAACAGGCATTCCATGCCGTGCTTCTTGGCGATGGTCTTGAACGTGGTCATCAACAGCTGCTGATGATCGGATGCGAGGTTGGCGCGCTCGAACATCGGCGCGACCTCGAACTGTCCCGGAGCCACCTCGTTGTGCCGAGTCTTGGCCGGGATGCCCAGCTTGAACAGCTCACGCTCAGTGTCCATCATGAAACCCAGCACCCGCTCGGGCACCGCGCCGAAGTAGTGATCGTCGAACTCCTGACCCTTGGGAGGCTTGGCGCCGAACAAGGTGCGGCCGGCGTTGACCAGATCGGGCCGGGCGAGGAAGAAGTGGCGGTCGACCAGGAAGTACTCCTGTTCCGGTCCGCAGAACGACACCACCTTCTCTAGCTGCTCATGGCCGAACAGCTTGAGAATGCGTTCGGCGTGCATGCCCATCGCCTGTTGGCTGCGTAACAGCGGTGTCTTGTAATCGAGAGCCTCACCTGTCATCGATACGAACACCGTTGGGATGCACAGCGTGTTGCCGTTCGGGTTCTCCAAGATGTAGGCCGGGCTGGTGACGTCCCAGCCGGTGTAACCGCGGGCCTCGAACGTGCTGCGCAGGCCGCCCGACGGGAAACTCGACGCGTCCGGCTCACCCTGGATCAGGGTTTTGCCGGCGAACTCGGCCAGGGTCTGGCCGTCGGACACCGGCTCCAGGAAGCTGTCGTGCTTCTCGGCGGTCAGCCCCGTCATCGGGTAGAACACGTGGGCGTAGTGGGTGGCACCTCTCTCCAACGCCCAATCCTTCATCGCGGCCGCTACCGCGTCGGCAACTGCCGGGTCGAGTTTCGCCCCCTTCTCGAGCGTCGCCACCACGGATTTGTAGACCGACTTGGGCAACCGCACCTGCATCTCAGCCTTGGTGAAGACGTTCGATCCGAAGATCGCGCCCGGCGCCTCGCCGGGATCAAAGCTGATGGCGGGAGGCACGTACGCCTCGACGTTGTTGATCGCCTGAAGGCGTACCGCATTTCCGCTCAATTGACTTCCTATCACCCCAGATGCGTTGCATCTGATTTGCTCGACGTTGACCGGCCCACACTAGGAACCTTCGATGGCAAATTTGTTACGCCGGCGTCAACACCACAATGCGGCGCGGCCCTCGCGAGCGTGCGTGGAGTGCACGCAAATCGCGGCGTGTCGCCGTGCAGACACGCACGCTCGCGGAAGATGGGGGTATGACTGGTCAGCGGCTGGTTGCGGGCATGGTTGGTGGCGGGGCTGGCGCGATGATCGGCGGGGCCCACCGCCACGCCATGTGGCTGGACAACCAATACGTGCTTGCTTCAGGCATTTTCGGCAGGGACCCGGCGGAGTCGGCAGAGTTTGCCAAAAACCTTGGGGTCGAGCGCGTCTACGTCGACTACCGCGAGATGGCCGAGCGGGAAGCCGATCGCGATGACGGCGTGGACGTCGTCGCGGTCGTCACGCCGAATGACACCCATTTCGAGATAGCGAAGGCCTTCCTCGCAAAGGGTATCGCGGTGGTGTGCGAGAAGCCGCTGACCAACGACTCCGCCACAGCGGCCGAGCTCGTCGCCGTCGCCGCCGAGAATGATGCGATTCTCGCTGTGCCCCATATCTATTCGGCCTACCCGATGGTCCGGCACGCCGCCCGTATGGTGCGCAACGGCAAGCTCGGCAGGATCCGGTTCGTCGCCGCAGAACACGCATCGGGCTGGGCGTCGGCAGAAGTCGAGCAGTGGCGGATGGATCCCGCAAAAGGCGGAGTCGCGACCGCGGTCGCCGATGTCGGCACCCACGCGTTTCACCTGCTGCGCTACATCACCGGGCTCGAAGCCACCCGTGTCTCAGCCGAACTCAGCACGCTCGTTGCGGGACGACCAGTGTTCGACAACGCGACCGTGCGGCTGACATTGTCCAACGGTGCCCCGGCAACCGTGTGGGCAACGATGGCGGCCACTGGTCACGAACACGGTCTACGGATCAGGGTTTTCGGCGACGACGCGAGCCTGGAGTGGCGGCACGAGGATCCACAGCACCTGATCGTGCGCGATCCGGACGGCGGCACAACGATTCTCGCGCAGGGTATGAGTGGGTTGTCCGACGATGCCGCCCGACTCACCCGAGTCGGGCTCGGCCATCCCGAAGGCTTCCTGGAGGCGTTCGCCAACTTCTATCTCGACCTCGCTGAGATGCTGCGCGGGCAGGCGGCCCGCGAATTGTCCATCCCTACCGGCGTCGACGGCCTCATCGGCGTCCGATTCGTCGAGGCCACGGTCACCTCGCACGAAAACGACGCGGCCTGGGTCGGTTTTCGGGAAAGTCCTTAGACACTCACGCCAATTCCACAACAGATCGGGTCCGAAGGCGCACCCTAATCGTTGGGGGCCGAGGGGGCGCCCGGAAGGGTGCTCCGATGAGCCGATTCACCGAGGGCATGTACCGCAACGCTCGGTCGAGTCCGCACGGGATGGTGACCGGCGAGCCGTACTCCCCGGTCAGGCACACCTGGCGTGAGGTCCACGAGCGGGCGCGTCGTATCGCGGGCGGACTGGCCGCTGAAGGCATCGGACACGGCGACGCGGTCGGCGTACTCGCCGGTGCGCCGGTCGAGATCGCCCCGACCGGGCAGGGCCTGTGGATGCGCGGAGCCAGCCTGACGATGCTGCACCAGCCCACGCCGCGCACCGACTTTGCGCTGTGGGCCGAGGACACCGTGACGGTCATCGACATGATCCGAGCCAAGGCCGTGATCGTCTCGGACCCGTTCATGGCGGCGGCGCCGATCTTGAGAGAGCGCGGGACCGCGGTCGTCACCGTCGAACAACTGCTCGCGGCCGACCCGATCGATCCGGTCGACGTCGGCGAGGACGATCTGGCGTTGATGCAGCTGACGTCCGGCTCGACCGGCTCGCCGAAGGCCGTCCAGATCACGCACCGCAACATCTACTCCAATGCCGAAGCGATGTTCATCGGCGCCGAGTACAACCTCGACAATGACGTCATCGTGAGTTGGCTGCCGCTCTTCCACGACATGGGCATGACTGGTTTCCTAACCGTGCCAATGTATTTCGGCGCAGAACTGGTCAAGTTCACGCCGATGGACTTCCTGCGCGACACCCTGCTGTGGGCGAGACTCATCGACAAGTACAAGGGCACCATGACCGCGGCCCCGAACTTCGCCTACGCGCTGTTGGCCAAGCGGCTGCGCAAGCAGGCCCAGCCCGGAGAGTTCGATCTGTCCAGCCTGCGCTGGGCGCTGTCGGGCGCCGAGCAGGTCGACCCCGCGGATGTCGAAGACCTGATCGACGCCGGGCAGCCATTCGGGCTGAGGCCCGAGGCGATTCTGCCGGCCTACGGTATGGCCGAAACGACCGTCGCCGTGTCGTTCTCCGACTGCGGCGCGGGCCTGGTGGTCGACGAGGTGGACAGCGACCTGCTGGCGGTCTTCCGCCGCGCCGTCCCGTCATGCAATGGCCACACCACGCGGCTGGCGACGTTGGGCCCGCTCCTGCATGGGCTCGAAGCCCGGGTGGTCGACGAACTCGGCAACCTGTTGCCAAGTCGGGCGGTGGGAGTCCTCGAACTGCGCGGCGAACCGCTGACACCGGGATACATGACGTTGGGTGGTTTCGTCGCCGCCCAGGACGAACACGGCTGGTACGACACCGGCGACTTGGGCTACCTACTGGAAAACGGCCACGTCGTGGTGTGTGGGCGGGTCAAAGACGTCATCATCATGGGCGGCAGAAGCATCTATCCGACCGACATCGAACGGGCCGCAGGCCGTGTCGACGGTGTGCGCCCCGGGGGCGCCGTCGCGGTGCGCCTGGACGCCGGACAGTCGCGTGAGACGTTCGCCGTCGCCGTCGAATCCAACGCCTGGCAGGACCCGGTGAAGGTCCGTCGCATCAAGCACGAAGTCGCGCGCGCAGTGGTCTCCGAAGTGAGTGTCCGGCCGCGCAGAGTGGTGGTGCTGGAGCCGGGAACCATCCCCAAGACCCCGTCGGGCAAGCTGCGCCGCTTCACGACGAACGCGCTGGTGGGCTGCTGAGGCAGGACTCGTCCTAGGCTGGACGCATGGGCAGGGTGACGGCCAGGCGCCGCGTGCAGCACGTGACCGCTGACGACGCCGTCGCGCGGCCGGAGACGCTCGCCGTCGAGGAGCCCTTGGAGATCCGCGTCAACGGCACCCCGATCACCGTCACCATGCGCACGCCCGGGTCGGATATCGAACTGGCTCACGGGTTTCTGCTGACCGAAGGCGTCGTCACATGCCGCGACGACGTCCTCACCGTGCGGTACTGCAAGGGCGCCTCCGAAGACGGTGTCAACACCTACAACGTGCTGGACGTGACACTGGCGCCCGACGTCCCGGCGCCGGATGTCGATGTCACCCGCAACTTCTACACCACCTCGTCGTGCGGGATATGCGGCAAGGCGTCGCTGGACGCCGTGCGCCTGATCAGCCGCCACTGCCCCGGCGACGACCCCTCGACGGTGGCCGCTGAGACGTTGTCGGCCATGCCGAGCAAGCTGCGCGCGGCGCAGAAGGTGTTCACGAGCACAGGCGGGCTGCACGGTGCGGCACTGTTCGGTGCTGACGGCACCGTGCTGGTCGTACGCGAAGACATCGGCCGCCACAACGCCGTCGACAAGGTGATCGGCTGGGCGTTGGAGGTAGACCGCATTCCGCTGACCGGAACCGTCCTGCTGGTCAGCGGCCGCGCGTCATTCGAACTCTCCCAGAAAGCTGTGATGGCTGGGATCCCGGTTCTGGCCGCGGTGTCGGCGCCGTCGTCGCTTGCGGTCGACCTCGCCAGCCAATCCGGGCTCACCCTGGTCGCTTTCTTGCGGGGCGACTCGATGAACGTCTACACGCGGCCCGACCGCATCCACCGCTAGCCGCTGCCTGCGATCTCCACCAGATCTCCACGAAACCTCCAAGCTTCGGCGCCGGCGATTGCCGAGCATCAAGCGCATGCCAGAAATCCTCATCGCCTCGCTGTCGCCTGCCGGTCACATCGCACCGTTGTTGAACGTGGCTCAGGGTCTGGTCGACCGCGGCGACCGTGTCACGGTCCTCAGCTCCGCCGCTCACGCCGCCAAGGTCCGCGCCGTCGGCGCCACGCCTCAGGCAATACCGACCGAGGCCGACTTCGACGTGACCCGCCTCGATATCGACCTGCCCGGCCGCACCGAGACCTCTGGCATAAAGCGGGTCAACTTCGACATCGTCCGGCTGTTCGTGCAGCCGATGCCGCTCCAGACGAGCGTGCTGGCTCGCTTGATGGCCCAGACGCAGTTCGACGCGATCATCGTCGACGCAGGCTTCTTCGGGATCCTGCCGTTCCTGCTCGGTGATCGTGCCGCCCGGCCGCCGGTGCTGGCCTACGCCACGACCCCGTTGATGATCACCAGCCGCGACACGGCCCCGAGCGGCATGGGCCTGCCGCCGTCGGCCAGCGTGCTGGGGCGGGTGCGCAACCACGCGCTGAACCTGTTGTCCCAGAAGGTCTTGCTGCGTCAATCGCAGAACGCCGCCAACTACCTGCTGGATCAGATGAACAGCCGCCCGCTGCCGACATTCATTTTGGATACCGGCCTGCTCGCGGATCGCTACATCTCGCCGACGGTGCCGGAGTTCGACTACCCGCGCAGCGATCTGCCCGCCCATGTGCGCTACGTCGGCGCGGTCCATCCCACGTCGACGTCCGGCTTCCGGCTGCCGCCGTGGTGGGCCGAACTCGACGGCGACCGACCGGTCGTGCACGTCACCCAGGGCACCATCGACAACGCCGATCTCGGCAGGTTGGTTGAGCCCACGATCGAGGCGCTCGGCGGCGAGGACGTCATCGTGGTGGTCACCACCGGCGGTCGCGACGCGTCCCGGCTGAAGGTCACGCTGCCGATGAATACGTTTGTCACCGAACACATTCCGCACGATCTGCTACTACCGAAGGTCGACGTGATGGTGACCAACGGGGGCTACGGCGCGGTGCAGCGTGCGCTGTCGACGGGCGTACCGCTCGTCGTCGCCGGCAACACCGAGGACAAGCCCGAGGTCGCGGCGCGAGTCGCGTGGGCCGGCGCAGGCGTCAACCTACGCACCGGCACGCCGACACCGAGTGCGGTGCGCGTCGCGGTCCGCAATGTGCTCAACGACGGCCGCTATTTGGGCGCGGCCCGCAAGCTCGAGGCCGCGTTCGCGCGGCGCGACGGTGTCGCCGAGATCGCGGCGCTCGTCGACGAGGTGATCGCCGAACGGAGCGCGACTGCGAAGCAATGAACCCAAACACGCCACTTCTTCGTAATAAGCAGCAGGAGGTGAAGAACGTGGCCGAGAACAGCCGGAAGAGCGGCGTCTATGCACTGTCGTGGCGATTTGCCACCGAACCACAAGTGGCACGCCACTGGGCGTACTACCTGACATCGGATGAAATGGAGGCCGCTGTGGCCCGCAGCCGTGCCGAGGGCACAGTCATCAGGTCGGCGGGCTGGCTGTCCGTCGACGACATGCTGGTGGCCAGCTGATGTGCGCGAGGTCGTGCGGCGATCCGTTCAGCCGCCCACCCGTCGAACAGTTGAGTAAGCCGCCGCCAAAGTCGCGTAGTCGGCTACTCGTGTGTACCACCACTATTCGGAGAAGTCTCGAGTCATGGTTACCGAACTGCAGTTCATCGCGGTAGCGGTCTTCTTGATGTGGGGCCTGGCCGCCTCACTGTGCGGGCTGCTCAAGCCGGACGCCGACGATGAGTCTGCGGACCTGTACGGCCGCGACGGCGTGTCACGTACGAATCGGCAGAGCCGGTCCGCGTAGAACCTAGGCGCTCTTGTCGCGCCGCTCCGTGCGAGACGGCTTGCGGGGCACGATCGTCGGCAGCACGTTGTCCTGCACGGTCTCCTTGGTGACGACCACCTTGGCGACGTCGTCGCGGCTGGGGATGTCGTACATCACCGGCAGCAGGACTTCCTCCATGATGGCGCGTAGGCCGCGGGCACCGGTGCCACGGTGGATGGCCTGATCGGCGATGGCCTCGAGCGCATCGTCGGTGAACTCCAACTCGACGCCATCCATCTCGAACAGCCGGGTGTACTGCTTGACCAACGCGTTCTTGGGCTTGGACAGGATCTGCACCAGCGATTCCTTGTCCAGGTTCGTCACCGACGCCACGACGGGCAGCCGGCCGATGAACTCCGGAATGAGCCCGAACTTGATCAGATCCTCGGGCATCACTTCTGAGAAATGGTCCTGCGTATCGATCTCGGCCTTGGAATGCACCTCGGCGCCGAAGCCCAGGCCGCGCTTGCCGACGCGGTCGGAGACGATCTTCTCCAGCCCGGCGAACGCACCCGCGACGATGAACAACACGTTGGTGGTGTCGATCTGGATGAACTCCTGATGCGGGTGCTTGCGGCCACCCTGCGGAGGCACAGAGGCCTGCGTCCCCTCGAGGATCTTCAGCAGCGCCTGCTGGACACCCTCGCCGGACACGTCGCGCGTGATCGACGGGTTCTCGCTCTTGCGGGCGATCTTGTCGACCTCGTCGATGTAGATGATGCCGGTCTCAGCGCGCTTCACGTCATAGTCGGCGGCCTGGATAAGCTTGAGCAGAATGTTCTCGACGTCCTCACCGACGTAGCCGGCCTCGGTCAGCGCCGTGGCATCGGCGATCGCGAATGGCACGTTGAGCATCTTGGCCAGCGTCTGCGCGAGGTAGGTCTTCCCACAGCCGGTGGGACCGAGCATCAAGATGTTGGATTTGGATAGCTCGACAGGCTCGACACGCGAATCGCGGGTCTTCTCCTGCGCCTGGATGCGCTTGTAATGGTTGTACACCGCGACCGCCAGCGTGCGCTTGGCGGTGTCCTGACCGATGACATAGCCCTCGAGGAATTCGCGGATTTCGACGGGCTTGGGGAGCTCATCAAGCTTGACGTCGTCAGCGTCGGCAAGTTCCTCTTCGATGATCTCGTTGCAAAGGTCTATGCATTCATCGCAGATATAGACGCCGGGGCCCGCAATGAGCTTTTTAACCTGCTTTTGACTCTTGCCGCAGAACGAGCACTTCAGCAGGTCACCGCCGTCTCCAATGCGCGCCATGGTGGTGGGGTCCTACTTTCCTCGCAGTCGGTAA
>Ga0070691_10000945_pt1 | contig 11810 bp, 11 predicted proteins | sample KBSK1101metaG_FD_64673 | JGI IMG/M metagenome (GOLD analysis project Ga0070691, IMG submission 64673) | Corn, switchgrass and miscanthus rhizosphere microbial communities from Kellogg Biological Station, Michigan, USA - KBS K1-10-1 metaG | ecosystem: Host-associated > Plants > Roots >... | reverse complement strand
CAGGAGAGTCTCTGCAAGCGAGTCACGCATGTGTCTCCCCTTCGTCGCTACGGTCGAATAGCAAGGCGGCCAGTCCCATCGGTGAGCTTGAGTTGCCTGAGGACTTCCTCAAGGACCTCGGGACCTCGACGGCCGGATCGTCCAATCCTCCAACAACGCGTTGGATCCGCAGAGCACCGATCCACAGATATGGACCAAGTAGTCGCCGCTAGCAGCTCGAAATCGTTGCCCCCGGACTGACCCTGATCGCCAATCGCCAAGGCCGGTCGGCCACTTATGGCTTCTAAATCTCGAAGCACTGCGACCTTGGTGGTATCTGATGCGAGGATGTCCACTGAATGAGCTGAGGAGACCACCTTCGCGTCTATCGCCGGCTCCTCGTTAAGAAGATCGCGAATCACGCGGGCCAGAGCTAGATCATGAAAAAAAGCATTCGATTTAGCTCGTACCGATACTTGACCACACCGAGCGTCAACGGAAGTCAGGCCTCCAATTAGACCCCCCGAAACTCTTTCCGCGATTTCGCTCATGTGCGTGTCCGGAGTCCTGAGATCGGGAAGATCGTCGGCAAGTTTTAGTCGAACAGCGCCGTTATAAAGTCCAAGGTGAACACGTGACCATAGGTGCTGAGGGACCCACGCACGCAGATCGTTGTAAATAGATTTCCCCCGACCCGTGGCAAATCCTAAGAGCAATCCTCCCTCAAGAACCCTGAGAATGGCTGCCTGCATATCCTCAGTAGGGAGGTCACGACGTTTTCGAGTCGCGCAAACAGTACCATCATAATCAACCGCTAAACCTCCGAAACGCTGTCGCGAGAATCCTCGTCGCCAAGTATCGAATGCCTCCTCGAATAGATCCGCGAGGGACTCGTCAATATGACCGGCATTCAGAGCCTTGGCCTTCAGGTCAACTGGCCCTTCTGGCTTCCGTCGGAGAAGCTTCTTGATCGGGAGGTTGTAAAGACGTCGTCCGAAATCTGGAACACGAGGTCGCGCTGGATCGATACCTACCTCGCTAGCCATCCGTCCTGCGGCTTGCATAGAAGCAGCGAGGAGTCTTAGGCATGCAGAATCACTAGGAAGATCGGCATGCCAGCGGAAGAGAGGTGCATTCACATCTTTGAGCACAGCCTCTACCCGAGAAGCCAAGGCATCGGAAGCTGCATCCGATAGCAACAGGATCGACGTTTCTCCGCAGCGCCTAGCTAAACCCGTATGACGTCCATGCGCGATGTTCCGGAGGTCCGTCATCTGGACCGCCGCGATCCCTAGCTCTGAGCAGCGAGTCTCTAGGTCGACCGCAACTGCTTTCAGTCTCGGCGGATACAAAACTAAGAGGTTGGGGCGATCCTGAACTGCTGGGAAGATGTAGTTATCTACATCAAGGACAACCTCAGGCTTAACGTGTGCACCGAAGGCCTGAACCAAATGAGTGGCCATTGCGAGCACCGAATTCGTGGCGAGGAACCCCTCACGAACTCGAGGAGCCTCTATCTGGATAGCTTCCACGTCAGGCCCGAGACGGGTCAGGTCAGTGGGGTCGCGGTGCGTGATGAGTACCGCTGGCCTGAAATCTCCTGACGACAGTCTCTCCAGCACCAATTGCGCATCTGGATGCTTAGCTCTGGCGCTGAAGAAGAGCGCTCCGCAACGCTCCAACGAGGGAAACTGCATTAGCTCAAGGGGAGTAGCGGTCGTGCCGAGCTGTTGGCTCAGGCCAACATGGAGGTCGCACGCCAGTTGGGCCAAGGCCATCGTTCCGCCAGTCCCAACGAAGATTGCCGGTCCGCCCGCCAGAGCCAAACAAGCCCGTCGAAGTTCCTCGACTGAGGCTTGGCGCGTCCGCTCAAAGGTAACTGCCAGCTCATCAAGCTCCTGCTGATACTGCATGCTCAATTACTGCCTACTTCTCCCTGGCTCATCCAGCCAGTATTGCCAGCAGAACGGATGCTGCCCGGTTGATCCAGGGGCCCTAATTGCGGCAATGGTCCGCTAGTCAACAGCATTCCGAACAGCCTGGAAGCTCTGTCGGGTGGCATGCGTATACCGTGCCAGCATCGCCTCAACTCGGTGGCCCGCGATCTCAGCTAGGTCGGCGTCGTTGACGCCGACGGCGCGCAGAGGTGGGTGACGTAGCTGTGGCGGCACTCGTGGGGGCGGATGTCTAGGCCGGAAGTTTCTTGGGCGGGCTTCCAGAGATCGCGGTAGAAGGTGGGCTCGCGCCAAAGGCGGCCGCGTGGAGCTGGGAAGAGGAGTTGGCAGTCGGGACCGTTGAGGTTGATCTGGGCTTCGAGCATCCAAGCGAGGGTCGCAGGGACGGGGACGACGCGGCCGGCGTCGGGCTCGCTGTGGTCGGTCTTCGTTCCCTCGAGGATCCGGCCCTCGTGGGCGGTGCGGCGGACTTGGAGCGTCTCGCCGTCGAAGTCTTCGCGGCGCAGGGGCAGGACCTCCCCTAGCGGGATATTGGGCACGTCCAACGTCACGTCGTTGCCTGACAGACGGTGCAGAGAATTGACTTTCTGCGCGCCACGCGTGCGCCTGGGCTACTTAGCGTGGCGTTGCCGCGAGAGCGGCGGTCGCCCCCGCCGGTGGAACCGGGCCCGAATATCGCAGTTCGGGAGTGAGGGTTCGTATCCCTCCGGGGGCGCTCATGGACTAACGCAGACAAAGGCGCTACCATCGTGGGGCGATATTCGGGCCGATGGGATCCACCGGCTCCTGAACTTCAAACGGCCCGCTTCGGCGGGTCGTTTGCTTGCGTGGAGTTGCTCCGACCGGGCTGGTGATCGGCCGTGGCTCTCCTATGCGCCCGACGAGAATCGAACTCGCGACCTTCGGCTTGAAAGACCGACGCTCTTTGGTCCCCGTGAAGGGACCGTTGACCACTGAGCTACGGGCGCCCTGCTGCATTACTTTATCGGCGTGAAGCCGTTCGGGCACTGGTGGCGGGCGTGGAGCTAGGGCTCGCTGGACGGGTCGCTCTGGTGATGGGCTCCAGCTCGGGGATAGGGCTGGGGATCGCGGAGGCGTTGGCGCGGGAGGGCGCACGGGTCGCCGTGGTCAGCCGCTCGCGGAAGCGGGCTGAGGAGGCGGCCGCGTCGGTCGCGGGCGTCTCGACGGCGGGGGCAACGGCTCCCTTCGTCGCCGACACCGACGACCTCGACCGGCTCGGCGAGCTGCCCGGGGAGGTCGAGGCGACGCTGGGGCCGATCGAGATCCTCGTCACGAACACGGGCGGTCCGCCGCTCGGCGGGGCGCTCAACCACGAGCTGGACCACTGGGAGCGGGCCTACCGCTCGCTGGTGCTCGCGCCGCGGGTGCTCGCCGGTGCCGTCGTGCCCGGCATGCGGGAACGCGGCTGGGGGCGGATCGTCAACGTCGGCTCCACTTCGACCCGCGAGCCGATACCCGGTCTCAACCTCTCCAACTCGCACCGCATGGCTGCGGTCGGCTTCCTCAAGACGCTCTCTCGCGAGGTCGCCGGCGAGGGGATCACCGTCAACACGGTCGCCACCGGGCGCTTCGCGACCGAGCGGATCGCCTCCAACTACGGCTCGATGGAGGCCGCCGAAGCGGCCGCGGAGCGCGACGTCCCAGCTGGACGGCTCGGTCGTCCAGAGGAGTACGGCGACTTGGTCTGCTTCCTTTGCTCTGAGAGAGCCGCCTACGTCACCGGGACCGTTATTCCGATCGACGGCGGCATGCTGCATTCTGCTTTTTGATGCACCACCATCACGGTCACTCCGCCGACGCCGACCGCGGCAAGCTGACGGTCGCGCTCGTGCTGATCCTCGGCTTCATGGCGGCCGAGGTCGTCACCGGGATCCTCGCCGACTCGCTGGCGCTGCTCTCCGACGCGGCGCACATGCTCACCGACGCCGCCGCAATCGGCCTCTCGCTGGTTGCGATCCACCTCGCCAAGCGCCCCGCCGCGGGCCAGATGACCTTCGGCCTCAAACGGGTCGAGATCCTCTCCGCCCAGGCCAACGGGATCACCCTGCTCGTCCTCGCCGCGATCATCGCGATCGAGGGGGTCCGCCGCCTGATCGACCCACCCGGCGTCGACGGCGCGCTGGTCCTCGTCGTCGCCCTCGCGGGCATCGTCGTCAACCTCGCCGCCACCGCCGTCCTCGCCCGCGCCAACCGCCAGAGCCTCAACATCGAGGGCAGCTTCCAGCACCTGCTCACCGACCTCTTCGCCTTCGTCGGCACCGCGATCGCCGCCGCCGCGATCCTGCTCACCGGCTTCGACCAGGCCGACGCGATCGCCTCGCTGCTCGTCGCCGGCCTGATGCTGCGCTCCGCCATCGGCCTGCTGCGCGATTCCGGCCGGATCTTCCTCGAGGCCTCACCCAAGGACATCGACCCCGACCGGATCGGCCGGACGATGGCCGCCCAGCCAGGCGTCGTCGAGGTCCACGACCTGCACGTCTGGGAGGTCACCTCCGAGTTCCCCGCCCTCTCCGCCCACGTCACCGTCGAGGCCGACAGCGACTGCCACCGCACCCGCCTCGAGCTGGCCGAGCTGATCGAGCGCCAGTTCGGCATCCACCACACGACGCTGCAGGTCGAGCACGAGCCACAGCGGATCGTGCAAATCGAGCCGTAGCGGGCGCTACCCGCCGCCGCCCGAGCCCTCCCCCGGCGCCTCGCGCATCGACGGGAAGAGGATCACGTCGCGCAGGGTCTTGGCGCCGCTGAGGACCATCATCAGGCGGTCGACGCCGAGACCCGAGCCGCTCGCCGTCAGCATCCCGTATTCGAGCGCCCGCACGAACTCCTCGTCGTGCTCGTGCGGCGTCTCCTCCGCCCCCGACTCCTGCCGTTCGCGCTGTTCGATGAAGTGGCGGCGCTGTTCGATCGGGTCGTTGACGTCGGTGCCACCGCCGGTGATCTCCATCCCGGCGACGATCCCGTCGAAGGCCGCCGCGAGCAGCTCGGGGTGCTCGGGCACCGGCTTGACCAGCGGCCAGATCGCCAGCGGCAGGTCGATGATGAAGGTGGGCTGGATCAGCTTCGGCTCGATCAGCTTGCCCTGCAGAGTGTCGACCAGCGCCGCCCAGTCGTCGTCGGGCTCGGCGTCGTCCCCGGCGATCTCGGCCAGCTCGTCGCGGCTCGCCTTGGTGATGTCGACCCCAGTCTCTTCCCTCAGCAGGTCCTGTAGGCGCAGCCGCGGCCAGGGTGGCGCCAGGTCGATCGTCTCGCCGTCGCGCTCGACCTTGGTCGTCCCCAGCACCCGTTCGGCGACGCCGCCGACGATTCCCTCGGCCACGTCCATCACGCCGTGGTAGTCGGCGCCGCTGACGAACCACTCGAGCATCGTGAACTCGGGGTTGTGCTGTGGCGACATGCCCTCGTTGCGGAAGAACTTGCCGAGCTCGTAGACGTTCTCGAAGCCGCCGACGATCGCCCGCTTCAGATACAGCTCGGTCGCGATCCGCAGGTAGAGGTGGCGGTCGAGCGCGTGGTGGTGGGTCTTGAACGGCCGCGCCGCGGCGCCGCCGGTCATCCGCTGCAGCACCGGCGTTTCCATCTCGACGTAGCCACGTTCGTCGAGGTGGTCGCGGATCGCCTTCACCACCTTGGCCCGCATCGCGAAGATCTCGCGCGAGCGCTCGTTCGCCATCAGGTCGAGCTCGCGCTGGCGGTAGCGCACCTCCGGGTCGGAGATGCCGTGGAAGAGGTCGGGCGGGTCGCGCAGCGCCTTGGCGAGCAGCACGCACTCGCGCACCTCCAGCGCCAGCTGGCCCCGCTTGGTCACATACAGGTCGCCCTCGACCCCGACCAAGTCTCCGATGTCGAGATCTTCGACCCGGTCGAACGCCTCCTGGCCGAGCGCGTCGACCCGCGCGTAGGCCTGGATCGTGCCGGAGAGGTCGCGAATGTCGAAGAAGGTCGTCTTGCCGTGGCCGCGCTGCCCCGTCACCCGGCCGGCGATCCGGTAGGCGTGCTCGCGGTGCTCGCCCTCGCCGAGTCGCTCGGGATCGTGCGCCTCGAGGATCTCGGCGATGCCGTTGCGATCGGGGAAGGAGAAGGGATAGGGATCGATCCCTTCCGCCCGCAGCCGTTCGGCCTTGGCGAGACGCTGGGCCTCGGTGGAGCCGCTCCCCGGTTCAGCCCGCGTGGTCGAGTCAGCCATGGGCCAACCGTATTAGCTGAACAGCGAAGCCGCGCTCAGGGCGCGATGCCGACCGTCACGCGATCGTCCCCCATGTAATCGGGCAACGTAGTTGCGTCGCGCAGCATCTCGCGCATCGCCGGCCCGTGGTGCGTGTCGTGCTCCATCGCCAGCTTCCAGCCGCTCGGCGTTTCCCCGATCAGGCCGCGGATCACGCCGAGCCCGTCGGAGCCGCAGGCGCCGGTGACGGCGATCCGCGGCTCGCGCCGGATCTCCGGCGAGCGGTCGAAGATCGTCTCGTCGGTGACGTAGGGCAGGTTGGCGATCACCATGTGGACGTCTTCCTTCAGGACGTCCTCGGGCAGGCCCTCGGCGACGCTGATCTCCAGCTCGATACCGAGCCGCTCGGCGTTCTCGCGGGCGGCTTCGGCCGCTTCCGGCGAGAGGTCCGAGGCGGTGAGGCGCAGGTCGGGCCGCTCGGAGAGCAGCGCCAGCGAGATCGCCCCCGAGCCGGTGCCGACCTCGTGCACCCGTGCGCCCTCGGGCAGTTCGGTGCCGACCTCGACCAGCAGCTCGGTCTCGCGGCGCGGCCAGAGCACGCGCGGGTCGACGTGGATCTCGAGCTTGCGGAAGGGGGCGCGTTCGAGCACGTAGGCGAGCGGCTCGTGGTCGGCGCGACGCGTCACCGCCGCTTCGATCGCCGCGACGACCTCCGGCGAGGCCTCCCCCGCGCCGTCCCGCGAGAGCTCCTCGACCTCGATCCCGAGCGCGTTGGCGACCAGCGCCTCGGCGTCGCCGCGCGGCTCCTCGCAGCCGGCCGCGGCGATCTTCTCCGTGGCGGAGTCGAGCAGCTCGCCGACGGTCGCGGCGCCTGCACCGCCCCCGCTACCGGTCTCCACTGCGTCCACTCGAATCTCCTCCTCGTTAACTCAAAAAGATTTGCGCAAGATTAGCCGACTTCCAAATGCCATAGTCAAGAGGCGGGCCTTACGCCAGTGGTGTTCGAGGCGTTAACACGAGAAAGGCCCCCGTGTCGCTGCCTCACCACCCCCAACCAGACGACGCCGATGGACATCATTGCAAGGCTCTCCAGTTGCGCGGCGGTTAGCCCGAGGGCGGCGTCGCTGTTGCGCCTGAGGAACTCGACCAGGAAGCGCTCGCCTCCCGCGTAGAGGAGGTAGATCGCGAACAGCACGCCGACGCGGAAGCGTTCGCGCATATGCCAGAGGAGCCAGGCGCCGAAACCCATCGCGAGCGCCTCGTAGATCGGCGTCGGGTGGACGTCTTCGGTGGTCGGCACGGTGCCGTCGGGGTAGGACATCGCCCAGGGCCCGTCCCAGGCCTTGCCGTAGTCGCCGTCGCCGGAGAGCTGACAGCCGATCCGGCCGACCGCGTAGCCGAGCGCCAGCGCCGGCGCGACCAGGTCGAGCAGGGCGAAGCGGAGGAAGTCCCGGTACCAGGCCCAGGCGAGCACCGCGAGCGTGCCGCCGATCGCGCCGCCGTACCAGACCAGGCCCGAGCCAGAGAAGACGTTGCCGAGCAGATCGTCCTTGACGCTGTCGTAGTGCTGAATCAGGAAGTAGACGCGCGAGCCGACCACGCCGCCGATCAGCGCCGAGAAACCGATCTCATATGCCCAGTCGACCGGCTTGCCGATCTCCCCCAGCCGCTTCCAGACCAGCGCCCCCGCGGCGAGGAAGGCGAGGGCGAACATCAGCCCGAAGGTCTGCAGGGTCAGCGGGCCGAGGTGGATCTCCGGGTACACGGCCTACTCGACCAGCAGCGTGCGCAGCAGCGCCTTTTGCGTGTGCAGCCGGTTCTCGGCCTGGTCCCAGACGGCGGACTGCGGTCCATAGAGCACCTCGGCTGCGATCTCCTCGCCGGGGTGGGCCGGCAGGCAGTGCAGGACGATCGCGTCGTCCTTGGCGGCGGCGAGCAGGTCGGCGTCGACGCGGAACGGCATCAGGTCGGCGCGGCGGCGCTCGGCCGTCTCCTCGTCGCCCATGCTGACCCAGACATCGGTGTAGATCGCGTCGGCGCCGGAGACGGCGAGGCGCGGATCGTCGGTCAGCTTGACGCCGTGCCCCTCCTCCAGCTGGTAGCCGTCCGGCGCGGCGACGGTCAGCTCGACCCCGGCGAGCTCGCTGGCGATCGCCAGCGAGCGGGCGACGTTGTTGCCGTCGCCGACGTAGGCGAGGCGCAATCCGTGCAGATCGCCGTGGCGCTCGCGCAGGGTGAGCAGGTCGGCGAGCGCCTGGCAGGGGTGGTGCATCGGGGTGAGCGCGTTGACGACGGGGATCTCGGCCTCGGCGGCGAGCTCGGCGACGTCCTCGTGCGAGCCGGAGCGGATCGCGATCGCGTCGAGGAAGCGCGAGAGCACCCGGCCCGTGTCGCCGGCAGACTCGCCGCGCGAGAGCTGCAGTTCGTCGCCGCGCAGGACGAGCGGCGTCGCGCCCAGCTCGGCGACCCCGACCTCGAAGGAGATCCGCGTCCGGGTCGAGGGCTTCTCGAAGACGAGGGCGATGCTGCGCCCGGTCAGATCGCCGCGCCCGGCGCCCGCACCGCGCCCGGCTTTCAGCTCGGCGGCGAGGTCGAGCAGCTGGGAGAGCTCGAAGGCCCCCAGCTCTTCGCCGGTGAGGAAGTCCCGCTTCAAGGCGGAGATACTAGGGGGGTGGAGGTCACGGCAATCTCTTGGAACATCTTCCACGGGCGCGACTTCCCACCCGACCCGGCGCTCTTCACCTGGCGCTCGCGGCTGTTGCGGGCGACGGAGCGCAACGAGACCCACGTGCAGGTCAACCGCGACCTGCGCGAGGAGTTCTGCCGCGTGCTCGCCGCTGCGGAGTGGGATGTGGCGCTGCTGCAGGAGTGCCCACCGCGCTGGCGCGAGGCGCTGGCGCGGGCCTGTGAGGCAGAAGCGCATATTGCCCTGACCTCTCGCAACTCCTTCGGCGCCCTGCGCGCCATAGCCGCCCGCCTAAATCCCGACCTCGTCGCCGCCGGCGAGGGCGGCTCGAACCTGACCCTCGTTCGCTGCGCCCACCGGTCTAATCCTTCCGCTGTTAGTTCTGTGCCATATAGGTACATAAGTCGCAGCGGAAGGAACGGGATCGTCGAGCGACGCGAGCGGACGATCCATAACGGGCGGCCGGAGCGCAGGGCGATGGCGTTCACGCGGATCCGCGCAGGGAGCCTCAACGGTGGCGGCACCGGCGCGGCGACGGATCTCTGTGTCGCCAACCTGCACGCCACCAACGACCGACCCGAGCTCGCGACCGAAGACGTGTTGCGCGCCGCGGAGGCGGCGACGGCCTGGGCAGGCGACGCGCCGCTGATCTTCGGCGGCGACCTCAACCTGCGTCCCGCCGAGACCCCCGCCGTCTTCGACGCGCTCCGCGACCGCTTCGGCCTCGCCGCCCCCACCGCCCCCGACGCGATCGACCACCTGCTCGTCCGCGGCCTCGACGTCGTCGACTCGCCGCGTCCCTGGCCACCCGAGCAACGTGAGCTCCGCGAGGACGGCCGCGCCCTGCGCCTCTCCGACCACGCCCCTGTCGAGGCGCGTTTCGCCGCTCCAACTCCAAGGTAATGAGATAGTCAGTCAAGTCGAGACTGCATTGACCGTCGCATAGCGACGCCAAATGCGGTCTCGTCGTCCCAGATCCACCGCTATACAGGAGGCAACTCAAAAATGGCCGCGAAAAAAGAATCCGGCAAAGCGACGAAGAAAGCGAAAGCCGGGACGCGCGCCAAAAAAGCGTCCGCTCGCAAGCCAGCCGCTAAAAAAGCCAAAACCAAAACGAAAGCGGCGGCGAAATCCGGCACCACCGCCGGCCTCGACAAGAGCGTCGAGCAGTTCCGCGAGAGCCTCGAACACAGCGTCACCCTCAGCCGCGACCGTCTGCACGAAGTCGTCGACGACGCGGTCAAGCGCGGCCGGATGACCCGCGGCGACGCCGAGAAGATGGTCACCGAACTGATCAAGCGGGGCCGTCGGCAGACCGACGGTCTGTTGAAGGAGCTCGAACGGCTGGTCAAACAGGCGCGCAAAGAGGTCGGCGGCCGCACCGCGCCGGTGCGCAAACAGGCGACCCAGGCGGCGCGGCGCGCGCGCAAGAAACTCAGCTAGGGAACGCGGGCGCCTTGTCGTCGATAGGGCAGCAAACGCGCCCCGACGCCGATTCCCGCCCCCGCAAAGGCGAGCGGCTCGAGGTCGAGATCGACTCGCTCGCCTTCGGCGGACGCGGCGTCGCCCGGGTCGGCGGCTACGTCGTCTTCGTCTCCGGCGGTCTGCCCGGCGACCTGGTCCGCGCCGAGGTCACCAAGCCGAAGAAGCGCTTCGCCGAGGCGCGCGCGGTGGAGTTGCTGCGGCCGGGTGCCGACCGGGTCGAGAACAGCTGTCTGCACGAAGGCGAGCCCTGTCCGGGTGCGCCGTGGCAGGGCCTCGCTTACGAGCAGCAGTTGGTCGAGAAGCGCAGCCAGGTCGAGGAGGCGCTGCGCCGGATCGGCGGCCTGGAGGGCTTCGAGCTGGAGGAGATCGTCGCCGCGGACGAGCAGTGGCGCTACCGCAACAAGCTCGAATACTCCTGGGGTGCGCGCGAGGGCGAGACGGTGCTCGGCTTCCACGCCAGCGGCCGCTGGGACCTGGTGATCGGCGTCGAGGACTGCCAGCTCGGCTCCGAGCGCGGCAACGCCGCCCGCAACGAGGTGCGCGAGTGGGCTCGCGCCGAAGAGGTCGCGCCCTACGATCGGCCGGCCGGTACCGGCACGCTCTGCAACCTCGTCGTCCGCGAGGGCCGCCGCACCGGGCAGATCCAGACCCGCCTGGTCACCACACCGCAACGCTTCCCCAAGCCCCCGGTCGACCTGCACACCGTCGTCGACCCCGGCTCGAGCAGCAGCGACGGATCGACAGGCGTGCTCGGCGAGGAGCGCCTGCGCGAGCGGCTCTGCGGGCTCGAGTTCGAGATGTCCCACAACGCCTTCTTCCAGACCAACACCGAGATGGCCGAGCGCCTCTACGCGGTTGCCGCCGAGTACGCCGGCCTGAGCGGCGGCGAGCGGGTCTTCGACCTCTACTGCGGGATCGGCACGATCGGCCTGACGATGGCGGCGCGGGCGGGCGAGGTCTGGGGACTGGAGCTCGTCCCCGAGGCGATCGCCGACGCCGAGCGCAACGCCGAACTGAACGGAATCGAGAACATCCGCTTCATGGCCGGCAGCGCCCGCACCGGCGTGCGACCGCTGGTCGAGGAGGCGGGCAAGCCCGACGTCGTCCTGCTCGACCCGCCCCGGGCCGGCCTCTCGCAGAAGATCGTCCGCCGAGTGCTGGAGTGCGAGGCGCAGCGGATCGTCTACGTCTCCTGCAACCCGACCACGCTGGCGCCGAACGCGGCGCAGCTGGTCGAGGCGGGCTATACCCTGCGCCGCGTGCGGCCTGTGGACATGTTCCCCCAGACCCCCCACATCGAGTGCGTAGCGCTGCTTGAGAAAGCCACCCCCGGACGCGGTAGTGAAGGAGGCGGCGCTTGATGAGGGGGACGCGCGGATTCGGCGTAGCCGCGGGGCTCGACCCCGAGGTCGCGCGACCGCTCGCCGCGCGCTGCACCGAGCTCGAGTACGACTCGATGTGGTCCAACGACCACCCCGGTGCCAAGGGCCTCGAGACGCTGGCCGAGTTCGCCGCCGCG
>Ga0070691_10000944_pt1 | contig 11812 bp, 12 predicted proteins | sample KBSK1101metaG_FD_64673 | JGI IMG/M metagenome (GOLD analysis project Ga0070691, IMG submission 64673) | Corn, switchgrass and miscanthus rhizosphere microbial communities from Kellogg Biological Station, Michigan, USA - KBS K1-10-1 metaG | ecosystem: Host-associated > Plants > Roots >... | reverse complement strand
AGGTTGCGCGTGAGATGCAAGGCATGCTCGAGCCGCGCGACCTGGGTCGGCGTCGGGTAGAGGCGAATGCGGTGCATCCAGCGGAGCATGCTCCAAGCGTGCCATTATCGGGTGACTGACGCCTGGCACACACGTTTGTCAAGGGGTCCGCCGTTCGAGCCTTTCCGTGCGCCGTTCCACTTCGCAGGGCACCAACGCGCCGAAATATCGTCGGCGCTTGCGGCGGCGTCGCTCGCATCCTACTCGCTACCGTGGTATAGTATGTGTACCTTATTGTGTACACATCGAATTGAGCATGAAGAGCATCCCGGCTCGCGCCGCGCGCGCGAGCATCAGCGCGCTCCTCGACCTGGCGGAGGCCGGCGAGAGCACGCTCATCATCCGCAACTCCAAGCCGGCCGCGATGATCGGTCCGGTCCCCTCGCGCGAGAATAGCTACGCCTTCGATCCGGAGGAGGTGCGCTGGTATCGCGTCCACGGAGCACGCCACAAGATCGGTTTCCTCGGAGCGGCCAACGCCGCGTTCCTCGCCCTCCCGCGCGACCGGCGCGCCCGCGTCCTAGACGACCTTGCGGCAGTGGCCATCGGCGGCCCCGTGCTCGTGCTCCCCGCGTCATCGTAAAGGGGGCGGATACTCCGGCATACTCCCGAAACCGAGCCAGCATGGCAGGTCCCTTCGACGACATCACCTACGATAAATTCCGCGCGCGCGCGCTCGACGAGACGCTGACCGAAAACCTGAAGATCGGCCATCTCGATAGCTACCGCAACGGCAAAGAGGGGCTGATCTTCACCGACATCGAGGCGAAGCTGCCGGCCTTGACCGCGCGGAACAAGACCGTCGTCGACATCGGTTGCGGCTGCGGAGAACTCGCGCGCACGATGATCCGCGCGTGCGCGCAACGCGGTCACCGGCTGGTGATGGTCGACTCTCCCGAGATGCTCGCGCTGCTTCCGCAGGACGCGCCGGTCGAGTTCCGGCCGCATCGCTTTCCGCACGATGCCGCCTTTCTCGACGAGTTCCACGGCAAGGCGGATGCCGTGTTGATGTACGGCGTGCTCTCCGTCGAGTTCATCCAAGGCGATGCATGGAGGATGTTCGACGAGGCATGCGCGTTGCTCGCGGGCGCGGGGCGCGCGCTGATCGCCGATCTGCCGAATCGCACGATGCGTCGTCGCCTATTCCTCAGCCAGAACGGCATCGCGTTTCATCGCGCGTTCACCGGCCTCGACACGCCGCCGCCGCTCCCGCCCGACGGTATCGCTCCCGGCGAGATCGACGACGCCGTCATCCTCGGTCTCCTGATGCGCGCGCGCGCCGCCGGCCTGCACGGCTACGTCGTGCCGCAGGCGCCGGGCCTGCCGTTCTTCAATCGCCGCGAAGATCTGTTGATCGAACGTCCCTGACCGCGCCGCTCAGGTCCGTCTGCGGATCTCCCATCCATCGATGAAGAGCGCGTCGAGATCCGACGACGCGAAGAAGCGCAAAGCGTCCTCCGGCGTCTGGACGATCGGCTCGCTCGGTCCGTTGAACGAGGTGTTGAGCAGGATCGGGACGCCGCTGCGCGCCGCGAAATGGTGCAGGACGTCGTGGAACGCGCCGTCGCCGGGCGCGACCGTTTGGATGCGCGAGGTCCCGTCGACGTGGGTGATCGCCGGAACGGAACCGTCGAGCACCTTCGCGTTGAAGAGCATGTACGGAGAAGACGCGGGAGCATCGGCGAACCAGCGCGTCACCTCGGACGCCAACACGATCGGCGCGAACGGGCGCCAGAGCTCGCGCCCCTTGATGCGGTTGAGCCGCGCCCAGTTCGCCGCGAGCGTCGGATTGGCGAAGATCGAGCGATGACCGAGCGCGCGCGGTCCGATCTCCGACCGCCCTTCGAACCAGCCGACGACGCCGTCGTCCGCCAAGATCGCGGCCGCTGCGAGCGCCGCGTCTGCGGGTCGCGTCGCCACGATCGTCTCGCCGAATGCGTCGAGCGCGCGGCGGACCTGATCGGGCGGATAGTCGGCGCCGAGATAGGCGCGCGAGCCGCTCGTCCTAGGCGCCGTCGCGCGCGGCCGCTCCAAGAGGTTGTGATAGACCGTATAGGCCGACCCGAGCGAGAGCCCCGCGTCGGTGCAGGCCGGCGGCACGAAGATCGCGTCGAATGTCCCCTCGTTATAGACGAGGGAGTTGGCCGGGCAGTTGAGGGCCGCGCCGCCGCTGATGCACAGGTTCTGCGTCGGAACGCCGCTGTGCGCCAGCAACCCGTGCAGCGCATCGGCAGCCCGCGCGACCGTCTTCTCGAAGATCAGCTGCAGCGTCGCGGCGATGTCGGCGTTGACGGGTTCGGTCATCCGCGATCGATCGGCCAGCGCCGTCAGGTCGAAGCCGGCCTCTCGGCAGCGATCGAACAAGAGCCCCGCGAAGTTGGACGGATTGCGGTCCTCCAGCCCCGGCCGATCGAAGATGTTGCCGACCAGATCCTCGGTGAAGAGCGACGGACGTCCGTGCGCCGCCAATCCCATGGTCTTCCCGTTGGCATCGACCAGCCCGAGAAAGCCGGTGACTTCGTCGTAGAGCACGCCGGTGCTCAGGTAGTGCGGCGCCAGCGGATAGATCCGGTCGCCGCTCCCGTAGTAGAACATCCCGCCGAGGTAGTCGCCGTATCCGCCGTCGTGCGTCAGGACGCCCGCGGTCGCGAAGTCGCTCTCGAAGAACGCGTATGCGGCGTGCGCGAGGTGGTGCGAGACCAGCGCGCCCGGGATCGCCCGCCCGAGCAGTCGCATCCGCACCGGCGTGTGGAACGAGCGCGGCCCCGCATCGCCGAGCGCGTCCGAATAGTCGCTCTCCTTGAGTTGCGGGAGCGTGGCCGTCTCGGACCATCGCTCGCGCAACGCGAACGTCTCGACCGGATCGACGATCGATGCATCGTCGAGATCGCGCCCTTGATATTCGCGGAAATACTGCCAGTAGAAGCTCGGAGACCCGCCGCGCTCGTGCTCGCGGAACTCCGGCATCATCTGCCCGCGCAACGGTTCCCGCAACGCGGCCGACGCGCGCGCGTCGTAGGCGGCGTCGAGTCGCGCGACGCCGTTCTCGCCCAGCTCGAACGAGAGCCGATCCGGTTCGAAGAACACGTACTCGATGTTCTGCGTCGACGTCACCGCGCAGTAGTCGACGTCCTCGACGGCGAGACCGCATTCGCGCAGGACGTAGAGCACGTCTTCGGCATCGAGTCCGACCGCGTGCTTGACGCGCACGTAGCGTTCCTTCTCGTAGACGAAACGCGGAACGCCGTCCGCGAGCACGGCGATGCTCGCATCGTGGCCGAAATGCAGGCCGAGGACGATCACGCCGTGCCCCCGCGCCGCACGTCGAGCCCGTATCGCTCGTAGACGATGGTTCCGGCGCCGGTCTTCATCTTGAACCGGTGCAGGCCTTCGTTGAGGCCGGTCCCATCGCGATCCGTGCTGATGCCGAAATCGAAGTAACGCGCGCCGCGCTCGCGCGCGATCTCGATCGACCGGCGGACGAGCAGATCGGCGGAATGCAGCGCCATGCCCTCGGGCGACGAGATCCCGTACTGCATGTGGACGACGTTCGTCGAGCAGAACAGGACCGCGCCGCCGACCACGCGCCGCCCCGAGAGCGCCACGAGCGTCTCGATCTCGTCCGGGAACGCGCTCGCGAGTTCGACGATCTCGCCGACGTCGTGGACGGGGCCGGTACCGTGCCGCGCGCGCAACGTCGCCTCGACGACCGCCCAGAGTTCCGGCAGATAGCGGGCGCCGCTCCTCAGTTCGCAGACCGCTTCCGATCGGGCGTACTCCCGGATGCGACGCTTCCGCCGTTTCTTCAGGTCGACGCAGGCGGAGAGCTGGCGACTCTCGAGCGTCCCGCCGAGGCGCCACAGCCAGTAGAGATCTTCCTCGGCCGGTACGACGTGATACGCTGCGGGCACGGCCCGATACGCGATCGTGGCAAGCCCGAGGGCCGCGTAGGCCTCGAGCACCGCTTCGAACAGGTCGCGATAGGCGTCACCGGTCACGCCCGGGTCCGTGACGAGCCCGCCGAAGGTCGCGCCGGGGTGGCTGATGGCGCGCGTCGGGTCCGACGCGTCCATGGCCGCCGGAAAGACGGCGCGGATGCGGCCGTCCGCATCGCGAACGACCATCGAGACGTCTTCGAATCGATCCTTATGGTAGTTCAAGAACCGGCGCGTATGTAAGAACGTGCCGTTCGCGGAAGCTCGCACGAGCCGATCCCATTCGTCGCACTCCGATCCATCGAAGCGAGTGACGATGGAGGGCGGAACGGACCGCGTTCGAACGGTATCGTGGGTGGGTTGAAGATCCATTTCTCAAAGTACACCTTCCCGCCAGCGCCGTTGCGTCCTGGGGAATCGACAGAGGAACGCTCGATGCGCCGATCGCTCATCGTGACCGGGGACGGCCAAGCCGAAGTCGTCGCGCGCACGCTCGGGGCCTTACCGCTGATCTCCGAGCGTTACGAGACGACGTTCTTCTTCGACGCGCCGGTTCCGGAGGACGACAGCGGCGAGAGCCTCTTGCTCGAACAAGTGCACTCCATCGAACCGAACGAAGCGACGCGTTCGTCGGAGCGGCGCATGCGTTTTCCGCAGCTGCATTTCGATCTGCTCTGGCCGCTCGCGACGATCAACCCCGCGAATCGCGCCGACCCGCCCCGCTTCCCTTCGGGTCCGTTTCCGTTCGGCGATGCCTTTCTCCAATCGTGCATCGCCGCCGGACTCGGACGATCCGAGATCTTCCGCCTGTATTTCCTCAACGGCTGGGCCGACTCGTGGCCCAACCTCGACGGGCTGCTGAATAGGGAGACCATGCGGCTGCAGGCGCAGGACGCCGCGTTCGGTTCCCGCATCGGCGCCTACGTGCTCGAGCATTTCCGCGAACGGCGGCTCTTCCTCACGCCGCACTCCCCGACGAACCTCACGCTCGGCGCTCTCGTCGCGGAACTCGCCGAACGGCTCGTGCCGGACGCGCGCATCGATCCGGAAGAGATCGCCTACGCGATCGCGTCGCCCTACGACGCGGAAGCTCTCGGGAGCCTCGAGTTGCCGATCCATCCGGCGGTCGCCGCACATCTCGGACTGACGTGGGTCACGCCGCTGACGCGGTACAACTACTTCGATGGCGAGATCCTCACGGATCGCGAGTACTACGTCCGCTTCATGGAACACGTCGGCGCGTACGTCGACGGGATCGGGACCGGATGAGCGACGCACACCGAGACGCGCGCTCGCTCTGCCCACTCGACCACCACGATATCCACGCGCTGATGCCCTTTAAACGGGCGTTGGCGGCGCAGTATCCGGTGCCCGAGGCGTTCGCGTGGTATCGCGAGATGCTCGGCCTGCCGGCCGGAGCGCGGATCGCGGAGAAGCCGCTGGTGCCGCTGGGCGAGCACGCCGCGGCGAACGGGCTCGTCTACCGCGAGCTGGCGCCGTCGGGCGTTCCGTTCTCGCTGGAACCACCCAAGGTCGTCGGAGCGGGCGTCGTGCCGCCGGCGAGCTACACGACGCGCGCGTCGTTCGTCGCGTGCGTACCGGACGTGCTGGCGCGCGGACGATCCTCGCTGCTCGAGACGCAGTACGCCGCGCTCCAAGACGCCGAACCGCGCGAACGCGCCGACGTCGACGACTGGCTCGAAGTCGAACCCGGCGTCTTCCACGCAGGCGCGGGATCCGTCGCGATCATCGAAAATGCGACGGAAGCGATCGTGATCCCCGAGGCGTTCGTCTCGCTGCTAGGCGTCAGCAGTCGCGCGTTCGGCCACTGGCTCTGGCAGTATCTGCCCGCCTATCTCACGGCGCACGGATCCGGTGCGCTTCCACCCGTGCCGATCCTGATCGACGCCGGCATGCCGCACCAGCACCGTCAGGCCCTGGAGCTCTTCGTCCCCGGCGACGCGCGCATCATCGAAGTCGAACCGGGGCGGACGCTCGCGATCGGTCGCGCCTGGCTCGCGTCCGCGCTCTCGTACGTCCCGTCGTACTACCTTCCGCAAGGAGACGAGGCGTTCGAATGCCCGCACTACGAGTGCGCGCCGCCCGAGCGCTTCGCGGTCGCGCTCGCCGCGATGCGGGCATGCGCCGCTCGTACGCCCGCGACCGGAAAAGCGCGCGTCTATCTCGCGCGCCGGTCCAACGGCCGGCACGACCTGGTCAACGCGGACGAGGTGGAAGCGGCGCTCGCCGCGCGCGGCTTCGTCACGGTCCATCCCGAGGATCTCGACTTCGCCGAGCAGATCCGGCTGGTGCAGCACGCCGACTATCTGGTCGGCGCCGAAGGCGCGGCGCTCTACCTCGCGTTCTTCGCCCATCCGGGCGCCAAGGTCGCGGACCTCTGTCAGAACCGCGTCTTCGGCGACTCGATCGCGCTCACGGCCATCCTCGCGTCCATCGACGTCGACGTGACGCTCGTGACCGGCGAGATCGCCGGCCGGCCGGAGTTCGGCTATCCGATCTTCGCCCATTTCCGTCTCGACGTCCCGGCGTTCGAACAGTTCCTGGGGGCGTGGCTTGCCTGACCACACCGACGCTCGCGGCCTGTGTCCGGCCGACCTGGACGACTTCCACGGGCTGATGGAGTTCAAGCGTGCGCTGGCGGAGCAGTATCCGCCCGACGAGGCGTTCGCATGGTATTGCGAGCTGGTCGGCTTGTCGCCGTCGGCCCGGCTCGTACCCAAACGTATCGTCGGGTTGCGCGAAGCGGCGCGCATGCCCGGGAACGTCTACCAAGAACTCGCGCCGAGCGGCGTTCCGTTCGAGATCGCTCCACCCGCGATCGTCGGGCCGGGCTCGATGGCGGCGGGCGCGTATACGTCGCGCGCGCTCTTCGTCGCCGGGATCGCGAACGCGCGCGTTCGCAGTCATTCCGATCTCATCGAGATCGACGACAGCATCCTGCTCGACGCCGAACCGCACGAGCTCGCCGACGTCGAGGACCGGCTCGAGACCGCTCCGCCGGTCTTCTCGGTCGCGGGCGATACCGCGATGGTCGTCGAGGATGCATCCGACGTCCTGACCATGCCCGAAGCGTTCGTCTCGCTGCTCGGCGCGGGGAGCGGCGCGTTCGGCGATTGGATGTGGATGTATCTCCCGAAGTATCTGTCCGCGATCGCATCGGGCGCGCTGCCGCACGTTCCGGTCCTGATCGATGCCGGCATGCCGCGCCAGCACCGCCAGGCGCTGGCGTTCCTGCTCGACGATCTCGCGCCCGTGATCGAGGTGCGGCCGCATCAAGTCGTCGCGTTGGAACGGGCCTGGTGCGCCCCGACGCTCTGCTACTTCCCGCTCTACGAGACGATCGGACCGGCCTATCCGCACTACACGCTCTGTCCGCCCGAACGCTACGCCGCCGCGTTCGCGATCATGCGGCGCGCGGCCGCACGCACGCCGGACGGAACGCCGGCGCGCATCTACCTCGCCCGCCGCAAGACGGGTCGCCACGATCTGCTCAACATGGAGGCCGTCGAGGCGGTCTTGCACGCGCGCGGGTTCGCGACCATCTATCCCGAGGACTACGACTTCGCCGAGCAAGCCCGGATCGTCGGACACGCGGAGTACATCATCGGGCCCGAAGGCTCCGGGATGTATACCTCGTTCTTCGCGCGGCCCGGCACGAACTATTGTTCCATCTATCGCATCGCCGGTCTCGACGAGGAGATCGCGCTGACGAGTCTCCTGCGCTCGATCGGCGTCGACGTGACGCTGCTGGTCGGAGATGTGGTCAGCATTCCCGACCCGAGCCGCCCGAACTGGATCCACTATTCCATCGAGCTTCCGTTCCTGGAATCGTTCCTCGACGGATGGCTCGACGAACGCGCGGCTACGCCCTAGTCTTGAGGGATGCGGCGAGCGCCGCGCAGACCGCATCGACGTCCTCCTCGCTCAGGTGCGGCCCCATCGGCAAGCTGAGCTCGGTTCGCGCGAGTTCGTCGGCCACGGCGCATGGCTCGCCGGTATGCCGGTCTGCGTAGGGCGCCTGCCTGGTGACCGGAAGCGGGTAGTGGACCAGCGTCTCGATCCCGGCGCCGCGCAGATCCCGCGCGACCCGATCGCGATCCGGTACCCCGACGGCGAAGATGTGCCAGACGTGCTTCGCGCCGTCGCGTTCGGTCGGCAACGTCAAGCCCTCGAGACCGGCCAGACGTTCGCGATACCGGGCCGCGACCCGTCGCCGCGCCTGGTTCCATCCATCGAGGCGCGCGAGCTTCACGCGCAAGAACGCCGCCTGGAGTTCGTCCATGCGCGAGTTGCCGGCGATCTCGACGTGCCGGTATTTCTGGTGCGAGCCGTAGTTCCGCAAGCCGCGAACGCGGAACGCGATCGTCTCGTCGTCGGTCGTGATCGCGCCGGCGTCGCCGAGCGCTCCTAAATTCTTCGCCGGATAGAAACTGAAGGCCGCGCCGTCCGCGAGCGCACCGGCCTTCCGTCCGCCGTAGGTCGCGCCGTGCGCCTGCGCGGCATCCTCGACGACGAGCAGGTTCCGCTCGCGCGCCAACGTGCGGATCGGATCCATCGCCGCGGATCGACCGTACAGGTGTACCGGAACGATCGCCCGCGTCCGCGCCGTCATCGCGCGCACCAGACGTTCCGGGTCGATCGTCGCGTCGCGCATCACGTCCACCGCGACCGGGATCGCTCCGACCCGCTCGACGGCGAACCAGGTGGCGACGAACGTGAACGCGGGGACGAGCACTTCGTCGCCCGGTTCGATGCCGTGCGCGCGAAGCAGCAGCTCCAGCGCGTCCATGCCGTTGCCGACCGTGACGCACGCCGCGACGCCGCAATAGCTCGCGAACTCCGCTTCGAACGCCGCGACCTCGTCGCCCAGCACGAACTGCGACGACCGCATGACCCGCTCGTAGGCATCCCGCAGGTCCCCCGCGATCTCGGCGTGGGCGGCCGCGAGATCGAGAAACGGGACGGCCGGCTTCACGTCGCGCGCGCCGCCGGCAGAAACGCGTCGTATTCCCGGTAGTAATCGGCCTCGTCGTAGGGAGCCGACGCCAAGACGACGAGCACCGTGCCGGCCGAGAACGCGTCGAGCTCGCGCCACGTCATCGGATGGACGTAGAGCCCTCGGTCCGGGCGATCGAGACGGAACGTCCGTCGCGCGCTTCCGTCGTCGAGGGTCACGTCGCAGCTGCCGGAGACGGCGACGATGAGTTGCCGGAGCGTTCGATGCGCGTGTCCGGCGCGACTCGCGGCGGCGGGGACGTCGTAGAGCCAGTAGACGCGGCGTATCTCGAATCCGCTATCGCGCTCGACGACGGCGAGATTGCCGCGTTCGTCCGCGATGCACGGGATCTCGAGGACGCGGCAGTCGGACAGGCTCATGGCCCGCTCTTCACGCCGACAAGGGCTGACTCCCACGCGGCCGAACCACCGCCCATGCGGACCGTGGCGCTCATGCAGCCATACTTCTTCCCGTATGCGGGATACTATCGGCTGTTCGCGTGGGCGGATCACGTGATCGTGTACGACACCGTCCAGATGCCCAAAGGCGGCCGCGTCCACCGAACGCTCGTGCCGGGGCCGTCCGGCGAACCGGAGTGGCTGACCCTGCCGGTCGCCAGACATCCGCTCGACACGCTCGTCCGCGACTGCCGCTTCGCACCCGACGCGCGCGCGATCTTCGCCAAGCGCCTCGCGCGGTACGGCTGGTTGCGCGACGCGCGAGGGCCGGCTTCGCAGAGGCTCCGCGCCTATCTCGACGCACCGCACGGGTCGATCGCGGACTACGTGACGGACGGCATTCGCATCGTCGCGGACGAGTTGCGGCTTCCGGCGACCATCGCGCGCAGCTCGGAGTCCGGGCTCGATCCGGCACTACGCGGGCAAGACGCGGTCATCGCCGCCGTCACGGCGGCCGGCGGCACGCGCTACGTCAACTCGCCCGGCGGCCGGGCGCTCTACGATCCCGAAGCCTTTCGCAAGGCCGGGATCGAGCTCGTGTTCTTGCCCGACTACGACGGGCCGTACACCATGATGCTGCCAGCGCTGCTCGCCGAAGATCCCGCCACCATCGCCGCCGATATCCTCAGCGTCCCGGCGGCGTAGCCGTGGCCAGCGAGAAGGTCCGCGACCGGTTCGACCGGTCCGCCCGCGACGCGGCTCCCGACGACTTCTTACGCCAGATCAAACGCACGGTCGACGGCGAACCGGTGGACGACGCGCAGATCGCGCTCCTGATCGACGCGATCGTCGACGGGCTCACCCTCGAGTCCGACGACGTCCTCTTGGATCTTTGCTGTGGGAACGGTGCCCTCACCGACCGGCTCTTCGCGCGCTGCCGGGGCGGCGTCGGCGTCGACTTCTCGAACGAGCTCATCGCCGTCGCGCGGACGCATTTCGAGCGGCCGCCCGGGCGGACGTACCTCGCGCGCGACGTCGAGGCGTACCTCGCGACGGCCGACCCCACGCCGTTCACCAAGGCGCTCTGCTCGTTCTCGTTCCAATATCTCTCGCCGGCGAGCGCGCTCCGCGTCCTCGCGTCCATCCACGAACGCTTCGGCCGGATCGCGACGATCGTCCTCGCCGACCTTCCCGACAAGGCGCGGATGCACGCGTTCTTCTATCCGGGCGTCTACGTCGCCGGGATGGAGGACGACTACGAATCAGACATCGGCATGTGGCGAACGCCCGACGAGCTACGCGCCCTCGCCGCGACCGCCGGCTGGGACTGCGAGATCCGGTACATGCCGGCGGCGTATCATGCGGCGCATTACCGCTTCAACGCCGTCCTCGCGCGACGCTAGCGATTACGCCGCGAACGTCAGCCCGGCGTTCTCGCCGAGCGCGTTGAGGTAGGCGCGCGCCAGCGCGTTCGCGCGGCGGAATGCGAACGCGTCGGGGCGCTCGCCCGACGCACCCGGTCCCGCGTACGAACCGCAGAACTCGAGCACCGTTTCGCGATCGCCGCACGCGCGCGCGGTCAACGTGCCGGCGCCGGCCGGCAACCCGACGCGCGGGTTCCACGCGCTCCACCAGGCACGCCCGTCGCGGTCGGAAGACGAACGCTCATCGATCAGCACCGGATGCGCGCGGGCGACCTCGTCGGAGAGCCGCACGCCCACCAGCATCGTCCCGCCGCTTGCCGCAAGCGCAGAGAGATACCGGTGAACTTCCCCGACGGGTTGCCGCACGATATGCCGTACGACGATGAGCGCCATGCCGCTAGCCTACGCGACCACCGGAGAAGACTCCGAGAAGGTTGTGTTTACTTTCCGATACAGAAGCGCGCGAAGATGCCGTCGAGCAGCTCTTCGGTCGCTTCATCGCCGGTCACGCGCCCGAGGGCGGCATGCGCGTTCTGCAGATCGCGCGCGACGAAGTCGGTGGCCTCGCCCCGTGCCAACGTCCTGGCCGCATCGTCGAGCGACCGCAGCGCGTCGTTGACCGCATCGAACTCGAGCGCCGAGGCGATGTGCGGCCGTTCCAGGTCGGGCGCGGTGCCGCCCCAGCCGACGCGCGCCAACGCCGCCCGGATCGCATCCAGCGTCGCGCGATCGCGCACGCTGCCGGCGACGCGCTCGCCGGCGACCTCGCGGACGCCCGCGTCGCCGAGATCGGCTTTGTTGAACAACGTCACCCGCGCGCGATCGTCCGTGCGCGCGAGCAACGCCTCCGCGTCGGGCCCGAGCGGCTCCGATCCGTCGAGGACCAGCAACGCGATACGCGCGCTCTCGAGGGCCCGTTGCGAGCGTTCGATGCCGGCCGCCTCCAAGCGGTCCGCGTGCGCGCGAATGCCGGCCGTGTCGACGATCCGCACGCGCACG
>Ga0070691_10000943_pt1 | contig 11813 bp, 5 predicted proteins | sample KBSK1101metaG_FD_64673 | JGI IMG/M metagenome (GOLD analysis project Ga0070691, IMG submission 64673) | Corn, switchgrass and miscanthus rhizosphere microbial communities from Kellogg Biological Station, Michigan, USA - KBS K1-10-1 metaG | ecosystem: Host-associated > Plants > Roots >... | reverse complement strand
CTCGGAGCGCTGACCGGCGGCCAGGCCGTGCAGCAGGTGCGCGCGGGCCTTGAGGCGATCTACGTCAGCGGGTGGCAGGTTGCCGCCGATGCGAACACGGCGGGAAACACCTACCCCGACCAGAGTCTCTATCCGGCGAACAGCGTGCCGCAGGTCGTGCGGCGCATCAACCAGGCGCTGCTCCGCGCGGACCAGATCGAGCACGCGGAGGCGCGCGGACGGCGCCGCCAGTGGCTTGCGCCGGTCGTCGCGGACGCGGAAGCCGGATTCGGGGGCCCGCTCAACGCGTACGAGCTGATGCGCGCGATGATCGAAGCCGGCGCGGCGGGCGTCCACTTCGAGGACCAGCTCGCGAGCGAGAAGAAGTGCGGACATCTCGGCGGCAAGGTGCTCGTGCCGACCGCGCAGTTCGTGCGCACGCTCGTCGCCGCGCGGCTCGCGGCCGACGTCATGGACGTGCCCACGGTGCTCGTGGCACGCACCGACGCCGACAGCGCGCGCCTGCTGACGAGCGATGTCGACGAGCGCGACCATCCGTTCATCTCGGGCACGCGCACACCGGAAGGATATCACCGCATCAAGGGCGGACTCGAGATGGCGATCGCGCGCGCGGTGGCGTATGCGCCGTACGCCGACGTGCTGTGGATGGAGACGTCGCGGCCGGACGTGGACGAAGCTCGCGCGTTCGCCGACGGCGTGCATGCGCGATTCCCGGGCAAGCTGCTCGCATACAACTGTTCGCCGTCTTTCAATTGGCGAAAGAAGCTCGCGCCCGAGGTAATCGAAAACTTCCAGCGCGAGCTCGGCGCGATGGGATATGCGTTCCAGTTCGTCACGCTCGCCGGTTTTCACTCGCTCAACCTCGGCATGTTCGAACTCGCGCGCCGGTACCGCAGCGAAGGCATGCAGGCGTACGCGGACCTGCAGGAGGAGGAGTTCGCCGCGGAATCGCACGGCTACACCGCGACGCGCCACCAGCGCGAGGTGGGCACCGGGTACTTCGACGACGTCATGCAGGTCGTGTCGGGCGGAACATCGAGTACGCTCGCGCTGCATGGCTCCACCGAGTCGGCTCAGTTCGCGGTGAACGGCTGAGCTGCGGACGCCACGTTATGGCCACCCTGCCGATTTCCTCTCGAAGCATGGCCGCGCCGTCCGCGCCCCGCGCCTCCAGCCGATCGGCGCCGCCGGCAACGGACTGGCTCTGCACGGGATCCGCGTGCTGGCCCGGTGACGCGCCGGGCTGCACGCTCGCGTCGATACTGCTTGATCGTTTCGCCAGAGTGACGGCGAGGGTCGGCGTGCAGCGCTGGGTCAGGTACCGCGTTGATCTCGAGCGCATCGCACCGCCTGCCGAACGGGTGGAGCTGACGGCACTGACCGATGCGCTCGTCTCAGGGCTGCGTCAGCATCCGGACTACGCGCAGGACGCGTTCGCCTCGGGGCTCGACTTCTGGACCTTAGGCGTGCGCGGGGGGTTTGTGTGGTATGAGAACGGCCAGCCACTGTGCTCGCAGTGGCTGCTCGGTGAGATGGACACGGCGATCCTCCGCGCGCGCTCCCGGTGGGGCGGCATGTATCCGCCCCTTCCCCCCGCCACGGCCCAAGTCGAAAAACTCTGGACGTTCTCAACCGCCAGGCAACGCGGCATCGCCTCCCGCTTTGCGGCGGCGATGTTCAACGAAGCGCGCAAGCGCGGTGTGCGGACGCTGATCACTCATATACATGAATCGAACGATGCGGCCCGATCGTGGGCGCAGAAGACGGGATGGACCGCGTATGGAACGATCGCTCGATACACGTTCGACGCGCCGGTCATTCGGGCGTTCGACCTGAATGTCTGCGCACATCGATATGACGGGGATAACTCGCGTGCCCGCTGATATCCGCAACCGGTGGAACGAAGTCCTGCGCAAGGGAAGCCGGGCGGTCGACGTCGCGTCCGTCTATTTGTGGGAGGTCGACGACCGCGGCCGCGTTCGCGCGATCGCGGCAAGCGACGATCCTCCGCCGCCCCGCGACGCCGCCCGCGAACTTGAGGTCGCGCTCAGGAACTGGAAGGTGAGTCCGGCGTTCGGCCGTCGATGGATCGGGAGCCGCCTCGCGCCGGGGCAGTGGTGCATTGCACCGGTTCGGACAGCGCCGGCTGAGCCCGCGCCGTCCGGCATCGAACGCCGCAGCGCACAGCGGCTGATGTTCGACCTGCTCGGCCTGTGCGTGGGCCTGATGGGCGACGGCGACCATTCCTCCCCGGCGACGGTGGACTCCGATCTCACCGACCGGGAGCGCCGTGTGCGCGTCGCCGCCATCGTCGACCAGATCCCCGCCGCCATCTGGACGACCGACCGCGACCTGCGCGTCACCTCGCGCTCGGGCCTCGGGCGCGCCTCCTCCAGCGTATTTCCGGAACGCGTCGCGGGATTTTCGCTCGTCGACCAGAACGCGCAGCGGACGATCACCGCCGAATCGATCGCCGCGCATCGCCGCGCGCTGGAAGGCGAGAGCGTCTCCTATCAGATCCGCAGCGGGGATCGCTGGTACGATTCGGAGCTCACTCCCCTGCGCAACAGCGACGGCACGATCGTCGGCGTCATCGGGATGGCGATCGACGTGACGGACCGGGAGCGCGCGCTCGAAGACGCACGCCGCAGCCGGCTTGAACTCGAGGATTTCTTCGAGAGCGCACCTGTCGGGATCACGTGGACGTCGCCTGACGGCACGGTGCTGCGCGCCAACCATGCCGAGCTCGAACTGCTCGGCTACTCGCGGGAAGAGTACGTCGGCCGCAACGTCGCGTCGGTCCACACAAACCCCGAGATCGTCGCCGAAATCCTGAGGCGCCTCGCGCACGGGGCCTCCGTGAAAAGCATCGAGGCCGAACTGCGGCACGCAAGCGGCTCGCCGCGACACGTGCTGATCAGCGCCAACGCGCAGTTCGAGGGCGGTCACCCGCAGACGATGCGCCTGATCACGCGCGACATCACCGAACACAAGCTCGCCACGGAACAGCTCCTTCGCGAAGCCCTGCGCGATTCGCTGACCGACCTGCCGAACCGGACGTTCTTTGCGGAGCGCGTCGAGGAGGCGATCCGCCGCAAGCAGCGCGACCCCGCCTACGCGTACGCCGTGGTGTTTCTCGACCTCGACGACTTCAAGCTCGTGAACGACAGCCTCGGGCACGCCGCCGGCGACCTGCTGCTCGTCGAGATCGCCGCGCGCCTCCAGTCGTTCGTGCGTCCGGGAGACGTGATCGCGCGCTTCGGCGGCGACGAGTTCACGCTCCTGCTCGAGGACGTCGGCGACGTCGCGGCGGTCGAGAGCGCGGCGCGGCGCATCAGCCAGCGCCTCTCCGCTCCGTTCAACGTGAACGGCCGCGACATCTTCGTGACGTGCAGCATCGGCATGGCGCTCGGGGACGTGACATACGAACATCCCGACGACCAGCTGCGCGACGCCGACATCGCGATGTACGCCGCCAAGGCGCAGGGACGGTCGCGGTTCCGCCTGTTCGACGTCGCGATGCGTCACTCCGCCAGCGCGCGCCTCGGCCTCGAGACGGACCTTCGCATGGCGCTCGACCGGGGTGAGCTGCGCCTCGTGTTCCAGCCCATCATGGCGCTCGACTCGGGACGCGTGCACTCGTTCGAGGCGCTGCTGCGCTGGCACCACCAGACACTCGGCGTGATCGCGCCGCAACAGTTCATTCCGCTCGCCGAGCGCACGGGACTGATCGTGCCGATCGGCACGTGGGTGCTCCAGGAGGCGTGCCGGCACGCGCAGCGCTGGCACGAACGCGGCGCGAAGAAGGGGGCTCCGGTGGGAATCAGCGTGAACCTGTCCGGCAAGCAGCTCGACGACCCGAACATCACGGACGACGTGCGCAACGCCCTCCGCGACTCGCAGCTCAACCCGCGGTCGCTCGCGCTCGAGGTCACCGAGACCGTGCTTCTCGAAAACGAGGAAGCGTCCATCGCGGCCCTCGAGCGGCTGCGCCTGCTCGAGGCGGAGATTCACATCGACGACTTCGGCACGGGGTACTCGTCTCTGAGCAGGCTCCCGCGCATCCCGCTCCAGACGCTGAAGATCGACGCGTCGTTCGTGCATCGCATGGGCACGCGGCGCACCGACCTCGAGATCGTGCGTTCGATCGTCGGCCTCGCCCGCAAGGTGGGGCTCGGCGTCGTCGCGGAGGGTGTCGAGACCGAAGCGCAGCACGAACGGCTCCGCGACCTCGGCTGCGGGTTCGGCCAGGGCTTCTACTACGCAAAGCCGCTCGACCCCATCGCGGTCGACGCGTTCATCGAGTCGTTCTCGACACGGCGCGCGCTCGCCTGAGCGCGCGCCGGCGCGCGGATCGTCAGTCCGCGCGCAGCGCCACGACGGGATCCACACCCGCCGCCCTGCGCGCCGGAAGCCAGCACGCGAGCACCGCGACCACGAGGAAGAACACGCTGATCGCGGCGAACGTCGCGGGATCGGTCGGCGAGACACCGACGAGCAGGCTCTTCATCGCGCGCGTCAGCGCGAGCGCACCGCCGAGGCCGAGCACGAGACCCACGCCGGCGAGGCGCATTCCCTGCCCGATCACGAGCCCGAAAATTCCGCGCTGCGCGGCGCCGAGCGCCATGCGCACGCCGATCTCCGCCGTGCGCTCGCGCACGACGCTCGCAAGGACCCCGTACAGCCCGATGGCCGACAGCACCCCGGCGATTCCCGCGAAGATCGCGATCAGCACGAGCGCGAAGCGCGTCGGCGCGCGCGCCTGATCCACCGACGTGCTCATCGGCCGCATGTCGGTCACGAGCACGAGCGGGTCGATGGATTTGATCGCCGCCCGCACCGCCGTCTCGAGGTGCGCCGGGTCGCCGCTGGTCCGCACCGCCCACCGGCCCGCGACGCCCGGGAAGATCTCACCCTCGGTGACGTAGTACGTCTCGCGCCCCACCTGCGAGAGCGATGCGTTGCGCGTGTGGTCCACCACGCCGATCACGTTGACGAACTCGGCTTCCGGCGTGCGGAAGCGAACCGACAGCCGCTTGCCGATCGCCGACTGGCCCGGGAACGCCTTTGCGGCGAGCTGCTTGTCGATGATGATCGAACTCGAGGTCGGCACATTGTCGGCGTCGGTGAATACGCGCCCCTCGAGCAGTTTGATCTTCATGACGTCGAAATAGCCGGGCTGTACGATGAAATAGTCGCCCTGCTGGTATTTGTCGGGGTTCGCGACGGCCTCCTCGGTGCCCCAGCGCGCGCCGGTGCTGCGCGCGAGGTCGTTGTCGAGCGGAAGCCCGCCGGCCGCCGTCACGCCGGTCACACCCGGAACGGCGCCAAGCTTCTCATGCATCACGCGGATGAACGTCGTGCGCGCGTCAGGCGAGCGGCCGAGCGACTGCACGTTGAACACGAGAAGTCCGTCGGGGTCGTAGCCGGGATCGACGCGCGTGAGCGCGACGAAGCTGCGCATCATGAGGCCGCTCCCCACGAGCAGCACGAACGCCAGCGCGACTTCCGCGATGACAACACCGTTGCGCATCGCGCGCGCCGACCCCAGCGCGGCGCTGCGGCCGGCGGAGCGGAGCGCGCCCATCATGTCCGGCCGCGAGGCGCGCAGCGCCGGCACGATCCCGAACAGTGCCACGGCCACGAGGCCCGAAAGCGCGGTGAACCCGAGCACGAACGGATCGAGCGAGACGTCGCTGACGCGCGGGAGGTTCGCGGGTCCGATCGCAATCAGCATCTTGATGCCGCCCTCGGCCAGCGCGAGGCCGACGAGGGCCCCGCCAAGGCCGAGGACGAGCGCCTCAGCGAGCATCTGTCCAACGAGACGCGCGCGCGTGCCGCCGAGCGCGGCGCGCACCGCCAGCTCGCGCTCGCGGCGCGACGTGCGCACGAGGATGAGGTTTGCGACGTTCGCACACGCGATCAGCAGCACGAACGACACGCCGCCCATGAGCGAGAGCACCGCCGGCTTCACGTCGGCGATCAAGTCCTCGTGCAGCGGCTCGATGCGCATGCGGCTGCCCGACGTGAGGCGCGCCGGGAATTGCTGATCGAGCGCCGTGTTGAGCGCCTGGATCTCGCCCTGTGCTTCCGCAACCGTCGCGCCGGGTTTCAGCCGGCCGATGCCGCGCAGCTGCACGCCGTTGCGCGGCGCGCTCCAGTCGAGCCGGGCCGCCACGAAGATGCTCGGCCGGCGCTCGACGCCGAATTGCGGCGGCAGGAGGATCTCCACGCCCGGCTGCGCAATTCCCACGACGAGGAACGACCCGCCGCCGGTCGTCTTGATGATGCTGCCGATGACCTTCTGGTCACCGCCGTAGCGCCGCCTCCAGTACTCGTAGGAGAGGATCGTGACGTTCGGCGGTGGCGGCGGCGCCGCGACGGCCGGATCCGGCGGTGTCGCGGGCGGCGGCTGGACCTCGCCGTCGTTCGGCTCGAAGTCGCGCCCGAAGGCAACGCGCGATCCCAGCACCTTGAAGAAATCCGTGGTGACGAAAGCCGCCGGCACCGGTTCCGGCGTGCCGTCCTGAGCGAGAATCGGAAGCCTTCCCGTGAATATTCCGGTGAGCGCGTCGAGCTTCGTCGACGTCCTGCGTTCGTCGTAAAAATCTCCCGCCGAGAGCAGGAAATCGCGCACGTTGCGCTTCGTGAGGTCCGCCGTGAGCAGCACCAGGCGCTCCGGATGCAGATACGGCAGAGGGCGCAGCAGCACCGCGTTCACGACGCTGAAGATTGCGGTGCTCGCCCCGATGCCGAGTGCAAGCGTGACGATGGCCGTGATCGTGAACCCGGGGTTCCGGCGAAGGGTCCGAAACCCGAACGCGAGGTCTTTCAGGAACTGTTGCATCGATCCCTCTCCGTCGAGGAAGGTCCGATCACGCCGCGCCGGCCGCGGCGGCGCGTTCGCGCGCCGCGGTACGCAGCAATCCGGTCGCCGTGTACACCACGACGACCACAACCAACCATTTCATGACCGTCACCGGCAGCGACTTCACGACATATACGGCAATGAGCACTGCCGGGATCCCGCCCACGAGCAGGCCGAGCAGCGCGCGCGGTTCATAGCGCCCGCTGCGCAGGAACCGGATGCTCGCGACCGGCATGAGCAGTGCGCACGATCCCGTCATGACCGGAAACACCGCGGTCGGGCTCATGCCGAGGAGGCTCATCATGATCATGCACGGCGCGTAGAGGCCGATGCCGAGCGTCATCAGCGCGCCGAGGATGAAGTTGACGCTGATCGCGACGCCGAGCTTCCACCCCGTGAGCGAAAGCGCCACTCCGCCAGCGGGCGTAAGGCTGAGCAGGCCCGAGAGCATGAGCGCAGCGGCGACGAACAGCGCCGAGCCCATCCCGATTTGCACCGCGCGGCGCGGCCACGACACCACGACACTCGCGCCCATCCACGCGCCCGCAACGGCCGCCGCCACCAGCAGGATGAGCGTACGCGCGTCGATCGGCACGAGCTGCGTGAAGAAGAACGCCTCGACCACCGTCGGGAGCGTGTGGCCGACGTTCATCGTGCCGGGAATCTGTTCGTCCGGCACCATGTTCCAGAAGCGAAAAATCGACGTGGTGGTGGCGTACGATCCGACTCCGAGCGCATCGAAGAAATTCGTGAAGAATCCCGTGGTGATGCCCCCGCGTGTCGGGGCCTTGTGCGTGAGAGGCACGCCGGCCTCGCGCTGCTCGCGCCGGCGCCGCGTAAAGTCGCGCGCAAGAAACCACGTGTACATGACTGCGCTCAGGGCGTACGCAATCAGGAGGATTTCTTTTGCGTCGACGAACGTGGTGGAGCTGGGCGTCATACGTCTCCCCATCTATAAGAAAGGACCCGGACCCGTGCCCAGAGATTACGACAACCGGCACATGGAAGCCAGATGACGCCGTCATGACACCGCGCCAACGAATGCGCATTTTGCTACGTTAGACCTTCCCGTCCGTTCAAGAGGTTTCTTCATGCGTCGCTCGCTCGCCGTTTCCACCGCCGCCCTCGCGCTGATCGCGTTCTCCGCGAGCGCGCATGCCCAGTCAAGACTCGATCCGTCTGTGCTCTCGCCGCTGAAATGGCGAAGCATCGGTCCGGTGAACACCTCCGGCCGGATCGACGACTTCTCCGTCGGGCGCGTGCGCGGCGAGCCCGACCAGATCTACGTTGCCACTGCCACCGGCGGCGTATTCAAGAGCACCAACGGCGGCACATCCTGGGATCCCGTGTTCGACAAGGTGGACGCGATGATGTCGATCGGCGCCGTGCGTGTCGCGCCGTCGAACGCGAATATCGTCTGGGTCGGCACCGGCGAGGCGAACAACCGCCAGAGCTCCTATTGGGGAGACGGCGTCTACAAGTCGACCGACGCCGGGAAGACGTGGCAGAACATGGGACTGAAGGACACGCGCAGCATCGCGCGCATCGTAGTAGACCCCGGCAACTACGATATAGTTTACGTCGCGGCCGCCGGTCACCTGTGGGGCCCCAACGCCGATCGCGGCGTCTTCAAGACGACGGACGGCGGCAAGACGTGGAAGAAGGTGCTGTTCGTCGACGACAACACGGGCGCGACGGACCTCATCATCGATCCGATGAACCCGCAGATCCTCTATGCCGCGACCTACCAGCGGCAGCGTTCTGCGTGGGGCTTCAACGGCGGCGGACCCGGGAGCGCGATCTACAAGACGATTGACGGCGGCGCGAACTGGGCGAAGGTCGTCAACGGCCTGCCCACCGGCGGCATGGGACGCATCGGCATTGACCTGTTCCCATCCGACAGTCGCGTCGTGTATGCAACCATTGAAGCGTCGCCCGCCGAGAGCGGTGTGTACCGCACCGTCGATGGCGGCGCGAAGTGGGAGAAGCTCTCGTCGCTGAACACGCGGCCGATGTATTACAGCCAGATCCGGCTCGACCCCAAGGACCGGAACCGCGTCTACATGCTCGGCTCGAATCGCGGGTTCTATTTCTCGGACGACGGCGGCAAGAACTTCACCGAGCGCTTCAGCAACATCCACTCGGAAGACCACGCGCTGTGGGTCGATCCGGATGATCCGAATCATCTGATCGTCGGCGGCGACGGCGGCGTCTCGATTTCCTGGGATCGCGCGGTGACGTGGGATTTCCGCCGGAACATGCCCATCGGGCAGTTCTACGAGATCGACGTCGACAACAAGGTTCCGTACACCGTCTGCGGCGGGCTGCAGGACAACGGGCTGTGGTGCGTGCCGAGCGCCGTGCGGGATCGCAACGGGATCGCCGATCGCGACGCGTGGAACATCGGCGGCGGCGACGGCTTTTACGCGAAGATCGATCCGTTCGACCAGAACTACGCATATGAGGAATCGCAGGACGGCAACGTCGCGCGCGTGAACCTCACGACGATGGAGCATCAGTCGGTGCGGCCGGGCTCCGGCGAGCGCGCGGTGCCCGGCGCGGGACGCGGCGGCGGTTACCGGTTCAACTGGGATTCGCCGATCCTGCCCTCGACGAGTGATTCAAAGACGGTCTACATGGGCGCGAACGTGCTGTTCAAGTCCACGGATCGCGGGTCGAGCTGGAAGGCGATAAGCCCGGATCTCACGCTCCGCATCGACCGCGACACGCTCACCATGATGGGCGTGCGCGCCGGGCCCGCCACACTCTCGCGCAACGATGGCGTGACGAGCTACGGCACGATCACCTCGGTGAGCGAATCGCCGTCAGACGCGAACGTGCTCTACGCCGGCACCGACGACGGCCAGGTGCAGGTGACTCGCGACGGCGGAAAGTCGTGGACGAACGTCACGGCGCACATCAGCGGGCTTCCCGCGCGCACGCCGGTCACGACGGTGCTCGCCTCACGCTTCGCGGCGGGCCGCGCCTACGCGACGTTCGACGGGCACTACAACGACGACTACAGGCCGTACGTGTACGTGACGGAAGACTACGGGCAGAACTGGCGTTCGCTCGCCGGCGGGCTGCGCGAGACATCGGTGAACAGGATTCGCGAGCACCCGCACAACTCACGCTTCCTCATTCTCGCGCATTCGCGCGGAGTGGATTTCTCGAACGACGGCGGCGCAAGCTGGCACTCGCTCGCGACGAACATGCCGACGGTGCCCGTGGACGACGCGATCATTCATCCGCGCGACAATGCGCTCATCGTCGGGACGCACGGCCGCGGGATCTGGATTCTCGACGACGTCGGCCCGCTCGAGGCATTGTCCGACGAGTCGCTGGCTGCACCGGCGACGCTCGCGCCGATTCCGCGCGCGCGCGAGCTCTCGACGTGGACACCGCAGGCATGGTACGGGCACGGCGAGCGCTTTTCGCCGAACCCTGAATTCGACGGCGTTATCACGTACTACCTGCACGACGCGGCAACCGGGCCGGCCTCGGTCGAGATCAGCGACGCCGCGGGCTCGCCCGTCCGCACGCTGCAGGGACCGGCGGCGAGGGGATTGAATCAGGTGACGTGGGACCTGCGGATGTCGTCGCCGGTCTCCAGCGATGTGGCCGCGACGCTCACAGCGGGCCGCGGCGGTCGCGGAGGTGGTGGTGGCGGCGGCGGCGGACGTGGCGGCGCGGCGACGGCCGGCCCGCTCGTGCTCCCCGGGCACTACAAGGTGGCCGTGAAAATTCCGGGCGTGGCATCGGAACTCCACGGCGAGATGACCGTCGAAGGTGATCCACTCGCCAACTTCAGCGATGCCGACCGGCGCGCGCGGCAGGCGATCGTCATGAACGTGTACGGCGAGCAGAAAACGCTCGCCGCCGCGCACACGGCAGCGCGTGAACTTGGCGCGCAAGCAGGCGAGCTCCGGAGCGACCTTGCGGGCGGCGGAGCGAAGACCGATTCGCTCATCGCGCGCGTGCAGCGGCTGCAGTCATCGGTCGACGCGGCGCTGACGGCGGCGTCGGGCGCGGTCCGGCCGGTTGAAGCCTGGTCGGGACTGCCGACGGTCGATCAGCGCAAGCAGATCGATTATGCGATGGAAGATGGGAACAAGGCGGTCGCAGAGGTCAATCGAACCATTGCCGAGATTACGGCGATGTACTCCTCAGTCGCGCACAAGCCTTGGGCGAAAGCTGTAAAGGCGGTTGGCAACTCAAAGTAGTCAGTCGCGAACGGCAGGTGTGGGTGTTGAGGTTCAAGTCCTCAGGTGTGAGTGAAAATAGCAGTCACTCGAACCCGATCACTTGAACCTCAGCACCCACACCTGCAGTTCATACCTCACGCCACATCCCGCTGGCCTCGGCCCCGGGCATCCACCCTCCAACTCCGCTCCACCCGCTCGTCGCGCACGCCGTATATCACGTCATTGAGATGCACCACGATGCACACATGATTCGGCACCACGCGCACCAGATCCCCGACTTCCGGCCGCCACGCAGTGTTCGATAGATCGAGAATGCCGTGCTCCTCGCTCATGCGGTCGACGAGCACTTCCGGCCGGTCGAGGAGGGCGCCCCACCCCTCACCTGCCACGCCGCGCATCGGCTCGCGTCCGAGGGCCTTCGCGCCGGCGTCGATCACGGCCTGATTCGGAACGCTGATGCTCACCACCGTTGCGAGCACGGTCAGCGCGCAATCCTGCGGCGTGCACGCGCCGAGCTCCGCCGTGCCGCGATCATTGTAGACGTACGTGCCGGGCCGCATCTCGGTAATGCCACCGATCTCGTGCGTGCGCCACACGGTGGGCGTCGAACCGCCGCTCACGACGCGCGGCGCGAGGCCGGCACGGTCGAGCGCGGCGGTCGCATCCCGAAGCGCCGCGCCGAGCGCAGCAAGCGCGGCGTCCTGCGACGACACGTCGCTGCGAATGTGGCCGGGATAGAA
>Ga0070691_10000940_pt1 | contig 11847 bp, 9 predicted proteins | sample KBSK1101metaG_FD_64673 | JGI IMG/M metagenome (GOLD analysis project Ga0070691, IMG submission 64673) | Corn, switchgrass and miscanthus rhizosphere microbial communities from Kellogg Biological Station, Michigan, USA - KBS K1-10-1 metaG | ecosystem: Host-associated > Plants > Roots >... | reverse complement strand
ACGACCGACCGCCACCAGGCGCGCTTGACGTTGTTCTTCAGCTCGACGCCGAGCGGACCGTAGTCCCAGACCGAACCCGTGCCCCCGTAAATCTCGGAGGACTGAAAAACGAACCCGCGCCGCTTGGAAAGCGAAACGAGTTTATCCATGACTTCGGGGAAAGGCATGAGCGCGGGAGACCAAGGGAAAGAGTGGCTCTAATTTCACTGTCGGGAGAGCGAACGGCAACGCTGCCGGACGGCAACCGCCTGAAACCGCAGCTGCCTGAAGGCTGTAATTGCCGGGAGGTGCCGTCCGGCGGCTTTGCCGTTCGATTGCCGTTCATTTGCCGTCAGCTTGCGCGACCATCGTCGTGTGATTTCCCTTTCATCATTCCTTCTCCACGGCCCATGCGACCCACTTTGCGCCATCTCATCGCGGCGGCGCTCTTCGCCGCCGTCCCGCTTGCCGCGCAGTCCCGCACCCGCGCCATTGACCGCGCGAACCTCGACACCACCTGCGCCGCGTGCACCGATTTCTATACGTTCGCCAACGGCGGCTGGCTCGCGCACACGAAGATTCCAGCGGCGTACTCATCGATGGGGTCGTTCCGCGAGGTCTCCGACCGCAACGAGGCGCAGCTGCACAAGATCCTCGACGTAGACGCGGCAGCCGCAACAGGCGACAACGCGGCACCCAACGGCGAGGCATCATGGAAGGTCGGGTCGTTCTATGCGAGCTGCATGGACACCGTCGCCATCGATCGCCTGGGCGCGACGCCGCTCGCGCCCGACCTCGCGCTGATCGACGCCATCAAGACGCCGGCGGACCTCAAGCGACAAGTTGGACTCCTCGAGCATCGCTATGGCCTCGCCCCCTGGTTCGATGGATCGACGATCGACGCCAAGGACGCAACCCTGCAGATCGCCGGCCTCTACCAGGGCGGCCTCACCCTGCCCGACCGCGAGTGGTACACGAAGACCGACTCGGCGTCGAAAAAAACGCGCGAGAACCTGCTCGCGCACATGACGCGGATGTTCGCGCTGCTCGGCGACTCGAGGAACACCGCCGCCGCCGAGGCGGGCACCGTGCTGCGCCTCGAGACGGCGCTGGCGAAGGCGTCGAAGACGCGCGTGCAGCTGCGCGACCCGGGCAGCAACTACCACAAGATGACCCTTGCCGCGCTGCAGCAGCGGACGCCCGGCTTCCGCTGGGCGCCGTTTTTCGCCGCGCAGGGCGCGCCGAAGATCTCGTTCGTCGACGTCGGGCAGCCGGAGTACATCGAGGCCGTGACGGGAATGTTCGACAGTGTGCCGGCCGCCGAGTGGCGCAGCTACTTCCGGTGGCATCTCGTGCACGACGCGGCACCGGCACTCAGCACGCCGTTCGTCGACGAGAACTTTTCCTATACGCGAATCTTCAGCGGCGCGACGGAGCTTCTTCCCCGCTGGCGGCGCTGCCTGCAGTCCACCGACGGCCGCCTCGGCGAGCTGCTCGGGCAGGAATACGTGAAGAAGAACTTCACGCCCGAGGCGAAGGCCCGCGCGGTGAAGATCGTCGGCAACCTCGTGTCCGAGCTGCACGATCGCATCGAGAAGCTCGACTGGATGAGCGCGGCGACGAAGACGCAGGCGCTCGCGAAGCTCGCCGCGTTCACGCGCAAGATCGGCTTCCCCGACAAGTGGAAGGACTATTCCAGGCTCAACATCACGCAGGGCCAGTACCTCGCGAACGTGAAGGCCGCGGACCGCTGGGCGGCCGAGCGCGACTGGGCGAAGATCGGCCGTCCGGTGGACCGCACGGAGTGGGGGATGACACCTCCGACCGTGAACGCGTACTACAACCCGCAGATGAACGAGATCGTCTTCCCTGCCGGGATCCTGCAGCCGCCGTTCTACGATCCCGACGCCGACGACGCGGTGAACTACGGGGCGATGGGCGCCGTCATCGGCCACGAGATGACGCACGGATTCGACGATCAGGGACGCCAGTTCGACAAGGACGGGAATCTCAAGGACTGGTGGACGAAGGAAGACGCCGCGAAGTACACGGCGCAGTCCGAGAAGATCGTGAAGCAGTTCGATGCCTACACCGTGCTCGACACGGCGACGCATGTGAACGGCCAGCTCACACTCGGCGAGAACACCGCGGATTTCGGCGGCCTCACGGTTGCGTATGCAGCGATGGAGCGTGCGCTCGGCAATTCACCGCGTACGAAAATCGACGGCTTCACGCCCGAGCAGCGATTCTTCCTCGCGTGGGCGCAGGTGTGGCGCGAGCTGGACAGGCCGGAGGCGCTCCGTGCGCAGGTGAATTCCAACGAGCACGCGCCGGCCAAGTGGCGGGTGAACGGCCCGCTTTCGAACATGCCGGAGTTCAAGGCGGCATGGGGGTGCAAAGAGGGGGATGCGATGGTCCGGCCGGAGGCGCTGCGGCCGCGAATCTGGTAAGAAGGAAGCTCCCAGCTCACTCGCTCAAGCGTACAGCGCATTGCTCGGATGGGTCACGGCTATCCGTTCAAAGCTCACCGACATCTCCGAGCTCTGAAGGGATAGCTTTGACACAGCCGAGCGGTGTGCTCCACGCTTGAGCTGTGGACACTGGGCTCATCTATGCCGCAGCGCGGCGGCGATCAGGGCACCGTGTCCCCTGCCGTTCTCGATGAACACCCCGTTCGCCTTTTTCCCCGCCGTTAGCACTCCCGCGACGAACACGCCCTTGATCGGTGTTTCCATCGTCGCCGGGTTGTGCGCCGGGATCCCCGTGCCGGGATCGAATGGCACGCCGAGCTCGCCGAGCAATCCGGGCGAGGGCGTGTAGCCCGTGAGCAGGAACACGTGATCGGCGGGAAGCGTCGCAGGCCCCGCGTCCGTGTTCACGTGGATGTGCTGCGGCTCGATCGACGCCACGCGCGAACTCCACTTGATGGCGATTGCCCCGCTCGCCACGCGCTCGTCGAACTCCGGCAGGATCCACGGCTTGATGACGTGCGAGAACGCGGCCTCGAAGTGCACGAGGGTGACGCGCGCACCGCAGCGGGCCAGCTCCAGCGCGCATTCCACCGCGGAGTTGCCGCCGCCGACCACCACGGCGTTGCGCTGAAACGCCTGGTGCCCCTCGTGGAATTCGTGTGAGACGTGCGGAAGATCTTCGCCGGGTACGCCGAGCATGTTGGGCGAGGCGAAGTATCCCGTTGCCACGACGACTGCACGCGCCTGCATGACGGCCGGCACACCCTGCGCGGGCCGCGAATGGACCTTGAAGGATCCGCGCGCGTGCTCGATCGCCGTCACTTCCTCGTATTGGCGAACGTTGATCTTCCACCAGTCGACGACGGCGCGGTAATAGGCGAGGCCCTCGCGGCGCGTCGGTTTCTCGCCCGCCGGGACGAACGGCACGTCGCCGATCTCGAGGCGATCAGGCGACGAAAAGAACGTCAGGTACGTGGGATATCGCGCGATCGAACTCACCACGCACGACCGGTCGAACACGACCGACGGAATCCCCGCTTCTTCAAGCGCGACCGCCGCCGCGAGCCCGCACGGACCCGCGCCAACCACGCACACCGGCAGTTCCTTCACCGCTCCAGTCCCCCGTCCCCAGTCCTAGAGTCCGATGATCTGGTCGCGCCGCGTTCCCACCGAGACGAAATCGATCGGGCAGTCGACGAGCGCCTTGATGCGGTCGAGGTACGCCCGCGCGCCCGCGGGCAGGTCCGAAAGTTTCCGCGCGTTCGCGGTGGACTGCTTCCATCCGTCGAACCACTCGAGCCGCGGCTTGATGCCCTCGAGCTCGGCGATGTCGCCGGGGAATTCCTCGACGACGTTCCCCTCGAACTCATATCCGGTGCAGATCGCGATCTTGTCGAGCGTGTCGAGCACGTCGAGCTTCGTGACCGCGAGCGACGTCAGCCCGTTGATGCGCACCGCGTAGCGCACGACGACCGCGTCGAACCATCCGCAGCGGCGTGGACGGCCGGTCGTCGCGCCGAACTCATTGCCGAGCTTGCGGACGCGCTCGCCCATGGCTTCGTCGAACTCCGTCGGCAGCGGCCCCGCGCCGACGCGCGTCGTGTAGGCCTTCACGACGCCGATCGCCTCATCGATCGTCCGCGGCCCGATGCCGACGCCGATGGACGCGCCGCCGGCCGTGGTGCTGCTCGACGTCACGAACGGATACGTCCCGTGATCGACATCCAGCAGCGACCCCTGCGCGCCCTCGAGCAAAACGGACGCGCCGCTCTTGATCGCACGGTGGACGGCGAGGCCGACGTCGTCCGAAATCGCGAGCAGCCGCGGGGCGAGCGCCTCGAGCGCGCCCATCGTATAGTCCACTTCCGCGCGCTTCGACGAGCCGAAGCTCGCAAGCAGCTGGTTGGCGTGTTCGGTGCCCCGCTCGACCAGTGCGCGCAGCCGCTTGGGGTGCCGCACGTCCAGCACACGCACGCCGCGGCGCGCGACCTTGTCTTCATACGCGGGCCCGATGCCACGGCCTGTGGTCCCGATGGCCTTGCTCGCGGCGCTCTCCTTGTCCACGAGCTTGTGATACGAGAGCACGAGGTGCGCCCGGTCGCTCAGGTAGAGGCGCCCCTCGACGTCGACACCGTCGCGGACCAGCTCGTCCACCTCCGTGAACAGCGTCTCCGGGTCGAGCACGACGCCGTTGCCGATCGCGCAGCGTACGCCCGGATGGAGGATTCCGCTCGGAATCTGGTGGAGGACCGTCGAGCGATCGCCGATGTGGACGGTGTGGCCGGCGTTCGCGCCGCCCTGGTAGCGCACCACCCAGTCGGCCTTCTCGGCCAGCACGTCTACGAGTTTTCCCTTCCCTTCATCGCCCCACTGAGCGCCGACGATGACGATCGTGCGCGTCTTCGAATCGAACATCGCGGCCTACGCCGCGACGGCGCTGAGTCCGCTCACGAGCGACGCGACGCGCGATCGCGCGGCTGCGTCGAGGTCGAGGAGCGGGCCGCGCACCGGACCACCCCTGAGTCCAACGGCGTCCATCGCGGCCTTCACGCCCGGCACGCCGAGCTCGCCGACGATCGCGACGTTGATCGGTTTCACCTCTGCCTGCACACGCTCCGCGGCGGCATGGTCGCCCGCGCGATGGGCGCGGTGGATGGCGACGACCTGCTCGTGTGCGAACGTTGCGAGCGCAAGGATGCCTCCGCGCGCGCCGGCCATGAGCGCGGGATGCAGCTGGCCGCCGTTGCCGGTCATCACGTCGAACGTGTCGCTCGCGCTCGCGATGTACGACGCGAGCAGCTCGAGATCGCCCGAGCTGTCCTTGATGCCCCGGACGTTCTCGTGCCGAGCCATCTCCGCCACGAATTCAGGCGGCAGCTTGAAGTGCATGTATTTCGGAATGTTGTAGAGCAGGACCGGGATCGGGCTCTCGTCGGCGACGCGGCGATAATGCGCGCGCAGCGCATCGACGGTCATCGCGTTGGCGTAGTAGTGCGGCGCGACGACGAGCGCCGCGTCGGCTCCGACCGTCTGCGCTTCGTGGCAGCGGCGGACGGTGAGGCGCGTCGATTCCGCCCCCGTTCCCATCAGCACCATCCGTTCCTGCGGCACGGCGCGGCGCGCCGCCTCGAGCAGTTCCGACCGCTCCATCTCGGACAGCAGCGCGGCCTCGCCGGTCGAGCCGCACACGACGACGCCGAGCTGCCCGGCCGCCATGTACGCGCGCACGTTCTCGGAGAATGCCGCGAGGTCCAGGTCGCCGGTGTCGCGGCGAAAGGTGGTCGCCACGGCGGCAAAGACGCCATCAAGTCGCAAACTCATCTTCATCTCTTGTCGTTAGAAATCAAAACCGGTGGATAATCCCTGAATTTTCGGCTCGGCCGCCGCAGCGGGATCGGGCACGGTGGGCTGAGCGCCCGATATCGCCGACCCGGAGACGCCGATCGAGATCGCGCCCGTCATCGGCTCCTCGATCGGATCGGACGCCGGCTTCCGCATCGTCGTCGATTTGCGGCGGAACGTCCGCATCTTGAGCTCGAAATCGCTGGGCTTCGTCGCGGCCGCCAGCGCCACCTCGAACTCCACTTCGTTCGCCTGCACGAGGTCGGCGAGGTGCTGGTCGAACGTCTGCATGCCGTACTGCTCGCGCCCCTCCGCAATGTAGTCGCGGATCTCCGACACGCGGTCACGGTCGAGCATCAGTTCCTTGATCGTCGGCGTGACGATCATGACTTCGCACGCAACCGCGCGCCCCCGGCCGTCCTTCTTCGGGAGCAGCCGCTGCGACACCACGGCGTGCAGCGACTCCGCGAGGCGAACGCGAACCACGTCCTGCTCCTCGGGCGGGAACATCGCGAGGATGCGCATCACGGTGCTCTGCGCATCCGGCGTGTGGACGGTCGAAACGAGCAGGTGGCCCGTCTCGGCGGCTTTCATTGCCGTGTCGATCGTTTCCGCATCGCGCATTTCGCCGATCAGGATCACATCCGGATCCTGGCGCAGCGCCGCGCGAAGCCCCATGCGAAAGCTCTCCGTATCCACGCCGATCTCACGCTGCGTGATCGAGCACTGGATGTCGCGGTGCAGGAACTCGAGCGGATTTTCGAGGGTGACGATGTGCTTGTGCTTCGACGAGTTGATGTGGTTGATCATCGCGGCCATCGTGCTCGACTTGCCCGAGCCCGTCACGCCGGTCACGAGGATCATTCCGCGCTCGGCGTCCGCGATCGATTTCAGCACCGGCGGAAGCGCCAGCTTGTCGAAGCTCGGCACCTCGAACGGGATCACGCGCATCACGATCATGAAGCTCGAACGCTGGCGCAGGATGTTCACCCTGAAGCGCCCGATGCCCTGCGCACCCCACGAGCAGTCGTAGTCCTGGATCTTGTCGATGCGCGCGCGGTCTTCGTCGTTCGGGATGAACTTGAGCGCGATCGACCGCGTCTGTTCAGGCGTCAGCGCCTGCTTGGTAAGCGGCACGAGCTTGCCGTCGATGCGCGCGCGAAACACGTCGCCCGCCTTGATGTGCAGGTCGCTCGCGCCACGGTCAACGGCTGCCTTGATGATCTTTTCCATGATTCTATCGACTCAGCTTTTCAGCGTAGCGGATCAATATCCGGCGTGCTTGTCCACGAGGTTTCGCAGCGGTTCTCCCGCCCGGTACCGCGTCCAATTGTCCAGGAAAAGTGCGCTCAGCCGGTCCCAGAACAGGCGCGGGGAAACCCCCGCCACATGAGGCGTGTGCAGCACCTGTGGAAGGTGCCACAACGGACTATCCGACGCCAGCGGTTCTTGACCGAAAACGTCGAGCGCGGCGCCCCTGAGGCGTCCGCTGCGGAGGGCGGCCACCAGAGCCGCCTCGTCGATCAGCGCCCCCCGTCCGATGTTGCTGATGATCGCGCCCGGGGGAAGCAGGGCGAGGCGCCGGGCGGTCATCAGCGCGCGGGTCTCGGGCGTCAGCGGCGTTGTGAGCACGATCACATCCGCCCCGGGGAGCTCGGCGTCGAGCGCGTCCGGCCCGACGACCCGCCGCACTCCGGGCGGCGCGCCCTTGCCCGGGTGGCGGCGAATCCCCGTTACCGCAGCGCCGAGCGCCGTAAATTTCTGGGCGACGGCGGTGCCAATCCCGCCAACGCCAACCACCAGCACGCGGCACTCGCTGATCTCGCGCATGGGCACGGCGTCGGTGCCGAAGTGCGGCGGGTTCCACTCCGCGCGCCGCTGCAGCACGCCGGCCGCGTCAAACGCCCGCAAAAAGTAGAGCACCCCCGCCAGCACGTGCTCCGCAATCGGCTCGCCGTAAATGCCGGCCGAGTTCGTCAGCGCGACGTCGCTCGCCAGCATTTCTGGAAACAGCAGCGACGCGACGCCCGCGGACGCCGTGTGCATCCAGCGGAGCCGCCTGGCGGCCTGCCAAAGCGAGGGCGGCATCCCCCAGCCGATGTACACTTCGGCGCCGCCAACTTCGCGGATCGACTCTTCGCTCGGATGCTTCGATCCATCACCCGCGGAATCCGTGTCGGCCTGCACGATGTGCGTCGTCCATCCGTCCGGCGTCGCCGCCAGCAAACGGGCAGCCGCGTCATCCGGAAGACGAAACGCGCGCGTCCGCGAGCGGAGGTCGACGACGAGCTTGCGTGCGCTCAATCGGACCTTCAGCCGAACATCACGTTGAGGACTTCGTCACGGTCGAGCAGCTCGGCGCGGGCAATGTCGAACTGGCGCGCGGGCCCGCGCACGACCAGCTCGAACACGCGGTCGTTCTGGTGGTCGAACGTTTCCGACCTCACGACGCGCAGTCCGTCGGCGAACAGCACGGTCTCCACCCAGTCGAGCTTGATGCCGGGCCTCGTGCGGATCGTACAATCCCGCGAGCGCTGCATGCGCAGCAGCCTGTATTCCACCCGGCCGAGGCCGGCGAGCACGACCATTGCCAGGACTGTCGCTCCGAGCGCCTCGACCTCGAACCCCGCGCCCACCGTGAGGCCGATTGCCGCGACGATCCAGATCGTCGCCGCCGACGTCAGGCCGGTGATCGCACCGCGCGACTGCATGATGGTGCCCGCGCCGATGAACCCGATGCCGGTGACGACCTGCGCCGCAATGCGGCCCGGATCGCCGAAACGAACACTGCCGAGGCTCGTGCCCAGCGTCATCGAGATGTGCATGATGAGCGCGGAGCCGAGACAGATGAGGATGTTCGTGCGCAGTCCCGATGCCTTTCCCGCGAGCTGTCGCTCCAGGCCGATCGCGCCGCCCATGAGGACCGCAAGGACGAGCTTCGCGGCGAGATCGAGGCGGAACGCCGCGACCATGTCAGACATCGTGGATATCTGCAGGGCGGCGAACGTCACGCTAGCCTCCGTTGATGGCGAGTGGGAGTCCCATGGCGTCCTTCACGTGCCGGATCGTCTCGCGCGCGACGCCGCGCGCCTTGTTCGCGCCCGCTTCGAGCGCGCCGCTGACGAGCGACGGTTTGGCCTGGAGTTCCTTCGCGCGCTCGCGAATCGGCGAGAGCTCGGCGACGATGTTCGGAAGCAGCGCCTTCTTGCAGTCGATGCATCCCCACTTCGCGCCGCGGCAATTGACCTCCACTTCGGCCACCGTCGCTTCCGGCGAGAACGCCTTGTGCAGCTGGTAGATCGTCGGGCACTTGTCCGGGTCGCCCTTGTCGGTCTTGCGCTGGCGCGCAGGATCGGTCGGCGCCGGCCGAAGCTTTTCCCAGATCGCATCGGGTTCTTCGAGCAGGCCGATCGTGTTGCCGAGCGATTTCGACATCTTCGCCTGCCCATCGAGCCCGACGATGCGGCGCGTCGGCGTGAGCCGCGGCTGCGGCTCCGGGAAGTACGGCGCCGAAGGCGAAAAGCGCGCGTTCCAGTTTCGCGCGATGACGCGCGAGAGCTCGAGATGCTGCACCTGGTCTTCGCCGACGGGGACGAGATTCGCGAGATACAGCAGGATGTCCGCGGCCTGGAGAACGGGATAGTTCAGGATGCCCGCGAGCACCTGCTCCTGTCGCGCGGACTTTTCCTTGAACGCCACCTGGCGCTCGAGCTCGCCGAGCGGAGTGATCGTGTTGAAGATCCACGCGAGCTCGGTATGTTCGGGCACCTGAGACTGGAGAAACAGCGTCGCCTTTGCCGGATCGATGCCGGACGCGAGGAGTCCGACCGCCATCTCGTGCGTCCGCCGCTCGAGGTCGCGCGGGTCGTACGGGTTGGTGATGGCGTGGTAATTGACGACGCAGAAGAACGACTCGTACTGGTGCTGCAACTGCACCCAGTTCTTGACCGCCCCGAGGTAATTTCCAATGTGGAGCTCGCCCGAGGGCTGGATGCCGCTGAAGATTCTCGCCATCACCCAAAAGTACGGAGTGCAGTGTGCCGGAACAACCACGACTTGCCTCTGACGCACCGGCCGATCCCGCGGCGCTGCTCGCCGTCGCGCTCGAGGCGGCGCGGGCGGCGGCGGCGGTCATCCGCGAGGCGACGCCCCGCGTGCGCGACATCGTCTGGACGGAGAAGCGCGCCACCGACTTCGTGAGCGAAGTGGACCTCGGCGCCGAACAGGCGATCTTCTCCGTCGTGCGGCGGACCTTGCCGCACGCGTCGTTCCTCTCCGAGGAGACGGCGGCGACGATCGAGCCCGAGCGCCAGCGTACAGGCACGGTGTTCGTCATCGACCCGCTCGACGGCACGACGAACTTCCTCCACGGGTATCCGGAGTATGCCGTCTCGATCGGCGTCCTCGTGAACGGCGTGCTCGCGGCGGGCGTCGTGCTCGACGTTCCCGCGGACGAATGCTTCACGGCGACCGCGGGGGGCGGGGCAACGCTGAACGGGGTGCCGATTCATGTCTCGGGAATCACCAACCCGCAGCGGGCTCTCTTTGGCACGGGTTTCCCGTTCGTGCGCCACGAGGAGATCGCGCCGTACCTCACGCAGCTCGGGCGGGTGATGGCGGGCGCGAGCGGCGTCCGGCGCGCCGGCGCGGCCGCGCTGGACCTCGCGAGCGTCGCGTGCGGGCGGTTTGAAGGATTCTGGGAGATCCGCCTCTCACCGTGGGACATCGCGGCCGGCTTGCTCATCGTACGCGAGGCCGGCGGCATTGCCACGACGCTCGACGGCGCGGAGTGCCCGGTGGCGCGAACGGGGATCGTCGCGGGCAGCGGCGCCATGCACGCGTGGCTCTTGAGAACGGTGAACGGCGGCTAGATTCCGGCCATGAAGATGATTGAGTGTGTTCCGAATTTCTCCGAGGGACGGCGTCCCGAGGTGATCACCGCGATCCGCGAGGCGATCGCCTCCGTGACGGGCGTCGCGATGCTCGACGTCTCGTCGGACCCGTCTCACAATCGCACAGTCGTGACGTTCGCCGCTCCCGCGGAGAGCGCCGTGCGGGCTGCGTTCGCGGGCATCGCAAAGGCGCGCGAGCTGATCGACCTGACGAAGCACACAGGCGAGCACCCGCGCATCGGCGCCACCGACGTCTGCCCGTTCATCCCGCTCGAAGGCGCGACGATGGACGACTGCGTCGCGCTGGCCCGCGAGCTCGGGGCGAAAGTCGGCGCGGAGCTGGGGATTCCGGTCTTCCTATATGAACGCGCGGCCACGCGCCCCGACCGAACGAACCTCGCGGACATTCGCCGCGGCGAGTTCGAGAAGGCGCGCGACGAAATCGGGTCGAACCCGGACCGCGTCCCCGACTTCGGACCGAACAAGGTCCATCCGACCGCGGGCGCGACGGTGATCGGCGCGCGCCCGTTCCTCGTCGCCTACAACGTGTACCTCGGCCCCGCCTCGAACCTCGCGGTCGCGAAGGAGGTCGCGAAGGCGGTGCGTGCGTCGAGCGGCGGACTCCCCGCCGTGAAGGGGCTCGGCCTCGAAGTGGACGCTCAGGCGCAAGTCTCCATGAACCTCACCGATACCGACACGACGCCGGTCTGGCGTGCGTACGACGCCGTGAAGCTCGAGGCGGAGAAGCGCGGCGTGAGCCCCACGTGGAGCGAGATCGTCGGGCTCGTGCCGCAGCGCGCGCTGTTCGAAACCGCGGCGCACCACATCCAGCTCAAGGCGTTCACGAACGAGATGGTGCTGGAACACAAAGTGCGCGAGGCGGCTTCGGGCGGCGAGACAGTGAGCGGATTCGTCGCGAGCGTGGCGTCGAGCGCACCGGTGCCGGGAGGCGGATCGGTCGTGGCCCACGCCGGCTCGCTCGCCGCGGCGCTCGCCGAGATGGTCGCGGGGCTCACGATCGGCCGCAAGAAGTACGTCGCAGTCGACGGCGAGATGAAGGAGCTCGCCGCCAGCGCAGTGACGCTCGGCGCGCGGCTCTCGGCGCTGGTGAGGGAGGATGCCGACTCCTACACGCTCGTGAGCTCGGCGTACAAGCTGCCGAA
>Ga0070691_10000939_pt1 | contig 11847 bp, 12 predicted proteins | sample KBSK1101metaG_FD_64673 | JGI IMG/M metagenome (GOLD analysis project Ga0070691, IMG submission 64673) | Corn, switchgrass and miscanthus rhizosphere microbial communities from Kellogg Biological Station, Michigan, USA - KBS K1-10-1 metaG | ecosystem: Host-associated > Plants > Roots >... | reverse complement strand
CCGAGCGAGTTTTTGTTGAAGTTGCCCTCGTCGTCGTGGAGGGCGTAAACCAGGATGCCTGCCATCTAGATCAGCTTCCTCTCGTCGAGCCAGGCGACGATCTTTTCGACCGTCTCGTTGGTGTCCTCGTCCTCGATGATCTCGCCCGCTTCCTTGGCCGGCGGCGGGTTGAGCGCGAGGACCGTGGTCTTGGAGCCGCCCTCGCCGACCATGCCCGCGTCGATGCCGACGTCGCCGGTGGCCTTGGTGTCGAGCGGTTTTTTCTTCGCCCCCATGATCGCCTTCAGGCTCGGGTAGCGGGGCTCGTTGATCGCGTCGCCGACGCTGATCACGGCGGGCAGCTCGATCTCGACGGTGTCGTAGCCGTACTCGGCCTGGCGCTCGCAGCGCAGCTTGCCGTCGCTGACGTCGATCTGGATCACCTGGGTCAGCGAGGGCATCTGCAGGTGGTCGGCGACGACGGCGCCGATCGTGTAGCACTCGCCGTCATCGGACTGCTGGCCCAGCAGGACCAGGTCCGGGCTCTCGGACTCGAGCACCTTGGCCAGCGAGTAGCCGGTGGCGCAGACGTCGGAGCCCTGCAGGGCGTCGTCGGAGAGGTGCACGGAGCGGTCGGCGCCGAGGGCGACGGCCTTGTGCAGGGCGCGGACGGCGGAGCCGGGGCCCATGGTGACGGCCACCACCTCCTCGACCGGGATCGCTCCACCCTCCTTGATCTGCATGGCCGCCTCGAGGGCGTGCGTATCGAAGGGGTTGAGGTTTTTCTCGCCGCCGCGGTCCAGCCGCATCGTGTTCGGATCGATGCGCTTCTGAACTGCGGCGTCCGGAACCTCCTTGACCAGGACGCAGATCTTCAAGTGAAGCCTCCTTGGGGACGATTCTCAGGTGGTCGCGGGCTGCGGTTTGCGCCTCGCGGGCCCGTTGCGGGCGGGCATGTTATCGGTTGCGGTGGACCGGTTGACTGACCAGTCAATCAGGATGATACCCGAGCAGCCGGAAGCTATGCACCGATCGGTGCAGGAGAGGCTTTATTCGCCGTGCTCGTGGCGCTCGGTGGCGCCGGCGCGGATGAAGTCGACGATCTCGTCGGTCCCCGAGCCAGGGGTGAAGACGGCGGCGACCCCGAGCTTCTTCAGCGCGGGGATGTCGTCGGCGGGGATCGTGCCGCCGACCGTGACCAGGACGTCGTCGACGCCCTGCTCGGCGAGCAGCGCCACCACCCGCGGCACCAGGGTCATGTGGGCGCCGGAGAGGATCGAGAGGCCGACCGCGTCGGCGTCCTCCTGGATCACCGTCTCGGCGATCTGCTCGGGGGTCTGGTGCAGGCCGGTGTAGATGACCTCCATGCCGGCGTCGCGCAGGGCGCGGGCGATGATCTTGGCGCCGCGGTCGTGCCCGTCCAGGCCGGGCTTGGCGACGACGACGCGGATCTTGCGGGCGGTTGCGGTGGCCATCGGCGGGCGGAAGCCTAGAACACCGGCGACTCGGTGTAGGTCCCGAAGACCTCCTGCAGCGCCGCGATCATCTCGCCCTCGGTCGCGCGGGCGCGGGCGGCGACGACGATCGGCGGCATCAGATTGCCCTCGCCGGCGGCGACCCGCTTGAGTTCGGCCAGGGCGCTCGCGACGGCGGCGCCGTCGCGGCGGGCGCGGGTCGCGGCGAGGCGGTCGACCTGCTTGCGTTCGAGCGCCGGGTCGATCTTCAGGATCGGGGTCGGCTCGTCCTCGTCGGAGACGAAGTCGTTGACGCCGACGACGATCCGCTTGCGCTCGTTCAGCTCCTGCTGGTAGGTGAAGGAGGCGTCGGCGATCTCGCGCTGGGGGAAGTTGCGGCGGATCGCCTCGACCATCCCCCCCAGTTCGTCGATGCGCTGGAAGTAGCCGTAGGCCGCGGCCTCCATCTCGTCGGTCAGCTTCTCGACGAACCAGGAGCCGCCGAGCGGGTCGGCGGTGGCGGTGACGCCGGACTCGCTGGCGATGATCTGCTGCGTGCGCAGCGCCACCCGCACCGCCTCCTCGGTCGGCAGCGCCAGCGCCTCGTCGTAGGAGTTGGTGTGCAGCGACTGGGTGCCGCCGAGCACCGCCGCCATCGCCTCCAGCGAGGTGCGGACGATGTTGTTGAGCGGCTGCTGGGCGGTCAGCGAGACGCCGGCGGTCTGGGTGTGGAAGCGCAGCCGCATCGACTCCTCGCGCTTGGCGCCGTAGGTGTCGCGCAGCTCCCGCGCCCAGATCCGGCGCGCCGCCCGGTACTTGGCGATCTCCTCGAAGAAGTCGACGTGGGCGTTGAAGAAGAAGGAGAGCCGCGGCGCGAAGTCGTCGACGTCGAGGCCGCGCTCGAGCGCCCGCTCGACGTAGGTGAAGCCGTCCTTGAGCGTGAAGGCGAGCTCCTGCTGGGCGGTCGACCCGGCCTCGCGGATGTGGTAGCCGGAGATCGAGACCGGGTGCCAGCGCGGCATCTTCTCCGTGCACCACTCGATCATGTCGGTGACCAACCGCATCGCCGGCTCGATCGGGAAGCACCACTCCTTCTGGGCGATGTACTCCTTGAGGATGTCGGTCTGGATCGTCCCCCCCAGCCGCTCCGGCGGGACCCCCTGGCTCTCGCCGACCAGCACGTAGTAGGCGAGCAGGATCGCCGCCGGGGCGTTGATCGTCATCGAGGTGGTGACGCCGCCGAGCGGGATGCCGGCGAAGAGCTGCTCCATGTCGTCGAGGCTGTCGACGGCGACCCCCTCGCGACCGACCTCGCCGAGGCTGCGCTGGTGGTCGGAGTCGTAGCCCATCAGGGTCGGCATGTCGAAGGCGGTCGAGAGCCCGGTCTGGCCGTGGTCGAGCAGGTAGTGGAAGCGCTCGTTGGTCTCCTCGACGGTGCCGAAGCCGGCGAACTGGCGCATCGTCCAGAGCTTGCCCCTGTACATCGAGGGGTAGGGCCCGCGGGTGAACGGGTACTCGCCCGGCTCGCCGACCCGCTCCTCGAGACCGGGCTCGAGGTCGTCGGGACCGTAGAGGGGATCGATCTCCCGACCGGAGATGGTCGAGAACTCCGCGTCGCGCTGCTTGAACTCGGGTCGCGCCCGAGGCTCGGTGGCCATGACCAGGAGTCTAGATGCGCCGCCCCCCCGAACTGCATCACGTTTCCCGCCCAGCAGGCGGGAAAGTTGATGCAGTTCGGGTTGGCTCGTCGTCAGGGGCGGACGCGGAAGCGCCGCGGCGGGGGGCGCCGTCGGGCGGCGACGCGGGAGGCGCCGAAGCCGGCGACCGAGGCCAGCAGCGTCACCACGACGGCGACGAGGCGGCGGCCGAGGCGCTCGAAGCGCAGCGTCTGCCAGCCCTCGTCGCGAGCGATCGCCGCAAGCGGCGGGTCGGGGTTGACGGCGACCGGGTGGCCGACCGCCCACAGCATCGGCAGGTCAGAGAGCGAGTCGGAGTAGGCGTAGGAGGCGCCGAGGTCGATCTCGTGGCGCTCGGCGAAGGACCGCATCGCCTCGACCTTGCCGGGACCGTAGACGAAGGGGCCGTCGAAGCGGCCGGTGAAGTTGCCCTCGGCGTCGACCTCGTAGCGGGTGCCGATGCCGCCCTCCATCCCCAGCACCCCGGCCAGCGTCTCGACCACGTCGTTGCCGGCGGCGCTGACGATGAAGGTCGGGCGGCCGGCGTCCTGGTGGGCGTGGACCTCGGCCAGCATCTGCGGGAAGACCCGCGGCAGGATCGCCGCCATCACCTCCGGCCCCATCCGCTCGATCGTCGTCGAGGGCACGCCGGCGATCAGCTCGCGGGCCGCCCGCAGCACCTCGCCGGTGCGCTCGTCGGTGGTCCCGCGCAGCCGGTAGCGCAGGTGCTCGAGGCCCCAGCTGGCGAGCTGGCGGCGGCTGACGATCCCGTGCTGGGCGGCGACGCGGGCGAACTGCATCCCCGAAGACCCCGCCATCAGGGTCTTGTCGAGGTCGAAGAAAGCCGCGCCGCGGCCCACGCCTAGCTCCCGGGGACTTCGATCGCGATCGCGTCGCCCTGGCCGCCGCCGGAGCAGATCGCGGCGACGCCGAGGCCGCCGCCGCGCCGCTGCAGCTCGTGCACGAGCGCGCCGACGATGCGGGCACCGGAGGCGCCGATCGGGTGGCCGAGGGCGATCGCGCCGCCGTTGACGTTGACCTTCTCCTCGTCGACGCCGAGCATCCGCACCGAGTTGAGGGCGACCGAGGCGAAGGCCTCGTTGATCTCCCAGAGGTCGACGTCCGCGGGGGCCTTGCCGATCTTCTCCAGCGCCTGCTTGGCGGCGTTGGCGGGAGTCCTGGCCAGATAGGGGAAGTCGTCGGCGACGGCGCCGTAGGAGAGGACGCGGGCGAGCGGCGTCTTGCCGTTGCTCTGCGCCCACTCCTCGGAGGCGACGACGATCGCGCCGGCGCCGTCGTTGACGCCGGGGGCGTTGCCGGCGGTGTGGGTGGCGTCGGGGCCGCCGATCGCCTTCAGGCCGGCCAGCGTCTCCAGGGTGGTGTCGGGGCGGATCGCCTCGTCGGCCGCGACCGTGCTCTCGCCCTTGCGCGACTTGACGGTGACGCCGACGATCTCCTCGGCGAGGCGGCCGGCGTCGGTCGCCTCGGCGGCGAGGCGGTGCGAGCGCTCGGCGAAGCGGTCCATGTCGACGCGGGTGATCTCGAGCTCGTTCGAGACCTCGCTGGCCTCATTGATCATCTGCTTCTCGGTGAAGGGGTTGGTGAGGCCGTCGTGGGTCATCGCGTCGATCGCGGTGACGTCGCCCATGCGGAAGCCGAAGCGGGCGCCCGGCAGCAGGTACGGCGCCTGGCTCATCGACTCCATGCCGCCGGTGACGGCGACGTCGGTGTCGCCGGCGCGGATGCCCAGGTCGGCGATGCCGAGCGAGCGCATGCCCGAGGCGCAGACCTTGTTCACGGTCTCCGAGGGGACCTCCTTGGGGATGCCGCCCTTGATCTGGGCCTGGCGCGAGGGGATCTGGCCCTGGCCGGCCTGCAGGACCTGGCCGAAGACGACCTGCTGGACCTGCTCGGGATCGACGCCGGAGCGCTCCAGCGCCGCCTCGATCACCTTGCCGCCGAGGTCGGTGGCGCCGAGCGAGGCGAGGGCGCCGCCCATCTTGCCGAAGGGGGTGCGCGCGGTTCCGAGAATCACTGAGCTGGGCATCTACTGCCTTTCTTCTGCGGGATGGTGGGTTTGAGCGGGTGGGCGCTGAGGCCGGCCGGTGACGATACCGACCGCCCTGCGTAGACTCGCGCCCGATGAAGGTCGAGGTGATCCAGGGCGACCCGCTGGCCGCCGCAGCCGAGCTGGCGGTCGTCGGGCTCTACGAGGACGGGTCGCTGCCCGGCTCCCTCGCCGCGCTGCCCGGCGCCGGCGGCGCCAAGGGCGGCTTCAAGGAGCGGACGGCCCTCCACTCCGGCGAGACCCGGGTCCTGGCGATCGGCCTCGGCAAGCGCGAGGAGGTCGACGCCGAGCGCCTGCGCGTCGCCGCGGCGATCGCCGCCCACGAGGCGGCGCGGCTCGCAACCGGCACCGTGGCCTGGGCGCTGCCCGAGAGCGGCGACGACAGCGTCGCCGCCGAAGCCCTGGTCACCGGCACGATCCTCGGCTCCTACCGCTTCGACCGCTTCAAGGGGAAGGGCGCCGGCGAGGACCCGACGCCGCCTCGACTCGCGTCGCTGACCCTGATCGGTCCGGAGGGGATCGCCGCGGCGGCGGCGGCGGCTCGCGTCTACGCCGAGGCTCAGAACCGCGCCCGCGACCTGCAGAGCACTCCCGCCAACGTCGCCACTCCCACCTTTCTCGCGGCCCGCGCCGAGGCGATCGCCCTCGACCACGACGCGGTCGCCGTCGAGGTGCTCGGGCCCGAGCAGATCGCCGCCAAGGGGATGGGCGGCCTGGTCGCGGTCAGCCGCGGCGGCGGCGAGCCGGCGAAATTGATCGTCCTGCGGTACTCGGGCGGCGGCTCCGGGCCGACCCTGGGACTGGTCGGCAAGGGCGTCACCTTCGACAGCGGCGGCATCTCGCTCAAGCCCGGCGCCGGCATGCAGGAGATGAAGATGGACATGTCCGGGGCGGCGGCGGTGCTCGAGGCCGTGGCCGCGATCGCCGAGCTGGGCCTGGCCGTCGACGTCGTCGCGGTGGTGCCGTCGACCGAGAACATGCCCTCGGGCACGGCGATCAAGCCCGGCGACGTGATCACCCAGTACAACGGGGTCACGGTCGAGGTCAACAACACCGACGCCGAGGGCCGGCTGATCCTCGCCGACGCGCTCGCCTACGCGGTCGAGCTCGGGGCCGAGCGGATCGTCGACCTCGCCACCCTGACCGGCGCCGTCACGATCGCCCTCGGCTCGACCTACGCGGCGGTGATCGCCAACGACGACGAGCTCGCGGCCGCAGTCGCCCGGGCCGGCGAGGAGAGCGGCGAGCTGACCTGGCGCCTCCCCCTCCACCCCGAGTTCAAGGCGCTGATGAAGGGCACCGTCGCCGACCTCTCCAACCTCGCCGCCAAGCGCAAGGCCGGCACGATCACCGCCGCCGCCTTCCTCGAGGAGTTCGTCGGCGAGACGCCCTGGGCGCACCTCGACATCGCCGGCACCGCCTGGGACGTCGGCCGCGAGTACACCGGCAAGGACGCCAGCGGCTTCGGCGTCCGCCTGCTGGTCGAGCTGGCCCGCCACCAGTCGGCCTAGCCGCCGCCGAGGATCATGCAGGTCGCGGTGCCGGAGGCGAGCAGCTTGCCGCTGTCGGCGGCGGTCAGGGTCGCCTCCGCGGTCGCCTGCTTGCGACCGCGATAGAGCACGTGCGCCTCGCAGAGGACGCGGCCGGTGTCGCGGGTGATCGGGCGCACGTACTTGGCCTCGAGGCCGAGCGAGGTGTAGCCGACGCCGGCCGGCAGGGTCGTGTGCACGGCGCAGCCGAGGGCCGAGTCGAGCAGGGTCGCGGCGTAGCCGCCGTGGACGACGCCGATCGGGTTGTAGTGCTCCTCGCCGGGCAGACCCTCGAAGACGACCCGCCCCTCCTCCAGCTCGACCGGGCGCAGCAGCATCGTCACCGCGATCGGCGGTGGCGGCATCGTCCCCTCGACGATCGCGGTCATGTACTCCATCCCGGTCATCGTCGCCCCGGCCGCCGCGGTCGCCACCGGGTCCTGCCAGACCAGGGTGCGGTTGCGCGAGGTCTCCGGGCTGGAGGCGGCGTAGGCCTCGGCGACGTCGGCGGCGGTTGCGTCGTCGCCGAAGACGACGCCGTCGACCGCGCTCACCGGGGGATGCCCCGCCTGGCGATGGCGTCCGCCGACCGCGCCGCCCGCGTCCGCGCCGGGTAGTGCAGGTCGGCGGTGATCTCCGCCTGGCTGATCGCGATCCGCGGTGCCTTGCCCTGGTTGGAATGCCTATGTCGGTGAATCAGCCTCATACGTCGCCTCCGTTCGGGCTGCTGGAGCTGGTTTCGTCAAGCAACTGACTGCGGCGCCAACTCTACCCGAGTCGGTTGCTTGATGCAACCAAGTGTGCGAAGATCACACCGTGCTCGGTCGCGACTATCCGGATCAACTCTGCTCGATCGCCAACTCGCTGGAGGTGATCGGCGAGCGCTGGTCGCTGCTGATCGTCCGCGACGTCTTCAACGGCAACCGCCGCTTCGGCGAGATGCAGGCCTCGCTCGGGGTGGCGCGCAACGTGCTCTCGGCGCGCCTGCAGCGCCTGGTCGAGGAGGACATCCTCGAGCGCCGGCGCTATCAGGAGAGCCCCGACCGCTACGAGTACTTCCTGACCGAGAAGGGCCTCGAGCTCTGGCCGACCCTGATCGCCCTGCTGAGCTGGGGCGACCGCTACTCCCCCACCCCCGGCGGCCCGCCGAAAATCATCCTCCACAAGGTCTGCGGCGGCCACGTCAGCGATCGCGGCGTCTGCGAAGAGTGCGGACAGACCCTGCACGCCCGCGACGCGATCCAGGTGCCGGGGCCGGGCCGAACCGCGGCGCTGGCGGCAGCCTGCTCGGCCGAGCAGGCCTAACCCTCCCCGTTCTCCTCTTCCCGCGCCAGCTTCTTCTGCTCGTCGGCAATCACGATGTACTCCTCGAGCATCAACTTGTCCTTGGTCCGATTGGCAGCTCGCTTCATCGCAATCAGATGGCCGATCGAGGAAACCCGAATCGGAAATCCCTCGACCTCCTGCACCGTCGCATCGCGACGTAGATCCTCGTAGGAGCGAATGCCGGCGAGGTCGCCGAGAACGTCGAACATCCCGAATTCGGTCATGAAGGTGAAGTTGGCTCCTTTCGCCAACGAGCGCGCGTCAGCGAGGAAAGGAAGGTCCGCCGCCTCCCCCTGCACCCGCAAAGAGACCCGCAGTTCCACCAGGGCCCGCGCGAGCCGCTCCAAATTTGCCTCGTCGCGAGCGTAGGCGACGTCGATGTCGTAGGTCGGATAGGACGAGCCCAGAGCGATGCCCGCCATCCCACCGACGAGGACGAAATCGACCCCGTTCTCAACAAGGGCCTTCAGCAATGGGTGCGCTTGCAGGGGCGGCGGTCCGTCCACATGCCCCCAAGTCTCCAGGTCGTCCGATCTCTTCCCCCTGTTACGGCGAACGAAGTCGGCGAACGCGAGGCCTCGCTGCACACGCTGCCGGGGGGCGAAGGTGAGATTTGCCCGGTTGAGCGTGGCATCGATACCCGAGTCCCGCGCTTGAGCGGAAAGCTCGAGATCGTCACCCAAGAGATAGAGCAGTTCCCAGAGCGTGTCGACCGACGGCGACACATGACCCGACTCGATGCGTGAGATCGCCGACTGCGTGGTGCCAGCCCTGACCGCCAACAGCTGCTGACTCATGCCATGGCGCCGCCGTGCCTCCCTTAAAAGCTGCCCGGGAGTGGGACCGACTCGGCGCTTTTGCGGGTCAAGCGTTACCACCAAAAGGAATATAGCTTATAAGCGATTATATCTTATTCGCTATATACGCCCGGCCCACCCAGGCGCTAGCGTTGGCTGCACAGCCAATCGGGTCAGCGAGCGTTCGAGGAGGAAGGGCATGGCGACTGCGGCGGAGCTACAGGTGCGGGACAGGATCTTCATCGGCGGCGAGTGGGTCGAGCCGGCGGCGGGCGAGGCGATCGAGGTCGTCAACTCGACCACCGAGGAGGTGATGGGCACGGTCCCGGCCTGCACCGCGGCCGACGCCGACCGCGCCGTCGCGACGGCCCGCGGCGCCTTCGAGCCGTGGTCGCGCACCCCGCGCGAGGAGCGCGCCGCCTACATGGCGGCGATCGCCGCCGGGCTGGGCGAGCGCAGCGAGGAGATCGCGGCGACGATCTCCCAGGAGCTGGGGATGCCGCTGAAGCTGAGCCAGATGATCCAGGTCGGCCTGCCGACCGCCCAGTTCGCGGCGATGCCGGGGCTGATGGAGGAGATCGCCTGGGAGGAGGAGATCGGCAACTCGCGGGTGCTGCGCGAGCCGGTCGGCGTGCTCGGGGCGATCACCCCCTGGAACTACCCGCTGAACCAGATCGCCTGCAAGGTCGCGCCGGCGCTGGCGGTCGGCTGCACGGTCGTCCTCAAGCCGAGCGAGGTGACGCCGCTGAACGCCTTCCTGCTGGCCGAGGTGATCGAGTCGGTCGGGCTGCCGCCCGGCGTCTTCAACCTCCTCACCGGCGTCGGCCCGGTCGTCGGCGAGGCGATCGCGGCCCACCCGGGGGTCGACATGGTCTCCTTCACCGGCTCGACCCGGGCCGGCAAGCGGGTCAGCGAGCTGGCCTCGGCGACGGTGAAGCCGGTGGCGATGGAGCTCGGCGGCAAGTCGCCGAACGTGATCCTCGACGACGCCGACCTCGCCCGGGCGGTGCCCGACGGCGTCGCCAAGTGCTTCCTCAACTCCGGCCAGACCTGCAGCGCCCTGACCCGGATGCTGGTCCCGCGCGAGAAGCTGGCCGAGGCCGAGCAGATCGCCGCCGCGAGCGCCGAGGCGTTCACGCCCGGCGATCCGTTCGCCGAGGCGACGCGGCTCGGGCCGCTGGTCTCCGACGTCCAGCGCCGGCGCGTGCGCGGCTACATCGAGCAGGGGGAGGCCGAGGGGGCGAAGCTGATCGCCGGTGGAGCCGAGGCTCCGGAGGGGCTCGACCGCGGCTACTTCGTCCGCCCCACCGTCTTCTCCGAGGTGACGGCGGAGATGACGATCGCCCAGGAGGAGATCTTCGGCCCGGTGCTGGCGATCCAGCCCTACGACGGCGAGGACGAGGCGGTGCGGATCGCCAACGACAGCGAGTACGGCCTCGCCGGCGGCGTCTGGTCGGCCAACCGGGAGCGGGCGATCGGGGTCGCGAAGCGGATCCGCAGTGGCCAGATCGAGATCAACGGCGGCGCCTTCAACCCGCTCGCCCCGTTCGGCGGCTACGGCCAGTCCGGCCACGGGCGCGAGAACGGTCGCTACGGGCTCGAGGAGTTGCTGCAGGTCAAGTCCCTGCAGCTTTAGCGAGGCCATGCGAGGTCGCCGTAGGGAGGGTCCTGCGGGCGGGGCAAACGGGCTCCGTTCTCGGACCCTCCCCACGCCGCCCCCACGAAGCTAAATAGGCTGACTCCATGAACTTCGAGCTTTCGGATGAGCAGAGGATGCTGCGGGACACCGTCCGCGACTTCGCGCGGCAGGAGGTGCGGCCGGTGGCGGAGGAGCTGGATCGGACGAAGTCGTTCCCCTACGAGATCGTCGCCAAGCTCGGCCAGCTCGGGCTGATGGGGATCCCCTTCCCGCAGGAGTACGGCGGCGGCGGTGCCGACACCCTCTCCTACGTGCTGGCGGTCGAAGAGCTGGCCCGGATCGACTCCTCGGTCTGCATCACCATGGCCGCCCACACCTCGCTCGGCACGATGCCGATCTACCTCTGGGGCAGCGACGAGCAGAAGGGCGAATGGCTGCCGCGCCTGTGCAGCGGCGAGCGGCTCGCGTCATTCGGGCTGACCGAGCCCGAGGCCGGCTCCGACGCCGGCAACGTCCGCACCACCGCCAAGCTCGAGGACGGCGAGTGGGTGGTCAACGGGGCGAAGCAGTTCATCACCAACTCCGGCACCGAGATCTCCGGCTGCGTCTCGATCACCGCGGTCACCGGCAGCGCCGACGGCCGCAAGGAAGTCTCCAACCTGATCGTCCCCAACGGGACGCCGGGCTATGAGATCGGCGAGGCCTACCGCAAGATGGGCTGGAACGCCTCCGACACGCGGCCGCTCTCCTTCGAGGACTGCCGGCTGCCCGAGACCAACCTGCTGGGCCGCCGCGGCGAGGGCTTCAAGAACTTCCTCCACATCCTCGACGGCGGCCGGATCGGCGTCGCGGCGATGGGAGTCGGCCTCGCCCAGGGCGCCCTCGACGAGGCGATCTCCTATGCCAAGGAGCGCCAGGCCTTCGGCCAGTCGATCTCCAAGTTCCAGTCGATCCAGGCCAAGATCGCCGACCTCTCGGCCCAGATCGAGGCGGCGCGGCTGCTGACCTGGCGGGCGGCGCTGGAGAAGGACGCCGGCCAGTCGTTCACCCTCACCGCCGCCCAGGCGAAGCTGATCACCGGCCGCCTCGCGGTCAAAGCGACCGAGGAGGCGGTGCAGATCCACGGCGGCTACGGCTTCATCGAGGAGTACCCGGTCTGCCGCTTCTACCGCGACGCCAAGATCCTCACCATCGGCGAGGGCACCGACGAGGTGCAGCAGATGGTCATCGCCCGCCAGCTCGGCTGCTGAGGTCCCGGCCTAGGAGGGGCTAGCGAAACTCGCGTGTGCGACTGGCGAGCGCCGGACCAAGCGGGGCAAGGACGCAGGGAGGCCGAATAGCAGCGCTATTTGGCCGACCGAGGACGCCGCACCGCGCCG
>Ga0070691_10000931_pt1 | contig 11888 bp, 9 predicted proteins | sample KBSK1101metaG_FD_64673 | JGI IMG/M metagenome (GOLD analysis project Ga0070691, IMG submission 64673) | Corn, switchgrass and miscanthus rhizosphere microbial communities from Kellogg Biological Station, Michigan, USA - KBS K1-10-1 metaG | ecosystem: Host-associated > Plants > Roots >... | reverse complement strand
TCGTCGTACGGCACGGGAGCGTCGCTCGGCAACGCGGGGCTCTACGAATACGTGCAGGTCACGTCGGTCGCGGGCGGCACCGCGACGATCGTCGGCGGCGGCGCGGGCAACGGCTTGATCAACTCGTACACGCGGGCGGCGGCGACGGGCACGACCGGTCAGAAGACCTACCAGATCATCCGCGTGCCGCAGTACACCACGGCGACGCTCAGCTCGACGTACACGGCGGCCTATTGGGACGGCAAGACCGGCGGCGTGGCCGCGCTCGACGTCGCATCGACGCTGAACTTGGGTGGCGCGTCGGTCTACGCGACGGGCGACGGATTCCGCGGCGGCGGCGTCTCGGTCGCGACGACCAGCCCGAGCAGCGTCCTCAACACCGACTACGTCGACTCGGCCACCATGAACGGCGCGAATCCGAGCACCTCGCCGCCGGCGATGGGTTTCAAGGGCGAAGGCATCTTCGGTACGCCCGACTACACCTTCGGCTACACCGATTTCAGCGCGCCCAGTGCGCCGGCCGCCCCGGCGATCGGTAAAGCCGCGAGCGGCAACGGCTATCCGGGCGGCGACGTCGCGATGGGATCGCCGGGTAACGCCGGCGGCGGCGGGACCGACATGAATCCGTCGACCAACGATTCGAATACGGGCGGAGGTGGCGGATCGAACGGCGGCACCGGCGGCAACGGCGGCTATCCGTGGTCGACGGTCAATCCGAAGTACTCGCAGACGAATCCGGCGCTTCACACCGAGGGCAGCTATGCGACGGCGGATGCGAACCACAATCCCGATCTCGGCGGTCGCGGCGCGACCGCGATCGCGACCGGGACCGCCACCCGGTTGTTCATGGGCGGCGGCGGCGGCGCGGGCTCGAACAACAACGGCTCGAACAACAACACGTTCTCGGCGGACGGATCGTCGGGCGGGACCGGAGGCGGGATCGTGCTCATGCGGATCGCGTACACGAGCGGGAGCCCCGCGACGATCTTCGCCGACGGTACCACCGGTCTGGCCCCCGACAACGACGGCGGCGGTGGCGGCGGCGCCGGCGGTACGGTCGTCATCACGTCGCCGAATCCGTTCAGCGGCATCACCGTCTACGCGCGCGGCGCGGCGGGAACGTCCGCCTACTTCGCGTCCGGCGATACGACCCTCACCACCGCCCACGGTCCCGGCGGCGGCGGTGGCGGCGGGGCCGTCTACAGCAGCAGCTCGGTCGGCGCGTCCGTCAGCGGCGGTAGCAACGGCGTCACCGTCTCCGGGCAGGCGATCTCCTATGGCTCGACGTCCGGTACCGGTGGCATCAGCGGATCGATTTCCGACAGTTCTATCCCGGGCGCGCCGTCGGGCGCTTCGTGCTTCTCGTCCGGCGGCTCCGGAACGGCGACGCTCTACAACGGGCCGGTCGACGCGACCGAGGCGACCTACCTCGGCGCGGACTACACCGGCTCCTACGACGGCAGCGTCACGGCGACGAATAACAACGACTTCACGGCGACGAGCATGAACCTGTCGACCGCGTCCGCGACGCCCACCAATACCGGTACGGTCGCCGGCACCTGGATCGGGTCGAGCTTCACGTTCTCCGCCGCGCCGACGGTCCAGATCCCGCACGAGCTGTACTACGTCGACACGGTTCGGCGACGCTACCACCAGCTCTCGTTGCAGGCGCTCGCGCCCGTCGTTCCGGCGAACTGGTCGGTCCACGTCTGTCCCGACAACGGCGCCAACGCGCCGAACTGCGCCGCGGTCAATACCGGGTCGTGTTCGGCGACGGCCGACCAGAATACGTGGATGACGGTGACGGCGGCTTCGTCGGTCTCGACGAACTCGGCGACGTATTGCTACTACTCGGGGCGGAATACGCCGGGCGTGCCGCAAAACGTGAAGTATTGGACCGTCTACACGCCGGCGGCCGGCACGTACACGACCTTCAACCGGTACGATGCATTCGTGACGGCGAGCGACGACCAAGCGACGCCGGCCCTCAATAACACCCACGACGAGATCTACGCGGGCTTCGTGCCGATCACCAAGAACGTCGCGATCGTCTCGAACGGCTGCCCGGCCGGCGTCACGCCGCCGGCGAGCGGCGTCTGCCCGGGCGGCCTGCTGCGCTACACGATCGATTTCCGCAACGTCATGGTCGGCGGCGGCCTCGGAAGCGAGGGCCAGTTGCTCAGCGCCTTCGTCGCGACCAATCCCGGCACGCTGGTGGTCACCGACACCGGGAACGCGACGTTCACCAACGGCGTCGGCGCGAACAACACCGCGACCTACACCAACGGGCTCGCGAGCCTCTTCCCGAACCCCGAACCGGGCGGGTCCCACGCGTCGTGCAATGCCACCGCGAACACGTGCGGCACGTCGATCGCCGGCACCACCTATACCGGCAACGTGCTGGCTTCGACCTCGTTCACCGCGACGGTCGGCGGCGCGTCGTTCCAGCTCACGCCTTCCGGCTATAGCGTCGGTGCGAGCAACGCCTCGCAGGGGACCATCACGTTCGCCGAAGTCGTGAAGTAGCGACCAGATAGACGAGCACGAACACCGCGGGTAGCGCGAGCAGGGCGCTCTCGCTCGCGCGCATGACGCTCGCGTCGATCTCGGGGAAACGCGTCGAGCTCGCGATCAACAGCACGACCAGCAGCGGCACGAAGGCCAGCGCGCGCCATAGCCCGCGATGCTCGCCGCCGCTCGCGCGCGCGATCTGGACGCCGCACAGCGCGGCGAAGACGAAGATCAACGGGTCGGCGACGTTCGCGTAGTCGGGCAGCGCCCGTTCGCAACCGAACGCGACGAAGAGTCCGAGTACGAACCATGGGTGCGCGAGCCGGGGAGCCCGCCACCGGCCGAAGAAGATCGCGATCGCCGCCACCAGATAGGTCCCGGCGGCGGCCGCCTGTAGGTAGGGCGCGAGATTCACGCGGGCGGCGTGCCGATGACCGGGCGGCCCGCGTCGCCCAGCGCGTTGCGGATGGCCTCGAGCATCTCGGGGTCGGTCTCTTGTTCGCGCGCGCACAACAGGATGGGCAGGCGCCAGTCCCGGTCGGCGGTCGCGAGCTGGCGGACGATCGCCAGGCGCATCGGCTGGTCGAACTCACGCTGGCCGGTCCCCAGCAGCACGGGCCAGTAGATCGAGCTCGCGGTCGCCTCGGCGACGGGAGCGGCCGCGCGATCCGGGTGCCGGCGCAGAGCGGCCAACAGGAACAGAGCGCCGGCGAAAAGGCTGACGGCGAGGCCTATCTCCTGGATCGGCATTACCGGCGAAGGTTTCTGCGATTCGCGAGCCCGCTCATGCCGGGCGTCACGGCCGGCGGGTCGAATGCGTTAGGCCTAGGGACACTCTGAAGACGTCCGCCGCAACCGCCCTCGGCCGCTTTTCGGCAATCTCTTCGTCGCTGCGTCGGTCACAACGCTACGGCGTTGCTCCCTCCTCGCTCCTCGATCTTGCGCAAAAACCGGCTCGAGGATCGGTCACGGGGACGTCGTCAGAGTATCCCTAGCGTCCTTATCTTGGAGGCGTAAAGCATGCGGCGTCTCGGTCTCGCCATTTCCGGTCTGCTCCTCGCGTTCTTGTGCGTCAACGCGGCGGCGTTCGCGGACAACAAGATCATCCTCAACCCCAACGGAGCCCGCCAGGGCGTCGACTTCGAGTCGGACCCGGCCGGAGCGATGAAGACCGCGCGCGAACGCGTCGCGGCCGGCGATCTGCCGGGGGCGATCAAGGGTCTGGCCACCTACGCGGCGGCGCATCCGAACGAACTCGAACCCGCCCGGTTGCTCGGCGATCTCTATTATCGTAGCGGCGATCTGGGCAAAGCCGAGGACACCTATCGCGGGATCCTCGCGCTCTACCCGAAGGATCGCGAGACGCACAATCGCCTGGGCACGGTCCTGGCGACCGAGAACCGCGTCGACGACGCCATCTCCGAATTCAACGCGTCGCTGCCGGGCACCGATTCGGTCGGCGACCTGGTCGCACTGCACGCCAAGAAAGGCGATCTGCCGGCGTATCGCGCGAAGCTCGAACTGCTCGCGCAGACGTACCCGACTTTCGCCGCCGCGCAGAGCGAGCTCGGCCAGGCCTACGCCGCGCTCCACCGCCCGAGCGAGGCCGCCCGGCAGTTCCGGCGCGCGCTCGATAGCGACCCGACCGACATCACCGCGCTCAACGGCCTAGGGCTCGCGATGCTCGACCTGCGCGCGTTCGATCTCGCGGCCGGCAACTTCAAGCGCTGCCTGCAGATCGACCCGACCGTCTATTCGTGTGCCGACAATCTCGGCGCCACCTATCTCGAGATGGGCCGCCAGGCCGACGCCGAGGCGATCCTCACGACCGCGCACAACCTCGCGCCGGAACGCGTCGAGGCTTTGGTCAACTTCGGCTATCTCCAGGACATCCGCGGCGATTGGAAGGGCGCGGTCTCATGGTACGTGAAGGCGCTCGCGCTCTCGCCGTTCGCGCGCGACGCGTATTTCGATCTCGGCCTCGTCTACGAACAGCATCAGCTCTTCGACCAAGCCGAAGCCGTGCTGGTGAAGGGCATCGCCGTCAATCCGAACGACGGGCCGCTGCACGCGGTGCTCGGACAGACGTATCAAGACGCCGGGAAGAACGATCTCGCGATGGAGCAGTTCCGTCTCGCCGCGGCGTCGCTCGACCCCACGATCGTGGCGTTGGCGCGGTCGCGGTTCGCCGCCCTTGATGGTGGGCATACGCCGGCGCCCAAGTAACGTCCCATCCGACGCCTGTGCGGTTGCGGGAGCTCCCGAAGTCACGGCGACATTGGTTCAGACGGGCGTGAGCGCGCCCCCTGCGCGCGGTCGGTAAAGTGCTCTGTCGCTTCGCCCTCCAGGCTTCGCTCTGTCGCACGCGCCCGCTTCACCAACGTCGCCGTGCCTCCGGGAGCCCCCGCAATCGCACGTCCATCGGCCGGCATGGCCTCTCGAGTGACGTCCGTCTCCCCCTTCATTGCCGTTCTTCCTCGTCGCAAATCCAGGGGAGACGATCGTGGGATCTCGTTCCTATTTTTGTAGGGCGATGACTTCGATCTCGACGTTGCAGTGTTTCGGGAGCGTTTTCACCGCGACCGTCGAGCGGGCGGGCTTCGTCGTGGTGAAGTATTTTCCGTAGACCTCGTTGACGGCGGCGAAGTCGGACATCTCGGCCAGGAAGATCGTCGTCTTGACGACGTCCTCGTAATCGAGGCCGCCGGCCTTTAGGACGGCGCCGATGTTCTGCATCACTTGAGTGGTCTGGTCGGCGATGTCGCCTTGGACGAGTTCGTTGGTGAGCGGGTCGGTCGGGGTTTGACCGCTGCAGAAGAGGAAGCCGTTCGCGGCGACGGCGTGGCTGTACGGGCCGATCGGGGCCGGGGCGTCGGGTGCGGTGATCGATTGTGCGCTACTCATAGAAGAGGAACCTTAGCCGTTGCCGCGCAGACTCTTCTGCGTGGATACCTTGCAGGGCGAGTTCGCCCGGGTCGGCCGTTTCATCGACGATTACCTCGAACATCCCGAGCGCTATCCGGTCCTCGCGAAGACGAGACCGGGCGACATCGTCGCAGCGCTGCCGGAATCCGCGCCCGAGACGGGCGAGCCGTTCGACACATTGATGGACGACTTCGAACGCGTCATCCTCCCCGGCATCACGCATTGGAACCACCCGCGCTTCTTCGCGTACTTCGCGACCAGCGCGGCGCCGGTCGCGATCGCCGCCGAAGCGCTGGCCGCGACCCTGGACGTCAAAGCGATGCTGTGGCGCACGTCGCCGGCGGCGAGCGAGCTCGAGGCGGTCGTGATGCGCTGGCTCGGACGTCTGCTCGGCCTGCCCGACGCGTTCACCGGGATCATCTACGACACCGCCTCGATCGCCGGATTCACGGCGCTCGCGGCCGCGCGCGAAGCGCTCGATCTCGACATCCGCCGTAAGGGCATGACCGGACGCGATCTGCCGCGATTGCGCGTCTATATCACCGAACACACGCACTCGCACGTCGAGAAGGCCGCGATCGCGCTCGGCATCGGCCAGGAGAACGTGGTCAAGGTCGCCTGCGATGCGTCGTTCCGGATGCGCCCCGACGCGCTCGACGCGGCCATCGCCGCCGATCTCGCCGCCGGCCACCGGCCGATGGCGATCGTCGCGACCGTCGGCACGACCTCGACGACCTCGATCGACCCGGTCCCGCAGATCGCCTCGATCGCGCGCGCGCGCAAGGTCTGGCTCCACGTCGACGCGGCCTACGCCGGCGCGGCCGCGATCGTCCCGGAGCTCCGCCACATCCTCGACGGCGCCGAGTCGGCCGACTCGCTGGTCTTCAACCCGCACAAGTGGTTGTTCGTCCCGATGGATTGTTCGACGCTCTACGTCCGCGACGAAGCCCTGCTGCGCCGTGCCTTCAGCCTGGTCCCAGCCTACCTGGAGACGACCGACGGCGACGTGCGCAACTACATGGACTACGGCCTGCAGTTGGGGCGCCGCTTCCGGGCGCTCAAACTGTGGTTCGTCCTGCGCTATTACGGCGCCGAGGGCTTGCGCGCACATCTGCGTTCGCACGTCGCGCTGGCCGAGGAGTTCGCCGCTTGGGTGACGGCCGAACCGCACTGGCGGGTGGTCGCGCCGCATCCGTTCTCGGTGGTCTGCTTCCGGTACGAACCCTCGGGCGCGGCGTCCGACGCGATCGAAACGGCCAATCGCGAGATCCTCGCGCGCGTGAACGCGGACGGAACGGCCTTTCTCTCGCACACCGAGATCGATGGAGCGTACGTCTTGCGATTGGCGATCGGCAACCTTCGGACCACCCGCGACGACGTCGCAGCCGTCTGGACGGCCTTGCGCGAGGCCGCGCGATGAAGACGTTGCGCGCGCGCATCGAACCGAGCACGATGGCCCTCGCCGCGATCGTCCTGGGGACGATCGTGGTCGGCATCCTCGCCTACGCGGTGATCGCGAACATCCGCACCGACGCGCGGCTCGCGAACAACACGCGACTCGATCTCCAGACGATGCTGGTCCTGGTGGTCGACGAGGAGACCGGCGTGCGCGGTTTTGCGGCGACCGGATCGCGGCTCTTCTTGGATCCCTATCGCGCCGCCAACCGCCGGTTCCCTCCGACGCTCGCTTCCCTCAACGTCTCGGCGCAGAATCCGAATCTGACGAGCATCCAAGACGATCTCGAAGGTCTGCGCAGCAGCCACGCCCTGTGGGAAGCAGACGTCGCGACGCCGATCGTGAACGGCACCACGCCGGCCGACTCGGATAAACGCTTGAAGGACGGGAAGGTCCTGATGGACCGGGTGCGCTCGCATATCAACGAGGCGCGCGACGAGGTCGAAGCCGTCGCGAACCGCTTGAGCCTCGAGGTCCAGCAAGCCATCATCGTCTCGATCCTGGCGATCGTCCTGATGACGATCGCACTCGGCATCGTCGCGGTACGTTTCGAGCACGCCCGCCTGCGCGAGGAACAGCGCCTGCGCGAACAGGTCGACGAGCGCAACGCCGCGCTCGAACGGAGCAATCAGTCGTTGCGCGAGTTCGCGTACGTCGCCTCGCACGACCTCCAAGAACCGCTGCGCACGATCGCCTCGTTCACCGAACTGCTGCAGAAGCGTTACGGCGGCCGGCTGGACGCCGACGCCGACGAGTTCATCGGCTTCGTGGTCGACGGCGCGAAGCGGATGCAGCAGTTGATCGACGACGTGCTCGAATACTCGCGCGTCTCGACCCACGGCAAACCGCTCGCGCCGGTCGATCTCGAGGCGGTCGCGCGCCGTTCGGTCGCGAACCTGCGCGCCTCGATCGAGGAGCGCGGTGCCGAGGTGACGGTCGGGTCGCTCCCGCACGTGATGGGCGACGAGATCCAGCTCGGACAACTGCTCCAGAACCTGGTCGGCAACGCGCTCAAGTACAATCGTTCGGCCCGTCCCAGGGTCGACGTCACCGCCCGGCGCGAGGGCCGCGACTGGCGGATCGCCGTCTCGGACAACGGCATCGGCATCGCGCCCGAGTACCACGAGCGCATCTTCCGGATCTTCTCCCGGCTGCACACCCGCGGCGAGTACGGCGGGACCGGCATCGGCCTGGCCATCTGCAAGCGGATCGTGGACCGGCACGGCGGACGTATGACGGTCGACTCAGAAGAAGGCAAGGGCGCATCGTTCGCGTTTTCACTGGCGGGCACCGAGGAGACCACGTGGCAGAGTCCGGCGACATGATCCAAGTCTTGCTGGTCGAGGACAGTCCGTCCGACGCGCGACTGACGCAAGAGGCCTTCCGCGACGGCAAGATCGCCAACACCCTGACCGTCGTCACCGATGGGATCGAGGCGCTCGCCTACCTGCAGCGCAAGGGCAAGTACGCGAAGGCGCCGCGACCCGACCTGATCCTGCTCGATCTGAACCTGCCCAAGATGGATGGCCGCGAACTGCTGCGCCGGATCAAGACCGACGACGAGTTCAAGACGATCCCGGTGGTCGTATTGACGACGTCCGAGGCCGACGGGGACGTCCTCAAGGCCTACGAGTATCACGCCAACTGCTACATCCGCAAACCGGTCGACCTCACGCGCTTCCTCGAGATCATCTCGATGATCGAAGATTTCTGGCTGACCGTGGTCAAGCTTCCCTCGGATCTCTCGAGGTAGCGTGAGAGAATCCATGCGCGTGCTGGTCATCGAGGACAATCCTGCAGACGCGGCGCTCGTCCGCGTCCTGCTGAGCGATCCGCCGGGCGCGTACGAGACCTCGGTCGCCCAGCGCGTCTCGGAAGCCGAGACGAAACTGCTCGGCGATCGCTTCGACGTCGCACTGCTCGACATGTCGCTCCCCGACGCCGAAGGCGTGGACGCGCTCCACCGCGTGCGCGAGGCGGCGCCATCGATGCCGATCGTCATCCTGAGCGGCCAAGACGACGAAGCGCTCGCGACCAAAGCGGTCGCCGCCGGCGCCCAAGACTACCTCCTCAAAGGCCACGTCTCCGAAGTCACCCTGCGACGTGCGCTCGGCTACGCGATCGAACGCCAGGAGATGCACGAACGCCTGACCGCCAGCGTCGACGAGCTCGAGGATCAACGCGCGTCCGTCATCCGCCTCAACCAGCTCAAGAACGACCTGATCACCGTCCTCGCGCACGACTTCAAAGGCCCGCTCACGACCATCCTCGGCTTCGCCGAACTGATCGAAGAAGGCGCCCTGCTCGGCGACGACGCTCGCGACGCGGCCGGCACCATTCGCCGTAACGTCTTCCGGCTCACGACGCTCGCCAACGACACGCTGGCGCTCTCGCGCATCGAGCACGGCGAACTCGAGATAGCCGAGGAGACCGTCGACATCGTCACCCTGCTCGACGAGATCGTCCAGCGCACCGACGAGCCCGAGCGCTTCAACCTCCAGACCACCGCCACCGGCGCCAGCATCCCCGGCGACCGCGAGCGCCTCCGTCAGGTCTTCGAGAATCTGCTGCGCAACGCGCTCAAGTATTCGCTCGACGAAGCGCCCGTCTCGGTCGCGGTCCGCGACGGCGACGACGGCTTCGTGCGCGTCGACATCACCGATCGCGGCATCGGCATCCCGCCCGAAGAGCTGCCCGGTCTGTTCCGCCGCTTCGCGCGCGCTTCGAACGCGAAGAAGGCCCGCATCCCCGGCACCGGCCTCGGCCTCTTCGTCGTCAAGACGCTGGTCGAAAAGCACGGCGGAAAGCTCACCGTCCACAGCGAGGTCGATCGCGGCAGCACGTTCAGCGTCGCGCTCCCGCGCTCGGGCGCGATCGAACGCGCCCCGCACGTCGCGGTCGTCGTCGGCGACGCCACCCTCGGCCCGTTCATCGCCTACGAACTCCGCTCCAACGGCTACCGCGTCCGCGAATACAAAGACCTAGCGGATCTGCAAGAACGCTACGCCGCCGAACCCTCCGACGCGATCATCATCGACCGCGACCGCAACCCGGGCGACGCTTCGGCGCTGCGAACATCCCTGGACGGCGCAGCCCCGCGCTTCATCGCCATCGGCGGAGCGAAGAACGCCGACGGGTGGGATGCATCGCTGCCGAAGACGTTCCTCGCTGCGGATCTCCTCGCGGCACTTGCCTTCGCTCGGTAGCGTCTTTGGTCCGGTGCCGTCGGTGTGCCGGGGCGTCCCCCACCTGCATCGCGGGGACGCTCGCTTTTTTGCATCGCGCAAAAAAGCTGCTCGCCTCGTCGTCGCTCCCGCCATCCATGGCTCCGCTCCTCCCTTCACACGCCCCGCGATACAGGTGGGGGACGCCCCGGCACACCGACGGCACCGGACCAAAGTATTCAAACGAGCAACGCTGCAGTAAGCACCGCTCGTCGATGTGTTTGATGCGTTGCTCGTTTGAATACTTTCCTACTGCATCGCCCGGATGGAGCGTCTGCCCGCCACTCGACTCGTTCTTTGGTGGTGGTCGCGGGATTGGGGGTACGCCCTAAGCGAGGCGTCTGATTTTTTCACAATCGCCATGGATGGCGACTTCCTTTGGTCGTTGTGAAAAAACGGACGAGTAGGAGCGGCCCTGGATGGGCCGCGACGAACGTCCGAGTGTGGGTGTACCCCCTATCCCGCGACCACCACCAAAGAACGAGACGCTTCGTCTAATACAAGCGCAAGTAGGCGCGATGCTCCCACTCGTGCACGGCGCGGCGATACGTCTCATACTCCGTGAGCTTCGCGTCTTTGAAGGCGTGGTAGATGTGATCACCCAGCGTCGCGCGCACGACGGCGTCCGTCTCGAGCGCGTCGATCGCTTGGCGCAATGACTTGGGCAGTGTGCCGATGCCGCGTTCGTGGCGGTCGCGTTCTGAGAGGTCGTATGTGGAGCCGGTGAGCGGGGTGCCGGGGAGGGTGCGGGTCTCTACGCCGTCGCTGGCGGCGCCGATGAGGGCGGCGATCGCGAGGTAGGGGTTGCAGGCGGGGTCGGGGCTGCGCATCTCGATGCGGCGTTGGGCGATGGCGGGGACGCGGACGAGCGCGTTCGCGCTGCGTTCGGACCAGACGGTATAGATGGGCGCGTCCCAGGCGGCGACCAGGCGTTTGTAGCTGTTGATGGTGCTGTTGCAGATCGCGGTGGTGGCGGCGGCGTGTGCGAGCAGTCCGCCGACGGCGTAGAGGACGGTGTCGTCTTCGGCATCGGCGGCGAGCGTGAGTTCGACGTGCAGGCCGCTGCCGGCGCGATCTTCGCTCGGCTTGGGCATGAAGGTCGCTTCGAGTCCGAAGCGCGCGGCGACGTGTTTGGCGATGGTGCGGACGGTCAGGACGTGGTCGGCGGCGGCGAGCGCGTCGACCGAGGCGAGATCGATCTCGTGTTGGCCGTTGCCGTGTTCGTGGTGGGCGCTTGCGACCGGGACGTTCATCGCTTGGAGCGCGGCGACGATCGCGTTGCGGGCGTCTTCGCCGCGATCGTTGGCGCTGAAGTCGAAGTACGAGCCGACGTCGCGTGTCGACGTGGAGCCGAATCCGCCGCCGCTCTCGGCGTCGAAGAGGTAGAACTCGATCTCGGTCGCGACCGTGATCGCGCCGAGCGCGCCGGCGGCTTCGAGCGCGCGTTTGAGGGTGGTGCGCGGGCAGCCTTCGAAGGGCGAGCCGTCCGGCATCGCGATGTCGCAGATCAGGCGGGCTTCGGCGCCGTCACCCGCGTTCCAGGGATAGAGCGCGAAGGTGCTCGGATCCGGGCGCAGCTGCATGTCGAGCTCTTCGCCGCGCACGAATCCGTCGATCGAGCCGCCGTCGAAGGTGACGTTGCCGTCGAGCGCGGCTTCGAGTTCGCTTGCGGGGATGGAGACGTTCTTGCTGACGCCGAGGATATCGGCGAAGACCAGACGCACGAATCGGACGTCGCGGTCCTTCGCAAGTTTGAGGACGTCGCGTTTGGT
>Ga0070691_10000929_pt1 | contig 11889 bp, 17 predicted proteins | sample KBSK1101metaG_FD_64673 | JGI IMG/M metagenome (GOLD analysis project Ga0070691, IMG submission 64673) | Corn, switchgrass and miscanthus rhizosphere microbial communities from Kellogg Biological Station, Michigan, USA - KBS K1-10-1 metaG | ecosystem: Host-associated > Plants > Roots >... | reverse complement strand
GGCTGGGGCATCTCGCCTGTGGTCTACTTCCGCGGAAGGAGTAGCTCTATCCTCAGCGACAGGCATGGCTCGGCCTGGGGTAGGAACAAAGCAGTGCTGGTAGGAACAAGGTAGGAGCGGGTAGGAACAACGCCTGGGCCGGGTCGATAGGCGTCACTTTGGCTCTGCAAGCGGCTTTGAGCAGCGCCCCGAACAGGATTCGAACCTGTGGCCTACTCCTTAGGAGAAGCGATTTGTCAATGGCGGATTTGGCTTGAGATCGTGAAATCGCTCTGGAATGGGCTTTTTGATGAGGACATACAAGGACAGATCGGGACATTAGACGTCATTTTTGGCCCGACCTACGGCCCGACCCATACGAACTCGAACCGGCGACCTCCTGGGTGCGATGAGCATAATCAGAGAGGCAAAAAGTAACCAATTACCAGCACTTTTGCCTTGAGCGTTCAGCGGTCACGCCAGAGCGAATATGCAGGGATATGCGCCGATATGAAACGAAAGGGGTCGGTTCGACTACCAGGCTCGGGCTCCAGTTCCAACACCACCTCGAACTTCTCCACGGCGGCGAGCTCACCCATGCTGTTGTCTCCGCTCGAGGCGACATCGAGTTCAGCGTCTCGTCTCCTTGGCGGTAGGAGCTAGCTGTCACCGGCTACTGGAGCTGCGACGCCCAGGCGGAGGAGCTCAGCGCCACCTCACCCTTGCCGCCGTCGGGCGGGCGGGTCGCCGTCATGCCGGGGAGGCTGAAGGCGCTTTCCACCGGACTCTGATCGTTTGAGGTCGAATCGAAGACGAACTCGGCGACGACGGAGGGCTGGCCGCGCTCCCGCTTCTCCCGGTCGTGGGCCTCCACGACCCATACCCAATGTGCGAGTCGCGCCAGGCGCAAGCTGCGCTCCGCATTCCGTCCCCGGCCCTTGTCCAGAACCCCGGCCTTGTAGTCGAGATTGGAACGCAGGAAGGTGCGAAGGCTGATCTCACCTCGCGAGAGCGCTTCGGCGAGTTCACGCCACTTCGGCTGTTTGCCGCTCCGGGTGCCATAGGCGCGGATCAGCAGGTTCGCAGTGTTCTCCGCCGACTCACCGCTCAAATAGACCTTGGGCGGCAGCGGGACCATGATCGACTGCCATGGCCCCCGCCGGTCGGTGAACGGGGAGTTGATCGTTTCGTAGGGGCCCCACTGGTCATCGCAGGCGACGAAGCGGATCCGGTCGTTCCCCTTCTCCCTGTACCAACCGACGATCACGAAGGCGTGATCGTCGGTGCCGATCAGGACCGGGAAGCCGGCGTTCAGATACCGGCAGATAACACTGAATATGCGGGTATCCCACTTCCCCGGCGGGCCCGCCTGCAGCGGCGGGTCTTCGACACCTTCCACGTGCGGCAGCCTGGTCAGTCCATAGAAGAGCGCCGGTTGGCCGGTCGCGGCGAAGATCGCCTGGATCTGGTTGAGGGTGAGCCCGGGAGAGGGAAGGTCGCGCTCTTCGGTGAACGCTGAGGGCGACATTTCGACCAGCTCCGCAGTCAGGTGGCGGCCGGTGAGGCCTTTCAGGTGGGCTGAGTACTGACACATCCAGGCCGCCACGTGGGCGCAGCAGAGGAACTCCCCGTCCTGCTCGTAGAAGGGCGCGCCGGTCACCGATAGCTCCGTCCCGAAGAGGGAGACGTGATCGGTGGCCAAGGTCAGCGTCGCCTTGTCGAGACGACGGGGTGGCTTGAGGACCGTGCGACCGACCCGGCCGGCTCCAGTCGGCCGCCCGATCGGCTTCAGGGTCGCGTAGCCGAGGTAGCCGGCATCCTCGGGCAGGCGATCGAGGTGTGCATCGGTGAGGGTGCGTCGAAAGAAGTGCAGTCGGCGGGCGAACGCCGGCGTGTCGGCGAAGCGTTGGGACCAGAACGCCGAGTACTCACTGCGGAAGTCGGGATCGACGTAGCGGTTCTCCTCGACCACGGTGCGGCAGCGGTTCGCTCGCGCAACGGCGAGAACGCGCGCTAACGGGTCGGTTTTCGCCGCACCGTAACGTTTGAGCAAGGTCGCCCAGTGTGCATTCGTGCGCGGGGTGTGTACCCACCCGTGCTTGTCAGGCGCCACCCAGGATTTCATCCTGGGGAAAATCTAGTTGATGCGGAGACGTCCCTCGTGACGCTCGGCGCTACGCCGCGCATCGACCACGGACTTCTGCGCCTCCTGGTAGGCACCCCGCTCCTCGACCGTGACGGCCTCTTCGGCCTGGTTGAGGTCCTTGAAGACCAGCTTCGACAGCTCCTCCGTGGTCGCCTGGTCACTCTTTTTGCCCTTCGCTGCCATTGCTCTCATCTCCTCGAGGACGGGGGACCATACTTCGCGGGGTCCGCCGCCGCGGTTGGTAAATATCGTACCGAGTACGAAGTACTGAGCACGAAATATAAGATACCTGCTACAACGGATGGCCATGCCGGCCAACAACAGGCAGGTCGCGACGCGGGTCTCCAATGACGTCTTCGAGATGCTCCAGATCGGGCTGCTCGTCGAGGGCGTCGAGACGATGCAGGACCTGCTGCGCCCGGTGGTCGAGGCCTACGCCGAGCAGCTGCAAGAGGACAAGGAGATTCGAGCGCTCCGTGACGGCGCCCGCAAGGTCAAGGACCGAAAACGCGGCGTCAGCAGCCTGCCCGCCGCTAGGAGGTCAGCGAAAAGTCGCCGGCGTCGATCCGCGGGCGCAGGTCCCTGACCCGGAAGCCCCTGCGGCTCGGGACCAGCAGCGCTACCACGGAGTAGCGCGCGTCGAGCCCGTCGACCGTGATCTCCCGTTCGTTGCCACGCCGATCCTGGACCGCAAACGGCTCGGCGCTGCCGACTTTGACGATGCTGCGCAGGGCCGCCTTGATCTCCTCGGCCGGGTGGCCGAGGGCCCGCCACCGGTAGCGGCGCTCGAAGCTCTCCGAGGTCCAGACCTTGTAGCTCTCCAGGTAGAGCGGGCCCCGGCCACTGTTGGCGCGCCAGGCGATCACGATCGCGCACTCCTGCTCGGTTTCCTCGGCGATCCGCCGCGTCGTCGCCTGCAGAGAGATTTCGAAGCGGTTGCTGACCTGCTCGAGGCTCGCGGTGCTGGGCCGCGAGCCGTCGAACTCCTGGCGCAGCCGGTCACCCTTGGCGAGCAGCTCGATGCTGAACTGATTGGCCTGGCACTCGAGCTGATCGGCGTAGTCCGGCTTGAGCCGGTTCGTGTCGTCGAGGTGGGCGAAGACGACGCGATGGTCCTCCAGTGCCGCATGGCCGATCTCGTGGGCGAGCACGAAGCGGCGCCGCATCTCGTGCAGGTCGGGCTTGACGAAGACCTCGCCGGAGTCGAGGTTGACGATCCCCTGCAGATTCGTCATCACCCAGTCGACCAGGTGCCCGAAGCGATCGCGCAGCGACCTGCGCTGCTCGAGATCGAGTTCGATCTCGCCCGCCTCGACCAGCTTGGCGACGACGAGCGCTTCGTCGAGGTCCACCGGCGCTGAGGAGCGCTCGGCGTCCATCGTTCGCAGCACCCCCAGCGCGGTCGCCCGCAGCGTCTGCCGTTCCTCTGCGCTCAGCTGGATGTCGTAGCGATGCGGCCTGTAGGAGCTCGCCGAGCTGTCCTTGCCGCGCAGCGCCTCGAGAACCGCCCGCAGCGCCTCGAGCTCGCTGTCGCTGATGTCGTCGGGGATGAAGTTGAGGGCGCGCTTGACGTTCGGTGAGGTCCCCTTCGGGTCGGCGCTGATGTAGCCGGCCCACTCCATCAGCACCTCCACCGGCTCGCCGTAGGGCTCAGCGATCCGGTTCAGCACCGACGGGGTCGGCTGGGCGATCTCGTCGCGCTCGAGCTGGGAGAGATAGCCGCTGTTGATCCCCGAGCGGCGCTCCATCTCCCGCAGGCTGATGTCGCGCGACTCGCGCTGGGCGCGGAGCCGCGCGCCGAGCCGGGGTGGAGGGCTGGGCTGGGCGGCCTTCTTGCCTTCCGCCTTCGGTTTGGGATTGCGCTTGTTTTTCGCCACCCGAACATCCTGACGGACGCGTCCGCCCACGTCAAGCGGAGCGCCGATGCTTCTAGAGGCGTCAGCGTACTGCTACACTTCTATAGGCAATTGCAGACAAGCCCCGCCCGGGGCAACCGAAAGGAACGAATCGGGATGAATTCCGTCACGAAAGACGCAAAGAAGCCGAAGTATCTGATCGACCTCGAAGGGGTCGACTACCCCTGGGAGCAAGACACGATCACCGTAACCCAGCTCCGCGAGCTCGGCGGCTGGGACAACACCCAGCCGGTGGTCGAAGTCGACCTCCACGACAACAGCGAACGGACGCTGGCCGAGGACGAGACCCTGAAGCTGAAGCCCGGGCACGGCTTCGGCAAGAAGATCAAGTTCCAGCGCGGATGAACCGGCTCGAGCAAGAGCTGGACCTGGTGCGCTCCGCCTTCCCGGACGCCGAGTTGCGTTCGGAGGGCGGGGTGCATTGGGTGCGCCTCCCGGTCTATCCGCTCCCCGATGGTCTTTACAAGCAGGGTTCCGAGGTCGAAGTGACCTTCCGCATCCCCGCCGAGGCGGGGGAGCCGCCCTACGCCTTTTGGGTCCGGCCCGGCCTGGAGCTGGTCTCCGGCGCCGGGCTGACCAACTACGGCTTCCCGGCCGAGACGCCCTGGGGCAGCGACTGGGGCCAGTTCTCGTGGACCGTCGAGGGGGCCTGGGTCCCCAAGACCGACCTCGCCGCCGGCGCCAACGCCTTGAAGTTCGTGCGCTCCTTCGCCGAGCGCCTGGCGGAGGGTTCGTGATGGTGGCGGTCGAGATCGGCGCCGCCTCCTTCGGTCGCATGCGGAGCGACCTGCGCTCCGAGGTCGAGCAGGCCGGCTTCTTCCTCGCCGACTATGAGCCCAACCGGCGCACCTTTGTGCTCGGGGAGTGGCTTTCGGTCGCCACCGAGGGCTTCGAGATCCAGACCGGGTACCACATCGCCCTCACCGACGAGACGCAGGCGGAGATCTTCCGCTGCGCCGCCGCCACCGGGCAGACCCTGGTCGAGGTCCACTCTCACCTCGGCGCCGACCAGGTCGCATTCTCGCCGAGTGACATCCGCGGTTTCAGCGAATGGGTCCCCCAGGTGCGCTGGCGGGTCGGTCGCAAGCCCTACGCGGCGATGGTCTGGGATGAGACCAGCTTCGACGCGCTCGCATGGATCGAGCCCGGCGGTGAGGCCGAGCAAGTCACCGAGCTGATCGTCACGGGGCCGGAGTCGCTCGCTCCGACGGCGCTGACCCTCCTGGGCCTGCGCGCGGAGGGCTCCGATGTCGCGCTTTAGCCGCAACGAAGGCCTGTTCGGCGCCGAGGGGCAGAAGCTGATCAGCGCCACGACGGTGGCAATCTGCGGCCTCGGCGGCCTCGGCTCCCACCTCGCCCAGCAGTTGGTGTATCTGGGCGTCCGCCGCTTCATCTTGATCGACTTCGACGTCGTCACCAACACCAGCCTCAACCGTCTGATCGGTGCCGTCGAGGCCGACGTCATCGCCGCCACTCCGAAGATCGAGGTCGCCGCGAGGCTGATCCTCGCCGTGCGGCCCGACGCAGAGATCTCCAAGGAGCCGGTTCGGGTCGCCGATCCTGCCGCCGAGGCCCTGCTCGCCGAGGCCGACATCATCTTCGGCTGTCTCGACAAGGATGTGCACCGACTCGAGCTGATGGCGATCGCCGCCGACCGGCAGACCCCCTACTTTGACCTGGCCAGCGACGTCGTCGGCGAGGGCGAGGAGCGCTACTACGGCGGCAGGGTCGTGCTCTGCGACGGCCGCGGCTGCCTCGTCTGCCTGCCCGAGGTTCTCGACCGGGAGGCGATCGCCCGCGAGCGCCTCGATCCCGCCCAGGCCGAGGTCCACCGCCGCATCTACGGCATCGACGAGGACGCGCTCGAGGGCACCGGCCCCTCGGTGGTCTCGATCAACGGCGTCGTCGCCTCCCTGGCCGTGACCGAGTTCGCTGTGATGGTCACCGGGCTGCGCAGCCCGGTTGTCCAACTCACCTACCGTGCCGACTGCGGCGTCGTCACCAAGTCGGCGGACCGGGGAGACTCGGACTGCCTCTACTGTGACGGCTTCTCCGGTTCGAGAGGGGCTGATGCGGAGGCGACGGACCGAGGCCCGTCGCCTCAAAGCCACCCGCCTGGTCATTGACAGGCCGCCGCGCCTCCGAGCTGACCGTCGTCGTAGAGCGATTCGAGTACGAGCTGCGGGATCAGCTCGACCCCGACTCGCAGCAGCTCCGCCAGCGGCGCCGCCAGGTAGGAGGAGTCATAGGCGAGCGCCCGAGCCCAGGCAGCGGGCTCATAGCGGGCAAGCATCGAGAGGGCGCGCAGGAGAGCCCACCACGTCATCAAATCCGAGAGCGCCGTGCCACCACCGAGCAGAGGTCGTGTAACCAGCGCTGCCCCGTATGGAGATCGAGCGGGGCGAGCCGCTCGATTGCGAGCCAGTGACCGTGTATCTCGGTCGCCCCCGATGGCCACCAGACCGCGACCGCCTCGCCGTAGCTGGTCATTTTGTGGATCGGGGCGATGTGCTGCATCTCGAAGACTTCGACCTCGGCGCCACAGCGGTAATTGACCAGCGCCTTTCTTGCCACCGAAACGCTCTTTGCCTGCAGCGGTGCGACCGTGGCGCGGACCTTGGTTGCGTCTTCGAGTGGTGAGTTGCCCATGCCCAGCACTTCGACATGCAGTGGCTTTCGCTCTTCGAGTTCGGGCAGTAGTTTCTCGAGGCCTGGCAGACCCGCCCACAGCTCCCCGATCGTTGTCGAGCTGCGCAGCGACTCGGCACCGGTCGCCCAGTAGACTCCGCCGAAAGCGTCCGGCAGGCTGGCGCGGTTTCCTGAGACGGGTTCGGGCGTCGACGAGATCTGCCCGTGGCCCGTCGCGGCTTACGGCATGCTCGTTCTCGACGAACGCGTACAGGCGGCACAGTGTGCGGGTGTGGCCCGGCCATCTACGTAATGCCAGTTATCGGCCGTTGGGCTCGCAGTTCGCCAGGGACCTTGCTTCGATAGACCCTTTTCTGCCCAGGGGAGTGGCCTATCGTGGGTTTCAGGCACAAAATCCGCGATAGGTGGGGCCAAATCGCAACGAAAATTGTCGGGTCGGGCCAGGTCGGTCCAAATGTTTACTGAATGGATCAGAAAGGAAATTTGGCTCTGCAATTGACCTTTTGAAGCGCCCCGAACAGGATTCGAACCTGTGGCCTACTCCTTAGGAGGGAGTCGCTCTATCCAGCTGAGCTATCGGGGCGGGATGGCCCATCGTAGAGCTAATGGCCAGTTGCATCGAGGTCCTCGAGGTCGGCCTGATCGCGCGTTCTTCCAGCTGCTCGCTTCATCGCTCTCAGGTCTTCCACCGAGCAAACAAGGACTTTAATGCCGAGAACCTCTGCCTCGGCCGCTCTTGCGTGCAGCTCGTCGTAGGTCGGAACGCCGTCGAGTCCTTGGACGACATCCAATTGGCCAAGCTTGGTCTCGATGGCGACGCGCTCTCCACTTGCGAGCTGTGCCGCGATTGACGGTGGCGTGCTGAGGAAAGACTCTCCGGTCTGGATGTGGCCATGAACCGCAACCGCCACCCCAGCGACGCGTTTGAGGTTCTCTAGATCGGGGGCGACGACGATGTCCACATCCTTCGTTCCTCGGACGACGCCCCAAGCATTGACTGCAAGGCCACCGATCAGAACAAACTCCACCTCCGCCTCAGAGAGTCGGCGCAGGAGTTGATCGAAAGCGGGTTCGGTCAATGGAGGCGAGCGGAGCCAACGAATTGCATCAGCTTGTGGCTCAGCGCGATGCCCTCGGCCAGATTCACGCTCATCGGCCGTTGTGCGTCCTTACGCAGTCGGTTCAACCGGACCGCCTCGGCCTCCGCGGCAGCATCTTTCGACGGCTTGCTCACCCGCTGGATGGACTCCATAGCCAACACGGTAGCGGAGACCTGGGGCCCGGCGGGTAGCATCGCGCTGTGGAGTTGGGTGACGACACGAAAGCCGTGCTGCTGTTGGCGGCGGCGATGTTTCTCTGGGCGTTGTTGCTCGGGGTTTGGAAGTACCGGCAGATGGCCACCGGGCCGGATGGGCTCGCGCATCCTTATGTGGACACCGCGCACCGGGCGGCGCTGCTCTACAGCTTCGCTCTGTTGCTGGTTGCGACGTTCGTCGAGTTGAGCGGTTGGAGCGTGGTGGTCAACCTGCTCGCGGCGGGCGCGATGGCTTTCTACTTCTTCGGCGCCGTCGTCGGCTACGCCTACCACGGTTGGCGCCGCGACACGACGAACCAGTTCCACCCTCCGACCACCGGCCTGCATCCCTTCATGGTCACCCTGATCGCCGCCGAGATCGGCGGCTGGCTGGTCCTCGTCGCCGGTTTCGTCGACGCCCAGATCCTCTGATCCCGGTGGGACTCAGTCGTAGAGGCTCTCGGTCGCGAGCTCCTGGGCGCGGCGGCTCCAGAGCTTGACCTGCATGAAGACGTCGTCGCCGTAGCCCTTCAGGGCGTCGAGGGCGACGAGGGTAAAGCGCTCGTCGGAGACGACTTCCTGGTCGACCGTCTCCGTGTCGAGCTCCGCCGTGGCGGCGACGGCACCGCGGACGAGGGGGCGTCCCCAGACAAGGGTGACCGCGCCGGCGCGGCTGTTCTCTCCCCGCCATTGGCCGATCACGTCGTCGTTGAGGTCGATCCGCCAGTCGGGATTGTCCTCGGCGAGGACGTCGGTGAAGTCCGCCGTGGCGCGGAAGTCCGCAGGCTCGCCCCCCTCGATCGGGAGGGTGTAGGAGACATGGCCGAACAGCTCGAGGGTGTTGGAATCCGTCGCATCGCCGTCGCTCGAGCCTCTACTCGCGGGAGCCTCGACGCGCGCCGTCGCCGGCACCCATACCCGCCCACCCCAGGCTCGCTCGGGGAACCAATCGACCGCGGCAGGGACCTCGACGCCCTCCGGCAAGTCCTCGATCCCCTCGCAGGCCTTGCCGAACTCGCCGACGAGCCGCTCGGCGAAGCGCCCATGCGGAATCCCCTCCTGGGTCGAGTCGGCGATGAAGCGCGGGATCGGTCGCGGATTGGGGGCCATCGGCGGGAAGCGAGACTACCGCCGCGCTGTCCCCACCCGGCCCGATCAAGGCGTGGCGGCGGGCTTCGGCGTCCCCTGGTCGGCCCCGCCCCCGTTGCCGAGCAGCTTGGTCAGGCCCGCTGCTCCCCCCTCCACGGTGCCGGCGAACCTGGTGAGGAAGATGCCGGCGACGCTGTCGAGGCTGTAGCCGGCGGCGAGGCAGATCGTCAGTCCCTGGCCACTCGGCCCGACGTCGCCGAGTCGCAGCCCGACGACGACCATAAGGGCGACCATGACCGTCTTCACCAAGCCGAGCCAGCGCAGGCTCAGCCAGTAGACGCCGTCGCTCAGGGCAAGGATCGGCACCGAGCCGGTCAGCGACTGCTTTAGGTTCTCCACCCCGAGGTGAGAGACGGTGCCGACCAGGACGAGGCCGAAGATCAGCAGCAGTTCCGTGCCGTCCCCGAACTTGGCCACGTCGAAGGCCGCGGCGAAGCCGTAGAGCGCTCCGGCGGCCAGGGCGGCGGTGAGGAAGGGCGCGATGCAGGCGAGGAGGCGTGGCCAGCCGCCCGGCGGGAGCTTGTAGACGGTTCCGCCGGCGGTGTCCACCCACCCCCCGAACTTCATGTGCTTGAGGTAGGAGAGGACCTTCGTCCGCTCGGCGCGGTCCCGCAGCTGCGAGCCGAACGCGTAGTCGAAGTCCAGGGCCTTCCCCACGTGCATCGTTTCGAGTTCCCTTTCGAGGTCCTTGCGGATCGTGACCTTGGTGGAGTGGAAGCTGATGTCCTTGAGGATCTCGGCGCACTCCCGGGCGGAGACGATGACGGCGGCCGCGTCGGCATCGGGATCGCGCGGCCAGCGCCTGATCAGTGTCGAGAGCCCGCTCGTCGCGGCCCAGGCATCGTCGGCGCACGCGCTGAGGTCCTCGTCCCCCCTGAGCAGCTTCTCCACTTCCTCGCCCAGCGTGGCGGGATCGGCGCTGTCCAGGGCCATCCCGGCGTCCGCGATCGCCTGGCGGAGGACCGCCGTGGCGAGCTCGGGCTCGCCGCCCCCGCTCTCCGGGGCCGCGGCCTTCTCCAGCTTGGCAAGCACCCTGAGCAGCTCTCCGGCTTCGGTCCGGATCTTGCTCATCTGGACGAACAGCTCGCTTCTCCCGCTGGTCGCCTGGGCGGTTTCGCCGAACATCAGGACGAAAACCTATGCCGATTATGAGTGAAAAGTCAATTCTTTCCTAAGTATTCGCGTAGATCTGCCGCGGCACGCTCGGGTGGGTAGACGTTGATGTCGACTCCCGTCGCGAACTCGAAGGAGGCCTTGTTGGTCAAGCGGGGGGCGATGTCGACGTGCCAGTGGAAGGGCTCGGCGCCGCGCGGTGCGGTGACGACCCAGAGGTTCAGCTCGGGCGGGCCGTCGAAGCGCTCGGCGAGGAGGCGCATCGCGGTGCGGATCGTCGCTGCGCCGACGCCGTCCTCCTCGAAGCGGGCCGCCGGGGTGCGCGGCACGACGCGCAGCTCGTAGGGCGAGCGCGAGGCCCAGGGGCAGATCAGCGCCGCCTCGTCGTCGATCGCGACCAGCCGCTCGCGCCGCCGTACCTCCTCGACCAGGACGTCGCTGAGCAGCCCGCCGCCGGCGTGGCGTTCGCCGTAGGCGCCTGCCCGCTCACGCTCGCGCGCGACCGCCGCGGGGACGAAGGGCAGCGCGTAGAGCTGAGCGTGGGTGTGGGGGAGGGAGGCGCCCGCCCTCGCCCCCTCGTTGACGACGAGCTGGACGTAGGCGGCGTCGGCGTGGGCGCGCATCCGCTCGCGCCAGGTCTCGACCGCCCCGAGAAAGCAGGTCTCGCTCAGCTCGGCCATCGCGGTGACGTGCTCGGGTGCGTTGATCAGCACCTCGTGGGCGCCGACCGCGGGGCGCGACTCGAACAGCTCGGGCGCGCTGTCGGCGCGCGCCTCGTCCTCGCCCTCCCCCAGCGCCGGGTAGAGGTTCGGCACCACCCGGCTCGTCCAGCCCGGCGTGTCGGGCTCGCCACCCTCCGGCCGTACCGCGTACACCTCGGGCGGCGTCTTCTCCTCTCGGCCCTCGCAGAACGGACACCCCTCGGCGCCCTTCTCGTCCTCCCCCGCGCGCTCGAACCCGTGCGGCCGCTCGGCCCGGCCGGGCGCGAGGATCGTCCGCAGCCCGGTCAGCTGGTCGATGCGGATCTCGGGCGCGCTCAACTCGGCGGCGGTTTGGGGCCGTCGCCGCCCCCGGTTGCGTCGAGGAACGGCTTGAGCACGTCCATCGGCAGCGGGAAGACGATCGTCGTGTTCTGGTTGCTGCCGATCTCGAGCAGCGTCTGCAGGTAGCGCAGCTGCAGCGAAGCGGGGTTGGTGCTGATGATGTCGGCCGCGTCGGTGAGCTTCTGCGCCGCCTGGTACTCGCCCTCGGAGTTGATGATCTTGGCGCGGCGCTCGCGCTCGGCCTCCGCCTGGCGCGCCATCGCCCGCTGCATCTGCTCGGGGATTTCGACGTCCTTGATCTCGACCGCGGTCACCTTCACGCCCCAGGGCTCCGTCGACTCGTCGATGATCGTCTGCAGCTCTTCGTTGAGCCGCTCGCGCTCGGAGAGCAGCTGGTCGAGTTCGGCCTTGCCGAGCACCGAGCGCAGCGCCGTCTGGGCGATCTGCGACGTCGCCAGCAGGTAATTCTCGACCTCGACGATCGACCGGTTGGCATCGACGACGCGGAAGTAGGCGACGGCGTTGACGCTGGAGGGGACGTTGTCGCGGGTGATCACCTCCTGCGGCGGGATGTTCAGCGTCACCGTGCGCAGGTCGACC
>Ga0070691_10000926_pt1 | contig 11907 bp, 10 predicted proteins | sample KBSK1101metaG_FD_64673 | JGI IMG/M metagenome (GOLD analysis project Ga0070691, IMG submission 64673) | Corn, switchgrass and miscanthus rhizosphere microbial communities from Kellogg Biological Station, Michigan, USA - KBS K1-10-1 metaG | ecosystem: Host-associated > Plants > Roots >... | reverse complement strand
CCGTCGCCCTGGATCACGCGCACGTGGTTCAGCACGCGGTAGCCCTTCGCATTGACCGTGCTGCCGAACGCGGCGTTCAACATCTTCAGGGTTTGGTGCACCACGTCGGCCGGGTCGCCGGAATCGGGACGCACCACCAGCGTCGCGCCACTCCTGATCACTTCTTCGCGCAATGCACCGCCCCACATTGCTTCGATCGCGTGGAACAGGTCGTAGCTGTCCGACACGCACGCGACCACCGCGCCAGGCTTGGCAAACTGGCGCAGCATGTTGCGATATGCGTCCAGTTCGCGTGCCTTGCCCCACGCCGTGATGGTGCTGTGCTCGGCAGCGGGAATCGAATAACCCGCCATGGCTTCGCCGTAGTACTCGCGCGCCGCCAGCACGCCGAGAATGGTGTCGGTGCCCTTGAAGTTGACGAGGTGCGCCATTCCGCCCAGCGCCGCCGATTCCGTGCTGGACACCCCGCGCGATCCGAAGTCGTGCAGCTTGAACGGAATCTGCGCGGCCGGGTCGTCGCTGGTCTTGTCGAGGTACTCGCGGATCGTCTGCTTGACGTGCCAACTGACGGTGGCGACCGTGACCGGGTACCACACCCGCATCAGCAGTGTTTCGACGTAAGACGGCACCCAGAAACAATCCGGGCAGGTGCTCTCGATGGTCATCAGCGCCTGGTGCGTCGGCACCACTGCGCCTTCCGGTACCGCACGGATGCGCAGCGGCATTTTTCCATCGTGTGCGTCGACGATGTGCCGCCAGCCCGATTCGTTGAATGGCTCGCCGTGCGCGGCAAAGAACGCCTTGGCCTCGTCGATCATCGCCGCGGTCACCGGCCGCGACAGGTATTCCTTCAGGATCGGCTGCAGCCCGAAGAACAGCGTGCGTTCGTACACGCCGCCGCGGCTTTCCAGGTAGAAAAACGTCGCGTCCACGCCCGGCGGGTACTGCAGCCAATGGCTGGCCTTGTAACTGTCGGTGTCGAGGATGAGGTTGCGGGCGAGGTGCATGCGCGAAGCCGCCGGTCCGGCCGATTGGCCTGGTCCGTCATTCTAGCGATGGGCTTTTGGAGGCGAGGTTCTTCCGCGTTGCGGGCTTGCGCCACGCGCAGCCGGTTTCCGCGCGCGTCCTCCGGGGGCCTGCGTCTTGCCCAACACGACCGTGCCCGGTATGTGGCGTGTGCCCCAGTGGACGAACGCCTGCAACACGCCGCGCAAATCCTCGCCCTTGGGAGTCAGCGTGTAGGCGTACCGCACCGGGCGCTGCTGGTACGGGGTACTGCTGACGATGCCCCCGTCTTCGAGACGCCGGAGGCGATCCGCGAGGATGTTGGTGGGAATCCGCTCCGGCGAATCCGCAAGCTCCTTGTAGGTGCGCTTGCCGTAGAGCAGGTCACGCACCACCAGTAACGACCACTTGTCGCCCACGATGTCGAGCGAATTGGCGACCGCGCAGGGTGAGCGCGTGAAAGGCTTGGTGGCGGCCATGCGGATGGATCGTGTGACTTGCGAATCGCAAGTCAGTATGCTACGGTCGCCATTCACTTGCAAAATGCAAGTCACTGGAGCCTCGCCATGTCAACGACCGTTCTTCCACCGCCATCCGATTCCACCGCATCAGGCGGCATCCGCCTCGGCGTCTTCCTCGTCCTCGCCATCTGGTTCGTGGGAGTCGTGGTGCTCGGCGCGCAGGGCGCCTTTCTCGGCCGGCCGGGCGCACCACCCATCGGGATGGCGATCGGCTTCACGGCGCCGTTGCTGCTTTTCTTCGCATGGTTGCGGCTCTCGTCCGCGTTCCGCAGCTTCATCCTCTCGCTGGACCTGCGTCTGGCTGCCGGCATCCAGGCGTGGCGATTCGCGGGTCTGGGATTTCTGTTCCTGTACGCATACAAGGTGCTGCCGGGCCCGTTCGCGCTGCCCGCGGGCCTCGGCGACATGGCCGTCGGTTTCGCCGCACCCTGGATGGTCCTCGGCCTCTCGGGTCACCCGCGATTCGCAGCCAGCGCCACGTTCGTGCGCTGGAACTGGCTGGGCATCCTCGATCTCGTCGTCGCGCTCGGCCTCGGTGCCTCGATGGCCATGGCGGCTCCGGGAGCGATCGGCACCGCGCCCATGGCGACGCTGCCGTTGCTGATCGTTCCGGTGTTCCTCGTGCCGTTGTTCCTTATGCTGCACGCGGCGGCGCTGATGCAGAGCCGCCGGATGCGGCGCCGCCCGGGCGGCTGACAGGCATCAAGCCATCCGCATCGAAAGCTCCACGTCGTCCGCGAACGGTATCGACAGGTAGCCATTCGCCGGTGCGCGCACGCGCTCCAGGTACTCGGGGCAGTAGTCGGCATTGTCCGCAACGAGGAAGGCGCGGGGTTTCAGGTGGTCCTCGACCAGGTCCAGGACTTCGGGATACAGCGACTTGGCGCCATCCAGCAATACGAGGTCAATGTATTCGGGCAGATCACGCGCCAGCGTCTGCAACGCATCGCCCTCGCGGATTTCGACCAGGTCGATCAGACCGCCGGCGCTCAGGTTTCGCGGGCACGCGCCACTTTCGACGCCTCGAACTCGCTGGTGACCAGCCGGCCGCCACCGTTGTCGCGCAATGCCGCGGCAAGGTGCAGGGTGGAAATGCCGAACGAGGTGCCGAACCCGATGATGTTCCGCGCACCGCAGCCACGCGCCAGCATGTACAGCAACCAGTCACCCCTGGCCCACGATGGCGGCAAACGCCTAGCCGTCCAGTTCAGCCCAGCGTGCGTAGGCCGTTTGCAATTCGGCTTGCAGTGCGGCGAGCGATTGATTGGCTTGTACGATCGCGTTGCTGTCTTGCTGGAAAAACGCGGGATCGTTCATGGCCGCGGTGCGGGCGGCTATCTCGCTTTCCAGTTGTTCGATACGACCGGGCAGTTGCTCCAGGGTGCGTTGATCCTTGAAGCTGAGCTTGCGTTTTGCCGTCGCCGGTGGGGTCGCGATCTTCGCAACGGGCTTGCCGACGCTGGCACTGGGCGCAGCGGGTTGTTCGGCAGGGCGCTGGCGCAGCCAGTCGGTGTAGCCGCCCACGTATTCGCCGATGCGGCCATGGCCTTCCAGCACCAGCGTGCTCGAAACGACGTTGTCGAGGAACGCGCGATCGTGCGACACCAGCAGCAGGGTGCCCTTGTAGTCGAGCAGCAACTCCTCCAGCAGTTCCAGCGTTTCCACGTCGAGATCGTTGGTGGGTTCGTCCATCACCAGCAGGTTGGACGGTTGCGCAAACAGTTTGGCCAGCAGCAGGCGGTTGCGCTCGCCGCCGGACAGGCGGGTGATGGGCGCACGCGCGCGTTCGGGCGAAAACAGGAAATCCTGCAGGTAGCCGATGATGTGCTTGCGCTGGCCGTCCAGCTCGATGAACTCGCGACCGCCGGCGACGTTCTCGATGGCGTTGAGTGAATCATCCAGTTGCAGCCGGTGCTGGTCGAAATACGCGATCTGGATGCCGGTGCCAAGTTCGACCGTACCGCGCTGCGGGACCAACTCGCCCAGCATGATCTTCAGCAGGGTGCTTTTGCCGGCGCCGTTCGGGCCGATGATGCCGATGCGATCGCCGCGCATCACGATGGTGCTCAAGTTCTCGATCAACACCCGGCCGTCGAAGCCGTGGGTCACGTGCTCGAGGTCGATCACCTTCTTGCCTGACGCCTGCGCGAGTCCCAGCGTCATCTTCACGTTGCCGGCGAGCTCGCGTCGCTTCGAGCGCTCGTCGCGCAGCGCTTTCAACGCGCGCACCCGGCCTTCGTTGCGCGTGCGCCGCGCCTTGATGCCCTGGCGGATCCACGCTTCTTCCTGGGCCAGTTTCTTGTCGAACAATGCGTTGGCCAAGCCCTCCGCGTGCAGGCGTTCCTCGCGGCGGCGCAGGTAGTTGTCGTAGTCGCCGGGCCAGTCGGTCAGCGCACCGCGATCGATTTCGACGATGCGCGTGGCCAGGGCGCGCAGGAAAGTACGGTCGTGGGTGATGAAGACGATGCTGCCGGCAAACTGCTTGAGGAAGCCTTCAAGCCAACGGATGGCGTCGATATCCAGATGGTTGGTGGGTTCGTCCAGCAGCAGGATGTCCGGCTTGCGAACCAGCGCCTGCGCCAGCAACACGCGCCGCTTCATGCCGCCGGACAGCGCGGAAAAATCCGTCTCGCCGGGGAGTGACAGCTTGGTCAGCACTTCTTCGACGCGCCGATTCAGATCCCAGCCGTGCTGCGCTTCGATCTTCGCCTGGGTTTCGCCCAGCGCGTCGAGATCGCCGATGGCCAGCAAGTGGTGGTAGCGCGCCAGCAAGCGGCCGAGGTCACCCAATCCTTCCGCGACCACGTCGAACACGCTGCCGGCGGTGTCCTGCGGCACCTCTTGCGGCAGGCGCGCAATGACGACCCCGTTTTGCACGCGAACCTCGCCGTCGTCGGCATGCAGCTCGCCGCTGATCAGCTTGATGAGGGTGGATTTGCCTTCCCCATTGCGCCCGACGATGCATACCCGCTCGTTCGCTTCGATGGACAAATCGACATGTTCGAGCAGCAATGGGCCGCCGACGCTGAAGTCGACGCGTTGCAATTGGACCAGGGACATCCGCTCATTGTAGTGGCGGGTCCGCCACAAGTTGGCCGTCAACAAACAGATCGGGGTGAGCGGGTTCGTGCGAATCCGACACGATATCGCCAGCTCGCGTTGGGCTTCGCTGCGCTCAGCCCAACCTGCGATGGCCGCACGTCATCGAAAGGGCGAGCGCCTGGTCGTCGCGCTGCCATCGCCATTTGCGAAAGTTCACCATCTATCCTCACGTTTCCACAAAGCAGGATTCGACCATGCGCTTCCCGCTAGCCGCAGTTCTTCTTTCCGGTCTGGTCGTGCAGGGCGTCCACGCGCAGCCGCAATCGTCGTCGCAGAACCATCCGGCGAACGATTCTTGGGTCGCGCCACAAAAACCGTTCCGCATGCCGGCCTCGGAGCAAAAGAACATCGCGGAGAATCCATCGTGGACGGCTCCCCAGAAGCCATTTCGCATTCACGGCAACACGTGGTACGTCGGACCGCGTGGCCTCGGTGTCTTCCTCGTCACCGCACCGACCGGCCATGTGCTGATCGACGGCGGCGTGCCGGGTGGCGCTGCACTGATCGAAGCGAACATCCGGAATCTCGGCATCGACCTGCACGACATCAGATGGATCCTCAATTCGCACGCGCATTCCGACCATGCGGGCGGTATCGCGCAACTCGCGCATGACACGGGCGCGCAGGTGATCGCGGGCGCCGCGGATGCCGCGTTGCTGGAACGCGGCGGTCGCGATGACCCGCAATACGGCGACAGGTTTCCATTCCCGCCGGTGCATGTTGCGCGGACGGCGACCGATGGTGAGCGTTTGCATCTCGGCGACTTGGTGCTGACCGCACACGCGACACCGGGGCATACACGAGGCAACACGACCTGGACGTGGATGTCATGCGAAGGCACGCGCTGCCTGCACATGGTGGATGTCGGCAGCTTGTCGGCGCCCGGCTTTCGATTGGCCGGGAATCCGAAACCCCCGGCTGTCGTCGAGGATTTCGCCCACAGCTTTTCCATGGTCGCGGCGTTGCCGTGCGACATTCCGCTGGCTCCGCATCCCGGCATGGTGGACTTCTGGGCACGCGTGGCCAAGCTCGAACAGGGCGAGGCGAATGCACTCATCGATCCCGCGGGATGCCGCGCCTACGCGGAAAGTGCACGCAAGAGTTTCGAGGCTGAACTGGCGAGGCAGAAGGCGGACGCCACTTCGGCAAAGCAGTGATCGCCGGCAACGCGGAAGCCAAGTGCGCGCCGCGCGTGATGCGACGAATCTTAAAATACGGCGTCGAAAACCATCGAAGGATGAGCAGGTTTTCTGATGCCGTGATCGGCGGGCGCGCCGCGGCGCCGGCAACCGTCCTACTTCCGCTCGAATCCCGGTCCGCGCAGCACCTTGCCCGGCAGCGCCTGCGTCATCGTGCCGTCGGCGATCACCGGCACGCCATTGACCAGCACGTACGCCATGCCTTGCGCAAGTTGCTTGGGCTGCTCGAAGCTGGCGGGTGCGCGCAGCTTGGCCGGATCGAAGATGTCGATGTCGGCCCACATGCCCTGCTTGAGGACGCCGCGTTGCGCTAGGCCCATGCGCTGCGTGGGCAGTGCCGTCATCTTGCGGATTGCGTCCGGCAGCGTCAGGGCATGGTCCTCGCGAACGTACTTCGCGATGATCCGCGCGAATGCGGCGTAGGCGCGCGGATGCGGATGGCCCTGGCCGAGCTTGCCGGTCGGCGCCTGCGCCGCGGCGTCGTCGCAGATCGACACCCACGGCTGCTTGAGCGCCAGCGTGACGTCCGGTTGCGACATGCCGAACACGGCGACGCCGGTGGCGGCGTGATCCTTGATCAACAGATCGAGCAGTGCGTCGATCGGCTTTTCGTGCCACGCCTTGGCGACCTCGTCGAGACGCTTGCCTTCGAATGACTTGAGCGCCGGATTGTGCACGGACGTGATTTCGACCGCGTGCGGGCCGGGTACTTCCAGCCAATCGTTGCTCCAGGCATCCGACGGCGTCTGCATGTCCTTCTCGACGCGCGCGCGCGTTTGCGGGTTCTTCAGTCGCGCAAGCAATTCCGCGTTGCCGCCGGCGTGCGCCCACGGCGGAATGAACGAGGCAAGGTCGTTGCCCCAGGCGGTGTAGGCATAGGTGTCGGCGCTGATGTCCAGGCCTTCGCTGCGCGCCGCATCGATCTTCGCGATCACCTTCGGCATGTCGCCCCAGTTCTCGTGGCCCGCGACCTTGAGGTGGAAGATTTCAACCGGAATGTGCGCCGCGCGCGCGATATCGAACACCTCGTCGAGCGCGGCCATTTCGCCGTTGCCTTCGCTGCGCATGTGGGTGGCATAGATGCCGCCGAAGCTCGCCGCCGTTTTCGCCAGCGCGATCAGTTCCGGCGTGGTGCTGAAAGTGGCCGGCGGATATTGCAACGCGGTCGAGACGCCGAACGCGCCGTCGCGCATCGCGTCGGCGACGATCGCCTGCATCTGCTCCAGTTCATTCGCGGTTGGTGTGCGGTCGCCGTAGCCGATCACCATTTCGCGTGCGGTGGCGGCGCCGACATAGGTGCCGAAGTTCACCGCGATGCCCTGGCTCTGCAGGTGCGCGAAATACTCGCCGAGCGTTCGCCATGCCGGCTTCGCGTGCGTGCCTGCTTCCGCGAGGATCTTGTCGTTGAGCGGCGCGGCCGATTCACCTTCGCCGGTAATCAACGTGGTCACGCCCTGGAAGATTTTCGACGGCGCGTGCCCGTTCACCAGCAGCGTGTGCCCCGACTGGTCCAGCATGTCGATGAAACCGGGCGTGACCACCATGCCATGCGCGTCGATCACCTGCTTTGCATCGACGTCGCCCAGTCGACCGATCGCGGCGATGCGGCCGTCCCTGATCGCGATGTCGGCGGCGTACCACGGCGAACCGGTGCCGTCGATCACGTGTCCGTTGCGGATCACGATGTCGTACGCGGGAACGGATGCCGCTTGCGCTCCGCATCCAATGAGGCCGAACGCAATGACGAAAAGCAGGCGGGTTATTGCACGCATGAGAACTCCCCTCGATGGCTACCCTGATTGCGAAGCGCCTTCGCAGCGCTTCACTTCAAGCCTTCGCCGCCTCCGGCTGCAGCGCGCGGATGCTGCGCATCTGCGGACTGGCGAGGCAGCACAGCGCAATCGCCGTGAGCGTGAGGCCCGCGATGCCGAACAGCTCGGCCAGCGAAATGATTTTCAGCAGCGCGCCGGCGGCAGCCGCGGAGAGCGGCCCCAGCCCCATGAAGGTGAACATCAGGATGCTCATCGCGCGGCCCATCATGGCCTGCGAGACGCGCTGCTGGATCCAGGTGAAGATCGCGATCTGCACGATGCCGCCGAGCAGGCCGGTGCACAGCAGCAGCGCCGCGCCGAACCAGGTCGTGTGCACCAGCGTCAGCGCCGCCAGCGTCAGTCCCGCCAGGCTGTCGAAACACAGCACCATCACGCCGAGGTATCCGCGCATCGCGCGTTGGGCGAGGCCGGTCAGGAAGCTGCCCGCCAGCATGCCGGCGCCGTTGGCCGTCATCAGGATGCCGAGCGAGGCCGCGCCGAGGTCGAGGCGCGTGTCCGCCAGCACCGGCAGGCCGACCTGGACCGGCCCACCCACGAACACCGATACGAAGCTCGCGTAGATCACGAACGCACGCAGCGGCACGTCGGCCCACACGTAGCGCACGCCCGCGGCGATGCTGGCGAACACGCCGCCGGTGGTTTTCGGAGGATGCGAGTCGCCATGGATGCGGACCAGCGCCAGCGACGCCAGCGAGAACATGAAAGTCGTCGCGTCGATGCCGAAAGCCGTGCCCAGTCCACTCGCGTCCGGCAGCGCCTGTGCGGAAGCCTGATGATGCGTACCCAGCGCGATCACGAACCCGGCGAGCACCGGACCGCCGATCATGCTGAGCTGGCGCATGCCCATGAATGCCGCGTTGGCGGGGCGCAACTGATCCAGCTTCACCAGTTGCGGCAGGATCGCGGAGCTTGCCGGATAGGCGAACGCCGTGGACAGGCCGATGCCGAGCGCCAGCAGATAGATCATCCACATCTGGATGGCGCCGGCCAGCACCAGCGCGGCAAGGATCACGATGCACGCCGCGTTGGCGGCGCGCGCGCCCAGCAGCACGCGCCGCGGCGACATCCGGTCCACCACCGCGCCGCCGATCAGCATGAAGGCCGCGCGCGGAAACGCCAGCACCGCCAGCACGATGCCGAGCGCTGCTGGATTGCCGGTGAGCTTCAACACCAGCCACGGCAATGCCACCAGCGTGAACTGATCGCCGAACGCGGAAATGGAGCTGCCGCCGAACAGCAGGCTGAAGTCGCGGTTGGCGAAAAGCGACCGGCGCGCGGGCGGCGGGACCGCGGGAAAGGCGGTGTTCATGGGGATGCCCCAATGGAACCAAAACGGAGTCTACCGGCTCCGCGCTGGCGGGCGACGACGCGAACGCGAGCGGCTCGGACCGCACTGCGATTCGGGCGATGGGGTCGCCGGGCGACCGGTCACCCGTCGCTGGAAGCGCGCGCGCAGGTACAGTGCCGGGCCGTCGGAATTCAGGTCCAGCTTCGCGACGCCTTCGTCGTAATCCTTGTGCAGGTGCAGCTTCGATGCGGAATATCCAGTGCGAAGCCCAGGTGCTGCCACGGGAACCATTCGACGCCGAGCGCCGCATTCCAGATGTGGCCACTCAGGTTGCCGCCGTGCTTCTTCACCCCCGCGACGTTCGCGTACATACGCCACTGCTCGTTGAACGCGTGGCGCCGCCCCAGCGTCAGCATCGGCGCCCAGGCGCTCGCGTCGTAGCTGTCGGAAAACGACGTGGCCTGATCGCCGGCCCGGGCGCCGCCGCGCGCGGCGAAGCGCACCTTGTAATACGCCGCGCCCAGGCCGATGCCGAACACGTCGTTGGCACGGCCGAACCACCACTTCTACGAGGCCGCGCCGAAATCGTAGTCGAGCGTGGCGTCCACGTGCGCGTCGACGGCGGTATCGAGCGCGGGAATCGGCTGTGCGTAGCCGGCGCTGCGGTCGCGGTGGATGCGGTAATGTCGGCGGCCGGCAAGGCCGGTTCCAGCCAGAACCGGTCACGCACCGAGGTCGATGCATTCGCGATGGCCGGCGACATGTTCTGCGCCTGGCTCACGACGCATGGCGCGGCGTCGCGGGCGCGGCGCACGCGCTGAACATGCGCGCGCATCGGTGCCCGTGCGTTGCAGCGAGTTGCGGTGACCGCCGGGCAAGCCGCGCCGACAGCCGGTTTCGTCGAATGGAAATGTCAGTGCGTCGCGAAGCCGTAGCTCGCCAGGACGGGTTCCAGTGCGCGCACCCAGATCGCATAACCGGCGGGCGTCATGTGCAGACCGTCGTTGCGGAACAGCGCGACACGCGGTTTCCCATGCGCATCCAGCATGGCCGCCGCGACATCCACGAACGCCACGCGCGATTGCGTTTTCGCCCAAGTGGCGATCAGCCGGTTCGCTTCGTACATGCGCGGCCACATCGCCCAGCGTGCGAGACTCGGCTTGATCGAGACGTAGGCGACGGCCACGTCGGGCAGGTCGCGGCGGACGCGCGCGACGAACGCCTCGAATTCCCCGAGCACCTGTTGGGGCGTGCAGCCTTCGGCGATGTCGTTGTCGCCGGCGTACATCACGATCAGGCGCGGGTGATAGGGAACCACGATGCGATCCGCGAAGTACGTGGTGTCCGCGATCGCGGAGCCGCCGAAGCCGCGATTGACCACCGGCACGCCGGGAAAGTCCGCGGCCAGCGTGGTCCACATCCGGATCGAGGAGCTGCCCACGAACAACACGCCATGCCGCGGCGGCGGGCGCGCACTATCATCGGCGATCAGCCGGTCGATGTCGTGCTGCCACGACTGCGGCGGCGGCGGGAGTGCGAACGCGGCATGAGCGATCACCAGCCACACGCAGCCGATCAGCCACGCGCAGCGACGGTCGGGTTTCGGCACGTCGATCCTCCGGCATTCCATGAAGGCAGCCATGTTGGACCCCGGGAGGCAGCGTGACAACCGTTGGCGATAAAACGGTAACGATGACTGCATCGTTCGGTGCGGCGCCCGTCCTGCAATCCTATGAGCTGTTTGCGACGCGGATCTGGCAGGCGCGCCTGCCCGCACTGCGGGGGGGTCTCGACGGATGGGTGGCGGAAGTGTTGCGCCTGCGCGCGGCCAGTCCCCAACCCGCGGGTCGCACCAATCGCGGCGGCTGGAACAGCGACGACATGACGGTCCTGGAACGGCCGGTATTTGCGCCGCTGCGCGACGCGGTGCGTGCCGGCTGCGCCAATGCGTTGCGCGAAATGGGCGTGGCGGGAATCCCGTTCGACCTGCAGTCGTGGGTGAACCTGCACGACCGCGGCGGCTTCAACTTCCTGCACGTGCACGAAGGTTGCCTGTTGTCGGGCTCCTTCTACCTGAAGGTGCCGCCCGGTTCGGGAAGATTCGTGTTTCGCGATCCGCGGCCGGGCGTGGTGCACGGTTATGTCAAGGGCGCCGTGCCGAACGGATACAGCGACATCCAGCTCACCCCCGAAGCCGGGCTGCTGGTGCTGTTCCCGTGCTGGATGGAGCACTACGTGGAGCCGCACGACAGCGACGAACCACGGATCGTGATCGCTTTCAACGCCTTGCCGAAATCGTAAGCAACAGGGGTACGCAACATGTCCGCATCCATGGCTCGAAGCGGAGCCTGCGCACGGCGTTTTCCAGGACCTCGGAGGGATCGCGTGGCCGTTCGTCATCACCGCGTCGGTTGCACTTGCCGGTGGCTGCTGGTCGCCTGGATCGGTTTGCCGTGCGTCGCGCTCGCCGCACCGCAGGGCACCACGAAGGTGCTGGCGGGCCATGCGCGTTTCGAATTCCTGACGCCGTCGCTGGTCAGGATGGAATATTCGCCGTCCGCCCATTTCACCGATGCCGCGACCGCCGTCGTCGTGAAGCGCGACTGGCCGCACGTCGATGTCCGCCAGGAAAAGGAGAACGGCTGGCTGGTCGTGAGCACCGGCGCGATGACGCTGCGCTACCGGTTGCAATCCGGCGCGTTTTCCGCGGCCAACCTGCGGGTGCAATGGCAGGCCGACGGCAGCCCGCACGCCTGGCATCCCGGCCAGGTCGACGACGGCAACCTCGGCGGACTCACGTATTCGCTGGACAATGTCAGCGCAAAAAACCTGCCCGCCGACGGCAAGGATCTGGCCAGCCCCGTCCGCGACGTCATTCCCGGCATCAATGTGCTGCTGCCGAAAGCCAAGCCGGGCCTGCTGAGCCGCAACGGCTTCGCGTTCATCGACGACAGCACGAC
>Ga0070691_10000925_pt1 | contig 11909 bp, 14 predicted proteins | sample KBSK1101metaG_FD_64673 | JGI IMG/M metagenome (GOLD analysis project Ga0070691, IMG submission 64673) | Corn, switchgrass and miscanthus rhizosphere microbial communities from Kellogg Biological Station, Michigan, USA - KBS K1-10-1 metaG | ecosystem: Host-associated > Plants > Roots >... | reverse complement strand
CGCGCATGCGAGCGGCGCCTGCAGGCAGCGCCGCAAAAAATGCTCCGCATTGATAAGGGCGCGTGACGCCGCCGCCAAACGCGCGTTGCAGGGGTGCCAAACAAGGCGCGGCAGCGCCGGAGGAAACTGCTGCCAAAGGTTTGCGTTGGTGGCGTGGCTATATGCCTCACGTGCGGTCGAGCCGCCAAAATCTCGGAAGCCCAAGCCTCTACCGCACGTCATCGAGCCCCAGGGATGGTGTCACCCTGGCCACCGCGCCTCTTCATCACGCAGAGGCCGCCATCGGCGCCGCCGCGAGTGTCATAAAGATCGCAATACTGCCATGCCGCTGGGGCTGTTTGGTCAGGAACCGTACGCTCGGTCCGGCGTTCAAGGCCGCAGCTACCTGGGAGGTTCTGTGCCATGCGCGAACTCGAAGATGAAATCGCCCTTTTGCAACTGCGGGCCGAACAGCTTCTCATTCACATTCAACACTTGGGATGTGGCTCGGCGGATGCGACCCTCGCCCGCGCCAACCTGGACACCATGATGCAAAGGCTTGTCGCCGCGAAAGCCGAGCGTGATCGATTGCTGCATGATTTGAGCCGCGCGGCCTAGCCGGTCGTCGTATGACGTCCCGCAATCCTCCGATCACGCGGCGTCTTCCAGGCATCGGACTCGGTGCGCTTGGCCCCCGCGGGATGTTGCCCAAACGCAATGCTGTGAGCGCAGGATCAGCGCTCAAGTCAGCCACCTGATACGGCGGTAAGCGAAACGGGGGATGGTATCGCCACCGCTCCGTGCGGAGCTTGATCTCAAGCAACCCTCTCGCAAGAGACTTAAAAAGAAAGCTGGCTCCCAAGGGCCTTAGGAGCCAGAAGTGAAATCGGCCAACAACGAGGACAGGTGAGTTGGGGTGCGACCTGCCCATTGCTGGTGATCGGATTATCCGAAGGCAAGCTCACGACCGCTAGGCACTAAGGGCGAAAACGTCTAGGCCTTAAGTCCAAACCCTCCGTCGACGGCCTTTCGTCACCTTTCATACCGTATCTTCGTCTGAGCGCCGCTCGGTTGGCTACGAACCTCCCCGCAGCCGGTGCAAGCAAGTGTCTGCGGTTGGCGGGAACTGCAGACCGGGGCGCGGAGGTGGGCAGCCAGCGGCGCCGTTGCTGGGCCTCTCGGACCTCCCAGCAAGGGTAGCCGGTCGACCGCGGTACCGGCGCAAAGTCGTGCGCGCATCTCGCGGGCCTCTCAATTCTTTGGCAAGCCCATGCCGGCAGGCATAATGCACGCTCAAGGCCCGCACCATCTTGGGCCCGACAATCCCACGAAAGGCGCCCGACCCCCGCACGGCGCCCGTCGATTTTTGCTGGTGCAGCACGTCAGCAAAAGGTCCGTGCATCGCGGCATCTAAACCCGTCAAAAGCGAAAGCGATCACCGCCCTCGCGCTCCTTCAGCTCCCACCAACCGCGACTGCCGACGGGGTGGGCGTTTGAATCTTGCTCAAAGTAGTCACCGCGATCGTAGGCCCTCGCGTTGCGCAGCTGACGTTGCGTGGCGGAGGGGTATTTTCGGGCGTAGCTGTCGTCATGGCGCGACGACTTCTTGGCAGTGCGGGCCTCAGCATCATTTGACACCGCAAGACTGCCGAGAAGGCAAACCGAAAGCAGACCCACAATGATCGTTCGCATCACAGCCTTTCCCGTTTGCCGGCTTCCGTCGGCGGAGGCTTTGCGTCAGATGGTGGTCCAGGCGTCGAGGCACAAGCGGTCCGACCCCTATTTGGCGGTCGGGCCGTTGCGCGCTGCCGCTTCGCCCCTATCCCCCGGGCTCGTCAGACCCAGCGCTGCACGGCTTCCAGGCTATCGCTTGGCTGGGTGTTGAAACAAATTCTTGCGTCCGCTGCGAGTGCATGCACCAGGTTGATAATCTTTTCGAACAACAGCAGTTGCGAAGGGTCTGCTCGCAACCCTGCTCCAATCAAAACGCAGTCGAATTTTCTGCCGGCAAGAGTGCCCGCAGGCCCGTGCTCGACGGCTGCCCCCGGCGCGAGCAAACAAACTTCAACGTCATAGCCAAATTTTCCCAGCTGTTCGAGCTGACCGGCAATGTAGGATCGAACGAGATCTGGCGACAAGGAACCAAGATTCGCAGCGTCAGCGAATGCTGGATCAATGCCAATTGCAAGCACGGATTTATTCACGATGCTTCAGCCTCGAAGCGAGCTGTTGGATCGGTCGGACCCAAGCCCTTGCTCGTCTACCCTTGGCATTGAGCGGCGCAAGTTCGCCACTTTTTAGGCTCGGCAGATCACAGGCCCGCCAGCTGCCTGGCATTCATTACTTCGTTCATGCACTCGGCTTCTTTGCCTTGAACGTCGAAGCTATGCGCAAGTTCGAGGGCTTGGCTGGCGTCGGATTTGGCGCGGGCCCTACGTTCAACATCCTGCGCAGAAACTTGGTCGTGCGGGCCGCCGCCGACGGAGGCGGCGCCAGAATGCGTTGATGCAACGAGAGGGGAATAGAGGGTGGTTGAAGCAGAACCGGTCTCGCTTGCGACCAATTTTTTCGTCACGTCCATGATTTCCTGGTTGCACGGCCCATTTTCCGCCTGGGCAACGCCAGCAACGAAAAGGGCACCGCAGATGGACAAGACTATGCTCGGGGCGCGCATGGCTATGAACTCGCATGGCTATCCGGCCGCACATCGGCGGAGCCGTGTGGATCGCTATAGTTTTGAAAACGGCCAACGGTTCATCCTGTTCCGGCCGAGTTTTGCGCACCGGCGGTGCCGCACTACCGTTGTGGTCACCCGCCTTAGCATTCGCGTTGGTGCGGAACTCATATCGGCAGGGCGGACTTTATGCGTGTGATCGAGCCTGCGCCAAGCCGGCCGCGGTGGAGGTGGGAGTCAAACTGATGAGGCGGTCCCGCCTTCCTGCTATTCTTGCGAGCCTACTGGCCGTCGCCATCGCTGCGGGCGGAGCCTATTGGTTTTCCTCCTCGTCGACACAGCGCGCGGCGGTGCAATCGAAAAAGTCCTCACAGTCGGGGCAACGCGGCGGCGCGGTGCCCGTGGTCACCCAATTGGTCACCGTCGAGGAGTTTCCGATCCGCCGCAGAACCATTGGCATCCTCGAATCGCCGGCAACGGTCATTATTCGCTCGCGAATCGACAGCCAGGTGCTCGAACAGCACGTGACCGACGGTGACATCGTGAAAAAGGGCATTCTGCTGTTCACGCTGGACGACCGCGAAATCAAGGCCACAATTGCTCGCGATGAGGCGACCATCGCCAAAGACCAGGCCGCCCTCACGCAAGCCGATGCCGCCTTGCGCCGAACGCAAGAGCTGATCAGCAAGAACGTTGCACCCCAGCAGCAACTCGAACAGGCAACGGCCGCATTCAAGGCCGCCCAACAGACGGTCGAGGCGGACCAGGCCGTTCTCCAGGCCGACCAACTGCGCCTAGGCTACGCCGAACTCAAGGCTCCCATCACCGGGCGTATTGGCGCCATTCGCGTGGCACCTGGCAACCTGGTCTCAGCCAATGACACCGCGGGGCTGGTGACGCTTACCCAGATGCAACCTTTGCGTGTCAGTTTCACGTTGCCAGAGCGGGACTTGGCAGCCCTCCGGGAGGCGGCTCAGCGCACTCCTCCTGCAACGGTGCGGGTATATACGGCTGCCGATCCGGAGCCGCTTTCGAGTGGCACACTGGATTTCGTTGACAGCAGCGTCGACAGCTCATCCGGCACCATCGCCGCCAAAGCCACGTTTCCCAACGAGCACTACAAACTCTGGCCCGGGCAATATGTCGATGTCGAAGTCGATCTCGCGGTCATGCCGAACACGGCCACCATCCCAACCGTCGCAATTCAAAGTGGGCAGCGCGGTCCTTATGTCTTCATTGCCAAGGCCGACCAAAGCGTGGAGATGCGCAGCGTCGAGCTTGCCGGTGCCGAAGGCGGTCGTACGGCGATCAGATCCGGCCTGAATTCCGGTGAACGGATCGTCGTTCAGGGGCAGTTGCGCTTGAGTCCTGGCACGCATTGGTACGAGGCGGAGCCAGTGCCTGGCGCCAACCAGGCCGCTGCGGGCGATAACAGTGGATCGCAAGCCTCCGTGAAGACATCCCAGCCATGAACATCTCCGAATTCTGCATTCGCCACCCCGTGGCGACGACCTTGATGTCCGTGGCCTTGGTGGCTGGCGGAATCTTCGCCTATCTGTTCTTACCCGTCGCCGCCCTGCCACGGGTCGAGTTCCCGGTCATCAATGTGTCGGCGTCTCTTCCTGGCGCCTCGCCCGACACGATGGCCAATGCGGTCGCAACGCCGCTCATCAAACAGTTCGCCACTATTTCCGGGATTGACACCATTAGCGCCACAAGCTCGCAGGGCTCGACCTCGATTGCGGTGCAGTTCAATCTCAATCGAGACATCGATAGCGCTGCAGCAGATATTCAGTCGGCGATTGCGCGCGTTCAACGCCAGCTGCCTGACGAGATGACGGAGCCGCCGAGTTATCGCAAAGTCAATCCAGCCGATGCGCCAATCATGATCCTCGCCTTGAGTGGCGATATCACGCCTTTGCCGGACATGGACGCTTTCGCTCAGCAGGTGATTTCACCGGCACTGTCCACGGTTGAGGGCGTCGCTCAAGTGCAGGTGTTCGGTAGCCAAAAATATGCCGTCCGTATTCAGCTCGACCCGGACATCCTTGCGGCCCGTGGTATTGGCGTCGACGAGGTACAGACCGCGGTTGCAGCCGCGAGTACGGTGACACCAGTGGGCACGCTGCGAAACACCGAACAGTCTTTGGCTATTCAGGCTACTACGGATCTATCCAACGCAGACCAGTTTCGCAGCGTCATCGTTGCCACGCGCAACGCTCGTCCCGTACGGCTCGGCGAGCTTGGCGTCGTTTCGGATTCGGTCGAAAACAATCAGACGGCCAGCTGGTACAACAACACACGTGCCATCATCCTCGGCGTCTATCGTCAACCGGAAGCGAACACGGTGGATGTCGTCAATCGCGTCAAGTCACTATTACCGGACTTCGACAGCCAACTCCCACGCGGGAGCGCACTCAACGTCCTCAACGACCGGTCGGTATCGATCCGGGACGCAGTACACGACGTGCAATTTACACTCGGCCTTACCATCGTGCTCGTCATCCTGGTGATTTACCTATTTCTGCGCCGCGTTAGCGCCACCATTATCCCCGCTCTCGCCGTACCTATTTCGCTGATTGCGACGTTGGGGGGCATGTATTTGCTCAACTTCAGCATCGACAACATCTCTCTGCTCGGGCTGACCTTGTCCGTCGGCCTTGTGGTCGACGACGCGATCGTCATGCTCGAGAACATTTATCGACACATGGAGGAACAAGGACTGGGGGCATTCGAAGCGGCCCTCAGGGGAAGCCGCGAAATTGGCTTCACCATCATGTCGATCACAATTTCCCTGGTTGCCGTATTCATTCCCGTGCTGCTGATGGGCGGCATCATAGGCCGGATCTTTAATGAGTTCGCCATTGTCGTGACGATGGCGATCGCCGCCTCTGCTTTTATCTCGCTGACGCTGACTCCAATGCTGGCCGCCAAGATGTTGAGTCCACCACACCGCGGTGAGCGTGAGAACGCCGTAATCGTTGCGTTCGAGCGCGGCTTCGATGCGGTGGCGCGGGGTTATGATCGGACGCTTAAGTTCACGTTGCGGCATCAGCCCGGCATGCTGCTCGTATTTTTTGCAAGTCTGGCGGCCAGCATCTGGCTGCTCTTCACCACACCAAAAGGGTTCTTTCCGCAGGAAGATATCGGCCAGCTTTCCGTCTCCACCGAAGCCCGCCAAGATATCGCCTTCGAGGCCATGGTGGCGCTGCAGCAACGCGTCGCCGACGTCATCCGCGGCTCTCCGCACGTTGCCAACGTGGCATCGATTGTCGGCTCGTCGGGGCAAAGCTCGGGCCTCAATACCGGGCGCATGTTTGTCGAGCTAAAGCCACGCGATCAGCGCCCCGATCTTCAGCGCGTTCTCTCGGATCTACGCGGCGCGGTGGCCCGAATCCCTGGCATCAACGTCTATGCCACACCGGTACAGAACCTTCGCATTGGCGGCCGCTCAAGTCGCGCCGAATTTCAGTTTGTCATGCAGAGCCTCGACCGCGCTCAACTCTACGAATGGTCGCAGAAAATCGCCGATGCCATGGGGCGTGATCGGCGCTTTACCGACGTCAACAGCGATCTTCAAATCAACGCCACCGAGGCAACGCTGGTGATCGACAAAGACAAGGCCAACTCGCTCGGCATCTCCGCGGAAAAGCTGCGCTCCACCCTGTATTCAGGCTTCGGTAGTCGGCAGGTCTCGACCATTTACAAAACCGGCGACACCTTCAGCGTCATCATGGAATTTTCCGATAAGGCCAACTGGACGCCCGCCATTCTACCGGACGTTCGTATCCGCAACGATAAGGGCAAGCTGGTACCAATCGGCACGTTTGCCCGCGTCGAGCGCACGGCAGGCTCCTTGACGATCAACCAGCTCGGCCAGCTGCCGGCCATTACCATCTCGTTCAACTTGCCCCGCAACGTCTCGCTCGGCGATGCCGTGACGCGCATCGAACAGTTGAAGGCCGAACTGGGGTTGCCGCGAGGGATCAGCACGACCTATTCGGGCAGCGCCAAGACCTATCAAGATTCTCTTGCCAACCAAGGCATCCTACTGCTTGCCGCGGTGGTTACGATCTATATCGTTCTGGGAATCCTCTACGAAAGCTACATCCATCCCTTTACGATTTTGACCGGCCTACCGTCGGCCGTGGTTGGCGCGCTGGTGGCGCTACGACTGTTCGGCATGGACTTGAGCCTGATTGCCGTGATCGGACTTCTCATGCTGATAGGTATCGTCAAAAAGAATGCGATCATGATGATCGACGTGGCGCTAACCACACAACGCGACGGGACACCCGCCCACCAGGCGATCTTCGAGGCGGCGCTGCTGCGCTTCCGTCCGATCATGATGACGACGATGGCAGCGCTCTTGGGCGTGCTACCGATTGCAATCGGAGCCGGGGCCGGCGCCGAACTGCGTCAGCCGCTCGGCGTGGCTGTCGTGGGCGGGCTGCTCGTATCGCAGGTCTTAACGCTCTACATTACTCCTGTGCTCTACCTTTACATGGAGCGCCTTGCCGCCCGCGCGCGCGCCTTGCGTCGCCAACAGCCGACGCGCGTGCCAGATCAACCGCAAAGCCCGTGAAGGCGGCGGCTCGGAGGCAGGGCGGCCCGAAAGGGGATGAAGCGGAAACTCGCGATGATCAGCACAATGACAAATGAGCCCCGATCTTAGGCCCGTGCTTGAGAAGAATTGGGGCAAACAGATCGGGGCTGGCAACCCACCTATGCGTCGGCACGGGGTGGAAAGCCTACTTAGTCTTCAATGCAGTCGCGGTAACGGCGCCACCAGTAGCCCCGCCCCGTCTGCAAAGCGCGCTGGCGATAGTACTCGCAGCTCGACGTGTAGACATAGCCATAGTCGTCGCCGTAAAATCCGAACGCGACGCCATTGCGGCGGTGCCGGAAGTGGCGATGACGCCCATCACTGGCCCTAAACCCAAAGCTGTGGCTTGCACCGGCGCGCGAGCCGCGATCGCCGCCAAAGCTTCTGGCCTGGCCCATGGCATGGCCACCGGATGAGGCATGGCCACCGGAGACGCTACCCCCACCGCTGTGGCCATGGCCGTGACCGTGCTGTGCCTGCGATGCCACTGGCCATGCCACGACCAGCAAGGCAACGACGGCCGCGGCCGCAGAGCTCACCCCGGTTCTGTTGCTGCCACTCCATTGGGTTATACGCCGCTTGTGACCTTAAGGCCGGGCTCCGCGAACAAGTTCCGTGTCATCACGAAGTCCTCATTCGCTCCGCGCCAATAGCATCGGCGCGCGCGGCGTCGCTGGCGTTCCTCGGCGCTTCGCAACCAGCAACTGTGTCAGTGTCAGATCGGCTGCGTCAGATCGGCACCCCGACGCACGGCCGCGGCGGGCCGGCCAGCGGGGAAATGCAATAGGCCATCGCGCTGCTAGCCGCTGCCGGGGGATTTTCCGGTGCGACGGGGCTTGGGGCCCGAGACGTCGACGTCCACGTTTTCGACGCGAAGGTTCTGCAGTCGATTCTCGATACGCCGACAGGTGCGCGACCACTCCGCCTTGCTCATATGGGTTTGGTTGTCCCAAAGCTTGACGCAATCAGAATAGTGCTCCGCGATTGGGTTCTTTCCCGTCCGCTGCGCCGCACCGGTGGCCCCACCCGACGCCGTAGCGGGCAAATTGGGGTCGGGCGCCGCTGGAGCTCCTGGCGAGGCTGCACCGGTTGACGGCGTCGTTGCGGCCGCTCCCGATGGCGCGGGCGAGGAAGAGCTCGGCGCCGGCGATGGGAGCAATCGCGAGGGTGCCGCTGGGCCAGTTGGCGGCGCCGCAGGTGCCGTTGCGGTCCCCGGAGTTGTCGGTGTGGATGCCCGCGCCGGACCGGGGGCGGCAGCTCCAGGTGACGATTGAGCCCCCGCCGACGGAGAACCGCCCGTCTGCGCCAATGCGTTGCCGGTCAAGCCGCAAAAGGCTATAGCGAACAAGATTCGGTGCATGTGCGCCTCGCTTGGCAGAACGACAATCTTTTGGGCGAACGCGCAGTCTTTGATCCTGTTCCAGCGACGATCCTAGTCCGGCAACGCAACAGGGCAGAGGCTGTGCAACCGCACACCTGCTGAGCGACGCATTGACGCGACCACGAGGGCCGAACGCGGTGCTGCGCGGCCAAGCTTGCCGCCAGCAAAAGTGACGATGCCATAGCGCGTTGCATCCCAAGGCAACCCGGGTGTGGAGAGGTGCCAGTTCAGACGCAAAGATTGCTGTGTCGTCGTGGCGCGCTTGTGTGCGGCCTCGTTGCGTTGCGTTATGGATTTGCTGGCGCACCGCTGGGCGGCGCAAACGCGCGCCCGCCAAGACGGTTTGTTGCGCGCGGGCTGCTTCGCGCCAAAACTGGCGCCCGGCAAACCGGCGCAAGCTCGACGGCATCCACAGGCTCTGGCAAAAGTGGCGCCGCGCCGATCAGGCGGCACCGCAGCGGGCAGCTTGGGCTCGATTGCACTCGCACAAGCGCAGAGGCGACGCCCACGTCTTCCTGATTGGTTGTTTCTCGTCAGTGGCAATGTTAGAGTCCGACCAACAACAACGGTAAGGATCATGACGAGCTCAACGGCGCCATCGGAGGAGCCAATTAAGGTGTATTGGCAGCCTGGTTGAACCAGCTGCTTGCGCACTAAGGAGTTCCTTGGCAAACACCAAATACCGTTTCTGTCGCGCAACGTCCTGGCGGATGAAGGTGCGCTGGAGGAATTGCTGGCTCTGGGAACGCGACAGTTGCCGGTCATTTCGCGCGGCACGGACTGGGTGAACGGTCAATCGCTCAAAGAAATTGCGCGGCTGGTCGGCATTGATCTGGGCATCATTCGCCACTTGCCACCCGCCGAGCTGGTGCGGCGTGTCGACCTAGTCGTGGAAGGGGCCTCGCGTTTCTTCGCTCAGATTCCCGCGCACTACCTGGACGATCAGCTTCCGGGCAGACCGCGCTCCTACGCGCAGCTTGCCTGGCATCTTTTCAACGTCGTCGATGCCTTCCTCGAGCATGAAGAGGGCATTGCGCTGCAAGCGACGGCGTATAATAGGGTGCCTGCGCCCGGTATCACAGGTCAGCAGATTCTGGCGTACGGCGGCGATGTCCGCCAACGTTTTGCGGCGTGGTGGCAAGCCCGAGGGGCCGAGACTGATTGGACCAGCGCTGCAAAGGTCTACTACGGCGACGTAAGCCGGCACGAATTTTTGGAACGCACCACCTGGCATGCGGGCCAGCACGCACGTCAGCTGATGTGGATCCTTGAGGATAAGCTTCAGATCTTGCCCGATCGGCCGATTGATCCGGCTACCTGGACAGGGCTGCCGATGCCCGAGAAGATCTGGGACAGCTGACGCGTTCCCCCGCTCAGGAAATCTGCTCGCTGCTAGCCTCCGGCCAAAGTCCGACGTGGCGCACGCCTCACCTCCCCGCTCAATTGCTCACACACGGATCGCGCCGTCGGTTTTGGGGCCGGTGCTTGGCATTGACTGTCTCGCACCGCGTGGGTTCTGCCCAGCCGTTAACCGGATTTCCTAGGATGCAAGGTAGTGCCCCCTATCTGTCAGGGTTTGTCCGGGTGGGAAGGCATGCGGAGCAATATGTAGTCTGACAGTCGGTAAACCCCGCGACGGGCCAATCGGCTATGACCCACTCCGTTCTTGCAGACGACTACAAGGTTGCGCGGTCCCGCCTCAGGGAAAGCCCTAACTGGGATGTGGCTGCCGGCAAGGGCGACCAGGACGCAAAGCCTCGAGAAACCGAGGCAAGGCCCGTCACGGCGGTGATCCTTGCGATGCCGACCGCGCCGACGCGCTCCCGGTTTCGCACTCAATTCAATCGGCTCGTGCAATGGTTGAAAGGCTGCGCCGACGCCTATGCGACGGCGGCCGCCTATGAAAACCTGTCCCGTCTGTCGGATGCCGAGCTTCGGCATCGAAGTTTGAGCCGGGATGTGCTTGCCCGCGATCTCAGTAAGTGGTGAGCCGTCCCCTGCCGTTGCGGTGTTCCACACCATCGAGGTTCCCGATGCACGCTTTCGGCGAGGTGGCGCACTCAAGCACTCGACGTCATCGGCTTTTCGCACGTTTCCGCACGGCCATCGACGAGCTTCGGCGGCCAGCCGTCGCCTCGCAACGCCAGGCAATGCCACGGTCGCTCGGTCTTAGCCGGCCCAGCATTTGCCTGCGCGTTTTCGATAAATTCTATTCGATGGCACGTGTCTACGAGCGCCGAGGCTAGTGGGAACTGGGGATTCCTCCTCATGCGCAAACGCATAACCGGTGATCGCTCCAGCCGTTTGGTCTGCGCACTCATTGCCGCAATCGCGGCCACCTTTCCGCTGAGCCGACCGCTACCCGCTGCAGCCCACGATCACCATCGCTACCACGCCGAGTTCTACTCCAAATGGGTGACCCGGGAGGGTATCTCATGCTGCAATGCCAACGACTGCCAACCGATCGATGACCGGAACGTTCGGGTCCGAAGCCAAGGCGTTGAGGTATATGTTGAGGGCGAGTGGGTTCCGGTCTCACCGGAGAAGATTCGGCCCTATTACGCACCCGATATGAACAACCACCTCTGTCATCTCGGCAGAATCATCTTCTGCTTTGTTTTTGGCGGAGGCGCTTAATGGTTCACAAACAGTCAGTGCTGGCGCGCTAGGTCGTGTCGCCCACATTTTTGGCCGCAGCGGCTAATTTTCCTGTTGGTGCGCGTTGAACATATCGATCGACGCAAGATGCCTGGCCTCGTCCAAGCTATCGGTGTGACCAAGATAGACCCATCGGGCCTCCTGCTCGCTCCATCGGTAGGCCTGGCGATTGGACGGGTACCACCGGACCTCTCGGATCAAATTTAGGCCGGTGCGGCTCTTATGCGTGACAGATGTGCTCTTGTATCCAGAACTCATCTAGACCTCCTCGATTCGGAGGGTCCCGCATCGTTGCCATAGCCCGCAACGGCGCGAAGATCTCTAGCGGTCGGGAGGTTTTCCCCAAGCCGGCAAAGCGTCGGCGCGCCGCCGATGCGATTCGGTCGATCGTCGCCGCGCGCCCGCATGAGGGGCAATCCGAAGGCGTTCCAAACGCCTAACTAAACGGGTTATTCTGCCATCTTATCTGCTGGGGATGCCAGCAAAGGGATCGCGCTAGCCGGCGGCGGCTGTGCTAAGCGTTCCCGACCAGCTGCAATGACCGCAGGACGTGGCAGCATGCCAAAAAAAGTCCTCAACGTCGGTGGCAACAGCAAAGCCATCGCCATCCC
>Ga0070691_10000924_pt1 | contig 11923 bp, 10 predicted proteins | sample KBSK1101metaG_FD_64673 | JGI IMG/M metagenome (GOLD analysis project Ga0070691, IMG submission 64673) | Corn, switchgrass and miscanthus rhizosphere microbial communities from Kellogg Biological Station, Michigan, USA - KBS K1-10-1 metaG | ecosystem: Host-associated > Plants > Roots >... | reverse complement strand
TCGGCGAGGCGTTGTTAAGCGCGGTCCCGTTCACCAGCGGCGGCATTGGACCGGTCGAAAGCGGCATGTTCATTATGCTCGCACTCTTTACCTCCGCCCGCAACCTGGCCGCAGCAAGCATCCTGCTTGATCGCACGATCAGCCTGTTCAGCGTCCTGCTCATCGGCCTGATCGTTTTCTTGATTGGCTCGGGACGACGCGCGACGCGCAAAAGAGACGCGATACAAAAAGCCTGACGCCTCTTGTCTTTTGGCGGGTGGCATGCTATACTGCCGCTAGTCTGGTGGACAGAAAAAACTCAATCATGTTTGGGCGTTTGGAGGTCGATCATTCCCTCCCGCCGTACCAGGATGATACACACGTTAGCACAATAAATGCTCCTCAGAACTGGACTTGAGGGGGGGTGATTTCCGAGTGACACAGGTCAGAATTAGCGAAAACGAGACGTTTGAGACAGCTTTACGGCGTTTTAGCCGCAAGATCCAACAAGAAGGGGTTCTGGCAGAGGCCCGTCGGCGCGAGCATTTCGAGAAGCCAAGCATGAAACGCAAACGCAAAGAGGCCGCCAAACGGCGCAAAATGGCACGCAAAAACTAAGCAGAACCCTGCTTTTTCAGGCTCGCCTCTCCCCGATAGCATAACAAGAGAAATGGGAGAGACGCGAGCTTTTTTTGTTGGGAAAGAAACGAGAAAGCCCATGCTTCAGCCAGAGATGGAGGCGCGAGAGCCTCTGATCGAGATATATGTCAATACAGAGGGCGAGGCCGCAAACGCGGAAATAGAGCAGTTACTGGAAACGCTGGACATAGAGCAGACTGTCAGACGCACGCTCCAAACCGTCCACGTCGCACAGCCGGTCACGCTCACCCTGGTCATCAGCAGTGACGCGGAGATCCAAACGCTGAACAACCAGTATCGCCAGCAGAATAAGCCCACGGACGTGCTCTCGTTCCCTTTACTTGATGAGCCTCTGGTCGAAGCTCCGGCAGAATGGCTCTGGCAAGGACCAGAAGAGCAGGACGAAGAGAGCGAGGCACGGGCAGAAGAGGCTCGACCAGCTTTTGTCACCCCCGATGAACTCGCGCTCAATCTGGGGGATATTATGATCTCCTGGCCAACGGTGCAGCGACAGGCACGCGAAGCTGGCCACGAAGTAGCCTACGAACTGCTCTTTCTGCTCTGCCATGGCGTCCTGCATCTCGTGGGCTATGACGACCAGACTGAGGCCGGCTACACGGAGATGGTGCGTCTGCAAAAGGCGATTCTGAGTGAGCGAAAAGGGTAAGTTATGGGTAAGCCATCCCCGCCACAAGAGACTGAATGCAGCGAATTCGCAAAGTTTGTCGCCAGTTTCGGTTATGCTTTTCAGGGTCTCTGGTACGCGCTACGCACGCAACGCAATATGCGCGTTCACCTCGTTGTGGCAATTGTCGTCATCATCGCGGGGCTGCTCTTGCGACTTTCGACGCTGGAATTTGCCCTGCTGGCCATTGTGATCGCGGTTGTTATGGTCGCCGAGATGTTCAACACGGTGTGCGAAGCCTGTGTCGATCTGGCCCAGCCGGAGTATCATCCTCTCGCGCGGATCGCAAAGGATGTGGCGGCAGGCGCGGTACTCCTCAGCGCGATCCTGGCGGTCATCGTCGGCCTTCTGGTTCTGGGACCGCATCTTTGGATGCTTATTCACAGATAAAGCATCACTCTGCGAACGAAGCAAGGGACCGGACCGCGCGCTGCCTTTCTCATCCCCCGGATGCGGCTGGAGCGGCCCGACGTTCACAAGATAAAATGCTACTTCACACGTTCGGCATACTTGCCCGTACGTGTATCGATACGAACGCGGTCGCCGGGATTGATGAAAAGTGGCACGTTGATCACCGCCCCGGTCTCCAGGGTCGCGGGTTTGGTGACGTTATTCGCGGTATCACCGCGCACACCGGGTTCAGCACTCTCTACAGTCAGTTCGAGGAAATTCGGCAGTTCGATGGCAATGATATTCTCTCCATCGACAAGCATCTCTACTACATCCTGCTCTTTGAGAAATTTCACGCCATCGCCTAGCAGCTCTTTTTGCACAGGCTGCTGATCAAAGGTCTCGGTATTCATAAAAATGTAGCTGTTGTCGCTATCGATGTAGAGGAACTGCCAATTCTGGTGCTCTACACGGACAGCCTCAACCTCTTCTGAAGCGTTGAAGCGTTGTTCCAGGACTCTCCCGTTTTTCACGTTTTTTAAACGCACCTGATAGAACGCGCGCCAGTTGCCAGGAGTGATATGGTCTATCTTTTGGATAGAGTAAAGAACATTGTTGTAACGGATTACCATGCCGTTATAAAAATCTGTGGGGGTTATCGTTGCCAAGGGAGTGTCCCAAACCTTTCTTCTACGTTACAAATGTATCGATCAACTGGCTCAAACCAGTTTGTTCTGCTCATCAGCAAATCACGACTTCTCATTATAGCGATTTCGGCACGAGAGAGCAAATGTTAAGCCATGAGGGCGATGACCTTCTCGGTGTACGTGCGAAATTTCGCCAGGCGGCGCTTCTTTAAGTTCTCACGCAACACCCAGTTGATATCCGAGTCGTTCCAGGTAGCAATCTCGCACATCAGAGCAAAACCATCGTCGGGGCTGGCGGCGGTTACGACGCTCAGCGTATAACCTAGCGCCTGGCGCATCACACGCGTCGCCGGGACTTTTCGCTCTGCTGGTGGAAGGCTGTGAAGATACTCTAGCGCGATCCGCTGCATAATCAGGGCCGAGGAGATTACACGCTCGGAAGTGAGCAGGGCAGGCTCGGCGACAGCAGCCAGGCAGGCCCGTATCTGCAAACAATCGCCCTCGTCGAGCCAGTCCAGAAGCTTCAGCAAGGTTTCGTCTGGTGCCACTGCCAGGAGCTTTTGCAGAGCGGTGGCTGTCCCCTCGCGCACCCGCCAGGCAGAGTTGCAGGCGCTTTCGGCAAGCTGATCGAAGGCATCTTCGCGCCACGCTGGCACTGCTGCCGCGCACGCGCCAAGCCCCAGCGCACCGCACAGGGCCACAAACTCGCCTGGTGTATTGCTCACCACATGTCGCTCATCGCAGAGCAAATGATCAAGCAAAGCACGCACTTCGCCCGGAAAGTCAGAGGCCAGCAGGGCAAGGTGATGGCTGAGATCCTGGGCCAGTTCCAGGTTGGCGCGCGTACCGGGCAAACGACTCTGATCGCGCAAGTAGAATTCAAGAAAGGCTGGCTGGCCAGCCATCGCCCTATCTATTAAAGGTTGCAACGTGTCTTCCATAAAGATCTATCATCTCTCTCTATCGCCAACGACTGCACGCCGACCGATAAATCACGTAATCTTTTTCTTGCTTCGCGGTAATATCATCCCCTATTTTACCATAGAAATCCAGTTTCTTCTGCCTCAATATGGTAAATTTGGGCTGGAGAAATGGGACGACGAGAAAAACGCCGGGCAAACACAGGGCAACACGTGGAAAAATCATTTCGTTAGATAGGATTTGAAAAACGCAAAATCAGGATGAGCCATTGTGTGATGGCTCATCCTGATCCCATAAAAACTACAATCTTATCGCTTAGTAAATGACGACCGGCGTGTTCACCTGAGTGTTTTTGTACAACCAGGCCATATTGGGCGTAGCCAGGTTCACGCTGACAGGAGCAACAGCAGTTGTACCAGAGGAATTGTGGCCTGGGAACTCGGTTCCCGGCCCGTAACTGGTACGCCACCAGCTATCGCAGATCAGATAACCGCCGGAGTGAAAAGTTAACACGTAGTGGACAGGCGTTGGCGGGAACCAGTCCGGCGATCCTTGGGGAACGCTGGATTTCAGCGTCACATTGGTCTGATGCGAGAGAAGCTGCCAGGAGCCGGGCAATGCCGGTGTATCATACCCACCTGTCGTAACCTGGAAAGCTTTCACCAAATGCCCGTTTTGATAGACGCGCACACTCTGCTCAAGCAGCGACACGATGATCACTGTGTCTGAGTTGAACTTATACTGGCTCATCAAATCGGTATCGGCGTGATGCGCCTGATTCCAGGGCGTTGAGTCGCGATAGTTTGCCTCCATCGCGTGCAGGTTGGTCAGTTCGATCTGGGTAGAATCGATGACTGACTGGTAGTCCGCGCTGCTCTTTGCCTGGCTCAGCATGCCATCCAGCACGCCGCCGCTGCCTTTCTGGCCATAAGCGTAGTCCAGCGTGTAGTTTTTGCCATCATACGAGTCATGATACTGGTGCGTATTGCCCCAGGTCATCACTTCCTGGTGAAACTGGCTCACGAGTTGCCGCGCCTGATCTTGCAAGCTCTGAGGCGCGGGCGTAGCCGGGACGGTCGGCGTCGGTGTTGTACTACCCGGGCCGCTGCCAAGCTTGCTTGAACCGTGAGGCGCAAGTTGGGCCACCATGATCCAACTAAACAGGCCAAGCAGCACCACCGCTGCCATCACGCTGAAGAACAGTGTGTGGCGCGAGCTATGTCGCCGTTCGTGCGGCGGTAAAGCCATCGGTCTGCCCACAGTGTGTACTTCCTCCATCTGTTCGCTGGACTGAGAGAGCAGCGTAAACGCTGGATGTGCGCCGGGCTGGTTGCCTGATGGCATCCCAACCTCAGGAGCAGAGAACATCGTCTGGGCTTCGGGGGAAAGGTGATCGGCCAGTCGCGACCAGATCGTATCCAGCGAGCGGCGCACCTGTTCAGGCGTATCCCCTTGCTCGTAGAGATCGCGCAAATCCTGCACGACGCTGACCTCGGACGGAGCATGTTGATCGCGGCGGGCCAGAACCAGTTGCTCTATCTGTTCATCGACCGTTTCGGCGCGAAAACCGTCAGCCTGTGGATGCATAAGAGAACTCCTTTCTATTGCCGCTCATAGACGGAGCGTAAAAAATTGAGTGAACGCGCCAGCATGGAGCGCACCGTGCCTTCACGCTTATTAAGCAGTTCGGCAATCTCGCGAGAACGCAGACCAGAAGCGAAACGCAAGTGCAGAATTTCCTGTTGTTGCGGAGGTAAATTGGCCAGGCGGCGACGAAGCAGGGCGTATTCCTCATGCCGCAAAAGCACCGGCTCTGGCGCTCTCGTCTCGTCTTCATCAAACATCTCATCAATCGCTTCCAGCGCGACCGCCTGCCGATGAATGGAACGGCGGTAATGGTCCACAACCTTGTTATGGGCAACGCGGCGCAGCCAGGCCAGTTGCAATGGGTCGCTCAGCCCAGCCAGCACCACTTCTTGTTCCAGCGCGGCGAGAAATACTTCTAATGTAATATCCTCAGCATCTTCGAGCGAGAAGATGTGACGGCGCACAGACAAAAAGATGGTGGATGCGTGCCGCTGGTAGAGGAGGGCAACCAGCGAGGTACCTTCCTGGAACGAACGTTGTTGCTGCATCATATTCCTTCTCTAAAAAATGAAGTTCTTTGAGATCTCACTCAGGTATCGTATGGAAGATCGATTTTGCTGCATTGCGAAAGAAAATAGACGGCTATTTAAAATCTTGCAAATGAATAGAGCATCGGAGCGCCTTATATTTACTATTCCGATGCTCTTATTTCTCGCTCATAGATGCCTACGAAGCCAGGCGGTGCACCGGTTCGTAGATGACATAGCCAGCAACATGAAACTCCTGATAGCTCACATGTTGTTGGGCCGCCTTCTGCTCAAACAGGACGGTCTGGGGAGAGTTCTCCACAAACACGTAGGCTGGATGAGCGGCTTCGGCTACCATCGCCCGATAGGGATAGTAGCGATCAAGACCGGGCTTAAAACCAGCATCCAGCACCGCGCAGACAACCTTCTCATCGCTGAGAAAAGCCAGGCGGTTGCAATCATCGTAACTGGTGTAAACGCGTGTATCGTCACGCTTCAGCAGGAAGGAGATCAACTGCTGTTGGTGTTGATCGATAGTCTGAGCTACCGCAGTCTGAGTCGTAAAGACGCTGAGCGAACCAAATGCACAGGCCAGTAGAATCACCGCCAGCACCACATACTTCCCGATCGCTCGTGCGCGAGCCAGCCAGGGACGGGACGGGACAAGTGCCTGGCGCTTCCGCCAGAGCGGATAGAGCACAGCCGGAAATGCGATCAGCAGCCCGATGAGATAGCGCGCCGATTCCCAGGGAGTGACGCCCGCTGCCTGGGGATAGAGCAGAAAAGCCAGGATGCTCAAACCAGCGCAACAGAGCAGTGTCAAACGAGCTGCGTGTAGCCGCAATTCGTGCCGCTCTTTCGCCGACACTTCCCCCCTGGCCTTCAGTTTTTTGCGATAACGCCGAATGCCCGTCACCGCAGCGCCAGCCGCGATGCCCCAGAGCACGAGAAAGCCCAGTCCCCAGACGCCATGTACACCGGTACACACCAGCGTATAGGTGCTCGTTTGCGAAGTGATTGGCCAGGCATCAGCCGAAGGAATTGGACAGAGCGCGGTACCAGTAGTCATGACCGGAACGCTCACCAGGATCGTCCCCGCGACCTGCTGACCTGGTATCGGCGCGATCGGCTTGGGCGAGATCATCCCTTGAGTTTGATTCGCTCCTTGCGGTGTGGGATACGAGGGTTGACGATAGCCACCACCAAATGCACCCGCGAAGATCGAGTTCTCACGAGTTGAGACGGGAACAGTAATTTTGTAGATGATCTGCGGCGATGTGCCAACTAGAAGAAAGACAATCAAGAGCACAAGCGCGGGCAGGCGCAACTCGTGGCGGCAGAAAATCACCAGCAGAATTGCTGTGCCCAGGACAAACGGAATACACAGCAGATAGCTCCAGATGGCGAGGCCCGCGACCAATCCCCACAACGCATAAACCAGCAGGCGCGGCCACGCCAGACGCGGCTTCATCGCGCCTGGTACTTTGTGAGCCTGGCCAGCAGTGAGCACGAGCCAGGCGGTAATCAGCATCAGCAGGCCAGTGAAGAAAAGGTAATCGGGCGCGCCACCGGTGGCCATCAATTCTCTGAAGAGAACATCGGGCGAACTGACCGCCAGCACCAGCAGGGTGAAAACGGCCAGCGGCTTCGAGTAGAGGAGCGTAGCCAGGCGATATATCCAGAACAGGAAACCGGAAAAGAGCAACAGCAAGCTGAGGCGGAGTGTCAGGGTTGATGGCCCGAACAGGTGGAAAGCCAGCGCGCCGAGATATGCCTCGGTTGACCCCAGGTAATCCTGTCCATAGTAAAGAAGCGGGTGCGCGCCCTGATAAGCGATATGCAGCGCCATCAAACCCAGCGTTCCCTCGTCGTTATACGAGGCAGGCCAGCCCAGGCTAATCATCGCAAAACGCAGGATCACCGCCAGGAGAATAATCGCTCCCGCGCAGAGATCGTACCGGTCAGGTTTATATCGTGACAAAAGATGACTCCTGTGCAGTTAATCTGAGAGATGAACATTTGAGACCATTGATAGAGACGGTCGGGCATCCTTCGCGACCACATCTGAGGAATTCACGAGGAGATTGGCTACTGATATGCATAGGTTATATTCATCCTGTGAATAGAGAACGGCCCCCTTGCGTGCGCACGCAAGGGGCCGCTCTTCCGTTATGCTCTTTTTACACAGCCTCTTCGACCAGGGTACGTCCGGTGAACTGGCTGTTGTAGAGATCGGCGTAGAAGCCGTCCTGCTCCAGCAGCTCGTTGTGCGTGCCCTTCTCGATGATTGTGCCGTGATTCATGACCAGGATCAGATCAGCGTCGCGAATGGTGGAGAGGCGGTGGGCGATCACAAAGCTCGTCCTGCCCTTCATCAATTCGGTCATAGCCTTCTGGATCTGCTGCTCGGTGCGCGTATCGACACTACTGGTCGCTTCATCCAGGATCAGGATAGGCGGATCAGCCAGGAACGCGCGCGCAATCGTCAACAACTGCTTCTGGCCTTGCGAGATGTTGGTCGCCTCTTCATTCAGGACGGTGTTATAGCCCTCCGGCAACGTCCTGATAAAGTGGTCAGAGTAGGCCGCTCTCGACGCGCGCCTAATATCCTGCTCGGTTGCACCATCACAGCCATACGCGATATTGTCGTGAATGGTTCCCTGGAAAAGCCAGGTATCCTGCAAGACCATACCGAAGGTGCGGCGCAGATCTCCACGCTTGAGCTGGGTAATATCCACGCCGTCCACCAGGATACGACCGCCGTTGACTTCGTAGAAGCGCATCAGCAGGTTGACCAGCGTCGTCTTGCCCGCGCCAGTCGGGCCAACAATCGCGATCATCTGGCCAGGCTTGACCTCGATGTTCATGTCCTCCATCAAGATCGTGTCCTCTTTGTAACCAAAGCGAACATGATCGAACTGGACCGCGCCCTGTGGAGCTTCGATGAGAACAGGATCGACCGCTTCCGGTACCTGCTCTTCTTCATCGAGCAATTCAAAGAGACGCTCAGCTGAGGCCATCGTTGACTGGATCACGTTGGCGAAGTTGGCCAACTGGGTGATCGGCTGAGCGAACTGCTGCGCGTATTGAAGGAACGCCTGCACATCACCAAGCGCCATAGAACCATTCGTCACCATGACACCGCCGATGACAGCCACCAGGGCATACCCAAGATTACCAACCGAACGCATGAGCGGCATAATGATGCCGGATACGAACTGCGCCTTCCAGCCAGCCTCGTACAGCTTCTCGTTATATTCGATAAACTCGGCAACCGATTGACGCTCGCGCCCGAAGGCTTTGACGATCTTATGCCCGGTGAACATCTCTTCAACGTGACCATTGAGATTACCCAGTTCGCGCTGCTGATCGCGGAAGTATTTTTGCGAACGTTTCGCAATATTCATCGTGATAAACAGGCTGAGCGGCAACGTCACCAGCGTAATCAGGGTGAGCAGCCAGCTAATGGTCAGCATCATAACGATGACGCCAACCAGCGTGACGGCGGAGCTGATGACCTGCGTCACGCTCTGCTGCAAGGTGCTGCTGATATTGTCCATATCATTGACTGCGCGGCTGAGGATTTCTCCGTGCGTGCGTCCATCAAAGTATTTGAGTGGCAAACGCGCGAGCTTCTCCTCGACTTCGCGACGCAACTGATAGATCGCCTTTTGCGCCACACTCGCCATGACGTACTGCTGCACGTACATGAAAATGGCGCTGATGATGTACAGACCGATCAGGATCAAAAGCACCGTCGCGATATAGTGAAAGTCGATATCAGGAATCGGCACCATTTGCTTATGAAGCTGTTCGTACAGAGTCGGGTTCTGCTTCAGTTTTTCGCCAATAGTCTGATCAATCTTGTATGCTTTATATTTGTCCAGCACGCCTTCAAAGAGTCTGGTGGTAGCCAGACCCAGGATTTTTGGTCCGACGATATTGAAGACCGTGCCGATCACAGCCGCAACAAGAACAACGATCAACGGGGCCTTTTGGGTTCTGAAGTAACCCAATAACCTTCTGAATGTTCCCTTAAAATCTTTCGCCTTCTCAACCGGCCTGCCCATCGCTCCCATCGGGCCTCGCCCCATGCCGCCCTGTTGATTGGACTGTATGCGTTTGCGTTCTTCGCTCATGCGATTTCCTCCGCAATTTCTTCCTGAGAAAGCTGCGAGGTGACGATTTCGCGATAGACCTCACAGGTTTGCATCAATTCTCGATGAGTGCCAAGCCCGGCAATGTGTCCCTCGTCCAACACGATAATCTGATCGGCGTCCATCACCGTGCTGACGCGTTGCGCTACGATCACGACGGTCGCATCGGAGGTTTCGCGCTTCAAGGCCATGCGCAAACGGGCGTCTGTCTTGAAGTCCAGGGCCGAGAAGGTATCGTCGAAGACATAGATCTCCGGCTTCCTGACCAGCGCGCGCGCGATCGAAAGGCGCTGCTTCTGACCACCCGACACGTTAGTACCACCCTGAGCGATCACCGAGTCAAAGCCATCGGGCATCTCCGTAATGAAATCACTGGCCTGAGCAACCGCCGCCGCGTGCGCAATTTCTTCGTCGGTCGCGTCCGCCTTGCCATAGCGGATATTTTCGTTAATCGTGCCTGAGAAAAGCACCGCTTTCTGCGGCACAAAGCCGATCTTCTCGCGCACATGCTCCTGCGCCATCGCGCGCACATCCACACCATCAACGAGCACACGCCCACTATCGATGTCGTAGAAACGCGGGATCAAACTGACCATTGTCGATTTGCCCGCGCCAGTTCCACCAATGATCGCTGTGACCTGGCCAGGCCGGGCGCTGAAACTGATATGTGAGAGAGCTGGCTCTTCCGCGCCGGGATAGCTGAAGGTGACATCCTGGAACTCGACATAGCCGCGCATCCCATCGGCACGTTGCACCTGTTCGGCGTCAATGATGTCGGGCGACATCTTCAACACCTCTTCGATACGGTCAGCCGAAGCAGCCGCGCGCGGGATCATGACAAACATCATCGAGACCATCAGCAGAGCAAAGAGGATCTGCATTGCGTACGCCAGGAAGGCAATCATCGAACCTATCTGCATATCATTGCTATTGATCAGATTACTGCTGAACCAGAGGATCGAGACGCTCGTTATATTCAACACGAACATCATCAAAGGCATGAGCAGCGCGATGATCTGATTGACCCTGATAGTCACATCGGTTAGATCGACGTTCGCTTCATCAAAGCGTTTCTCTTCGTGTTTGACACGATCAAACGCGCGAATAACGCGTACGCCAGTAAGTTGTTCATCAATAATTAGATTTATTTTATCCAGTTTTGACTGCACCACGCGGAAAAGCGGCACAGCTTTGCCCATCAAGAGGAGAATCGAACCAACCAGGACCGGGACAATTACCACGAAAATCCAGGAGAGCGCCGCATCCTGCTGAATTGCCAGAATAATACCCACGACCAAAGTCATTGGTGCTGTGACCAGGAAACCCAGGACCATAATCATGACCTGCTGCACCTGGGTGGTATCGTTGGTTGTGCGGGTAATCAGCGAAGCGGTACTCAACTGGTCAAAGGCGTGGAGCGAGAATTGTTCCACGTGGGTGAATAGATGGTAGCGCAACTGTTTGCCATAACCGGTCGCGGTTCTGGACGAGAAAAAGCTGCCAATAATTGCAGCAATCGCGCCCCCAAACGTCACCACCAACATTAAACCACCTGTGCGCCAGATATAACCGATGTCACTTTTGACAATGCCGTTATCCACAATATCTGACATCAGCGTTGGCAGATAGAGGTTCGCGGCGGATTGTCCCAGGGCCATCAGCATAATCAGCACGAGCGGTCCACGATACGGTTTCATGTATCGCAATAATTTTATCATGCTCTTCATGCTTTTTCAGCTCCATTCCATTGTAAATGAGGCATTCTTTTTTTCCTTCTCTTCAAAGTAGCCTTTGGCTTTGATGAGAAGTTCAATAAGTTGATTACTTTGTTCTTCTCCCAGGTAGTCGATCAGTTCCTGTGAGGATGCGATAAAAATGTCGTTGACTTTCTGGACAAAGCTTTCGCCATGCTCCGTCAGCACCAGGCAGACAGCTCGTCGATCGTTTGGATCGATGCGCCGTTCAACCAGCCCGCTTGCCTCCAGGCTTTTAATTACCTGTGTCACACTTGGCGAAGTAACATGCATCGCTTTGCTGAGATCCGAAACCTTTGGCGCGCGCCCTAGCGCTTCGGTCATACCACGAATCATGAATAACATCCGGCTGTCACTAGGATTACAGCCGGCAAAAAGCTGATGGATTGTCTCGCGATGAGCCTGCCAGAATACTTTGTTTAGTTCCATCAATGAACGTCCAAGCTGCTGTGCTATCGAAACGCTGCTCTGCTGCTCCATATTTTTGCCCCCTTCCTATATAGGTTGGCAAATAATTTACTATATAATTTAGTAAGTAACCTATCTAAATTATAGCGTTAGAGCTAGCACATGTCAAGAGCCTTGTTTCGGTCTTCCCGATTGCTGGCCTTTTGTTTACGATATATCGTTAATTCCA
>Ga0070691_10000918_pt1 | contig 11959 bp, 6 predicted proteins | sample KBSK1101metaG_FD_64673 | JGI IMG/M metagenome (GOLD analysis project Ga0070691, IMG submission 64673) | Corn, switchgrass and miscanthus rhizosphere microbial communities from Kellogg Biological Station, Michigan, USA - KBS K1-10-1 metaG | ecosystem: Host-associated > Plants > Roots >... | reverse complement strand
TCGGCGTCGGGCGGCGCCGGCTCCTTGGGGGCGGCCGTCAGCGCGACCACGCCGCCGCGGTCGACGTCGGCGATCGTCTCGATCGGCGCGAAGCGCAGCCCCTGGGTCGTCTTGAGGACCAGGCCGTCGATCTGGGGGAACGTATCGTCGGGCTTGTTGACGAGGAAGTCGGTGATCTTGCCGATGGGCAGATCGTAGAGGGTCGCCTGGCGTCCGACCAGTTCGCTGATGAAGCCATCCGTGAAGGCCATCGCGCTCACCCCCTTTCCCAAAAAAAATAGCACCGGTACCCTCGCGAGGGCCGGCGCATAGAGAAAAGACGTTCGCGTTGCGTCCTACCTCATTCGCACCGAGCTTTGGCACCACGCGCCGTAGAGTTCCCGGTCCGGGAGCTCAGCCGCATTAGACAACGCCTTGGATCGGCGGAGCCTGGTCTACCCACTTGGCGTCTCTCGACGTTTCGGGGCAGCGGCCTGTGTATCGCGTGGACGCCTCACCTAGCGAGGTATCCTTACCTTAAGTATAGGCGCATCGGTCAAGCGGCGTTGAGGGCGCCGATCAGGAGATGGGTCAGGAGGTTGGCCTCGACCCCCATCTGCGAGAGGACCCCGGTCCCGATCTGGGCCAGGATCTGATTCTTGGTGAAGTCGGTGACCGTCCGCCCGATGTCGGCATCCCGGATCTGGCTCTCGGCGACCGTCTCGTTGACGATCGTCAGCGACGCGTTGTCCGCGTCGTCCCCGAGTGCGACCGTCTGCGCTCCGACCTCCGAACGGACCTGCGAGATCTTATCGAGCGCGGCGTCGACTTTGAGTTCCGCCGACGACGCCGCGTATTGATTGCTCGAGTCGGTCCCGATCGCCACGTTGAGGAAGTTGACCTGATCCGGAGCGAGCACGCTGATGTCGCTGACGCCGAGCGTGTTCGTCGAGAGGTTCGGCAGCGAGATCGCGACGGCCGTGCCTTCCTGCCCGCCGTCGTTCACGTAGAGCGTGTGTCCCGTTCCGGCCGCGACGGCGGCGGTGGACACGAATGCGATCGACGCACCGACGTCGGCTTGCGTGAAGTTCGGGACGTTGAACGTGAGAAGGTTGAGCGCGCCGTTCCCCGGCGCCGTGTACGACGAACCTGCGAACGCGCCGGCGTTGACGGGTACCGCGGAGATGTCGACCATCTCGGGAGCGCCGCCGAGACTCGGATCGGTGCTGTACGCGCTGAACTTGATGTAGACGCCGGGTCCGACGGCCGCGCCGGAATCCGGATCGACGGCGTTCGCATCGTAGCCGATGACCTGGAACACCATGAATGCCGGGACGAACGAGCCCGGCCCCGGTTCGCCGTTGCCGGTGATCGTGATCAACGGTCCGGGCGTTCCCAATCCGTCCGCGTTCACGACGTAGTCGCTCGGCACCGGTCGCGTGACGGATGCCGCGTCGGTGGGCGAGTCGACTTGTTTGACGGAGTACGCCACCCCGGCCGACGTGTCGAACGACCCGTCGAAAAGTTTGAGCCCGTTGAACGACGTGTTGCTCGAGATCTTGTTGATCTCGGCGAGCATCGTGCCGATCTCGGATTGGATGTTCGCCAGATCGCCGTTCGATTGCAGATCCGAGCGCGATTCGACCACCAGCGAGCGCACTCGTTGGAGGATGTTCTGCACGGTGTTGAGTGCCGCGTCGGCGACGTTCATGAGATTGCCGGCCGTCTGCACGTTCGTCACGGATTGCTGGAGACCCGAGACTTTCGACGAGATGGTTTCGGCGATGGCGAGACCGCTGGGGTCATCGGCAGCACTTTGCACGCGAAGGCCGCTGGCCAACGCGCGCGTGTCGCTCGATAAGTTGTTTTGAACAATGGACAAATTCCGTAGAACTTGGCCAGTGCTCCCCAGCACATCCATGAGGTAGGTGGGCTTCCTCCTTGAAACGATCCCTACTATATATGCCATTCGGCATCTAGCGCGAAAACATGAGGGGCGGCGCCTGTAAAACAGGCGTAAAAGAAGGGACAACCTTCTTCATCTTGGGGCGCGTCGCGTCCGAAGAACATGATGGAGGTTTGGTTGGCAACGCGCGCGCTCATTCGATTGGTCGGGAGAACCGTCCAGGCGATCGGGGTCTGCCTTTTGGCGGGCTCGGTCGCGGGTCTCACGGGTTCCGGCTTGAGCCAAGCGAGCGGGTACTTCGCCGCGGTCGTCGCCCAGGTCAAGGTCATGGCCCCTCCGACGGCGCCCCCGACCGCAGGGCCGGTCGCGCCCCCCGGCGTGCCCGCCAGCCCGACGCCGGGTCCGGTCTCGACCCCGACCTTTCACACCCGTCGTGGCGGCCCGCTCGAGTTCAGCCTCAATGGCAGCATGTCGCTCGGTGAGAACAGCATCGCCTCCCAGCGCACCGATCAGTTCGGCGCGCCCGTCACCAGCGGCGCGACCCAAGCCAACACGTCGGTCGGCCTGTATGCCGAGCTGAAGCGACGGACGGCCAACGCCACCGCCGACGTCCGTCTGCCGCTCGGGCTCTCGATGACCGGGGCGCAGTTCGGCGCGGTCCTGATGACCTACTCGACCCCGCACTACGCCCTGCAGTATGGAAGCCAACCGATCAACCTGTTCGGTCAGGTCCCGCTCGGCTCGACCCTGCGGGGACCGGCGCTGGTCTTGCCGCAACCGTCCGGCGATCTGACGCTCTACGAAGGCGCGGCCTTCGGCGTCGGCCTCGAAGGCGTCCACGTCACCGGCGTGCGGATGCGGCGTCTGGCGGGGAACGATCTCTTCGAACTCGGCGTGGTCCGCAACGCCTACGCTCCACAGACCGGAACGGCGACGACCGCGATCGCCGGCTACGCGACGTCCCACGGCAACGCCGCGTTCGTCGGCGAGCTCGCCGACCAGACGCGCAACGGGCCGGACGGGCACCGGCACGGCTTCGCGACGCAATGGCGCATGGATCTCGGCGGCGTCGGGACCGGTTGGACGTTGGTCTATCGTCACGTGAGCGACGGGTTTCTCGCCTACGGCAGCGGCGAACTCAACGCCGACGATTTCGAAGACGTCGGGTTCCGCGCGGCCACGGCCGCGAAGAACTTCTCGACCGATCTCACCTTCGAGAAGACCGGCACCGGGGATGCGATCCTGCAATCGCGCCGATCGTCGATGTCCTATGGCGGCACGCTCGGCGCGACCAACTACCAACTGACGTTGCAAGAGTCGCGGCAGGCCGGCGCGCAACCGGTGCAGTGGAACGGCGGCGCGCAGTTCCAGTACGGCATACCGCTCTCGCGCGGCTTCGTGCTGCTCGGCGCGCAGCTCGGGCGATCGACCGTCGATGGTTCGGCGCCGACCGGGCTCTCGCTCTTCACCGGCCAGATCCAGCGTCAGTTCGGCGACTACGCGCTGCAGTTCTCGACGCAGAGCCAACGTCAGAGCAACGCGTTCGCCGGCGTCTCGCGCCTGCAGACCCAGGCGTTCGGCGTGAACCGCACGTTCGGACGCACCGGTCTGGGCTACACCTACACCGTGAGCACGACTCGTTCGCCCTACGCGGATGCGGTGCAGCGAACGCCGCAGATCGCGATCTCGCGGCAGATCTCGCCGGCGCTCTCGGTCCAGGTCTCGGTCGGCACGCAGTCGCTCGAAGACCGGCTCAATCCCGATAACAGCGGGCGGACGCGGCTCTTCAACGTCGTGATCAACGCGCCGTTCGCGTTCGGCAACGGCGCCGTGCAGGGCCGCATCGATCCGCGCTTGCCGGCGATCATCGCGGGCCGCGTGCTGAGCGATCTCGGCGACAACCTCGCGGTCGCCGGACTCGCGGCCGGCGGCATCGGCAACGTCGTCGTGGTGCTCGACGGCGGCGAGGTCCAACGCACCGACCTCGACGGGAACTTCCAGTTCTCGTTCGTGCACCCCGGTCAGCATCAACTGCGCTTGGAGTCCGCCTCGCTGCCGCGTGGATTGACGGCCGACCAGCCGATCGTCACGCTCAACGTCGAGGGCGGACAGACCGGGCAGGTCTACTTCCGCGTCGGCAACTTCGGCGGCGTCTCGGGACACGTCTTCGGACGCGATTCGAACGGCGGGCAGGTGCCGCTACGCAACGTGCTGGTGCGCGTCGACGGCTCCGCCTACTCGCAGACCGATCAAGACGGAGCGTACGGATTCGGGCGATTGAGCCCCGGCGCGCACACGGTCGCGATCGTCGACAACACCGTGCCGGCGTTCGCGAGTTTCACGAAGGATCAGGAATCGCAGAAGATCGACGTACGCAACGGCCAGATCGCGGCATTGGATTTCGTCGCCCAGCCGCTCGGCTCGATCGCGGGATTCGTCCGCTACGACGCGGGGCTCGGAGAGCCGTACGTCGGCGGCGTGTCGAACGCGTACGTGGTCGCGGAGCCGGGCGAGCACGCGGCCATCACCAACGACGACGGTTCGTTCGTGATCGACAACTTGCCGCCGGGCGCGTACCAGGTCTCGGTCGATCCGGAGACGGTCGCCGACGACGTCGCGCCGCTCGGCGACCCGCTCGCCGTCACGTTGAACGGCAACGACAAGTACGAAGGCGCGGCATTCGTGGTCGGCCACAAAGTGAAGAGCGTCGTGTTCAGCTTCTTGGGCGGCGGAGCCAGCGCAGCGACCGTGCGCCTGGACGATTCGCGCCTGCCTCCGGGCGGCACGACCACCGTCTCCTACGTCGCGCCGCCCGGCATCAAGGATGCCAGCGTCAAGGTCTTCGATCGCGTCTTCGCCTTGACGTACGATGCGAAACGCTCGGTCTGGCGCGGGACGATCGAGGTTCCGAAGGACGCCAAGGCCGCGCCCTACGACGTGACCGCGTCCGCGATCGGGATCAGTTCGGTCGCGACCGCGACCTTGACGGTCGACCCCAAGGTGCCGATCGCGATCCTCCAGGTCACTCCGGCAAATGTCGCACCCGGTCAGTACGCGAGCGTTCGGGCGCGCTTCCTGGTCGACGTGCGGGCGGGCGATACGATCGCCTGGTCGGACGGGACGACCACCGTCTTGGGCAAGCCGGTCGCCGGGCGGGTCTTCACGTTCACCCTGCGGATATCTTTACGGCCTCTATACGGTACGTTGCTAACGCGCCACGCTCGCCTGCCGATAAGACTCTTGTAAGACTCGTTCACGCTTGCCACGGATGGCAGCCTCGCGCATGGTGAAAGGACTATGAACGTGAAAAAACTCGTAGCGATCGCGGCACTTCTGTCGCTCGCTCTTCCGGCCGTCCCCTCGTGGGCAGCCGCCACCGTCACGACCGGCAACGGCCCGGTCATCGTCAAGTGGAACACGCAAGCGGTTGCGACCCTGACGATCCACACCGATTACACCGCGGCCGGCCTCTTCGGTGCCTCGGCGGGTTCGATTCTCGCCAACCTGAACGGTGGCTCGGGTGCCTGCACCGCTACCGATCCGACCAACGCCGACCTCACGGTGGACTTCGGCCCCGTCTCGCCGGATAGCGGCGCGAACTACACCGACTGCATGTACAAGAACGCGGTCAACGCCCAGGTCATCACGTCGTCGATCAACTGGAACCTCGCGGCCAAAGTGACCGCGGGTTCGATCCCGGCCGACACGGAACTCTGCGCGCTGCCGAACGGCTTCGCCGCCTTCCCGACGGCCGCAGCGGCCCTTCCGGTCGCCCAGACCGCCCGTGCCGCCGCTCCGTCGATCGTCAGCGTCGCGACCTGTCCGGCCGGCGATGCGGCGATCAACGCCACCGGCGCCACCCTGGCCAACGAGACCAACCCGTTCTCGTCGGCATCGCCCGCCAACATCGGCCACGATCTCGAGCTCGTGCTCAAGCCGCTGGCCGGTGCCGGTGCGCAGACGGCGACGGTCACCTACACGCTGACCGCCAACTAAGGACGCTCGGATCCATCGTGCATTCGCCGTGGGGTGGAGGGGTGTCACCCCACGGCGAAAGAGGCCCGCTATGAAGATACCGTCGAGAGTCATCGCCCTCGCGGTGAGCGTCGCAGCGACCCTCCTCATGCCGATGCAAGCCACGTCCCAAGGGCTCGGGCTCGACGTCTCTCCCGCGAAACTCGAAGTCGCGATACCCGCGGGTCAGACGTACAACGTCCCGATCACCGTGCGTAACTCGAGCGGGGAGATGACCCACGTGCAGGCTTCCATGGTCGACTTCGGGGTGGACCCGAGCGGCGGATACCAGTTCGTAAAGGTGGGATCGCGCGACCACTCGCTCTTGCGATGGGGCTCGATCCGGCCCAGGGAGTTCGACTTGCCGGCGGGGACCTCGCAGCAGGTGCAGCTCTCGATCATCGTCCCGAACGACTCGGCCCTCTCCGGCGAATATGCCGGTATCGTGTTTTTCCAGACGCGCCCGGTGCGCAGGTCGGGTCAATCGTTCGCATTCTCGGCTCGCGTCGCCTCGAAGATCTACGAGACGATCCCCGATACGGTCAAGATCGACGGCGTCGTCGCCAAGATGGCGTCGACGAAGGGCGCGAAGGGCCAGAACTATCGGGTCGTCTTCAACAATACCGGCAACGCGCACGTCTATCTTCGCGGACAGGTCCAAGTGCAGAAGGGCGGCAGCGTCGTCGACCGGATCGCGATGCCCGACGAGATGCTCGTCGAGCGCGGCGGGACGCGGACCATCGAAGTCAACGGGAAGCGCCTCGATCCGGGGACCTATCAGGCGATCGCGACGGTCGATTACGGCGGTAAGACGCAGACCGGCGGTGCCATCGAGTTCACCGTGCCGTAGTTCCCGGCACCCGCGATTCACTTTTCCGACACGGATTGTCGATGCACAAAGGAGTGTGACGGAGACATGGTAAGGCTGATAGGAGGGCTCTGGGCGATCGCGATGGTCATCGCGACGCTTGCGCCTGCCTCGGCCACCGTCGCAGACGGCACCTCCATCTGGAAGTGGAACACGACCTCGATCGTGCAGTTGACGCTCACGCCGAACTATGCCACCGGCTACGGTTCGATTCCGGCCGTCTTCGGAACGCAACCCGCGCCGACGCACGGTGTCGACGCTCCCTCGGTCGGAAACGGCGCGGTCGACTTCGGTCACGTCCTGGCGGGCAACTCGTACATCTACCGCTACGCCGCGCATCTCCATATCTTCACGAACTCGGCGACCGGCTTCAACATCTATGGCGAGGGCGCGGCGGACTTCTTCAACCAGACCGATAGCACGTCGACCTCGATCGCGCAGACGGTCTTCTACGTGCACTCGACCGCGACCGGCGATGCGAATACCGGCTTCACGCCCGGCCTGCCGTTCCAGAAGACGACCTCGCCGGTGACGGGCGGCGGCTTCCCGACCGCGCCGACGATCAACTACGGCGGCTATCCGTCGCCCGTCCTGTCGACGAACGCGCCGACCGGCGACTTCTACTACGACTACGAACTGAAAGTCCCGCCGACGGCGACCGGCGGCGCGTACTACGTCTGGATCGTCTACACGGTGGTTCCGCAATGAACGCTCGACTTCGGGTCGCTCTCTGGCTCTTTCTCGCCGCCTGCGTCGTGGTCGTCGGCAGCTCGCCGGTCTTGGCAAGCCTCGTACAGCAGCGCGATCAGATCGCGATCACCGTCGTCATCAACGTCACGCCCGCGCCGGTCGGAATGGTCGGAGCCTCGGCTTCGGGCGGCGTCGCGGCACGCCTGCACCGCGACGTGCGAGGATCTGCCGACGAGGTCGCCGTCAGCGGCCAGGTGCGACAGACGGTCGTCGCTCAGTCCACCGCGCAGAAAGCCATCCGGGTCGAGGCCGACGTCTCGCCCAATCCCAACGCGACGCTCCTCTATTCCGATCTTCCGATCGTGACGATCGACGCGACTGCGGGTACGACCGTCACCGTTCCGTGTGCGTACCATGTCAACGTCCACACGACGACCAACAACTGGCAGATCAAGCACGGCGTCTCGAACGACTTCGCGTCCGGGTTCGTCGGCGGCAATCTCGCCAACGACAGCTACCTCGCGACGCCGCTCCCGACTTCGACGCCGTTCATCGTCTACGCCACCAACGGCGGCGTATGGGCGCCGCTCGCGACGAACAGCGGCATCAAGACGTATTGCGTCGATCTCACCATCAAAGTCCCTCTGGCGGTCGCCGGCGGAGCGTATAGCACCAATGCGGTCTATACGTTGTACTGGTAGTGCGTAAACGATTGACGAGCGTCCTCGCGGCGCTGTTCTGCATCGGCACCGTCGCCGCGGTCGCGTTCGCGCAGCAAGTCCAGCCGATCGACAAACCCCACGCGCCGCCGATCGTCCGGCCGACGGTCGCACCGGTCGTGCCGGCGCCGACGTTCGCGCCGACGCCGACGTTCGCGCCGATGCCGACGGCCGTTCCGGGCCAGCCGCCCGGCGGGTTCGGCCAGATGCCGGGCACCCTCGTCCCGCTCTCGCAGCTTCCGCCGTTGCCGCCCCAGAACTCGTCGAACACCACCGTCCCGGGCATTCACATGCGGACGCTCTCGGCGACCGGCGCATCGATCGCGGTCACCTCGAGCGGGACGGGCTGCACCAACTCGGTCGGCACGCTGTTCGCACTCGGGTGTACCGTCAACTGGCAGGCGACGGGACTCGTCACCGGCGATCACTTCACGGATTACATCATCTCGCCGGCGGTCGCGAACGGACAGGGCGGCACGATCACGGGAACGGCGGGTTACGCGGGACCGACCGGCACATCGCACGCAAGCGCGCTCAACGTCACCGGTCTCTACGTCTTCGCGACGCTCGATACGACCACCGGGAAGTGGGCGACGCTCACCTACGTGAACGTCGGCGCCGCCTACGTGGTGCGCGTCTATCAGGATTCGTTCCATACCCAAGAAGGCTATCAGTTCGACGTCAGCTCGAGCACCGCGGCCTACTTCTATGCGCAGAACCTGACCGCGTCGGACTACTACGTCGTCTACGTCGAGTCGACGTCGGTGACGCCGCAGTGCGTCTTCGTCGCGCCGGCCGCAAGCCCGGCCGCGACCGCGGGCCAGCTCTGCAACCCCGGCAACTCGACCGGCGTGCAGGCGCCGGGCGGCGCGCTCAACGTGACCTTCCCGATCACGTCGGCGCTCGCGGCCGGCACGTACTCGGTCGTGCTCTACGATAAGACCCAATCCGAACGTCTCGGCCAGGTCCAGATCTCGCTGACCGGAAGTGGCGGCGGCCGCATCTCGCTCTACGGCGACGGTACCGGTGCGAACCCCTCGCCCGCGCCCGCGCCGGCCGGGGCGCTCTCGACGATCTTCGCGTATGACAGTTCGAACGATCGCTCGACGGGCGGCATCCAGCTCAGCAGCACGCTGGTCCCGACGGGCAACTACGTCTGGACGATCACCGACCCGAACGGTCAGTCGTTCAAGAGTCCTACGACCGCGCTGGCCGGATCCGGCACGTACACGTTCACCCTGAGCAGTATCGCACTGACGCCCGGCAACTACGTCCCGAAGACGTTCTCGGCGGCGCTCTACAACACCGGGACCGGTGCGGTCTTCGCCTCGCAGAACTTCCAGATGGCCGGTTACTACATCGTCCCGACCATCAACGGCGGCAGCAACCTCTCGATCTCGCAGGGCGGCTCGACGAACGCGACGCTCGCGTTCACGAACAAGTCCGATTTCCGGTTCGGCAGCGACAACGCCGACTCGTTCGCGAAGATCATCTTCACGACCGGTTCGAACTTCACGCCGAGCACGAACGCAGGCCAAGGCATCACTGCGGCGCTCTCCGGCTTTTCGGCGGCCACTTGCGCCTCGCCGGGTTGCACCGGAACCGCGACCGACTCGGCCGGGAACGCGTGGAACGTCACCGATATCTGCACGACCGGAGGCTCGGGCGAGTGCACGATCGAGTTCGACCCGGTCCTGTCGACCACGACGCTCGCGCCGGGAGCCTCGATCACCCTCGCGAACGTCGGGTTTGCGAACGCGACCGGCGGGAACTGCTCCTCGGGGAACTCGTGCTCGATGCAGACCGCGGTCCTGCCGGCACACGGCCTGACGTGGTCGCAGATCAACACCGTCACCGACGCCTACCTGCCGATCTACATCTCGGCGGGCAACAGCCTGACCGGCACGGCCAGCGTCGCGCTCTCGGGCGCGAACACCCCGTCGTATACATCGGCCGCGGCCGAGACGGTCGAGGCGCATCTGTACCGCCCCAACACCACCCACGCCCACTACCACCGCGGATCGCCGTACTCGCTCGGGGCGACCGCCTACGACATCGTGGCGTTCACGGTCACCAACAGCTCGACGACCAACGAGGACGTGATCGCGATCGGCCTGCCCGGCTCGTACGGATCGCTGAGCGCGCTGGATAACTTCGCTATCGACCCCAACCTGAACAGCGCGAGCAATAAGAGGTGGGTGATCGATACCTCGTGCGCGACGGCGGCTGCGAGCTTCGGGCGCAAATATCTCTGCCTCGACGGCACCGGCACGTACAACTTCGGCCAGACGGTCAACGTGCCGAAGAACGGCGGATCGGTGACGGTCTATCTCGATATGAACGCCGCGCCGGACGCCTTCACCTATTCCGATTGGGTGGTCTCGCTCGCCGATCCGCTCGTCTTCGGTATGACGGCCGATCCGGCCAAGACCGCGACCATTCCGATCGGCGCGAGCGGGTCGTTCACGGTCGACGCGCTCGCCTATGCGCAGTATTCGCTCGACGACAGCCTGATGCAGGCCAACTTCCAGCCCGCGGTCGCCGGCACGAACTCGACCGCCGCCGAGAATATCGTCGTCACGAACACGCCTGCCGCGGCCGATCCCAACCCCGACTATATCGATAACGTCGTCATCGAGATCCCGAGCGCGACGACGGTCACCGCTCCCGCGGCGGTCACGGCCGGCTGGTCGTATCTCGGCGTCGTAACGTCGGGCGCGAATAAGTTCTACTGGTTCAGCGTCTGCAGCTCCGGTCAGGCGACCGTCGCGAATCTCCCGCCGCTGACCACGCCGACGGCCCGCTGGCCCGCCCTCACGCAGTGCTCGGCGGCGCAACTCGCCAACGCGCTCGCGCCCGGCGAAACGCTCACGACCTCGATGAACGTCGCGGTCGGCACCACGGCGGTCGGGGCGACTATGTTCGCGCACGGCGCGAACGTCGGAGGATGGTCGAACGGCGACGCATTGTCGCTCGGCGTGCAGGCCGTCTCGGCGAGCGTCGGCTTCAGCGCCGCGGGCGGCTATCCCACGCCCTCGCCGGTGACGACCAACAACGTCCCGACCATCGGCGGCAACCCCAGCGCGACCTTCGGCAACGCCTACACCTATTCGGTGAAGAACACCAGCGCGGCGACGAAGATCACCAGCTTCGCGATCATCGTTCCCGGCACCGATATCAACAGCGTCAACGCGACCGACACTGGTGGGCAGACCTGGGCGCTGACGGGGACGCCGACCCTCTCCGGAAACGTCGACGGCTGCACCGTCGTCGGGTCGCAGAGCGCGACCACGGCCGGCGCCGACGGGTACATCGATATCGGCGGGGCGTCCTGCCAACTGCTCGCGGGCGATACCATCAAGGTGAACTTCACCGCGATCGGGCCCAGTTCGCAGGGCGACAGCTATCAGTTCGGGACGCAGAACCTCAACGCGTCGGGCACGCTCAACAGCACGGCCACACCGGGCACGACCGGAGCCGAGACCTGGATCGGCGACTCGCGCGTCGCGGTCCAGCTCTCGATCGGCCTCAACCTCACCGTCAATCCGCCCAATCCGGGACCGGGAAGCTCGAGCCCGATCGTGACCTGTGCGACCTGCTCGTTCGCCGCATCGACCATCGATTTCGGCGCCGTCAATAACAGCACGACCGTGGACTTCGGAGACGTCGTGCGCGCGAGCGTCTACATCACCTCGACGACGGCGGTCACCTACACGCTCTCGATCAGCACGAACTTCAACCCGACCAGAACGCCGGCCGCGCCGACCAACGAGCTGCTGACCT
>Ga0070691_10000913_pt1 | contig 11998 bp, 8 predicted proteins | sample KBSK1101metaG_FD_64673 | JGI IMG/M metagenome (GOLD analysis project Ga0070691, IMG submission 64673) | Corn, switchgrass and miscanthus rhizosphere microbial communities from Kellogg Biological Station, Michigan, USA - KBS K1-10-1 metaG | ecosystem: Host-associated > Plants > Roots >... | reverse complement strand
ATCCCGCGGTGGCGGCCACGAGCTACTCCGTCGCGAGCGGCTACGGCGGATCATCGGCCACGGTGAACACCGGACGCATCACCATGCGTCTCGTGCCGCGCGACGAGCGGAAGTACTCAGCCGATGAACTCGTGCCGCAGCTCGCGCAGGCGCTGCGCGCGGTGCCGGGCATCGCCGCGTACGTGGTGAACTCGCCGACGATCAACATCGGCGGGCGCAGCTCCAAGGGGCAGTACCAGTACACGATGACCGGCGGCAACCTGCCGGACCTGTACAAGGCGAGCGAGGCGATGGCCGCCAAGATGCGCACGATCGACGGCATCGTGGACGTGACGTCGGACCTGCAGATCGCGAACCCGCAGGCGAGCATCGCGCTCGATCGCGACGCCGCCGCGCGGTACCAGCTGACGCCCGAGCAGATCGAGAGCGCGCTGTACAACGCGTACGGGTCGCGGCAGGTGAGCACGATTTACACGCCGCAGAACGAGTACTGGGTGATCCTCGAGCTGCTGCCCGAGTTCCAGGGCGACCTCAACGCGCTGAGCCTGCTGTACATCCGGAACAAGACCGGGCAGCTCGTGCCGTTGTCTGCTGTGACGAAGCTGTCGCCGACCGTGGGGCCGATGCTCGTGAACCACACCGGCCAGCTGCCGAGCGTGACAATTGCGTTCAATACCAAGCTCGGCGTTTCACTCGGCGAGGCGACTGACGCCGTGCAGGCCGCGGCGCGGACGATCCTGCCGGAGGACGTGAGCGGCGCGTTCTACGGCGCGGCGCAGGTGTTCCAGGACACGCAGAAGGGCCTCATTACGCTGTTCGTGATCGCGATCTTCGTGATTTACATCGTGCTGGGCATTCTGTACGAGAGCTTCATTCATCCGCTGACCATTCTCAGCGGAATTCCTTTTGCGGCGTTCGGCGCGCTGCTGGCGCTGATCGTCACGAAGACCGAGCTCACCGTGTACGCGTGGGTCGGCATCATCATGCTCGTCGGCCTCGTGAAGAAGAACGCGATCATGATGGTGGACTTCGCCACGGAAGCGGAGAAGAAGGGGAAGAATCCGTTTGACGCAATCGTCGAAGCGTGCCTCGTGCGGTTCAGGCCGATCACCATGACCACGATGGCCGCGCTGGTCGGTACGCTGCCGATCGCGCTCGGCGCCGGCGCGGGCGCGGAATCGCGCAGGCCGCTGGGCATTGTGGTCGTGGGCGGTCTGGCGTTCAGCCAGGTGGTGACGCTGTACGTGACGCCCGTGATCTACACGTACTTCGACGAGCTGAAGATCCGGTTCAGCAAGGGGCATGCTGTTGCGGACCGAGGACCGAAGACCGAAGACCGAAAGGTTCTTGAGCCGCATGTGGTGACGGCCAGCGTAAGGCCCTCGCTGTAGTTCGCGGTTACGGTCCCCAGTCCCCAGTCCCCAGTCCCCAGTCCCCAGTCCCCAGTCCCCAGTCGCCAGTCCTCGGTTCCATCGTGCCCGGTCTTCGGTCTTCGGTCCTCGGTCCAATCGTCTTCCTCGCCGCCTGCGCCGGCCACGCGACCATTCCCGTCGCGTACGAGGCATCGTCGCCGACCGCCGATGAGATCGCGGCGAACGCGCTCATCGCGCGCGGCGGCGCGCACGTGACGGCGGTGAAGCACGAGGTGCTCGTCGGTCAGATCGCGTTTGGCGACGCCGGGCTTCAGCGCTTCGTGGTGGAGATCGCGCGGGGCGGGAAGATTCGCGAGGAGATCGGCGACTACGGCTCGATGATGATCCGCACCAGCGATGGAAAAACGGGCTGGGTGCTGGATTCCGCGCATGGCGTGAAGGAGCCGCGCGCGCGGACGGAGGACGATCTCAGGAACGCGGCGGCGAGCGCCGATATGGACGGGCCGCTGGTGAACTATCGCGAGAAGGGGAACCGCATCGAGCTTGCCGGGATCGACACGGTAAAGGGCGCGCCCGCCTACCGGCTCAAGATCACGATGAAGGACGGCCAGCAGCGCGTGGACGACATCGACTGCTCGACGTTTCTCGAGCTGCGCTGGGAGGGCGTCGTGCACGGGCCGAACGGCGACATCGTGTACGAGTCGTACCTCGATCACTACCGGCGCGTGGACGGCGTGATGTACGCGTTCGAGGTCACGTCGGGCGTGAAGGGCCAGCCGCCGAACCAGCGGATCGAGCTGAGCCAGGTCGTGCTCGGTGACCCGGTGGACGAGGCGAGATTCGGGCGGCCGTAGCCAATGGATTCCGGCTTCAGCCCCCGTGCCGCCGCCGGATCTCCTCCAACACCTCGATGTCCGCCGCGTCCTGCAGGCGGCCCGTGCGCTTGGACTCGATCAAATGCGCAATGGACGCGACCGGGATAGTCACGCCCTCAACGTGATACGCCACCGCGTCGGGCGCGGCGTCAGCGTATTTCAGGTTCCACGCGCGGGTGAAGATGTCCACGCTGGGGATGTCTCCAACGATCGTGACCGGCCGCTCCGCGAGCTCTTCGGGTAAGAGCTGCGCCGCGAAGCCCATGCCGAGCTGCGCGAGCCCTTTAATGACGCGGCGCGCGTTCGGAACGGTCGGCTCGATGAGAATGTCCACGTCGCGCGTGGCGCGCGTGGTGCCCAAGAGTTGCATCGCAGCGGCGCCAACCAGCACGTAATGCGCGCGCGCCGCGTTGAGCGCGTGGCAGACTTCGGCGAGGCGCGTGTCGAAGCGCTTTTCCTTCACGCGCCGAGGTTCTCGAGGCGCTTCCAGGCGAGATAGTCGTTGAGATTGTCGAACCCGATCACGCGTTGCGCGCGCACCGCGTTTCGAGGCCGCGCCGCGCGGGCGGTTTGCTCGGCGGCCCTCACGCGCTGCTCGGGCGTAAGGCGGAGATCGGCGGTGAGCTGGGCGAGGCGCAGCGGACCGAGGCCCGGTGTGAACGTCGGTGGCACGGGTGCGGGTTCTGCGGCGTAACGGCGGACGGCCTCGGCAATGACCCAGCTGCGCGACCGTTGGCGTTCGCGCGCGATCGCGTCGGCGGCGGCGAGGTCGCTGGCGGGGATCGTGATCGCGACGCGGGAGTAGTTTGGGTGCTTGGACATACTGAATAATACTCGATCATACTCAGATGTGCCACCCTCGGTCGACCCCATTCGCCGCGGATCGCCGCGGGTGCCCGCGAGTGTAGTTTTCGGTCCCGGAGTTCGGTCAGGAGTATTCATCTTCCATCTTCGATCTTCCATCGCCGTATGCCCCTGGAATTCGGCCTGAACACATTCGGCGACATCACCCTGGACTCCGCGGGCAAGCCGAAAACCCACGCCCAGGTCCTCCGCGACGTCGTCGTCGAAGCCGAGGCCGCGGACGCCGCCGGCCTCGACTCCTTCGGCGTCGGCGAGCACCACCGCGACGACTTTGCCATCTCGGCGCCCGAAGTTCTCCTCGGCGCGATAGCCAGCCGCACCAAGCGCATTCGCCTTGGCACCGCGGTGACCGTGCTGAGCACCGACGACCCCGTGCGCGTGTACGAGCGGTTCGCGACGCTCGACGGCGTGTCGAACGGCCGCGCGGAAATCATCCTGGGGCGCGGATCGTTCACGGAATCGTATCCGCTCTTCGGGTATTCGCTGGAGAACTACGAAGAGCTGTTCGAGGAGAAGCTCGAGCTGTTCGCGAAGCTGCGGCAGGAGGGCGCGGTGACGTGGAAGGGCAAGCTGCGCAGCGGGCTCAACAATCAGCGCGTGTTTCCGCCGGCCGAGAAGGCACCGATTCCGACGTGGGTGGGCGTGGGCGGGAGTCCGGAGAGCGTGGTGCGCGCGGCGAAGTACGGGCTGCCGCTGATGCTCGCGATTATTGGAGGCAATGCTTCTCGCTTCAAACCATATGTGGATCTCTACCGAGAGGCGTGTGAGAAATTCGGACACGGAGACCTGCCGGTGGCGGTGCACTCACCGGGTCACGTGGCAGAGACGGACGCGCAGGCGAAGGAGGAGTATTGGAAGGCGTTCAAGGGGATGCACGACAGGATCGGCGCCGAGCGTGGGTGGCCGCCGATGACGATGCGGGCGTTTGAGAGTGAGGTGGAGGGCGGGGCGATGTATGTCGGGTCGGCTGAGACCGTTTCTCGGAAGGTGATTGAGACGGTGAAGGGGTTGGGGCTGGCGCGGTTTGATATCAAGTACAGTGCGGGGACTTTGAGTCACGAGGCGATGCTTAAGAGCATCGGATTATTTGGGCGGGAGGTGGTGCCGCGGGTTCGGGCGGGGGTGTAGATTCCTTGCTCGTCGGGGACCGGTGAGGGGTGCTCCTTCGGGCACTGGCGGTTGACGAGATTGAAGCAGGCGGAGATTGGTTAGCTCCGAAAGACGGGACGTAGCGCAGTCCGGTAGCGCACCTGAATGGGGTTCAGGGGGTCGCGGGTTCGAATCCCGCCGTCCCGATAGGTAAGGTGAAGCGTCATCGCGCGTTAGCGCGGTGACGCTTTCCATTTGCGAGAGGGGTGCCGTTTGTGGTGCCGTTTCGCCGATTCCCTGACCGCGATCAGGGGGTCGCGACACATCAACTTCATTTAGTTAGCGCGTGGCGAGCGCGGCGTCTCGCACCTTTCGCGGCTCGCTCATCACCGCCAGCAGCGTCTCCGCGTCCGGTTGCTGGTAGCAGGTGAGCAGTGTCTCGGTGTCCTTCCACCCGCCCGCGGCAGCGACGTCCTTGAGCGAGAGATGTTTTCGCTCGGTTGCCCATTTTCGGCGGTATGGATGCCAGAGCCCGCCCTCGAGCTTCGGCAGCTTCGCCTTCTTCTCTGCCACGGTGAGCCACTTGTCGAAGAGGTGGCGGTCCATCGGCTGTTCGGCGTTTCGCTCGCCCGCGAACATCCAGCCAGTGGTCGCGCCGAGATCCTGTCGGAACCGTTTGAGTTCCTCGACCAGCGAATCCGGAATGGGAACGATCCATTGCGTGCCTTTCTTGTCGGATTCCGCACGCCAGGTAATCGCCTTGCGCTCGAAGTCGACATCGTCCCATCTGAGCTGCCGGATCGCGCCCAGCCTGCGGCCCGTTGCCTCCGCGAGCATGAGGGCCAATTCCATCTTTGCCCACCGCGCTCGCTCGAAATCGGCCATGACGGACTTCGGATTCTCGGCCAAATCCTTCGCCGCCGCCTGCCGGAGATCCTTCATTGCGGTCCGTGTGAGCTGAAAGCGTTCCCACGAAGCGATCGGACGCTTTGGATTCTTCTCTCGCTCACGCCGCACGCCGGCCAGCGGGTTGAAGTCCAGGAGCCGCGCGCCGTTTGGCTGGCGCACAGTGCTTGCCCACGAGAGCATCGCGTGGAGGAGCACCAGCTCCATCTCGACGGACCGCGCACGCACAGGCCGGCTTCGCTTCTTCTCGCCGAGTACGATGCCGCCGGCTCTCCGTCGAGTGGTGTACGCGGCCTGGTCTTTCGCGGCGAGCGTACGTACGTCGCACCTCTCGCCAAAAAACGCGAGGAGGAGCTTCGCGCGAGCGCCGTCGTCCCGCTGGGTCTCCGGTTTGTTGTCCAGATACGCAGGACACTCGGACCTGTAGCGATGCCACAGCGCCCCGAGCGTAACAACCCCCGGCAGCGCGGCATCCTCACTTCGCAACAATTCCGCGAGGAGTTGGCGACCCAGCCGCTCGGCGACGTTGCGGTCCTTCGTCAGCAGCGACGAATGATCGCGCCCGCGGCCACGGACCCAGACTGTCCGGTAAAACGTCCCGTCCCTTCTCTTTTGAAACAGCCGGACGCGCATCCCTCGTTCGCCGAGCGAGCGCGTCCACTTTCCATTTGCTTGATGCCATTCATTCCGCCGGTGTCGACTCGCCATCAGCGTGTCTCCTCACCGCCGGTTCCCAATGGCCCGAGCGTCGGTAGCTGGATCATATGTGCGCACACCATTGATGACAACAACTCCGTGATGCGCTGCGCCACGAGAGGGGAGATCGCCTGCGCGAATGCGTGGTGCACGCGGCCTGCCGGCGTTGGGGAGTTTCCCTTCGCGAATCAGTCGCGCGAGATGATCGGGAGAGTAGCCGGACCGAAAGGCCGCCTCCGCGAGCGTCAACCGCTCGTCAGCGCGCAACGTGAGAGCGTGCTCCACTTGCTCTACGGCCCACTCGAGCGCGCGTGCCCTTGCGTCATCGCCGAAGTGGTCGCGCAACTCGAGGGCCTTCGTTCGGATCTCAGTCAGCGTTCCTCGAAGCATATCCACCATTCGGTGCCTCCGTCTCGATCAGGGGTGCGTCGGAGCGCATTCCCCTCTCAAAAGGGCGGGCGTCCGCGCCAACTCGACTTCCTCGGGGGTGTTTGATCACGTCAATCAGTGCGTGTCCGCCGTCCCATGGGTGTCACCCGAGGGTCGGTCGACTCACGGTCAACCGCGCGAGCGGCTGGATCGCGGGGGTCGCAAGCCACCTGACTTCAACGCCAGGCGTCACTGCGGGGAGTTGACGTGACTTGTGTAGATTGGCTGTAGAGCAAATACATGATTCAAGGAGTTGACCATGCGACCAGCGCGTCGCCGACCTGCAAAGTGTTCACCGAAATCCCTGGCGCTTCAGAGCACGCGCCGCGCCGAGCGCTTGGTTGTTCGGATCGCGAGTGAAGAGAAGGCGCTGTTGCGGCGTGCTGCTGAGCGAAGGCGCCGGTGAGCGCACGGCAGTAGGCCTCACTTGGTGGCACTCCATCCAGTGGACGGACTCCATCGCGTCTCGAAACTTCTTCGCTCGAGCGCGGCAGACGTGGGCGGCAAGACGAACGCCGCTATTCGTTCGATCACCGCGACGAAGCTTGACGGCGCTTCCAACCTCCCGCGCTGCAGAAACGCATTCCATTGAGCCGTTTTCTCGGCGTCCTGCGAGAACGCCGGCGTGAGAGCCAGGGGCGGCGCGGCAGGGATCGCGGTGCGTCGTCGGTGGAAGGTGGCGCCAATCGCTTCCGCGAGGATGGCACCGTTGAACTCATGAGTCTCCGCGAGGTGAAAGAGGTCGAAGAAGTCCTTCGTGCGGGTATTGGCGATCCCGAGCACGACCATCGCCTGGAACTTTTCGGCCACCACCGTCTCGGGTGGGTATGCGCGGACGCGCGGTGCGGGGAAGTCCAACAGCGTGGGAAACTCGACCTCCGTTGGCCTCGGTGTGACCGCGTCTCCGAAGCCCACGTCGACCTGCAACGGAACGCGCGCCCCGCCGAGCGTCGCCGTTAGTTTCACGCGGACACCGCCGTACTCCTGACGGCCGCGGATCCGCGCCGCCTTGACGCTCGATGCAACGAAGATGAGCCCGTCCGGTACGACGGCCACTCGGCACACATCGCGGAACAACTGGGCGACGGCCTCGGGCGACGAATCGCCGAAGCCAAGGAAATCAACGTCCTGTGTGGGTCGAGGAATCTCGTCTTCCCAGAGGTAGAAGAGCGCAGCGCCCTTAAGCACGAAACGCGCACTCTCGGACAGGTGGCCGAGTCGGTACAGCAGCCGTTCCACGCCGAAGCGGGTAAGGATCAGCTGCAGATCCTGGCCGCGCGTCGCCGCGAGCATTCGCAGCCTTTCCCGCACGGAAGCCGCGAGATTGATCGGCGGTTTTCGACTCATGGGCGGTGCCGTGAGATCGTCACGCGGGCCCGTCCTCGACCGCAACCGCCTCGAGGTACGGTCGCATGACGTTTGTCATGCGGCAGACCGCCGCATACTTCCACAGCTCGTCCATCGTACAGCGTCGTGAACGCCAGCAGTCGCGGAGTGCCTCGATCGCGACGTCGGAGCCGATCTTCCGCCGGTACTTGAAGCAATCCACGACGGTCTTCGCGGCGTTGTATACGCGAACGATGACACCGTCGATGACACGCTCCTCGATTCCCGTGGTGAGGGCTTTGCCCGAGAAGCGGACAATGCGGAGGGGCAGTTCGTGCTCAACCGGTGCGCGCGCCTTGCGGTCAATGGCAATCCAGACATCAGCTGGATTCTGGGTCGTGAGGTCGTGAAGGCGGAGTGCCGAGAGGAGGCAAATGACGCTGTGCGGGACTCGCGCGGTCACGGCGGCAATAGTCTCGTGTTCGCTCAGCGGCGTGCCCGCGACGACGTAGATGCCGCGTCCACGCCGCTCGAGCTCGCCGCTCGCGTGGAGGCGACGGAGCACTTCTCGTGAGAGACCCTTTCCGGCGAGGTCGCGCGAGCGGAGCATCCCTCGTTGGGTTGCCAGCGCGAGCACGCGGTCGCGGCCGGAACGGCGCGGTTTGGTTGTGTGACTTTTCGTAGGCATAAACAACTATAAGGCGACATTACGTCACATGCAAGGGCCGACTGATCAGGACTGCGTGGCGGCCAACCCTCGAGAAGATTACTGCGCCCAAACGTGCCGTTCACCACAACGCCGGCCCCTGAGCGCAGCCTGCACTCATCCAATCCAGACGAGCCGCCAGTGGTGCTGTTTGTGGTGCTGTTTCTCGCGTCATCCTCCAATATTTCGCTGAACAGCACCCGGCACCGACGCTCGGAAGCCATTGAAGAACCAGCAGCTTATCGTTTAGGGTGATTCCCCACAGTCACATGGGGTTCAGGGGGTCGCGGGTTCGAATCCCGCCGTCCCGATTGAGAGAGGGTCTTCGAGCGCCGCCGGCAATGTCGCCGGCGGTGTTTTTTTGTCGACCCCCAGCGCGAATGGCGCAATCATGTAAGCGAGGTGGCGCGACAGCGAGCGTCGCCTAACTTCGAAGCGACTCCCTAGTCCCACTTCGGCCCCAAAAGAGACCACGTGGATCAAGCATCGCACAACAAGATCGTCTCCTTCATCTGGGCTATCGCGGACGACGTTCTCCGTGACCTCTTCAAGCGCGGGAAGTACCCCGACGTCATCCTGCCAATGTGCGTCATTCGGCGGATGGATGCGGTGCTCGAGCCCACCAAACAGAAGGTCCTCGAGGCGAAGAAGGTTCTCGACGACGCCCGGATCACTGAGCAGCGCGCGGCTCTCTGCGACGCCGCGGGCCAGGCCTTCTACAATACCTCGAAGTTCACGTTGCGCGACCTCAAGTCCCGAGGAAGCCAACAACAGCTGCTTGCCGACTTCGAGGATTACCTCGACGGTTTCTCGGCGAACGTCCAAGACATTCTAGACAATTTCAAGTTTCGCAATCAGCTCCAGACGCTTTCCAAAGCCGACGCGATCGGCACGTTGATCAACAAGTTTCTTGACCCCGATATCGACCTCTCGCCTGCCGGCATCGACAACCACTCGATGGGCACAGTGTTCGAGGAGTTGGTACGCAAGTTCAATGAGGAGAACAACGAAGAGGCTGGTGAGCACTGGACTCCGCGCGACGCCGTCCGGCTCATGGCGAACCTCGTATTCCTACCAGTCGAGTCTAAGATCAAGTCCGGGACCTATCTGCTTTATGACTGCGCCTGCGGCACTGGCGGCATGCTCACGGTTGCAGAGGAAACACTGATCGCGATAGCGGCGAAGCACCAGCAGGACGTGAAGGCTCTGCTCTATGGCCAGGAGATCAACCCGGAGACGTATGCAGTGTGCAAGGCCGACATGCTGCTAAAGGGCGAAGGCGTGAGTGCAGACCACGTTGTTGGCGGTGCCGAATGGTCTACGCTTTCGCACGACGCGTTCCCGGCGCAGGACTTCGATTTCATGCTCGCCAACCCGCCATACGGGAAGAGCTGGAAGAAGGATCTCGAGGCGATGGGCGGCAAGGACGGAATGCGCGATCCACGCTTCAAAGTGATGCATCAGGGCGAGGAGCTCTCGCTGGTTACCCGATCGAGCGACGGTCAAATGCTCTTCCTCGCCAATATGGCGTCGAAGATGAACGACAAATCAGCGCTCGGCAGTCGCATCGCCGAAGTGCACAACGGAAGCTCGCTGTTCACCGGCGATGCTGGCCAGGGCGAGAGCAACATCCGCCGTTGGCTGATCGAGAACGACTGGCTTGAAGCCATCGTCGCTCTGCCGCTCAATCTCTTCTACAACACTGGCATCGCCACCTACGTCTGGGTGCTGTCCAACAAGAAGCCAGAACGACGCAAGGGCAGGGTTCAGCTCATAGATGCCAGCAAGTGGTTCAAGCCGCTTCGCAAGAACCTCGGCAAGAAAAACTGTGAACTCTCGACCGAAGACATCGACCGTATCAGCCGCACCTTCCTCGAGTTCAAGGAGACGCCCGAGTCGAAGATCTTTACCAATGCCGCCTTCGGTTATTGGAAGGTCACCGTCGAGCGTCCGCTGCGCCTTCATAGCCAGTTCACGCTCAAAGGTATCGAGACGCTCCGCTTCAGCTCTGGCGACGAAGAGGTTCGCGCGGCGCTTCACGAGGAGTTCGGTGACGACCTCTTCACGAGGTTCACCGAGGTCTCCGGCGCCCTGGAGAATCGTCTAGCGGACTGGGGCAACGACGAGGATGTCTCGGACGACGAGGAGGATGGCGGCGCCGCGAAGAAGGGGCTGCCCGCGAAGCGGTGCAAGAAGTTGCTCGATCGCATGACGTGGCAGCGCGACGCCCATCTGGTCGACGTCGCGACGAAGCTGCGAACGGCGCTCGGCGACACGCTGTTCGAGGACCACAATCTATTCAGCGAGCGCGTGAAAGCCGCGCTCAAAGAGACCGACACTAGGCTCGGCGTCGCCGACCTGAAGCAGATCCTCAAGGCTGTGAGCTGGCGTGTCGAGACGGCGCCGCCGGTCATCGCCAAGGTATACAAGCCGGGCAAGGCAAAGTCCGATCCGCTGCGCGGCCTGTTCGAGGCGACAGTGCACGGGAAGCCCGTCGTCGTCGAGTACGAACCCGACCCGGACCTCCGCGACACCGAACAGGTACCGCTGCTTGAAGAGGGCGGCATCGAGGCCTTCATCCGCCGCGAGGTGCAGCCCTACGTGACCGACGCGTGGATCAAGGAGAGCGCTACCAAGATCGGCTACGAGGTGAGCTTTACACGGCACTTCTACAAGCCGAAGCCGCTGAGAACGCTTGACGAGATCCGCACTGACATCCTCGCTGTCGAAAGGGAGGCCGAGGGACTGCTCGGCGATCTGCTCGACGCTCGCACATGATGAGCGAGCGGAGCACCTTGCTGACCTCCATAGCCAACACGAGCAGGGACTACCGAGTCGGCGAGATCGAGAGGCCATCGCTGGACCATGTCGATCGCTGGGTGCAACAGTTCGACAAGAATGTACAAATTCAGCTGTTGCGCGAACTGGACTTCGTCTTGAAGAAGACGTACCTGAATAGGGAAACCGTCGCGACCTTCCTGGCCAGCATGATTGCCAGCAGGAAGCTCGCGGGGGATGACCCATGTGCATTTTGGGCCAAGGCGCATTTCTTGAACATTCAGACGAGCGGAAACAGCCAAGAGGAGATGCTGGAGATCGTCGACGAGATTCTGCAAGAAGAGTGCGGGCTCGACGTGAAGACATGCGGCGAGCGCGGTGGAGACTACATCTACGTCGATGATGTGATGTTCAGCGGGAACCGCGTTGGCAATGACTTGGCCGCATGGATTGTCGACAAGGCCCCGGCCAAGGCGACGGTGCACATTGTCGTTGCCGCGATACACACCAGTGGTGAGTATCTTGTTGGCAATCGCCTCAAGAAAGCCATCGTCGACTCTGGCAAAGCCATCCAGTTGAACTACTGGCGGATTGCGACAGTCGAAAATCGCAAATTCTACAGGAATGACTCTGAAGTGCTCTGGCCAGCCGACGTACCGTCGGATGCGGCCACGCAGCATTACCTTGGCCTGCCACACAAGTTTCCGCTGGAGCTGCGCAAGCCCGGCGGACACTTAGGACCATTTTCGTCTGAGCAGGGGCGGCGGTTGCTGGAAAGCGAACTCTTGGTCGCCGGAGTGAGGATCCGCGGCCTCAGTCAATCTCCCAAGGATATCCTCAGGCCACTCGGCTTCAGCCCGTTCGGTGTCGGCTTTGGTTCAATGACGGTCACGTATCGAAACTGCCCGAACAACTGCCCGCTTGCGCTCTGGTGGGGCGACCCGGACGCAACCTCA
>Ga0070691_10000911_pt1 | contig 12015 bp, 13 predicted proteins | sample KBSK1101metaG_FD_64673 | JGI IMG/M metagenome (GOLD analysis project Ga0070691, IMG submission 64673) | Corn, switchgrass and miscanthus rhizosphere microbial communities from Kellogg Biological Station, Michigan, USA - KBS K1-10-1 metaG | ecosystem: Host-associated > Plants > Roots >... | reverse complement strand
GGGCGCATCGGAGGCGGGCCTCACGTCCATAACCCCAAATTCACCAGCATGCGCCGCGCATTCACCGCTTCGCGACGCTTCCAAGTCGGGGCCTATGTCCGGCCGAGTGGTTTCTACGTGCACCACTGGACGTTCGGCGAATTTCTACCAGTGTTATTCTTCGCGGACAGCACCTACTGGATCCTGGATTGGGGGGACTTCTATCTCGAAGCTCCGCCTCCAGGCACAATCTGGGTGCGTGTCGGCGATGATGCTCTGCTGATCGACCAGTTCACCGGCGAAGTGATCATCGTGGAGTACGGGATCTTCTACTGAAGATCAGAATTCGGAATTCGGAAGTCGGAAGTCAGGTTTTCCGGCTTCTGATTTTCCGATTTCCGATTACACCGCGATCTCGGCCCTGATGGTCGGGTGCGCCTGATAGTTCTCGAGTCTGAAGTCCTCATAGTCGAACGCGAAGATATCGTTCACCTGCGGATTGAGCCGCATCGTGGGCAAGGGATAGGGCCTGCGCGTCAACTGCTCGCGCGCCTGGTCCAGATGATTGAGATAGAGGTGCGCATCGCCCAACGTATGCACGAACTCCCCGGGTTTGAGGCCGGTGACCTGCGCGACCATCATGGTCAAGAGCGCATAGGATGCGATGTTGAACGGCACGCCCAGGAAAATGTCGGCCGAGCGTTGATAGAGTTGGCATGAGAGCCTGCCGTCCGCGACGAAAAACTGGAACAGGCAGTGACAGGGCGGCAGCGCCATCTTGGGAACGTCCGCCGGATTCCACGCCGTCACGACGAGGCGTCGCGAGTCGGGATTGGCCTTGATGTCGCGCACGAGGTTGGCGATCTGGTCGATCGTGCCGTCATGTTGCGTCGGCCAGGACCGCCATTGTTGGCCATAGACCGGTCCGAGCTCGCCGTTCTTGTCCGCCCACTCGTCCCAGATCGTGACGCCGCGTTCCTGCAACCAGCGCACATTGGTGTCGCCGCGCAGAAACCAGAGGAGTTCATAGACAATCGCCTTGAGGAACAGCTTTTTAGTTGTGAGCAGCGGAAACCCGTCGGCAAGGTCGTAGCGCGCCTGATGGCCGAAGATGGCGAGCGTGCCGGTACCGGTGCGGTCGCGTTTCTCCACGCCCTTTTTGAGCACGAGCTCCATCAAATCGAGGTATTGGCGCATGATCTTAAATCTGGCCGGATTCTCTTCGATATTCTAGCGCCGCGCGCAGCGATCGACCGCGGCGCGCTCCCAAGCGAACCGGTTCGACCGGCCTAACGAAATATCAGCGCAGCGGCGAGATAAGCGACCGCCATGACGAAGACCGCGATGTTGCCGCCGATATAGGCCTTGAAACGGCCGGGACGTCCTTTGCGTGTCACCGGACCATAGGGCTGGCGTGGCGCAAGTCGTCCGCGAAACAATCCCGGCACGCGTCCCCTTTGAATGGCCACGATGGTGTCGAGCAGCACGTAAACCGCCAGCACGGCGGCGATGGCCAACGTGTAAGGTGTTGAATGCATGTCGAAACTTCGGCAATCCTTCAATTCTTTGTCCGCAGTCCTTATATTCCGGGAGCTGGCTCGTCCAGCTATGGCGATAAACGACTGCGTAATAAGCGGCCCGGACCCGGGGGCGGTACCCGGCGCCTCCACCCCAGATGTCGGAGATCAGGCATCGGGAATCAGAAAAAATCTTCTGATCCCTGATACCTGATTCCCGACCTCTGAGGCGGGGGCGAAACAGGATCGACGGACGTGTAAAGGCTGATCTTTCGCTCGGTATGGTTCCGCCGTTATCGGGCTACTCGTATAGGTGCCAACGATAATGAAATGGCCCTCGCTGCCTAAGTGATTAGGTAAGCGCGGTTCGGGGGGTGCCGGGCAACAGAAACCCCCCACTTCTTTCCTCGCGTTCGCGGCACCCCCCAATCAAACTATGGCAAGTCGGCATAGCCGACTTGCGCGGAGCACCGGGCAACAGAAGCTCCCCACTTCTCGCCCCGCATTCGCCTCTCTCAGACGCGCCGTCCTGTTCGAATCACCGGCCGCGTGAGAGACTGCGCCGCCAACGATTCCGGGGGAGGAACGAATGGGCAATATCAATCTCGGTCGCGTCATACTCGGCGGCTTCGTCGCCGGCATCGTCATCAACATTTTCGAATACGTTTTGAATGGAGTCATATTCGCTGACCAATGGCCTGCCGTCATGGCGGCCATCAACCGGCCGGCGCTGACCATGCACGACCTCGTCATCTTCAATGTCCTGGGATTCATCGAAGGCATCGTTGCGGTATGGACATACGCCGCGATCCGCCCGCGCTTCGGCGTCGGCGTGCGGACAGCCGTCTATGCCGGCTTCCTGACCTGGATCACGGCTTACGTGCTCGCCACGGCGACGCCGGTCATCATGGGCGTCTTCCCGTTGCGCATGGCCTGTGTGATGGTGGCGGTCGGTCTCGTCGAAATCGTCGTCGCGACGATTGCCGGCGCCTGGCTCTACAAGGAAGCCTGACCAGTCGCGCTCAGAGGTTTCCCTCCTCGTCCTCGCGGGCCGCAAGACTCGTGGTCGAGGTTTGGCCGCGCGCGGCAGCACGCTCGGCTTCGAGTTGCAGGCGCCTCTTGCGCGGCTCCTCGACGAGCGCGACGAGGAGCACGAGCGCAATCGCCTCGCATGCGACCGCGACCCAGAACACCGCGTGATAGCCGAGACCCGCAGCGATCACGCCGCCGACGAGCGGCCCGAGCGCGCTCATGATGCTTTCGGCCGTGTTGGAAAAGGCGAGCCGCATCGCCATGTCGTCGCGGTGGCCGAACTCGAAGACGATGTTCTGCGCACTCATCTGGTAGCCGGAATTGCCCGCACCCAGACCGAAGAAGGCGACGAACAGCCAGAAGGGCGAGGTCACGTTCATCAGGAGCACGGTCGAGGAAATCCAGAACGCGAGCGCGATGACGAAGTTGGAGCGAAAGCCGTAACGGTCGGCGAGATAGCCCCAGCCGACGCTCATCACCGTATCGGCGCCGAGAAACGCCAGCGACAGCGTGCCCACGACATCGCCGGAAAACCCGATCTGCTTGCCGACATAGATGATGTAGAAGGGCTGCGCCACGCGGCTCGCGATCGCAAAAGTGCGCGCGATCATGAAGTACATGAAGCCTGGATTGCTGCGGAGCATCGGGATCAGATCGCGGACGCGTTCGCGGATCGAGCTGCGCGATCTGACCGACGGCGGCTCCGGCTCGCGCACCAGAAAGCGGAATGCGGTGAGGCCGAGGCTGGTCAGGATGAAAGCGAGCGTGAACGTCGTCGAATAGCCGTTGCCGAAGACATTGTGGCCGACGAGATAGCTGCCCGCGAAATAGGAAAGCGACGCCGCGATGACGCCGCCGGTCAGGTTGCGCCAACCTTGCAGCTGACCGCGCCGTTCGATCGGGATCATCTTGGCGAGCAGGAACTGGAATGCGACGCCTTGCGGCCCCGAAAACAGTCCGAGCAAAAAGAGAAACAGAAGCACGCTCACGAGCAGCGGCGTGCCGCCGAGAAACCAGCCGGCGAGCGCGATACCGAGAATCTGCACCCGCATCATGGTGCCGAGGAACATCGAGACCGGCAGGATCTTACGGCGATGCTCGATCTGCGCCGCGCCGGCGATAGGCGAGATCACGCCGCCCAACTGCTGCAGGCTGGCGCCGAGGCTGACGAAGAAATCCGAACCCGAGATTAGATGCAGATAGGCCGGGATGAAGGTCGGCGCATTGACCAGGCGAAAGCCGGTCATGCCGAGCATGCCGTGCACGAAGTGGCCGGCATAGTTGCGGCGCAGATTCTTCCAGACGAAGCCTTCAAAGACAGCTTCGCGCTCGGCCTCGCCTTGAATGCCCGCGTAGATGTCGCTCATTCGGCTGGCGCGTGCTGGATGGTGAAGCCCGCCCTGCGGCGGGAGTAGAACGCCGCCGCCGCAGAGGCGATGACGATGGCGCCGCCGATGCTGATCGCATTCGTGACGCCGATCCGGCTCGCCAGCGTGCCCAGCAGCAGCGCGCCCCACGGCATCATGCCCATGAAGCTCTGCGTGTAATGCGAGATCACGCGCCCGCGGAAGCGCTCATGCGCGACGATCTGGATGATCGTGTTGGTGGTGCCGCCGAGCAACATCAGGCTCGCCGATGTCGGCAACAAGAGAAAGGCGGAAAGCCAGAGCCAGTGCGAATGCGCGAAGAGTACAAGTCCGGTGCCGAAGCTGATGGCTGCGGCCACCGGCGCATAGACGAGCTGCTTCTCGGTGATGCGTGAGAGCAGATATGCCCCGATCAGGGCGCCGCCGCCGGCCGCCGACATCAGCGTGCCGACGCTCGTGGCATCGCCGTGCAGGAGATCGCGCGCCACCGCCGGCATCATCGAGACGTACGCTGCGCCGAACATCGACGACACCGCCACCAGGATGAGCGACACGCGGATTTGCGGCGAGCGGAAGGAATAGCGATAGCCGTCGGCGATCTCGCGCAAGGCTCTCTGGCTGACACGCGGTGCCCGCGGCGCAAGCTTCATCAATAAGAGGCTGACCAGCACTGCGCCGAACGAGACCGCGTTCAAGGCAAAGCAGATGCCCTCGCCCACCAGCGCGATCAGCGCGCCTGCGATCGTCGGGCCGACGATGCGGGCCAGGTTGAACATCATCGAGTTGAGCGAGATGGCGTGGCGCAGATCGTCGCGTCCGACCATGTCGAGCGTCATCGACTGCCGCGATGGAATGTCGAAGGAATTGATCAGGCCCATGGTCAGCGCCAGGCAGATGATCTCCCACACCTGCACCATGCCGCTTAGCGTCAGCGCCGCGAGGATCGCCGCCTGCAGCATGGCGGCGCTCTGCGTCACGAGGAGGAATTTCCGCCGGTCGACGCGGTCGGCGACCATGCCGCCGAACGGCGTCATCAGGAATACCGGAACCGTGGAGCAAAAGGAGGTGACGCCGAGAAGAACGGTGGAGTGTGTCAGGCTGTAAACGAGCCAGGGCTGCGCGGTGTTCTGCATCCAAGAGCCCATCAGCGAGATGAGCTGGCCGGTGAAAAACAAGCGGTAGTTGCGATGGCGAAAGACCTTGAGCAACCCCGAGCGGCGCGGATGCACCAGCTCGGCAAGTTCCTGTTCTGCGGGCGGCTCGTCGGGCGGCGTGCCGATGATGTTGTCGGGTTCGACACTCATGGCATGAGATCGATGCTTGTCAGCACCCGGCCCTTCATGCTCCCGTCGCGGTAACCGATATTGTCTTTGCAGGAAACGTCCATGTCCGATACCGAGGTACTCTTCAAGCCGTTCCGGCTCAAGTCTCTTGTCCTTCCCAATCGCATCGTCATGGCGCCCATGACGCGGTCGAAATCGCCGGACCAAATCCCGAACGACCAAGTTGCCGCATACTATCGGGCGCGCGCCGAAGGCGGCGTCGGTTTGATTCTGACCGAAGGAACCGCGCCGGAACACAAGTCGGCGACCAACGATGTCAACGTGCCGCATTTCCACGGCGAGGAATCGCTCAAGGGCTGGGCGAAGGTCGTGCGCGAAGTGAAAGCGGCAGGCGGCCACATCATGCCACAGCTCTGGCACCAGGGCGTGGTGCGCCATCCCGGCACCGGCCCTTATCCCGAAGCGCCGAGCATGAGCCCGTCGGGCCTGGCGCGAAAAGAAAAGAAAGTCGCCGAGCCGATGACGGATGCCGACATCGCCGATGTGATTTCAGGCTTCGCCAACAGCGCGCGCTATGCCAAGGAACTGGGCTTCGACGGCGTCGAGCTGCACGGCGCGCACGGCTATCTGATCGATCAGTTCTTCTGGGATGGCACCAACGAACGCGACGACAAATATGGCGGCTCGCTCGCTGCGCGCGCCAATTTCGCCGCCGACGTCGCGCGCGCCGTGCGTGCCGAAGTCGGTCCGGATTTCCCGCTCCTGCTGCGTTTCTCGCAATGGAAGCAACAGGATTTCTCCGCCCGCCTGGCGCAGACTCCGCAAGAACTCGAGGTCTTTCTGAAGCCCCTCATCGATGCCGGCATCGACATGTTCCACTGTTCGACGCGGCGCTTCTGGGAGCCGGAATTTCCCGAGCTCGATTCGGACATGAATCTTGCCGGCTGGACGAAGAAGATCACGGGACGGCCGACGATCTCGGTCGGCTCGGTCAGCCTCAATGCCGACTTCATCACCTCCTTCCGCCAGGCGAGCGCCGAAATTTCCGGCATCGAGCGCCTGATCGAGATGATGGAGCGCGGCGATTTCGACCTGATCGCCATCGGCCGTGCGCTGATCGTCAATCCGGATTGGGCGAACAAGGTGCGCGCCGGCAAGCTGCACGAATTGACGCCTTACGATCCCAAGGCGCTGGCGACGCTGGTTTGAGCTAGTTCGCCGGATATCGCGGGGCGGCGGAGTCAGCACGCTCGTACTCGGTTGCGTTCTGCCTGTATCATTTGCTTTGTTGTATTCAGAAGCGACTATTACTTCAACTTGACTCTAGAGTTGTTATTTTGTTCCAGTCAATATATATTGTAATCTATAGTGTATTGAATTCGATTCGAGCTATTCAAGGAGAGATTAATGTCTATTCGAATTACATGCATTAGCAAGGCGGGCGGCGATCACGAGAACCCGCATGTGGCGATTAGCAGCCTCGGCTGGATCAACGAAGACAACAACCAACGTGGAACATCGACCCGTTTAGAAATGTATGACTGGATAAAAGCGAAATCCGGGTACGCCTATGTTCGAGACGCCGCTGGCAATCAAGTCGGTGTCGGTACGGCGGAAACACAGAGAGGTACCAAATACGTTCGAACACATCGCGATAATGTGTGGACCGACAACTTGCTGGCCCTTCCGGAGTGCTGACGCTGACCGAATCCCACACGCAAGGAAAATTGCTAGATGAAAGAACCAGGGTTAGACGGACGTCATCGAGATAAGTCCCCGCCAAAGTCTGGAGAGATTCAGCAAAAGCGAAGTAACGCTCTTAATAAAAATTTGCCGAGACCTATCCCACAGTTCCCGCCAGATATGACGTTGGGCACAATGCGAGAATTGACGGGCAAGGTCAGCGAGGAAGCCGTAAGACGTGCTGCAGCAAAGAAGTTCAGATAGCGCTCCCTTCGCCCTGGTGTGAACCGCGTCTTGCAGGCCGTGGCAAAGTTCACCGACGATAAAGCCGCATCTTCAGCCCGCCCTTCGGCCGGAGCGTGATGCGGGCCAGCGGCTCGACCGCGTGCTCTTCGACAAGTTCGAGGCGGAAGCGCCGCGCCACGGCGGTCAGAACAATCATCGCCTCCTGCATTGCGAAGCGCATGCCGATGCAAATGCGCGGACCCGCACCGAACGGCAGATAGGCGAAGCGCGGGATGCTGTCTCTCTGGGGTGCGAGGAACCGCGCCGGGTCGAACTCGTCCGCCCTTTCCCACAAGAGCCGATGGCGATGCAGGATCCAGGTCGAAATCAGGACCGAGGTGCGCGGCCTGATCGCGACGTGGCCTACGACATCTGCCGCAACCGCTTCACGGCTGATGAAGGGCGCCGGCGGATAGAGCCGCATCGCTTCCTCGAGCACAGCCGAGGTGAACGGCAACTCGGGCAACGCACCGGCCGCCAGCGCCGCCTCGTCGACGCCGACCGCTTCGCTGGCCAGCCGCGCGTCCGCATCGCGGAATTGCGACAGGAGATAGAGCGTCCAGGCGAGCGCGTTGGCGGTCGTCTCATGGCCGGCGAAGACGAAGGTCATGACATTGTCGAAGACCTCGCGCGCACTGAACAGCGTGCCGCCCTCGGGATCGTGGGCCGTGAGCAAAAGCGTCAGGAGATCGTTCGGCGCGGACGCCGCATCGCGTTCCAGGAGGGCTTTGCGCCGTTCGATCAACGCCTCCATCTCGCGGCGGAAATAGCGCAGCGCCGGCTGGGCTCTCAGCCGGTCGGGCGTCGGCACCCATCGGGGCAAACCCAGCAATCCCAGCATGTCGATGCGCCCGAGCGTCTCCAGATAGGTGAGGAGCGCCTTCGACATGCGCGCATAATCCATCGTCACGTCGCCGGAAAAGACCGTGCGGCTGATGATGTCGTAGGCGAGGCGCATCATTTCGTCGGCGACGTCGATGGTCGCGCCGTCGCATAACGTGTCCCAGCGCGACAGCATGCCTGCGGCGGCCGCCGACATGGCGGGTGCGAAACTCTCCACGTGGCGCAGCTGAAACATGGGAGCGGCGGTGCGGCGCTGGAAGCGCCAGCTGGCGCCCTCCGCATTGAGCAAGCCGTTGCCGAGCGCAGGGCGCGTCAGCCGCTGCACCTGATCGCTCTTGATGTAGTTCGCGGCATTGTCGAGCAGCACATGGCGGATGGCGCCCGGTTCGTTGACCAGGAGAAAATCGCGGATGCGCGAGGTGAGATGGACGAGCGGCAGGCGATAAGCGCCCTCGCCGAATGCCGCGATCGGATTTTGCCGCAATTCCCACAAGACGCGCAGGAACGAGACCGGCCTTGCGCGCGGAACCGGCGCGGCTGGACGTTTCGCACTGAGCGTTTCCGTCATGCCCGCTGTCCTGGTCCGACGAAAACGATCATCGCACAGCTCGTCGCGGTCGCAAATTCATGTGAAAGGAAGCATTTTAAATATCCCCAATGGCTGGCGGGATTCAAGGATCGACGCGCCGACCGCATTGACTCCGAAGGTGCCGCGCTTAGTCTCAAGCGGTCTTCATGGATCGTGCATGGCAAAGGATTTCATCGGTTATCAGGCATTGACGGACGCGGCCCTGCGCGGCGTTGTGCGCGATGCACTGAGAAGGATCGAGAAGCAGGGCCTGATCGGCTCGCATCATTTCTACCTCACCTTCAAGACGAAGTTTCGCGGCGTCGACATTCCCGAATTCCTGCGCGAGCAATATCCCGACGAGATGACGATCATCCTCCAGCACCAATTCTGGGGGCTGAAGATCACCGACGACCGCTTCGAAGTGACGCTGACTTTCAAGAAGCTGCCGGCGACGCTCGTCATTCCCTTCGCTGCCTTGACGGCCTTCTTCGATCCGGGCGTGCAGTTCGGATTGCAGTTCCGCGGGCCCGAAGGCGACGCCAAGAGCGGCACGACGACGCAAATGACGCCGCCCTTGCCTGCGCCCGAACAGAATCGCGAGAAGGCGAGTGACGTGGTGCCGGCGAAAATCCCCGAGCCGACAGCTGAGAAGCCCGGTGCCCCGCAGGCCGGCGAAGTGGTCAGTCTCGACTCGTTCCGGAAGAAATAGCCCTGTTGCCATCAATGCAATCATTGATTACATTGATGGCATGGCCAGCATCACCGTCCGCAAGCTTGATGAAAACGTCAAACGGCGCCTGCGCCGCCAGGCGGCGGAGCATGGCCGTTCGCTCGAGGCAGAGGTTAGGGAGATTTTGCGCGCTGGAGTTTCTTACGACGAAAATCGACGCGAAACCGGCGCCGACTTGTTTCGCCGTGTCCATGCCAGACTTGCCCCGCTGGGCGGCGTCGATCTCAAACTCCCGGAGCGAGGAATCCATCGTAAGAGCCGCATTCCCGACTTTACCCGTGACGATCTTGGTTGGCCTGAAGACGAATGATCATTCTGGACACCAATGTCCTCTCAGAGCAGTTGAGGCCCAATCCTTCGCAGACCGTGATGGCGTGGGCCGCGACAGTCCCATCGAGCGAACTATTCACGACGACCATCAGCGAAGCCGAAATGCTGATCGGCCTAAAACTCATGCCGGCCGGCCGCAGGCGCAATCTGCTGGCGACACAGATTGCGAATATATTTTACCGTGACTTTGAAGACAGGGTACTGATGTTCGACAGCCGGGCCGCGCAGGCGATTTCGTCTATGCCGCTGCAATTGGGCCGCCAGGGACGGCCCATCGTCGATACCGACGCGATGATCGCTGCTATTGCAAATGCTCATGGCGCGACTGTGTCCACGCGCAACGTCAGGGATTTTCAGCGGCTGAGAGTGCCGGTCGTCAACCCCTGGACGGTTGTCGTAAAGTCCTGACCCAATCCAGGTCGAATCGCATGACCAAGACCCGCATCGAAACCGACTCCTTCGGACCCATCAAGGTCGCGGCCGACCGCTACTGGGGCGCGCAAGCCGAGCGCAGCCGCGCCAATTTCAGAATAGGCTGGGAGAAGCAGCCGCTGCCGATCATCCGCGCACTCGGCATCGTCAAGCGCGCCGCGGCCGAAACCAACATGGAGCTCGGCCATCTCGACAAGACGCTCGGCAAGAAGATCGTCGCTGCCGCGCAGGACGTCATCGACGGCAAGCTCAACGATCATTTCCCGCTCGTGGTGTGGCAGACCGGTTCCGGCACGCAATCAAACATGAACGCGAACGAGGTGATCTCGAACCGCGCCATCGAAATGCTGGGCGGGACACTCGGCTCGAAAAAGCCGGTCCATCCCAACGACCACGTCAATATGAGCCAATCGTCCAACGACACCTATCCGACGGCGATGCACATTGCCTGCGCCGAACAGATCGCGCGCGACCTGTTGCCCGCGCTGAAAAAGCTGCATCGCGCGCTGGTGAAAAAGCAAACCGAGTTCAAGGACATCATCAAGATCGGCCGCACCCACACGCAGGATGCAACGCCGCTCACGCTCGGCCAGGAATTCTCCGGCTACGCCACGCAGGTGGCGAACGGCATCGCACGGATCGAGCTGACGCTCCCCAAGCTGATGGAACTGGCGCAAGGTGGCACCGCCGTCGGCACGGGCCTCAACGCGCCGGTCGGCTTTGCGGAAAAAGTCGCCGACCGGATTGCCAAGATCACCGGCCTCCCTTTCACGTCGGCGCCCAACAAGTTCGAGGCGCTGGCGGCGCATGACGCGATGATCTTCAGCCACGGCGCGATCAACACGGTTGCCGCGTCGCTGTTCAAGATCGCCAACGACATCCGGTTGCTGGGCAGCGGCCCGCGCAGCGGCTTGGGCGAACTCTCGCTGCCGGAGAACGAGCCGGGCTCCTCCATCATGCCCGGCAAGGTCAACCCGACGCAGTGCGAAGCAGTAACGCAAGTCTGTGTCCAGATTTTCGGCAATCACACGACGCTCACCGTCGCCGGCAGCCAGGGCCATTTCGAACTCAACGTCTACAATCCGGTGATGGCCTACAACTTCCTGCAATCCGTGCGCCTGATGGCGGATGTGGCGGTCAGCTTCACCGATCATTGCGTCATGGGCATCAAGGCGCGGCGCGACAACATCCAGGCGGGACTCGAGCGTTCGCTGATGCTCGTCACCGCGCTCACGCCCAAGATCGGCTACGACGCGGCTGCCAAGATCGCCAAGAGCGCGCACAAGAACGGCACCACGCTCAAGCACGAAGCAGTCAAGAGCGGCCTCGTGACCGCGAAGGAATTCGACAAGATCGTCCGGCCCAAGGACATGATCGGCCCGAAGTGACAGCTTTGGCTGTCATCTGTGTTCGCCAATCTAGCAGCGCCGACTGATGCTCAAAAAGCGCTCCTTTTCGCTTTCCGGCCACCGCACCTCGGTGGCGCTGGAGCCCGAATTTTGGGCGGTGATCGAAGGCGAGGCGCGGCGCAACGCACAAAGCCTTGCCGCGTTCGTCGCAGGCATCGATGCGGCACGCGGCGAACGCCCGCTGGCGAGTGCCTTGCGCGTTCACGCACTTGCGGCACGACAGGCTCCTGACAGGAGCTGACAGCAGCCGGCATTCACGCAGGTGTCGCAAATGCGTAATAGTTCGCTTCAAGCCTGAAGGAGAACCCGCATGATCACGCTCTATCACGCACCGCGCTCACGTTCGTCGCGCATCATCTGGCTCCTGGAGGAACTCGGCGCGGACTACAAAATCGAGCTCGTGCCGATCGTGCGCGGCGATGGCACAGGATCGCCCGCGCCCGACAGCTATCGCGCGATCCATCCCTTGCGCAAAGTGCCGGCGATCAAGATCTTCGACGAGGTCGTCTATGAATCCGGCGCCATCTGCCTCTATCTCACCGACTCCCATCCCA
>Ga0070691_10000908_pt1 | contig 12026 bp, 13 predicted proteins | sample KBSK1101metaG_FD_64673 | JGI IMG/M metagenome (GOLD analysis project Ga0070691, IMG submission 64673) | Corn, switchgrass and miscanthus rhizosphere microbial communities from Kellogg Biological Station, Michigan, USA - KBS K1-10-1 metaG | ecosystem: Host-associated > Plants > Roots >... | reverse complement strand
GCAGCGCCGGGCCGCCCGGAAAGCCGAGGCCAAGCAGGCGGGCGACCTTGTCAAAGGCCTCTCCGGCGGCGTCGTCGAGGGTCTGCCCGAGCACCTCGTGGGAGGCGTGGTCGCGCACCCCCGCCAGCAGCGTGTGACCGCCGCTGGCGACGAGGCAGAGAAAGGGCGGCTCGAGCGGCTCGGGGGCGAGGAAGTTGGCGGCGACGTGGCCCTGCAGGTGGTCGACCGGGATCAGCGGCAGCCGGCGCGGCGCGGCGATCGCCTTGGCGGTCGAGAGACCGACGAGCAGGGCGCCGATCAGACCCGGCCCGGCCGTCACCGCGACCGCGTCGATCTCGTCGAGGCTCGCGCCCGCCGCCTCCAGCGCCGACTCCACGACCGGCACCGTCAGCTCGAGGTGGTGCCGCGAGGCGACCTCGGGCACGATCCCGCCGAACTTCGCATGCGCCTCGTCCTGCGAGGAGATGACGTTGGAGAGGATCTCGGCGCCGTCGACGACCGCGGCGCAGGTGTCGTCGCAGGAGGTCTCGATCGCGAGGATCACGCGGCGATCAGTCCAGCCACATGATCAGGGCGTCCTCGCCGTTGTCCTGGTAGTAGCGAGGCCGCACCCCGGCCGAGCGGAAGCCGAGCTTCTCGTACATCGCGATCGCGTCGCGATTGGAGACCCGCACCTCCAGCGTGAAGGGAAGCTCGCCGCCCGCCTCGGCGAGCAGCTGCGAGATCAGCTTGCCGGCGACGCCCTGGCGGCGGCGCTCCGGCGCGACGGCAACGTTCATCAAATGCCAGACGCGGTCGTAGCGCGAGCAGACCAGATAGCCGATCAGCTCGTCGCCGACGCTCGCCGCCAGGCAGATCGCCGACGGCTTGGAGAGCTCGAGCACGAACATCGCCAGCGACCAGGGCGCCGGGAAGGAGCGCCGCTCGATCGAGACCACCGCCGGCAGGTCGCTGTAGGCGAGCCTGCGCACGGATCGCTCGCTCGTCGGCTCACCCGCTTGCTTTGAGAGAGTCTCGCTCACGCCACCGTTCCGCATCGGGGGGCCTCAAGTAGATCGGGGCGACCGAGGCGGACTCCTCCTCGCCCGTCACCGCCGCCGCAAGCGCGCAGACGTGGCGCGCGGCGACGCGATGCGCAGGGTCGGCATCGTCCGGGATCTCTACCGCCCGGCTCGTCAACTGCTGACGAAATCGTACCGCGCCCGAGCCGCCGCACAGGACCGACCGCTCGAAGCCCGCGATCCGCTCGGCGAGTTGCTCGGGGGAGCTCAGCGACGGCCCCCAGAGCGCCTCGCCGCCGGCCGAGTAGAGCGCCGCCGCGACCTCGCCGCGGCGGGCGTCGAGCACGGCGAGCCGGTCGCGCTCGCCCGCCGCCTCGGCGAGGCCGCGGGCCAGCGTGTCGAGCGTGCCGATGCCCTGCAGCGGCAGACCGCGGCTCAGCGCCAGCGCCTTGGCCGTGGCGATGCCGACCCGCAGGCCAGTGAAGGAGCCCGGGCCGACGCCGACCGCGAGCCGTTCGACCGAGTCCCAACCGCCCGCCGCCTCCGCCGCCCGCTCGATCTCGGCCAGCAGCGCCGTGGTGTGCTGCGGGCCGCCCTTCTCGGAGAGGCCGAGCAGCGACTCGTAGAGCACGTCGCCGCCCGACGCCGCCGCGACGGCGGTGTCGGCGGTCGCCGTGTCGAAGCCGAGCGTGCTCAGCGCGCCGCTACCCGGGAACCCTGAAGACGAAGGAGCCGACCTGCGTGCCTTCCACGAACCAGGTCACCCGATGCTTGCCGGGGATGTTCGAGGTGATCTTGTTGACGTACAGCTGGCCCTGTTTCGCTTCCTGTTTGGGCCTGCAGAGGCTTTTTTTGCCCGGGAACTTGACGCAGACCGAGTAGAAGACGTCGCCCCTGTTGCTCTGGAAGAAGGCCCCCTTCGGGCGCGCCTTCTGGCAGACGTGCGCAGGTTTCGCGTTCTGGGAGAGGCCACAGGCGACGTAGTGCTTGAACGCCGCGCCCTGGGCCGCGACGGGAGAGGCGCCCGCCAGCAGAGCGATTCCCAAGCCGGTCGCCGCCAGCGTCTTCAGTGCCTTCATCGAGCCCGTCCCTCCTTCGGTTTGAGTACGCGAGCGATGCTACAGGGCAGCATCGCCATCCGAAACACCTCTAGGTAGTCGGCGATGCGGCGTCCAGCTCGATCCGCCGCCGGTCGGCGCCGAGATGGGTCAGGCGGACGGCGGTGACGCGCCGTCCGGCGAGCTCGGGCGCGGCGATCGCGGGCCACTCGAGGAAGGCGACCGAGGCGGGGTCGAGGTAGTCGTCGAGCAGCGCCGGGTCCTCGTCGTCGAGGCCGGCGAGCCGGTAGAGGTCGAGGTGGGAGACCGGCAACCGCCCTCCATAGCGCCGGCCGATCGTGAAGGTCGGCGAGGTGACCGGCCCCTCGACCCCGAGCGCGCGGCAGGCGCCGCGCACCAGGGTCGTCTTGCCGGCACCGAGGTCGCCGCTGACGATGACGACGTCGCCGGCGGCGAGCCGCGCGGCGAGCTTTGCGCCGACGGCTTCGGTCTCCCCCGCCGAGCCGGTCTCGATCGTCTCCACGTCCGCGCTCAACCGAAGAAGTCGAGCTGGTCTTCCGCCGGCTGGGGCGGCTCGGGCGCCTCCTCCTCCTCGACCGCCTCCTCCGGCTCCTCGGCGGCCGGAGCGCCCGGCGGCGGCCCGGCGATGAGCTGGGGCAAGAGGTCGAAGTCGGCCCTCAGGGTCTCCTTCACCGCGGGCGTGCGCAACGCCGCGGCCGGATGGAAGAGCGGCAGCAGGAAGACGGTGCGGCCGCCGAGCTCGTGCACCTGCGGCGTGCCCCGCACGCGCGTGATCCCGGTCGGGTTGCCGCTGAGCAGCTTGGTCGCGAAGTTGCCCAGCGTGCAGACGACCCGCGGCTCGATCAGGCGCACCTGCTCGAACAAGTAGGGCCGACAGGCCTCGATCTCGAGCGGCTGGGGGTCGCGGTTGCCGGGCGGGCGGCTCTTCAGCACGTTGGCGATGAAGACCTCCTCCCGCGAGAGCCCGACTTCCCCGAGCATCTGGTTGAGCAGCTGCCCGGCGCGGCCGACGAAGGGCAGGCCCTGGCGGTCCTCTTCGGCACCGGGCGCCTCGCCGACGAACATCACCTCGGCGTCGGCGTCCCCCGCTCCGAACACGGCCTTGGTGCGGGTCTCGTGCAGGGGGCACTTCGTGCACGCCTGCACCTCTTTGTAGAGGTCGACCAGCTCGGCGCGCCGCTGCTCGGCCGTGGGGCTCATCGGCGCTGATGGTAAGCGCTAGGGCAGCGGCTCCCAGGCCCAGGAGGCGCTCGAGCCGAGGCCGTCCTTCTGCTCGAGGTAGCGCTGGAACTCGGCCAGCTCGGCCGGCTCGACGCCGTAGACGTGCTCGGCGGCGGGGAAGCGGTGCGAACGCACCTCCTCGACGTAAGCGCCGACCCCCTCGACCATCGCCGCGTGGATCTCGGCGTAGCGCTTGACGAATTTGGGCGAACGGCCGGTGGTGATGCCGAGCAGGTCGTGGTAGACGAGCACCTGGCCGGCGGTCGCCGGGCCGGCGCCGATCCCGATCGCCGGGATCTCGAGTCGCGCCGCGATCTTCTCGGCGATCGCCGCCGGGATCGCCTCGAAGACGATCGCGAAGCAGCCGACCGACTGCAGGGCGAGCGCGTCCTCGAGCAGCTGGATCGCCCCCTGCGCGGTCTTGCCCTGCGTCTTGTAGCCGCCCAGGGCAGTTGCGGTCTGAGGGGTGAGGCCGACGTGGCCCATCACCGGGATGCCGGCGCGGACGATCGCCCGGGCGCGCTCGACCGAGGTCCCCCCCGCCTCCAGCTTGACCGTCTGGCAACCGGTCTCCTTGACCAGTCGCTGGGCGCTCTGCACGGCCAGCTCGTTGCTCGCCTCGTAGCTGCCCATCGGCATGTCGCCGACCATCAGCGGCGTCTTCAGGCCACGCCGGACGGCCCTGCCGAGCATGATCATCTCCTCCATCGAGACCGGCTCGGTGCCGGGGTAGCCGAGCACGACCATCGCCGCGGTATCGCCGACGAGGACGAGGTCGGCGCCGGCCTCCTCGGCGACGCGGGCCGAAGGGTAGTCGTAGGCGGTGACCATCGCGATCGGCTCGCCGGCCTCTTTCATCTCGGCCAGGCGGGGCAGGGTGACGGGCGGTCGGTCGGTCATGAGACCACCTGCGGGGAGAGCAGCACCTCGGGTCGGCTGTCGACGGCGACCGTGGCGTTGTCGTCGTCGACGTGGACGACGACCGGCGAGTAGGCCTCCAGGTCGGCCTCGTCGTAGGCGCCGAAGGAGGCGACGATGATCTTGTGGCCGGGGCGGGTCAGGTGGGCGGCGGCGCCGTTGACCTGCATCGTCCCCGAACCTGGCTCGCCGTCGATCACGTAGGTGACGAAGCGAGCACCGTTGTCGATGTCCCAGACGTGGACCTGCTCGTTGGTGATCAGGTCCGCCTGGGCCATCAGCTCCGTGTCGACCGTGATGCTGCCGATGTAGTCGACGTCGCAGTCGGTCACCGTCGCCCGGTGGATCTTGGACTTGAGCATCTGCCTCTGCATTAGATGTCTCCCTCTCTCCCGCCGTCGCCGGCGATGGTCACGTTGTCGATCAACCGCGCCGGGCCGACCTCGGCCGCAACCGCGATCAGCACCGGCCGGCCTTCCAGCTCGGCCACCGGTTGCAAGTTCTCGGCGTCGCGCGCCTCCAGGTACTCGGGCTCGATCCCGGCGGCGGCGAGCTCGCGTCGGCCGGCCTCGAGAGCCGCGCCGAGCGTGCCCTGTCGCGCGCGCTCGGCGACGAGTCGCAGCGCCCGCGAGAGCGCCGTCGCCCGCTCGCGCTCCGCGGTACTCAGGTAGGCATTGCGCGAGCTCATCGCGAGGCCGTCGCCCTCGCGCACGATCGGCAGCGCCTCGATCCGCACCGGGACGTCGAGGTCGCGGACCATACGGCGGACCGCGACGAGCTGCTGGGCGTCCTTCTGCCCGAAGTAGGCGACGTCGGGCTGGACGGTGTTGAAGAGCTTGGCGACGACGGTGGTGACACCGCGGAAGTGGCCCGGGCCGCGGCGGGCCGGGTCGCCGCAGAGGACCTCGGTCACGCCGCCCACCTCGACCTGGGTCGAGAAGCCGTCGGGGTAGACCGCCTCGACCGGCGGCGCGTAGATCAAGTCGACGCCCGCCTCGCCGGCGAGCTCGGCATCGCGTTGCTCGTCGCGCGGGTAGCGGTCGAGGTCCTCGCCGGGGCCGAACTGGGTCGGGTTGACGAAGAGGCTCATCACGACGAAGTCGCACTCGGCGCGGGCGGCGCGCAGCAGCGAAACGTGGCCCTCGTGCAGGTAGCCCATCGTCGGCACGAGGCCGATCGAGCGGCCGACGCGGCGCTGCTCCGCGAGCACGGCTCGCAGGTCGTCCTTCGCGCGGACGAGCTTCACGCCTGCTCTTGCATGCGGGGGGTCGGTCAGTAGGACGTTCATGGGTCCATGCCCTGTCGGGGTCACGGCCGAAAGCCGAGTATAGGGATTCAGCGGCGGAAATCTATGGGCTTGATCACACGGGCCGGGGCGCCCGCGGCGACCGAGCCCGCGGGGACGTCCTCGGTGACCACGGAGTTCGCCCCGATCACGCAGCGCTCGCCGATCGTCACGCCGCTGGTCACGGCGACGTTGACGCCGAGCCAGCAGTTGGCGCCGATCCTGACCGGGCCCTTGCTGGTGAAGCCCTGCCAGGTCACGGGGGTGTCGGGGTCGTCGAAGCGGTGCTCGCCGTCGCCGACAAAGCAGCCGTTGGCGAGCATCGTGTGCTCACCGATCTCGATCCGCTCGTACGCGGCGAGCATCGTGTTGCGGTTGAGGAAGCAGCCGGTGCCGATCTCGATCGTCGCCTCGGGCGCCAACGTCAGCCAGCAACCGGGCTCGAGCAGCGTCCCCTCGCCGATCCGCAGCCGCCCCTCGTCGAGCGCCTCGAGGATCTCGCCCTCGACCGGCATGCGCACGTAGAAGCCGCCGCGGGCGGCATGGCGGGCGAGCCGCAGGCGCCGCCAGAGGCGCCGATTGCGCTCGTACCAACGCCGCTTGCGCCACCAGGTCTGCCAACCCGTCTGCTTGCCGGCCACGCCCCTAGCTTTCCAGAGCCCCCGGGAGTAGGGTCGGCTCGCTCATGGCGCCCGGCAGCGACAGCCTTCGCGGCGGTATCGACCTCGGCGGGACGAAGATCCAAACCGTGGTCGTCGAGGCGGACGGGACGCTGCGCGGCGATGCGCGGCAGCCGACGCCGACGGAGGGTGGACCCAAGGACGTCGCCCGCGCGATGGAGGACGCTATGCGCGAAGCGGCCTCGGCGGCCGGGGTCAAGCCCGAGGCGCTGCTCGGCGTCGGCGTTGGCTCGCCCGGGGACGCGGACGGCGCGACCGGAGTCGTCTCCGGCGCTCGCAACTTGCCCGACTGGGAAGGCAGCTTCCCGCTCGGCGAGACGCTGGCGAAGACGCTTGGCACCGAGGTGCGGATCGGCAACGACGTCCAGGTCGCGGTCGAAGGCGAGTACGCGCTCGGTGCCGGCAAACAGCACGACTCGCTGCTCGGCGTCTGGTGGGGAACCGGAGTCGGCGGCGGCATCATTCTCGACGGCAAGCCGTGGTTGGGCCGTGGCGCGGCGGGTGAGATCGGCCACATCGTGATCGAGCGCGACGGCGCCCAGTGCCCCTGTGGGCGCCGTGGCTGCATGGAGGCCTACGCGGGGCGGGCGGCGATGGAAGCGGAGGCACGGCACCGCCAGCAAAAGGGGCACGACACTGACCTCTTCAAGCTGATGGAGAAGCACGGCAAACCGCGCCTGACCAGCGGCATCTGGGAGCGCGCCCTGGACCACGGCGACAAGCTCGCCGAGAAGCTGATCGAGCGGGCGATCGAGGCGCTCGGCACCGGGGTCGCCTCGGCCTGCAACGTGCTCGACGTCGAGGCCGTGGTGATCGGGGGCGGGCTGGGCGAGCGCTTCGGTGAGCGCTACATGGACGACTTTCAAAAGGAGATGCGCAAGCACCTCTTCGTCGACGACGACCCGCCCCAGATGCAGGTCGCCCAGCTCGGCGACCTCGGTGGCGCGATCGGCGCCTCGCTGCTGGTCACCCGCTAGATCCGGCCGGCCGCCTGGCGCTGCTGCCGGGCGATCGCGTCGACGAGGACGGCCAGGAGGAGGACGCCGCCGGTGACCATGAACTTGACCGCGGAGGAGAGGGCGAGCAGGTCCATGCCGTTGGAGATCGAGCCGATCACCAGGGCGCCGAGCAGTGCGGTCCAGACCGAGCCGCGCCCGCCGAAGAGGCTGGTGCCGGCGATCACCGGGCCGGCGATCGCCAGCAACAGCAATTCGCTGCCCCCCGACCCCTGGTTGACTGCCAGCAGGCGCGAGGCGGCCATGATGCCCCCGATCGCCGCCATCGAGCCTGCAATGGCGAATACCGCCACCCGCACGCCGTTGACCCGGATGCCCGCCCGCCTGGCCGCCTCGGCGCTGCCGCCGACCGCGTAGACGTGGCGACCGAAGCGGGTGCGCTTGACCACGTACTCCATGCCGACGACGAAGGCGAGCAGGATCAACAGCGCCAGCGGCACGCCGCGGTCGGAGTTGAGCACCGCCACGGCGACGATCGAGATCGTCGCCACCAGCGCCACCCGGAACACGAGCGTCGGCACGCTCTCGGTGGCGAGACCCGCCGCCACCCGCCGCCGGTGACCGAACAGCACGACCGCCGCAAACCCGGCGATGACGAGCGCGCAGAAGATCCAGCCGAACGCGTCGGAGTAGAAGGTGTTGGCGAGGCCGGTGATCTTTGGATTGGTGAGGTTGATCGTCCCAGTTGACCCCAGCACCTCTAAGAGCGCCCCCTGCCAGGCGAGCAATCCGGCCAGGGTCACGACGAACGAAGGGATAGCGAAGCGACTGAACAGAGAACCCTGGAGCAAGCCAATCGCGGTTCCGACGAGGATGGCGGCGATGATCGCCAGATAGGGGCTCCAGCCATGGTTGACGTTCAAGACCGCCATCACCCCGGCGGCAAGGCCGCTGACCGCCCCCACCGAGAGGTCGATCTCACCCAGCAGCAAGACGTAGACGATGCCGACCGAGATCAGGCCGATCGCCGTGATCTGCAGCATCAGGTTGGTCAGGTTCTCGGCGGAGAGGAAGCGGTCGTTCTGGGACTGGAAGATGATCCAGATCAGGGCCAGACCGAGGACGACGCGGGCCGAGGCGAGATCCCCCTGGACCAGGCGCCGCATGGACTCGCCGCTGACGAAGCTCAGCCTTCCTGCGGCGCTCGCCGGTGCGGCCGCGCCCTCGCTCTTCATCCTTCCCCCTCGTTCCCGTTGCCGGCTTCGCCCACTCCGGTGATCGCGGCGACGACATGCTCCTCGGTCGTCCCTTCGGCCTGGAAATCGCCCGCCGCCTTGCCGAGGCGCAAGACGACGATCCGATCGGCCACCTCGAAGACGTTCGACAGGTTGTGGCTGATCACGACCACCCCCAGCCCGCGCTCGCGGAGACGAACGATCAGCTCCAGCACCAGCTTGGTCTGCGGCACGCCGAGCGCCGCCGTCGGCTCGTCGAGCAACACGACGCGCGGCTTGCCGAGAAGCGAGCGCGCCACCGCCACCTGCTGGCGCTGACCACCGGAGAGGGTGCCGACCTCGGTCCGCATGCTCGGGATCGTCACCGCGAGGCCGGAGAGCAGCTCGCCGGCGCGGTGCTCCATCTTCGCCTCGTCGAGCTGGCGGGTGGCCTCGCCCGGACCGGGCGATATCTCCTCCTGGCCGAGGAAGATGTTGGCGACGACGTCGAGGTTGTCGCAGAGGGCGAGGTCTTGATAGACGGTGGCGATGCCGAGCTGAGTGGCGTCCTGCGGCTTGGAGACCTTGATCTCGTTGCCCTCGAAGCGGATCGTGCCTTCGTCGGCGCTATGGATGCCGGCAATCGTCTTGACCAACGTCGACTTGCCGGCGCCGTTGTCCCCGACGAGGCCGACCACCTCGCCGCCGTGAACCGCAAAGTCGACCCGGTCCAGAGCCTGGACCGGGCCGAATCGCTTGCTCACTCCATCGAGCTCGAGGAGGGGGCCGTCGGGGCTCATCGCTCCCTTCCCGGCTACCTAGGAGATCCCCAGTTCTTCGCACGCTTTGGCGTAGGAGCCGGTGCAGAGTTCGTCGGCGGTGATGAATTCGTCCTTGACCACGGTGTCTTTGACGTTTTCCTTGGTCACCGCGACCGGTTCGAGCAGGATCGACGGGACTTTGGTCTTGCCGTTGTCGACTTCTTCGGTGATCTTGCTCTGCGGGAATTCCTTGCCTTCGGCGAGCGCGACGGCGATTTCAGCTGCCGCTTTCGTCTGTTCGTCGGTGGCCTTGTAGACCGTCATGTACTGCTGCCCGGCGATGATTCGCTGCACGCCTGCGACCGTGGCGTCCTGCCCGGTACTCGGCCTTTCTTCCGGGTTGACGCCGGCGGATTTCATCGCGGCGATCGAGCCGGCGGCCATTTCGTCGTTGGCTCCGTAGACGCCTTCGAACCCGTTCTTGCCGAGCGCGGTGATCGCCTGCTGCATCTCGTTCTGGGCGTTCGTCGCCGACCATTCGGGCGTGTCGTATTCCTTGGCGACTTTGACCCCGGCAGCTTCGAACCCTTTGTTCGAGCCTTCCTTGAAGAGCGCTGCGTTGCTGTCGGCCGGGTCGCCGTTGACCTTCACGATCGGCCCGCTCGGGCTGCCGTCTTCTTTCAATTTCTTCGCCAGCGTTTCCGCCTGCAGTTCGCCGACCTCGACGTTGTCGAAGGAGACGTAGTAGTCGACTTCGGCGTTTTCGATCAGCCTGTCGTAGGAGAGGACCGGGACGTCCTGCGCTTTCGCCTTTTCGACCATCGCCGCGGCCGATTTGGCGTCGACCGGGTCGAGGACCATCACTTCGGCGCCCTGGGTCAGCGCTGCTTCAGCCTGGCTCTGCTGTTTGGAGGCGTCGCCGGTCGCGTTGCTGTAGAGGATTTCGCAGTCTTCACATTCGGCTTCGACGTTTTCTTCGAATTCGGGGCGGTCGTGCGCTTCGTAGCGCGGCGTTTCGTTCTCGGGCAGCAGATAGGCGATCTTGGCCCCACCCCCACCGTTACCTCCGCCGCACCCCACGGCGACAACGATGAGAGCCAACAGCACACCGAGAGAAACCGAGATTCGCTTCCAAGCCGATCGGGACATGAGCTCCTCCTTATTCAGTTCTGCCCATACCCGCTTGCCGCGATTTCACTCTTAAAGGTAGCGCGGCGCAATCACCGGCGCCATAACAAATATGCAATGCGGAGCGCTAGGCCGCAACCGGCTCGCGCCGCTTGCGCGGGGCGCGCTTCGGCTTCGCCGGCTTGGCCGGCTCGACCAACTCAGCGAGGAAACGGCCGGTGTGCGAGACCTCGATCGCGGCGACCTCCTCCGGCGTGCCGGTGGCGACCACCTCGCCCCCCTCTTCGCCGCCGTCGGGGCCGAGGTCGATCAGCCGGTCGGCGGTCTTGATCACGTCGAGGTTGTGCTCGATCACGACCACGGTGTTGCCGGCGTCGACGAGACGGCCAAGCACGTCGAGCAGACGCTGCACGTCGGCGAAGTGCAGGCCGGTGGTCGGCTCGTCGAGGATGTAGAGGGTGTCGCCGGTGGCGACTTTGGAGAGCTCGGTGGCGAGCTTGACCCGCTGCGCCTCCCCGCCCGAGAGCGTCGTCGCCGCCTGGCCGAGGCGGATGTAGTCGAGGCCGACGTCGTGCAGGGTGCGCAGCCGGCGGGCGATCTTCGGCACGTTCTCGAAGAAGCCGACGGCCTCCTCGACCGACATCTCGAGCACGTCGGCGATGCTCTTGCCCTTGAAGCGCACCTCGAGCGTCTCGCGGTTGTAGCGGCGGCCGTGGCACTGCTCGCAGGGGACGTAGACGTCGGGCAGGAAGTGCATCTCGATCTTGATCTGACCGTCGCCGCGGCAGACCTCGCAGCGGCCGCCTTTGACGTTGAAGCTGAAGCGGCCCGGCTTGTAGCCGCGCGTCCGCGCCTCCTGCGTCTGCGTGAAGAGCTGGCGGATGTGGTCGAAGACGCCGGTGTAGGTAGCCGGGTTGGAGCGCGGCGTGCGGCCGATCGGCGACTGGTCGATGTTGATGATCTTGTCGATCTGACTGAGCCCGTCGATGCCGTCGTGGGCGCCCGGCCGCAGCTTCGCCTGGTGCAGGCGGTTGGCGACCGCGTGGTGCAGGGTCTCGTTGACCAGGGTCGACTTGCCCGAGCCGGAGACGCCGGTGACGCAGCAGAAGATGCCGAGCGGCACCGCCACGTCGATCCCCTTCAGGTTGTGTTCGCGGGCGCCGCGCACGAGCAGCGCGCCGCGCGGCTCGCGGCGCTCAGCGGGCACCGCGATCTCTTTCACCCCCGAGAGGAACTGACCAGTGAGCGAGGCCGGATCCTTGGCGACCTGGTCGGGCGTGCCGGCGGCGATCACGTGGCCGCCGTGTTCCCCTGCGCCCGGGCCGAGGTCGACCAGGTGGTCGGCGGCGCGCATCGTGCCCTCGTCGTGCTCGACGACGATCACCGTGTTACCGAGGTCGCGCAGGCGGTCGAGCGTGCCGATCAGCTTCTCGTTGTCGCGCTGGTGCAGGCCGATCGAGGGCTCGTCGAGCACGTACATCACGCCGACCAGGCTGGAGCCGATCTGGGTCGCAAGGCGGATCCGCTGCGCCTCGCCACCGGAGAGCGAGCGCGCCGAGCGGGCCAGCGAGAGGTAGCCGATGCCGACGTTCTCGAGGAAGGCGAGCCGTTCGGAGATCTCGCGCACGATCAGGCGGGCGATCGCCCGCTCGGTCTCGTTCAGCTCGAGGGCGGCGATCCACTCGCCGGCGGCGCGGGCGGACAGCTCGCTGTACTCGACGATGCTGAGCCCGCCCACCTTGACGGCGAGGCTCTCGGGCCGCAGGCGGGCGCCGCCGCAGTC
>Ga0070691_10000904_pt1 | contig 12043 bp, 11 predicted proteins | sample KBSK1101metaG_FD_64673 | JGI IMG/M metagenome (GOLD analysis project Ga0070691, IMG submission 64673) | Corn, switchgrass and miscanthus rhizosphere microbial communities from Kellogg Biological Station, Michigan, USA - KBS K1-10-1 metaG | ecosystem: Host-associated > Plants > Roots >... | reverse complement strand
CGGTCTTCACCGCGACCGTCACCTCGGCGCTCAACTCCGCGCAGACGCGGCGCCTCCAGGGGCTGCGCCGGATCCATCGCAGCGGCCACGTGATCGTGTGCGGGGCCGGCAACGTCGGCTCGCTGGTGATCGACTATCTGCGCGACATGGGGGAGCAGGTGGTGGTCGTGGAGCGCAATCCTGACGCACTGCTGATCGAACTCGCGCGCGACCGGAAGATCGATCTGCTGACGGGCGATGCGACCAGCGACGAGACGATCGCGTTCTGCACGCCGGAGCGCGCCCGCAGCCTGGTCGGCATCACCAATAGCGACACGGCCAATCTCGAAGCCGCGCTCGGGGCCCGTTCGCGCGTCCGGGCGCGCGGGGTCGAAGAGCTGAACGTCGTCCTGCGGATCGACGATCTGGCGTTCGGCAAGTCGATCAAACGGCACTTCGGCATCAACTCGTTCTCGACGACCGAACTGACCGCGCCGACGATCGCGGGCCTGGCCCGGTTCGAGTCGACCCGCGGACGCTTCGACGTGTTCGTCGGCCAGCCGTACGCACGCCGGTTCCAGCTCGCGGAACGCGTCCAGGGACAGGCCAATCAGCCGCCGCCGGCGCCGCCCGAGCGGCCCGGTTACAAGGTCCGCTGGATCCCGCTCTACGTCTGGCGCGAGGGCGTGGCGGGCAAGGGAAGCGCGCACGCCATTCACAACTTCGAGAACGACGTGCGACCGGGAGATCGGCTCCTGTTCATGGTCCCATTGGACCAATTCGTGCAATAAGACGACGATACGGAGATGGCGTGCTAAGCGAAGGCGATAAACTTCCGAAACTAACGGTAGTGGACGATACCGGTGCCAAGGTGAGACTCGCGGATCTTGCGGACGACTACCTCGTCCTGTATTTCTATCCCAAGGACGACACGCCGGGCTGCACCAACGAGGGCATGCAGTTCCGCGATGCGGCCAAGGCCTTCGCGAAGAAAAAGGCGCGGATCGTGGGCGTGAGCCGCGACTCGGTCGCCTCGCATCAGAAGTTCAAGGCCAAGTACGATCTGCCGTTCACCCTGCTGGCGGATACCGATCAGGCGCTCTGCGACGCGTTCGACGTGATCGGCGAGAAGAACATGTACGGCAAGAAGGTCAAGGGCGTCATCCGCTCCACGTTCCTGGTCGACGCCACGGGCAAGATCCTCAAGGTGTGGCCGAAGGTGAAGGTCGACGGCCACGCGGCGGAGGTGCTCGCATCCATCACGTAGTCCAGTCGGACATCCGGCTCAAAGTCATCGGTTCGAGCTCGTCCGTGCCGCGGCCGTCGCGCGCCTGTTCGTGCTACCTGGTGCGCAGCCGCGAGGCCTCGATCCTGTTCGATCTCGGCTCGGGCGCGTTCTCGAACCTGCGCGACGCGTTCGACTACACCGACCTCGATGCGGTCGTGATCTCGCACATGCACGCGGACCATTTCCTCGACCTGATCCCGCTGCGCTACGCGCTCAAGTACGGTCCGCTGGTACGCGAGGGGCGTCTGACGCTCTATCTGCCGCCGGGCGGCGCCGACGTGCTGCGCCAGATCTGCGCGGCTTTCCCGCCCGAAGGCGCCGGGAGTTTTCTCGACGAGGTCTTCAACCTGCACGAGTACGACATGCGTCAGCCGCTCGAGATCAACGATCTCCGCCTGACGTTCACGCGGACCGTGCACTACATCGAATCGTACGCCGTCCGCGCAGAGTGCCAGACCTCGAGCCTGGTCTACTCGAGCGACACGGCGCCGTGCGAGTCGGTCGTCAATCTCGCGAAAGACGCCGAGCTGTTCCTATGCGAGTGCACCCTTGGTCTTGGCGAAGAAGAGAGCCCGCGGGGACACACGTCTTCGCGCGAAGCCGGCCGGATGGCCAAACAGGCCGAGGTCGGTCGCCTCGTATTGACGCATTACGGCAGCGACTACGCCCCCGGCGAGCTGGAAGACTACGCCGAGCAAGAGTTCCGCGGCCCGACGGCCGTCGCAGATGACGGAATGGAGCTGAGCATCTAGGGCGTCGCGTGCTTCGAGACGCGCCGGAGCCTGCCCTGAGCGAGTCGAAGGGGCGCTCCTCAGCATGACAACACTGCCATTCGTGTCGTCCTGGGGGTATGTGTCACCCTGAGGCCGACTCCCGCCCATCCATGGGCTACGTCGGCACTAGCGCATCCTGCGCGTCGGAGGCCGAAGGCCGTCTCGAAGGGCGACTAGTTCTCCAGCGGGGCGTTGCCTCGCGGGAGTGAGAACTGGATCAGCGCGCGGACCGGGGCGAGGCCGCGGCTGACGACGGCGCAGGTGGTGACGTGCAGGCCGAGCGCTTCGAGATCGTCTTTCGCTTTGAGCAGGCTGCGGGCGTTGGTGACGACGTCTTCGAGCAGCAGCACGCGCTGGCCGGCGTGATACGGACCTTCGACGAAATCGTTGGCGAACGCGCCGTAGCTCTTGGGCGTCTTGCGGACGGCGATCATCGGGACGCCGCTCATCTGCGAGACGGCCGTCGCGATCACCACGCCGCCCAGCTCCGTGCCGGCGATCAGATCGGGTTGCGTCTCGCTGACGATGGGCGTGAACAGGCGAGCGATCCGGCGGAGCACGTTCGGATCGGCGAAGAGGGCGAACTTATCGATGTAGTAGTCGCTGCGCGCGCCACCCGAGAGGATGTAATCCCCGCGGGTGAGCGCGCGTTCGACGATGATCTTCCGGAGCCAGACGAGCTCTTGCAGGGGGCCCGTCGGCCGGTCCGGATCTCCTAGATACTCCACGTATACGCGTTCCATGACTCCGTGACCGGATTGGGATCGAATCCCTTGAAGTCGGGGCTGACGGCCTGCGCCTGGCGGTCCCACCAGAAGAAGATCTGCGGCACGTCTTGCGCGAGCAGTTCCTCGACGGTGGCGTACGCCTTGGTGCGGGTCGGGCGGTCGTACGCCGAGAGCGCGGCATGTTGCGCGGCGTCCATGACCGGATTCTGGTAGCGCGTGTAGTTGTATCCGCCGGGCGGGACGTTCTTGCTCATGTAGTTCGACGAATCGTCCGGATCGATGCCGGCGAACCAGCCGGACCAGCCGAGATCGAACTTGCCGGTCTGCAAGATGCCGAGCGGAGCCGGTGCGAACAAGGTGGCGCCGTCGAAGTACTTGATCTGCACGTCGATGCCGGCCAGGTGCAGCATCTGCTGGACGAGCACGCAACCCTTCTTGCGGGTGGCGTTGCTGTTGTTGCTCACGAGGACGAGTTGAAGCTTGTTCCCGTTCTTCGCCGCGATGCCGTCGGGGCCGGGCGTCCATCCGTCCGCGGCCAGGATCTGCTTGGCCTTGGCGAGGTCGAACGGATAGGTCGTCACCTTCGGATTGTAGGCCCACATCCAATCCGGCAGATCTTCCGTCGCGAGTTTCTGCTGGCCGAACGTGAGCGTATCCAAGAGGCGCTTCTTGTCGATCGCGTAGCCGATCGCGAGGCGGATCTGCTTGTCAGCGAGCGGTTTGTCGGCGGACGTGTTGAGCTGGATGCCTTCGTAACCGTTCACGTCGTTGTAGTGGACGATGACGTCCGGCGCCATGGCCTTGAGGGCCGGATAGGTCGCGAACGACGGTTCGAACATCCAGTCGATATCGTGCGTCTGCAGTTCGTTCAGCGTCGTGTTCTCGTCGGGGATGATGCGGATCACGATCTGCTTGAGCGCCGGGACCCCGCGGAAGTACGACGCGTTGGGGACGAGGGTGATGTGGTCGCCCTTGACCCACTCGGAGAGCTTGTACGGTCCCGAACCGATCGGCTCGTTGTTGTACGGGAGCTTGTTGACGTCGGGGTACTGCGCCAAGAGGTGCGCCGGTACGATCGCTTCGGGGCTGTCGCTCTCGCCGAAGAAGGCGCTCACGAACGGCGCGAACCGTTCCTTGAGGTGGACGATCACGGTCGCGTCGTCGGGCGTATCGATCGACTTGACCTCGTCGAAACCGTGGCGCGAGACGACGTTGTTGTTCGGATTCATCATCCCTTGCCAGCTGAACTTGACGTCCTTGCTGGTGAGCGGCTGACCGTCGCTCCACTTCACGCCCTTGACCATGTGGTAGGTGACGGTCAGACCGTCTTTCGAGATGCCGCCGTTCTCGAGGGTCGGAACTTCGGTGACGAGCACCGGAACGGGGTTGCCCTTGGCATCTGCCGTGATGAGCGGGTCGAAGATCAGCCGGTCGATCATGTTGTCCGTCGTGTTGGACGCCAGCAGCATGTTGAGGTTCTTCGGTTCGCTCTGGATCGCGATACGAAGGATTCCCGGCTTCGTCCAGGAGTGCTCTCCGGTGGCCGACGTGGTGTCGTTTCCGGCTTTGCTGCAGCCGGCGATGACCGACGCGGCGATGACGAGGGCGACGAGACGTTTCATGCTCCAACTTTCGACGGTATGCGATTGCCCGGTACGGCGTCGTAGCGTTCGTGACGCCACGAATAGGTGCCTAGGCCCTGGGTCGCGGTCCGGAGTTCGGTGATGTAGCGGGCCAGTTCCACCTGGGGGACGTCGGCCTCGACCACATCGTACCCGGTCCGGTCGGCCGAGTTCATGCCGAGGATCTGCCCGCGCTTGCCGGTCAGCTGCTGGATGACGGTCGAGGTGTAGCTGGTCGGGACCGTGACGGTGACGTGCACGATCGGCTCCAGCACGGTCGGGCCGCACTTCGGCAAGGCGTCGCGGACCGCCATGCCCGAGGCCGTCTTGAACGACATCTCGCTCGAGTCCACGTCGTGAAAGGCGCCGTCGAACAGGGTGACGTGGACGTCGGTCACCGGGTAGCCGCCGACGCTGCCGTGGAGCAACGCCTCGCGCACGCCCTTCTCGACGGCCGGGAAGAACTGCCGCGGCACGACGCCGCCGACGATCTTCTCTTCGAAGGTGACGCCGTTGCCCCGCTCGCGCGGGGCGAAGCGCAGTTTGACGTCGGCGAACTGCCCGTGGCCGCCGGTCTGATGCTTGTAGCGCGAGTGGATCTCGGTGCCGCTGGTGATCGTCTCGGTGTAGGGGATCGCCGGCGCGTGCATCTCGACCTCGACCTTGTACTTGCGCGCCAGCCGTTCGGCCGCGATCGAGACGTGCTGCTCGCCGCTTCCGAGGAGCAGCAGTTCGTTGGTGACGTCGGCGCGCTGCAGGCGCAGCGACGGATCCTCGTCGATGATGCGCACCAGCATGGTCGAGATCTTGGCCTCGTCGATACGCTCTTTCGGGCGTATCGCGATCGCGAAGACCGGCTCGCCCTGTTGCACGCGCGGGAGGAGCACTTTGTGGCCGTTCGAGGTGAGCGTGTCGCCGGTCGCGACCGTCTCCAGGCGCGCGATCGCGACGATGCTGCCGGGTCCGGCCTCGGTGAGCGGCTCTTGCTTCTTGCCCTGCAGCCGGTAGAGCCCGGCCGAGCGCACTTTCTCGGCGCCTTTAGCGATGTTGGTGAGGGTCGCGTCGCTCTTGAGCGTGCCGGAGATCACGCGCACGACCGAGAGCTTGCCGCTCTGCGGATGGATGCTGGTCTTGATGACCTGCGCGACGACCGGGCCGGTCGGATTCGGATCGAGTTCGCGACCTTCGGCATCGACCATCGGCGCGTCGGCCGGCGACGGGAACCAACGCTCCATCGCGCGCACCAGTGCCGGGACGCCCGCGCCTGACGTGCCGGATGCTACCAGCACCGGGACGATCTGATCGTGCGAGCACTCGACGCACAGATCGCGCTCGATCTCGTCGAGCGGCGGCTCTTGGCCTTCGAGCAGTTCTTCCATCAGGTGATCGTCGAAGTCGGCCATCGCTTCGAGCAGCTGCCCGTGCGCGAGGTTGGCGGCGTCGGCCAGGTCGCCGGGTATCTCGGCATCTTTCTCGTTCGCGCCATCGAACAGACGCGCGCGCATCTCGGCCAGATCGACGTAGCCCTTGAAGGCGTCGGCCGAGCCGATCGGGAGTTGTTCGACGACCACGTGGCGGCCGTAGGCCGCTTGCAGCGCGGCGACCGTGCCGGCGAAATCGGCGCCGGGCCGATCCATCTTGTTGACCACGAACAGGTGCGGGAGGCGTCGCGATTCGAGAAAGTCGACCAGCGCCTGGGTCTGTACGACCCGCGATGGGTCGGCGTCGATGACCACGACCGCGGCGTCGACGCCTGAGAGCGCCATCTTGGTCTCTTCGAAGAAGTCGATGAAGCCGGGGCAGTCGACCAGCGTCATGTCGATCGAGGCGTCGACGCAGTGGGCGAAGCCGACCGTGGTGGACTGTGCGTGGGAGATGCATTCCGGTTCGAAGTCGGTGACCGTCGTGCCGTCGGTGACGGAGCCTCGACGGGTGGTGGCACCGCAGTGGGCGAGGACCGCTTCGACCAGTGACGTCTTGCCCGAATGATGCGAGCCGACGAACGCGATGTTGCGGATGCGGGAGATATCCGTCATGTGACGATCGCTCCTTTAGGCCGATGAAGCCCGGCGCGTCGCGCCGGGCTTGCTGGATGTTCTAGCGGCGTTTGGCCGCGGGTCTCTTTTTCGCCGCGGGTTTGGCCGCGGCTTTTTTCGCCGGTGCCGCTTTCTTGGCGGGCGCCGCTTTTTTCGCGGGAGCGCTCGCCTTCTTGGCTACCGGTACGGCCTTCTTCGCGGGCGCGGCCTTCTTCGCGGCGGGAGCCGCTTTCTTGGCTACCGGCGCAGCCTTCTTAACGGGTGCCGGCTTCTTAGCGGTCGGCGCGGCTTTCTTGGCTGCGGGTGCCGCCTTCTTCGTAACCGTCGCTGCCTTCTTGGCGGGCGCAGTTTTCTTGGCAGGCGCCGCTTTCTTGGCGGGCGTCGCTTTCTTCGCAGGCGCCGCTTTCTTCGCAGGCGCGACCTTCTTGGCGGCGACGGCTTTCTTGGCCGGAGCGACAGCCTTCTTGGCCGGTGCTGCGGCTTTCTTCGCCGGCGCCTTCGCCGGAACGGCCTTCTTGGCGGCGACCTTCGGAGCCGATGCGGGCTTGACGGCCTTGGCAGGCTTGACGGCCTTTTCTTTGACGACCTTGACCGGCTTCTCTTTGACGACCTTCGGCGGCTTCGGAGGCTTGGGTGGCTTGGGGATCTTGACGGCCTTCTCTTTGACCGGCTTGGCGGTGGTGCGCGTCGATCCGGTCGTGCGCTTCTTGGCGGCGATCGCACGCGACGTGCGCGGCGCGAGCTCCGGCTGTTCCGGCAGGCCGAGTTCGGCACGCGAGAATCCGCTGATGCTGCTGCCGGCCTGGACCGGTTCGGAGCGGCCGGCGTGCCGTTCGAGGTGTTCGCGAGTCGCGCGCAGGGCAACCCGGGCCAGGCGTCCGCCGACCGGGAAGACCAGCTCGTTGATGCCGGCCGCATCGAGCATCTCGAGCAGCGTGTCGAATCCGTTGCCCATGTCTTTGGGGCTATGCGCGTCGGAGCCGGCGGCGATGCCGACGCCCTTGGCCTTGGCCTTCTTGAGCAGACGCGCGTACGACGAGATCATCTTCTCGCGCACGCCTTCGGGGCGATCGCGATACAAGAAGCGCGTGTTGAACTCGATCGCCATGCCGCGCGCGGCGCACGCCTCGACGAATTTGTCCTCGTACTCTTCGAGCTTCTTCTGGGCGGGCCAGTGACCGAACGTCGCGGGCACGTAGAAGTGGCCCGCGATCTGACCGGGAAGTTTTTCGATATCGTCGAGCAGGCGCTCCATGTAGAGCTCCCAGGTCTTCTCCGCGCCGACGATATCGTGCAGCGAGGCGAACTCCGGGTTGTCGAACGGCCAGCTGAAGTCGGCGCCCTTCTCGGGGTGGTCGATCGTGAGGAAGTGCACCGAGCGGATCATGCCGTCGGGCTTCATCGCTTCGACGATGTTCTGCGCGTCCGGGCGCGAGCGCGGATCGTTGTCGAGCTCGGCGCCGATCGAGAAACGCATGCCCTTGCGCAGGCCTTCGGAGACGACCGCCGCGTGCGCGACGTCGACGCCCGCGACTTCCGCCGCGCCGTAGAGATCGCCCGCGTGTGCGAGCTTGAACGCGCGGCGCACGGTGTTGACCGCGCCCGGATCCTCGAACGTCAGGTAGTTGATGTGATCGCTGACCATCAGGAAGCGCGGCGCGCCGCGACGACATGCGTGGTAGAACCATAGGAACAGCATGCGCGCGGAGTACGCCAACGGGCGCTCCTCGGCAAAGGGACGGTGTTCGCCTTTCGCGTGCCCGTGTATATCGGGGATGGCGTTGATGCGTGGGTCGCTCAGCGTTCTACTTCCTTTACTCCGCGCGGGATCCACATCTGGGAGCCCTTGCTGCGGGTTTTCGCCGGCTCTGGAGCGCGATGTTCGACCCAGGGCACGACGGTTTCGATGAGGAGCTCGATCCCTTTTTTCATCGTTTCGAACGACATCGAGGGATGCGTCTCCGATCCGGCCACGATCGCTTGCGTGGGCAGATAAGGCAGATGCACGAAGCCGACCAATGCCGGCGCCGCTCCGGTCTCGCTCGCGCCGAGCAGCTCGTAGAGCAGCTGGTTGCACAGGTACGTGCCGGCCGAGTTGGAGACGTAACCGGGCACGCCGTTCTCGTGCCAGGCCTCGACGATCTTGTCGAACGGAAGATTGGAGAGACGTGCGTCGGGTCCGCCGCGCACGATCTGATCGCTCTTGCGCATGACGCCGACGTTGTCGGGCGTCTCGAAGTCGAGGACGTTGACGGCCACGCGTTCGAGCGCGAGCGAGGGACGCTTGCCGGCTTGACCGAGTGCGACGATGACGTCGGGACGGACCTCGGCGAGCAGTTCTTCCATGCGATCGTGGAGCGAACGCGTCTCGACCGGGAAGACGTGCGTGGCGATAGAACGGCCGGCGATCAGCCGACCCTCCAACGCTCGCACGACCATTTCGCTCGGGTTGACCTTATCGCCGCCAAAGGGCTCGAAGCCGGTCACGAGGACGTTCTTTGCCACCTGTGTTAAGGTTGGCGGCGTTCTCAGCTTCCCCTGTAGCCTTCCATCCGGAGGATGCGCGCTTTCATCTCGAGGCCGTAGCCGTAGTTGTGCAGATCGCCGGCCGCGTTGACCACGCGATGGCACGGGAAGAGCAGCGGGAGCGGGTTGCGCGCCATCGCGCGACCGACCGCGCGGGCCGCCTTGGGCTTGCCGATGCGCGTCGCGACCCAGGCGTACGAGCGGACCTCGCCCGGCGGGATCTGGGCCGCGGCCCGGAGGGCGGCTTGTTCGAACTCGGTCAGATCGCTCAGGTCGACGTGGCTCTCGTCCACGTGCCAGGTCGCGAAGAACTCGTCGAGCGTCTGCTTCAGCCAGGGCGGGGCCTCGCCGCCGACGACCGGCCGGCGCAGGCGATGCTCGATCTGCTCGCGGACGACGTCCGGGTCGTTGCCGGTGTCGATGCCGACGTAGGCGATCCGGCGATCCTTGAAGCCGACGAAGAGCGTGCCGATCGGCGTCTCGACCGCGGTCAGGACGATCGGCTCCGGCCGGACGCGATAGCGGATCTGGGCGATGTGCTCGACGACCTTCTTGGTGAGGTCGCACGACGGCTCGGGTTGCGGAAGGCACGAGAGGCAGTACGCGACGCCCTCGAACTCTTCGTAAAGATCCTGACAATGCGGGCAATCGTGGAGATGCCCGTCGACGGCCTGGCGGACGGACGCGGTGCATTGACCGCGGATCTCGTCCCACATCGCTTCGACATCACGACAGCGCATGGGCGGTATCTCCTTCGGGGACGATGCGGCCGATCTGCGGTCCGAGGATACGGCGCAGGACGCGCACGGCGCGATGCACGTGCGATTTGACCGTTCCGATAGGCTGGTTCAGGATCTCCGCGATCTCCGGATGGCTGCGGCCTTCGATGAACCGAAGGGTCGCCGCCGCGCGGAGATGCATGGGAAGTTGTAAGAGCGCCCGTTCGACCAACGCGACCTCGGCGTTCTGTTCGACGATCGTCTCGGGCTGGGGCGGGCCGTCGAGCGACTCGCGCAGGAGCGCGTCCGGATCGGCGAGCGCGTCGAGCGCGACGCTGGTCGGCTTGCGGCTGCGCAGGCGGTTCCGCGTGACGTTGAGGGTGATGGTATAGAGCCAGGGCTGGAGGCGTAGCTCGGCGCGCTGTTCGGGCGACATCTTGCCGAGCGCCCGGTAGGCGCGCACGAACGAGTCTTGCACGATCTCCTCGGCATCCTCGCGGTTGCCGGTCATGCGTAGGGCAAACCCGTAGAGGCGTCGCTGGTAGTCGTCGACCACGCGCTCGAACGAATCCGCGCCCGGTACCGCTTTCAGCGAAACCGAGGGTGCGGGCTTGGGCCCAACCGCAGGCGGCATACTCTCCCTTAGGAGCGGTGCGAGCGCACTCATACTGGCGCTAGAAACACGTGCTCGGACCCCACGGTTTCACGCCTCGGAGGCAAAACTCCTCAAGAAAGTTCTTCATTCCGACGCAGGTCGCACCTAGGGCCCAGCGAAGGTCTTTTCATGGCGCAATATGGAGTGCCGCAGACGATTCTGACGACCGCGCGAGCCGTACGAGCTCGGGCGGTTTTTTGTTCTTTCGGAGTGAGGAAGGGGTAGCCGCTGATGCATTCGGTCATCGATCCCACGGAGATATCGTTCGACGCGTATACGATGTGCAGTTTCAAGCCGAATCTCGATTCGGATCGAGCCGTCCCCCTGGTGCTCATCGGATACCGTTCGCAACACGATCCGTGGTTCGTCTGGCTGGTGCCCAAGGAAGGCCTCTCCACCCACGGTCTGACCGACGATCCGTACTACGCGAAAGTGCTCCACGAGCCGCGCGAGTACTTCACCAAAAAACTCAACAAATACGTCGAAGAGACCGGCTGCGTGAAGCGCGGCATCGAGATGCTCATCGACTGCCACCAGAACCACTTGGCGTTCACGCCGCTCACCGAGCTGAGCGAGATGCCGTTCCGGCATCCGCTCGAGGTGCAATTGGTCGGGGCGTTCTGATGCGCCGAGGCTAGCTCGGCTGGCTCGCCGGGGCGGCGGCGCCCGCGCGAATCGTACGAAGATAGACGATCTGCACGGGGGTCGCCGTCTTGCTTTCGTGGAGCGTACCGGTGATCGTCAGCCGGGCTTCGAGCGAGACCAAGAGCGCGCCGTTCTGGGCGTAGTAGGCGATGCCGTCCATCCGCATCACGCCCTCGATCGCGACCTCGGGGCGGTCCGGGAGCGGTCCGCGCATCGCGCCCGAGGCGTCGAAGCGAACGCCGATGGCGCTCGTCCCGGCGATCGTGCCGGTCGGGCCGCGCCGAAGCGAGCCGTGAAGCGTCGCTCCGGTGATCGGCGAAGCCGTATCGAACGGCACCCGGCCGTGCAGATCGCGGAGATCGCGCAGCGTGGCCGCGTCGAGCGCGACCGCGAACGGCTGGTTGAGGACCGTCAGGAAGTCGGGGTCGTCGTCGAAGCGGTCTTCGAATGCGCCGCTAGCGAGCAGTTCCTGGACGAAGCTCGCCCGGGCGTCGCTGCTGCCGGCGTCGTCGGTGCGCGTATAGCGCGCGTCGGCGTCGTAGCGCGTGGTCTTGCCGGTCGACGTGACGCGCAGTTGCTCGGTCCCGGCATAGGTGACGCGCGCGGCGGTATGATCGCCGACGGTGAACGTGTCGGAACCGGAGACGGCGTACTGATGGTCGGAGCGGGACCCGGGCGCGACCGCGAGCAGGGCGATCAGCGAAGCGGCGGTGGCGGCCTGCGAGAGGCGGATTTTGGGTGCTCCGTTTCGGGATACAGTATGTCCCCTTAACAGTACCACCCTAGGCAAGAGCCGTAACGGCTATTTCTGTTGCGATCCCGCGAGCGCCAGGCAATCGAGGTAGAAGACGACCGTCAGCGCGGCGACGGGCACGGTCAGGATGGCGGGAAGCACCACCGCGGCGGCGAGCAGCGATCCCGAGAAGTCCTGGACCACTTGCACGATGAGGAACGGCACGAGCACGACGGCGACCGCGCGGCCATAGCCGATACGCGTGGTCGTGATGCGAACGCTAGCGAGGACGCTGTCCAGGAGTAGGCGGGCAGGCTTTTCGTCCGGTGCGACGATCGC
>Ga0070691_10000899_pt1 | contig 12064 bp, 11 predicted proteins | sample KBSK1101metaG_FD_64673 | JGI IMG/M metagenome (GOLD analysis project Ga0070691, IMG submission 64673) | Corn, switchgrass and miscanthus rhizosphere microbial communities from Kellogg Biological Station, Michigan, USA - KBS K1-10-1 metaG | ecosystem: Host-associated > Plants > Roots >... | reverse complement strand
CCGGAATACTGCTGGGTTGCCCGAAACTATTTCTGCCACGCGGCGTCGATTGCGGCCGCGATATCGTGAAAGATCGTCCCCGATGTCGGCGGGCACTTCTCCGTGCGCCCCTTGGCCGTCGAGCGCAGCATGAGCGTGTTGTCCGAGCGGTCGATGACGGACACGCTCAGCGAGGTGAGCTGAAAACCTCCGCCGACGCAGCGGTCGAAGATGTCCGGCGTGACCTCGAGCGCGTATTTCGTGCCCGATTCCACATTCTCGCCCATCTTCACCTGTCCCGCCGGCCCCGAGCTGCGATCGCGATTCTCGTATCGCGTGAACGTGAAGCCGCGCTCCGCCAGCGCGTCCTCGAGCGCGACGACGACGTCGGTGCGCGTGCCCATGACGGCGATCACCCTCGGCCCGGTGAGCGCGGACTGCGGGGCAACTTCGAGGGTAGATTTGCCGGGAAGGCCACAGGCTTCAAGCAACAGGGCGCAGGTGAGGGCCATGACGACCCGCTGCGGACTGCGGAACTCGATTCGCTGCGGGCGGCGGAACTCGGCCCGCTGCGGACTGCGGATTACTTTTTGCACGGGTACTTCTCCACCAGCTTCGCTATCGTCGTCACGTTGCGTACGGTCACTGGCAGGCCCAGCGCTTTTTCCAGGCCGACGCGGAAGAACGTCGACTCGCTCATCTGCTTGTTGCGGCAGAACCAGTAGGCTTCGCGTCCGTTCACGTGGAATTCGTTGTGGGTGTTCGCGTATTTCATGAGCGACGCACGCGCGGTCTTCGGCGGCGCTTCGGAGAGGAAGCCGATGTAGAGGTTCTCGCCGTCGCCGCGCTCGAACGGGTGATCGGCAAGCACGGCGGCGAGCTCGTCGTCGCGCCGCAGGAACGTCCTCGCCGGGAAGCCGAGCGATTTCTCGAGGTGCTCCGTGATTTTCTTCTCGAGCGCGGCCGCACTTTTCGAGGCCGTCTCGAAAATGACGTTACCGCTCGCGATGAACGTCTCGACGTTCTTGAAGCCGAGTTCCTCGAAATGCTTCTTGAGCTTGTCCATCTTGACGGTGTGTCCGCCGAGATTGACGCCGCGAAGCAGGGCGACGTAGCGCGGCATGCGTCAGGCGATCACGACGGCAATCGCAAAGCCGTCGTGTCCCTTGCTTCCCACGGTCTGCACCGCCGTCGCGCTCACGCGCCGCTCCATGGACATCGCCTCAAGCACGCGGCGCGCGCCCTGGACGTTCGCGTCGCCGCTGGCGTCGGTCACGCCGCCTTTCCGCACGACGTTGTCCACGACGATCATCGTGCCGACATGCGAGAGCTTGAGCGCCCAGGCGAAATAATCGGCATTGCCCGGCTTGTCGGCGTCGATGAACACGAAGTCGAACGGCCCGCCGCCTTCAGCGGCGATCCTCGGAAGCGAGTCGATGGCTTTGCCGAGGCGGATGTCCACGACGTGCGAAAGGCCCGCGCGCTCGATGTTCGCCCGCGCGACGTCCGCGTGTTTCGGTTCGTACTCCAGCGTGATGAGCTTGCCGCCGGGCGGCAGCGCGCGTGCGAGGAAGATCGTGCTGTAGCCGCCGAGTGTGCCGATTTCGAGAATGCGCTTCGACCCGATCGAGCGGGCGAGGAGCTGGAGGAGTTTCCCCTGGTTCGGCGCGACGTTGATCGCGGGCAGGCCGGCGGCCGCGCTCGACGCGAGGGCGGCATCGAGTGCAGCGTCCGACGGGACCAGCTGGTCCGTGAGATAGCGGTCGACTGCGGCCCAGTGCGCTTCGTCAGTCATCGTGAGTTTGGCCGCGTGAGAGGGAGAAATGAGTTTGAGTCGGAGGGATGGGTTGGAGCACGTTCAGTGGGAGTTTGAGTGCGAGAGTGAGCCGAAGTAGGAGCCAAGCGGGAGTGCGATCCCACTCCCTCCAACTCCCACTCAACTCCCACTTACCCTCACTCTCATCGCTCAACCTCGCTCTGAGCTTGCTCCAACTGATCCCTCTGACTCAAACTCCGCTCTCCCACTGCCCCTTCAGCTCAAAGCTATCAGCTCACAGGTGGCAGCTCAAAGCACGCCATGAGCTGATACCTGTGAGCTAATACCTGTGAGCGAAAATCGACTATGGCTGTGTCACCGCGGGCTTGGGGTTCTTTACGTACATGTCAAACCACGCCAGCCACCTCGCCCACTGATCCAGGTCCGTCTGGTACGTCGCCACGCTGTGGTCTTCATACGGGTACATGAACAGCGCGGCCGGCTTGCCGAGTCCCTGCAGTGCGTGGAACATGCGGATCGAGCTTATTGGGGCGGTGCCGACGTTCTGGTCTTCGAGCGAATGGTACATGAGCAGCGGGCCCGAGATCTTGTCGGCGCGGTAGAACGGCGACATGTCGAGATACGTCTGCTGCGCCTCGAAGAAACTGCGGCGCTCGCTCTGGAATCCGAACGGCGTGAGCGAGCGGTTGTACATGCCGTCGCCCGCGATGCCGGCCTTGAAGATCGAGGTCAGCGTCAGCGCGTTGACCGTGCTGAACGCGCCGTAGCTGTGCCCGCCGACGCCGACGCGCTCGCGGTCGATGTACCCCTGGTCCACCATCGCGTTCACGGTGAGCTCGAGGTTCTCGGCGAGATCGCGCGAATAATTGTCGTTCATCTTCCCCGCCTGCCCCATGATCGGGCAGTCCGGCTCGATCACCGCGTAGCCCTGCGTGACCCAAAGCTTCGTGGACGACGCCGGCCGCAGCGCAGGCGTATCCGGGAACTTGTTGATGTTCACCGTATACCGTGAACGATCGTACTCCGCCTGCGTCGTGTACTCGCGCGGATAGAACCAGATGATCCCGGGCAGGCGCGTGCCGGGCTTCCAGTCGGCCGGCAGCGTAAGATCCACCCAGAACGTGATGCCGTCGCGCTGGCGCGTGAGCTCGATGCGCTTGTGGATCGCGCCCGACACTTCAGGCGCGACGTCCTTCGCGTGCGTGATCTGCGTGTTGGTGCCCGCCTTCGCGTCGCGCACCCACGCGTCCTGGATCACCGTCGGCGATTCGCGCGTGTAGACGAATGCCGAATAATCGTCGTCGAGCGCGGTGACGAACTCGTCGTACTCGTTCGCCGGACTGTCGAAGATCCGGTCGCGCTTGCCGCTCTCGAAGTCGAGCTTGTCCACCCACGGACGCGGCGCCTCGGTGTTCCACTTGGCCCCCGGCATCCGCGAGCCCGAGAGATAGACGGTCTTGTTGTCGCTGCCGACGATCACCACCGGAAGCCCGTTCGCCCCGCGCCTGGTCGCGAGCGCGCCGCCGGTGTCACCCGCGTCCGCGGCGGCCGCACCAAAGCCACCGCCGCCGCCACGTCCGCCGCCGCCGGCCATCGTGACACCTCGGCCGAGGCTGTACCGCTTGGACGGGTCGGCCACGCGAACTGCGGTGATCGTACCGCTGTCGCTGACGAACAGGGTCTTGCCGTCCGCGCTGAACGAAACGTTCGTGAGCTGGCCGCTCCCCTCGTAGATCTCCTTCACGTCGCCGGGCCCGTACGGCGCGACCCAGCTCATGAACTTCACGCTCGTCGGTGCAGGCCGCGCCGGCACTGTGCGTCCGGGTGCCGCAGCCGCGCCACGTCCCGCTCGCCCGCCGCGTCCACCGCCCGCTCCGCCGCCCGCGTTGCCGTTGCCGGCGCCGCGTGTCGGCGCGCTCGCCGAAAAGACCGACTCGTAGTACACGAGTCCGTCGCCGACCGGATTCCACTGCACGTTCCGCTTGCCGGTGTCGGTCGCCGGCTGCTGGAGCCCGCCGCGCCCGCCGCCCGCGGGCACATCGGCGTCGCTCGTGACTTCCCCTTCGCGCAGCGGCTGCTTGTTGAGCTGCGCAATGACTTTGCCGCTCGCGTCCCACAGCTCCTGCACCGAGCCGAAGTTCGTCATGGGTACGAGATAGGAGAACGGCTCGGTCATGAGCGTCACGCGGAAATATTTCCCGTCCGGCGACGCATCGGCCGAGCGGATCATGCCCGGCGTGCCGATTTTCCTCGCGGTCTTCGCCTTCACGTCGATCAGCACGAGCTGGCCCGTGGTGTAGTACTTGAGCTGCGCCTTGTCGTGCGGATCCTCGAGCAGGCTGGCGTGAATCACCTGCGGAATCGTGCGCGATTCACTGAGGCGCACCTGCGGACCGTCCTCAATGCCGTTCTTTCCGTGCGTCGGCGCGGGGCCGCGACCGTCGGGCACTTCCACCGCGACGATGCTCTTGCCGTCCGCGGTCCATTCCACCGTCGTCACCAGCGTCGCAAGCAGCGGCGTCCTGGTGACCTGCACGGACTTTCCCGTCGCGACGTCGGCGACGAAAATCTGCGAGGCGTCGTCGAAGTTCGCGATGTACGCCACCTGCGTGCCTGTCGGCGACCACACCTGCGACGAGATCGATGCGCCCTTCGGCGTCTCGAGGGTCTTCGTCGCGCTGGTCTTCGGATCCACGAGGACGAGGCCGAGGTGCGTGCTCGTCGTCAGGCTGCGCGCGCGGTTCGCGTGCTCGTCAACCTGAAGCCCGCCGAAGTAAATGTGCGGCTTGCCGAACTGTGCGACGTCGCCGCGATCGAGCCCCGGTGACTTCAGGAACCACTTCCGGTCCGGGCTCGGCGTCGTGAACGAGATGTCCGTGCGCGGCGACATGATGATGCGATCGACGACCGACGGGGGACGCACGTACGTCTCGGTGGTCAGCAGGTCGTGATCGCTCTGCCCGACGACGGCCTGCGCCGCTGCCGGAACGACGAACACCATCACGCCGGCAATGGCGACGAGGCCGCGCTGCACCGAGCGCAGCCGGTGTGTGGAACCAGTCATGCGATGCTCCGAAAAGTGGGGGTGACGATCAATACCTTACGGCTTGCTCGTCTCCATCGTTTGCCATGCCTTCGCCACCCGTTCGGTGGGCAGCCAGGCATTCGGCTCGGTCGACACCTTCGAGTCGCCGATCGCCGTGTAGGTCATCGTCTTGAGGTCCCCGGTGAAGCCCGTCTTCTCGGCGATCGGCTTGAGCGACGCGTTGGGCCCGCCGATGCGCATCGGGAGGATGTCCTCGTAGAATGCGATCGCCACGTCGCGCGACTGCCCGACGATGTGCGCCGCGCCGGGCTCCTCGGCGAGCGCCCAGAGCGCGCCGCCGCGGCGGTTGAGCGCGAACAAGCCGCTGATCGTCCAGATGCGCGACTCGAGATCCTTGCCGCCGATGAACAGGATGCCGGGCACGGCGCGCGCTTCGGGTGAAAGAAGCGCCGAGTAGTAGATGCCGCCCTTGTTGACCACAAAGGCCGCGACACGCTCAGGCTTCCACGCGGTGAACTCGTAGTTGAATTGCCCGCCCGCCGACATTCCCCAGAGCAGGAATGGCGCGGTCGCGAGCTCCGGATGCTTCGAGCGCGCGGCGAATTTGTTCACCGCGTCGAGCAGCGCCTGTCCGCTGCCCTGCGAGACGTTCACATACGCCTCGATGAAATTTTGCGGGTGCTGCTTGTCCTTGAAGTGGCACGCGACGAGCGCCACGTGGTTGCGCGTCGCGAACGCCTGCCAGACGGAATCGTCGGCTGCCGCGCGCCCGTCGCCATTCGATCCCGGCACGAGCACGGCGACGGCCTGGAGCGAGCCTTCGCCGGGTGGCGCCCAGAAGCGAAACTCGGCTATCTCGTAGTTGTTGCCGGGAGGCGCCACCTCTTCGATCGAGCCCGGGCCCGGCGGCGGCACGGGAGCGGGGGCCTGTCCGAGACCGCGGCCTTGGGCGGCCAGCGTCATGGGAGCGGCCGAAGTGGCGGCCGCGATTGCGGCGCCGGCGAGGAATCGTGCGAGCGTGGTTCCGTTCATTTGAGCAGCCTCGGATGGAAGACCTTCTTTTCCTTGAGCATCGCGATGATGCCGGCGATGCGCCTGGCGCGCAGCTCGGGCGAGCGTGCGGTCTGCACGCGGTAGAGCACCGAGTAGCGGTTCGTGCGGTCGAGCTTCGCAAAAAATGCGGCGGCCGCCTTGTTCTTGTCGAGCGCGGCCTGGAGGTCGGGATGAATCGTCGCCGAACGTGAGGCGTCGTACGCCGTGTCCCACCGGCCGTCGGCCTGCGCCTCGTCGATCGCGCGCTGGCCGGCGGCGTGCATTCGGCCGGCCCTGATCAGGGCCTCCGCCTTGGTGCGGTTGATCTTCGACCAGAGGCTCTTCCCGCGGCGCGGCGTGAATTTTCGGAGAAAGCACTTCTCATCGTGCGGCAGCACTTGCCCGTCGATCCATCCGAAGCAGAGCGCGACATCCAGCGCCTCGGGGTAGGTCACGCTCGCAATGCCGCTGCCTTTCTTCGCGATTTGCAGCCACAGGCCGTCAGGCTCCGCGTGATGCTTCTCGAGCCACGCGTGCCACGCCGCCTGATTCTTGAAGAGGCGCTTTTCCAGCGGCTTCGCAGTCGTCGTCTTCTTTGGAGCCACCGGGCGCCTCGTGGTCGACTATTCAGTGCGGCTGGAACGTTCGGCGAATTCCAGCTCCACCGCCACCCAGAACACCTTGGCGAACGGATACGACACGATTGGCGAGACGATGACCATCACCACGCCGAGGATTTCGACGTTCGTCCAGCGCACATTCGGGATCGTCGCGAGCACGTAAGCGACGACGACGAACACCATCAGCAGTTCGGACAGGATCAGGTTGATGAAGTAGCCGCCGAACCACTCGTCGGCGTCGGGCGCGCGCCGCAGCGCCAGCGCGCACACCGGGCATTCCTCCTTCAGCTTGAACCAACCGGCGAGGATTCCCCGCGCGCCGCACCTCGGGCAGCCCAGCGTGAGCGCCCGTCCCGTAATGGTGAGGAGACCCGGCGGGCCGCCGTTCAAGGGGTGCCCGGATCCACGGCGACGTGCTTGATGCGCCGCCGCTTCCACGTGTAGGTGATGTGGACGAGGCCATCGCGCGTCTGGATCACCGCCGGGTAGGAGTACTCACCGGGATCCTTCTCGAGCACGAGAATGTCGGTCCACGTTTTTCCGTCCGCCGACACCGCGACGTTCAGCGGCGTCCGCTCCGTCTCCGACCGGTTGAACACGAGCAAGCGGCGCCCGTCCTTCAGCGTGATGCCGTCGATTCCGGAATTCGGATTCGGGAGGTCCGTCGGCATCAGCGCCGACCAGGTCGCGCCGCCGTCGGCGGATTTCGTCTCGAACACTCTCGTCGACTGCGTGCGCACGAGCGCGTCGAGCGAGCCGTCGCCAAGGGTGAAGATCGTCGGCTGGATCGCGTTCACGTTCGGCGCGTCGGGCGGCGCGACGGTCGTCCACGTCGCGCCGCGGTCCGACGACCGCTCGAAGTGCACCTGCCACTTGGGCGGCGTGTCGCCGGACTCCGTGCTGCTCGGGCTGATGATCGTCCCGTTCGTCAGCTGGATCGGCTTGTTCTTCACCGGCCCGATGATTCCCGCCGGAAGCTTGCGCGGATTTCCCCACGTGGCGCCGCCGTCCGGCGAGGTGCGCACCTCGCCCCACCACTCGTGCGTGTTCGCGCCGACCTTGTAGAACAGCATCAGCGGGCCAACCTTCGGCTTGAACAGCACCGGGTTCCAGCACGGCAGCTGTGTGCCGTCCGCCTGCGTGCCGTTGGCGACTTCGACGGGCGTGGTCCACTTGCCCGCGACGCGGCGCGCGAGCCAGATGCCGACGTCCGGCGCGCCCTCGGCCGTCCCGCCGAACCACGCCGCGATGAGCGTTCCGCCCGCCTCGACGATCGTCGACGCGTGCGCGGTCGGCGTGGGCGGCGTGCTGTAGATGAATTCCGAGAGCGTGACGCGCGGGTCGCGCTGTGCCAGCAGCGGCTGCGCGCACGCGACGCCGAGCAGCAGCAGTGCGCGCTTCATGAAGTCCTCAGGGTAATTGAAGGTCCGTGTCCGGGATGAATCGTGCGGACGTTCATGCCGCGGAGTTTCGCCCAACTGGCGCGCACTTTCGCGATATCCGCCTCGTCCGCGCGCGCTTCACCTTGCAGGTCGCCGGTGAGCGCATCGCCCGTGTCGAGCACGAGCGTCACGCTGTCATCCGAGTGCCCGGGCGTGCTCACGACTTCACCAGAAATGCCGAGCTTTCCGAGGAAGGCGCGGCTGTCCGACAGCGAAAGCTCCGTGTTGTCGTGCAGGGTAATCTCCTGAAATTTCATTTCCGGCTTCATCCACTGCTTGAGCGCGGGGATCGCGTCGCGCTGCCCCTCCACCACGACGAGCCGGACACCCAGCTTCTTGACCTCCTGTACGAGCCCGGCGTGGTCGGGGTGATAATGCGTCGCGAGCAGAAACTTGATCTCGGCGACGGCGATCCCCTTCCGCTTCAAGTTAGCGAGCAAATGGCCGATCGTTCCGGGCCAGCCGACGTCCACGAGCAGGCGGTTCTCGCCGCTGCCGAGTACGTAGTAGTTGGTCGAGGCGTAGCCGACGTTGACGATGTTCACTTGGCGAGGAAATCGCAGTATTGGAATCGGCCGTCGCGCAGCACCCGCTCGCCTGCGACGACCGGCACCGGATGCCGCATGTGCGGTCCGTCCCAGACGTACGTGTGAAACTCGCCGCGCTCGCCGCAGGGATCAACTGCCGGCGGCAGTTCGTCGAGGAACGCGTCGTCAAACTCGCGCCCGGCGAACTTCGCGTCGAGCTGGGTGGTGTCCACACAGGTGAGCACGGCGCGAAAGCCGTCCTTCACGAACGCGCGGGCGAGCGCGGCGGTGTGTTCGCCCCAGATCGGGTAGACCGGCGTCCATCCGAGGGCACCCAGCTGGGCGTTGCGGTAGGCGCGCACTTCCTCGAGAAAAAGGTCGCCGTAGACGATGTGGTTCATCCCGCCAAAGCGACTCGCGCCCTCCGCGAGCGCGCCAGCCCAGGCTTCCTCGTACGCCGCGTTTGGCGCGCCCGCCGCGAGCGGGGCGATGATCAATGGCAGCCCGATGGCGGTGGCCTGCCGCTCGAGCAAGTCGCGACGGACGCCGTGGATGCTGATGCGGTCGTATCCGGTCGTGACCGCGGTCACCAGGGCGCAGATGCGGTAGGCGGGATCGCGCTGGAGGCGGGCGAGGGCGAGGGAGCTGTCCTTGCCGCCGCTCCAGGCGACCAGGACGGGGGTGGGCGCCGAGGCTAACACATTACGACTGTGGTTGGTCTGTTGTACTTGGGAGGTGGTTCAAAGTATGTGGTTTCTTGTCGTGCGCCCTTGGCTGTTCGCGCATGGTCGGATTTTGGCCATAGACCCCCTGCAAAGAGCCTCTTAACGATGAGCCCTGGACCACGTACCGACATCCAATCCCCACGAACCCATCACCCCGAAAGGAATCCAACAGCCCGCCATTCCCTGTTGTATTAGCATAGCTCTGGAATTCGACCACTCCCAACATCGAGGCCGATATGGTTCGCACGGTTTCACGCATCACCCCCGCGCTCGCGTTCGTCGCCGCACTTGCGATTCCGGCGATGGCGTCGGCGCAGAACTTCACGGTGCAGAAGTACGACATCAAGGGTGAAGGCGGCACGGACTACCTGACCGCGGAGCCGGGCACGGGCCGCGTGTTCGTCTCGCGCAGCTCGCACGTGATGGTGGTCGACGGGTTTACCGGCAAGGTCCTCGGCGACATTCCGGATACGCCCGGCATGCACGGCATCGCGCTCGCGCCGAAGGATGGCTTCGGCTTCACGACGAACGGCGGCGATTCCACGCTGACGATGTTCGACCTCAAGGACCTGCACGTCATCAAGAAGGTCCATGCCGGCATCAATCGTCTCGACGGCATCATGTACGATGACTTCAGCAACTCGATCCTCTCGATCAACCACAGCACGCCCGGCACCGCGGTCGTGGTGGATGCCAAGACCGGCGACGTGAAGGGCCGGGTCGAGCTGAGCGGCAACGCGCCCGAGGGCGGCGTGAGCGACGGCAAGGGCCACATCTACATCAACATCGAGAACAAGAACGCCATCGACGTCATCGACGCGAAGACCTGGAAGCTGGTCACCACGTGGGACATTTCACCGTGCGACGGGCCGACGGGAATCGCGATGGACCGCAAGACGAACCGCATTTTCTCCGGCTGCAGCGGCACGTCGGTGGTCGTTGACGCGGGCACGGGCAAGGTCGTGGCGCAGATCACGAACGGCACGGGCGTGGACGCGCTCGGCTGGGACGAGAACGAGAAGCTGATCTACATCCCGGCTGGCCAGGGCAACGGATCGGTGACCGTGGTGCACGAGGATTCGCCCGACAAGTACACGACCGTCGCAACGGTTGAGACGTTCAAGGGCGCCAAGACGATTGCGGTGGACGACGTCAAGCACATGGCGTACCTGTTCCAGCCCGAGTACGGCCCGGCACCGGCGCCGGATCCGAACGCTCCCGCGCCCGCACCGGGCCGCGGTGGACGCGGTGGCCGCGGGCCGAGAGGGCCGATGGTGGCGGCGTGGTTCATCTCGATCAAGCACTAACCGACCAACGAACAGCGAGTTGACGGTTTTCGGTTGGTCGGTTGACATCGGTTAACGAATCAGCCCTGGTCACGTGGCGCGCGAGGGCGCTCGCGGCCAGGGCCGATCGCCTTACCGATGTTAACCGACCAACAGAAAACCGTTAACTCGTCGTACGCTATGCTTTCGTGCTAGCCTCGACGGAGAATCGCGCAAGCCGGCGAATTGTCTCCTCGATCTCCCCTCTGTCCGTCCCCGGATTGATCGGGCAGAGCCGCAGTACCGGCCGCCCCGCAAGTGCCGTGGACATCACCAGTGCGTACCCGTCCTCTCTCATCAAGTCCACCGTCGCGCGCGTGATCGCGTCGATTTGTGCCGGGGATTTCGAGGCATCGCGCCACCGGAACGTCACGATCCCCATCTGCGATGGCGTGACGATCTCCCACGTCCCCGCCGCGCGCAGCGTGCGCTCGGCGTGATCGGCCATCTCGAACCCCAGTTCGATTCCGCGGCGAAACTCTCCGAGCCCGAATGCGCGCATCGAGAGCCAGAGCTTGAGGGCCTTGAATGAACGCGTGAGCTGAATGCCACATTCGTAAAAGTTCACGTCGTGCTGCACGTGGCGGACGACGTCCTCGAGGTAGTCCGCGTGATCCTCGTCGTCCACGCGAAACGCGTTGCGCAGCACGTCCGCGTCGCGCACGAGCAGGCACCCGAGTTCGTACGGCTGGAACAGCCATTTGTGCGGGTCGAGCGTGATCGAGTCGGCGCGTTCGAGGCCGGCGAGTGCGGCGCGGCCGCGCTTCGTGATGACGGCTGCAGCTCCGTATGCGCCGTCCACGTGCAGCCACATCTGCTCGCGCGCGCAGATGTCGGCGACCGGACCGAGCGGGTCGATCGCACCCGTGTTCGTCGTGCCGCCGTTGGCCACGACGCAAAACGGAATGCGGCCGGCGGCGCGGTCTTCGGCGATCGCCGTTTCGAGCGCGCGAACCGAGAGACGGAATCCGTCGTCCGTCGCGATCGTGCGTTTCTGCTCCGCGCGGAACCCGAGGATGCGAAGTCCTTTGGCCATCGACGAATGCGTCTGGTCCGAGCAGTAGACGACGGCCCTGTCGTTCGGTCCGCCGAGTTTCGCCTCGCGTGCCGTGGCGACGGCCGAGAGGTTCGCCATCGAGCCGCCGCTCACGAGGATCCCGCCGCCCTCCTTCGGATAGCCGACGAGCTCGTTGAGCCAGTCGATGACGTTGATCTCGATCTGGCCTGCGGCGGACGCGGCCATCCAGTGGCCTGCGAACAGATTGTGTCCGCTGATCAGCAGGTCGCCGACGACGCTGACGAAGTTCGTCGGGCTCGGCACGAACGAGTAGAAGCGCGGGTGGTCGGATTTGAGCGCGTTCGGAAACACGTCGCGTGCGAGGATGTCGACGAGCTCGCCCACCGGCGTCGGCGTCTCCGGCAGTGCCGTCCGCAGCATCCGCTCCGTCTGGGCGCGCGGGATCGTCACGGCGACGGGGTTGGCACGATTCGTCTCAAAATGCCGGATGACGAGGTCGAGCGCCTTTGCGCCCAGCGCGTGCATTTCGTCGTGGGACAGCTGCAGTGGAGCCCTCTCGGACATACGGGAATT
>Ga0070691_10000897_pt1 | contig 12066 bp, 7 predicted proteins | sample KBSK1101metaG_FD_64673 | JGI IMG/M metagenome (GOLD analysis project Ga0070691, IMG submission 64673) | Corn, switchgrass and miscanthus rhizosphere microbial communities from Kellogg Biological Station, Michigan, USA - KBS K1-10-1 metaG | ecosystem: Host-associated > Plants > Roots >... | reverse complement strand
GGCCGGGAATCCTCGTCGGCCGCGTCCTCAAGGCCGACACGGAAGATCCCGCCGCCGGCGCGAGCGTCTCACTCGTCTACACGGACGTGTCGCAGAAGGAGGCCGTGCAAAAGGTGCGCACGGGCCGCGTTGCCGCGAACGGCGCGTTTTCGATCTGCGGCCTTCCGACGACGATCGCCGGCAATCTGCAGGCGACCTTCGGCGGCGTCACGACGGCGGACGTGCCCATCACGGCCAACGACGAATCCATTTCGACCGCGATCCTCCTCGTCGGCGGCACCGGACCCGGTCGCGCGGTCATCAGCGGCACGGTGACGGCGCGGGGCGGGCAGCCCGTTGCGGGAGCCCAGGTCGCCATCGCCGGCACGCCGAGCGTCGTCGAAACATCGGCGGCCGGCAAGTTCACGCTCGGCGGCCTTCCAGCGGGGACGCAGGAGGCCGTCGTCCGCAAGCTGGGCTTCGCGAAGGTCTCGCAGATCGTTCACCTCAACTCGGCGAATCCGACGAACATCTCTGTCGTCCTCGATCCGGCTACGGTGCTCGGCACCGTCCGCGTCGTGGGCCAGATGGAAACCGGGCTCACCAAGATCGGGTTCCTGGCGCGGAAGCAGCTTGGACGTGGATGGTTCCTCACGCCCGAGCAAATCGCGGACAAGAATCCGAACCAGACGACGGATCTGTTTCGCCTCGCGCCGGGCATGAACATGATCAACACGACCGGAGGCAGGTATCTGACGTCCACGTCGACCATCGGCTCGACGTCCGACGGGTGCATCAACGTCTTCATCGATCGCGCGCGCTTCGACCAGTTCCAGCCGGGCGACGTCGACGATGCGATCCCGACGGCGGACCTCGGCGCGGTCGAGTACTACCAGCGTCCGTCGGACGTCCCCACGGAGTTCGACGTTCCCGGCAAGTCGTGCGCGACGCTCATCGTGTGGACGAAGACGATGCTGACGACGCTCAAGGGCCCCTGAGCGCCGGCGCGCGCCCGTTTGCGTGCAGCGCCAGAAGCGCCGCCGTGAACAGGAGTACGGCGCCGGCCTGATGCGCGACGCCCAGCGCGGTCGGCACCGCAAGCAGCAGGGTTGAAATCCCGAGCGCGACCTGAAGCAGCGCCGCCGCCAGCACGAACCGCGATGCACGGAGCAGCCGGGCGTTCGGAGTGCGCCGCGCGCGAAACCACACCCACACGGCGAGCGCGAACGTCGTCGTCGCAATCACGCGGTGGTCGAACTGCACCGCGGCGGGATTGTCGAACAGGTTCCGCCACCAGGGCGAGAGATTCCCGTACTCCACCGGGATCAGCCCGCTCCCCATCAGCGGAAACGTGTTGTAGATCTTTCCCGCCTGGAGGCCGGCGACGAACGCGCCGCTCGCGGCGGTGAACGGAACCATAAGCGCGAGCGCGGCGATGCTCGCGTCGAGCACGGTGTCGCGCGTCGCGCGTTCCGCGCGCGGCGCGATGAGTTCCGCCGCGGTCCACACCGTGAACGCGTAGAGCGCGAGCGCGGTGACCAGGTGCGCAGCGAGCCGGTACTGGCTCACGCTCGTGCGTACGCTGAGCCCGCTCTCGACCATCCACCAGCCGAGGGCTCCCTGCGCGCCGAGCAGGGCAAGCAGCCCGACGAGCCGCGGCCAGAGCTCGCGCGGGATGCGCCGGCGCACGCCGAACCAGAGCAGCGGGATCGCCAGGGCAACGCCGAGCAGGCGCGCCCACAGGCGGTGCACGTACTCCCACAGGAAGATGCCCTTGAACTCGGCGAGCGTCATGCCGCGGTTCAGCAGCTTGTACTGCGGGATCTGCTGGTACTTGGCGAACTCCGCGGCCCACGCGCGGTCGCCGACCGGAGGGATGACGCCGGTGATCGGCTGCCATTCCGTGATCGAGAGTCCGCTCTCCGTGAGGCGCGTGGCCCCGCCGATCGGGATCAGCAGCGCGATCATCAGGGCCCACAGCGCCAGCCAGCGGCCGATCGCCTGCGAGCCAGCGTTCGTCGTCATGGAATGTCGCCGGCCAGGATAGTTGCGAGTTTCGTCGTATCGATGTTACCGCCGGAAATTACGCAGACGACGCGGTGCGCGCCGATGTCGTGCGCAAGCGCCGCCGCGACGGAAGCGGCGCCCGCGCCCTCGGCCACGACGCGCGCGCGCTCGACGAGCACGCGGATCGCGTCGGCCACCTGGCGCAGTGAGGCGGTCAGGGATCCCGCGAGCGCCGTGGAGGCGAGCGGCCACATCTCCTCCAGCACGCTCTTGCCGCCGATCCCGTCGACGAAGCTCGCCGTGTAGTCGATGCTCACCGGGTGGCCGGCCTTGAGCGACGCCGCGAACGGCGCGCGCCCTTCAAGCTCGGCGGCGTACACCGGAAGACCGGGACGAATCGCGTGCGCCGCGCACGCCACGCCGCAGGCAAATCCGCCGCTGCCATAGGGGACGATGATGGCGTCCGCGTCGGGGAGATCGTCGAGTATTTCGAGCCCCACGGTGCCGTTTCCCGCGATCACGTTGGGGTCGGCGCCGGGATGGATGAACGTGCCGCGCTCGCCGGGAACCTCGTGCTCGAGGATCGCGCGCCACCAGTCGGCAAATGGAATCAGGCGGACGGACGCGCCGAGGCGTTCGATGGCCTCGATCTTCGTGCGCGGCGCGTGATCAGGCGCAATCACCCGGCAGGGCACGCCGATTTCGCGGGCCGCCCACGCCACGCCCTGCGCCATGTTCCCCGCGCTGGGCGTGTAAACACCTTCCGCCAGCTGCTGTGGCGTGAGCGCCCGCATCGCGTTGAGCGCGCCGCGCAGCTTGAACGAACCGATCGGCTGAAGTGTCTCCAGCTTGAGGTAGATCTCGCAGGGGGCGTCCACGCGGAGACGCACGAGCGGAGTGCGTACCGCGGTGCCGGTGATGCGCTCGCGCGCGGCCTGGAACTGGGCGAGTGTGATGGGGGCGATCGGAGCGCGCACAGTGCCCTGCGGCTGTCAAGAGTTGGGAAACCGGTATGTGACGGAGCGGGACTCAACAAACAGGCTGTTGCGAGTGTTAATAGATGTTGGGCCGGGGCTCATGCACCACCCCCGTCCCGCCCCCAATTTCATCCCGGTGATGGTGAATCCGCTCGGCGCGCTGTTCGCCTTCCTCTTCAAGTACCGCCCGGCGGTCTTCCAGCAGGGGGACTTCTCGTTCGGCGCGCCGGCGCCCGCCGTGGTGGTGCTCCTCATCGGGGCCGCCGCGCTGGTGCCCGTGCTGCTGAGCTACCGCGGGGTGCGCGCGCGCACGTCACCACGGGACAGGACCGTGCTTCGCGCGCTCCGCATCGCCGCCCTGGCGGTGCTGGTGGTCTGCCTCCTTCGGCCGATGCTGGTGCTCAACGCGGCCGTGCCCCAGCGGAACTTCGTGGGCGTCCTGATCGACGATTCGCGGAGCATGCAGATCGCCGACCGCGGCGGCCGGACGCGCGCCGACTGGATCCGCGACTCGGTGACCGCGCGAAACAGCACGCTGCTCGCGGCACTGCGCCAGCGTTTTCAGGTGAAGCTCTTTCGATTTGGGGCGGCCACATCGCGCCTCGGCGACACCAGCGCGCTGCACTTCGACGAAAACGAGACGCACATCGGCGACGCGCTGGAAGGAGCGCGGCGCGAGCTCGAGATGGTTCCGCTCTCCGGCCTCGTGCTGCTCAGCGACGGCGCCGACAATTCCCGCGCACCCGTCGCCGACGAACTGCTGTCCCTGCGCGCGAAGCAGATTCCCGTGTTTGCCGTCGGGGTCGGATCGGAGCGATTCGACCGCGACATCGAGGTGCGGCGCGTCGAGGCTGCCGGGAGCGTGCTCAAGGGGAGCACCCTCGTCGCGGAAGTGCTCGTCCGCCAGCGCGGGTTCGGCGGCGCGAAGGTGCCGCTGATGGTGGAGGACGGCGGACAGCTCATTGGCCAGTCCGAGATCACGCTGCCGCCGGACGGCGACGTCGCGCCGGTGCGCGTCGAGGTCAAGATGGCGGCCGCGGGCGCGCGCGTGCTCACGTTCCGCATACCCGTCCAAACCGGCGAGCAGGTGACGCAGAACAACGCGCAGCAGGCGCTGGTGCGGGTGCGCAACGAGCGCGAGAAGATTCTCTACGTGGAGGGCGAGCCGCGGTACGAAATGCGGTTCGTGCGCGCGGCCGTCGCGGCGGACTCGAACCTCCAGCTCGTTGCGCTCCAGCGCACGGCGGACCGGAAGTTTCTCCGGCTGAACGTGGACGGTCCGGCCGAGCTGGCGAACGGCTTTCCGGCGACGCGCGACGAACTGTATCGATATCGGGCCGTCATCATCGGGAGCGTCGAGGCGAGCTTCTTCACGCACGCGCAGCTCGTGATGCTCGCCGACTACGTGAGCGTACGCGGCGGCGGGCTCCTCATGCTCGGCGGGCGGCGATCGTTTTCGGAAGGCGGATACGCCGGCGCTCCGCTCGCGGACGTGATGCCGGTCGTCGTCGAAGGGAACGCCACCGGCGACAGCGTGTCATTCCTCGCCGATCTCACGGCATCACTCACGCCGGGCGGCGCGTCGAGCCCGGTGACGCAGGTCGCCGCGACGGAAGAAAAATCGGCCGACCGGTGGCGCACGCTGCCCACGGTGACGTCCGTGAACCGCATGCGCGGCGCCAAGCCCGGCGCCGTCACGCTGATCGAGGGAACCGTGCCGCGCGGAGGCCACGAAGGCGCGCCCGGCGGCGAACAGCTGAGAGGGTATGCGCAGCCCATCCTCGTCTATCAGCGCTACGGGCGCGGAATCTCCGTCGCGATGCCGATACAGGACTCGTGGACGTGGGCGTTCGGCGCTGACATCCCCGTGGGCGATCAGACATTTCCGACGCTGTGGCGGCAGCTGCTCCGGTTTCTCACGTCCGACGTGCCCGGCCGCGTGGTGGTGCGAACGGGCGCCGACCAGGTGAACCCGCACACCGCCGTGCCGCTGCAGGCGACCGTCGTCGACAGCGCGTACTTCAGCGTCAACGATGCGCAGGTCGTCGCGCACGTGACGCCGCCGACGGGCCCGGTGCGCGACGTTCCGCTCGAGTGGGCGGTGGATCGCGACGGCGAGTATCGCGGGACGTTCACGCCGGAGGAGGCGGGCCTGTACGCGATTCGCGTCGACGCAAAGGGTCGCGACGGATCGGTCACGAGCGATTCGACGTTCGTGCGCGCGGCCGATCTGAACGCCGAATACGTGGACGCCGAAATGCGCGCGAATCTCCTGCAGCGGCTCGCGCGCGAGACGGGCGGGCGTTTCTACACGCCGGCGACCGTCTCGACGCTGGCCGAGGACCTCGCGATGAGCAAGCGCGGCGTCACCGTCGCGAACGAGATGGATCTGTGGGACATGCCCGTGAACTTCCTGCTCCTCGTCGCTCTCGTCTCCGCGGAATGGGCGTATCGCAAGCTGCGGGGGCTCGCGTGATGCGCGTGCGGATGCGCGGCATCGCGCTGCTTGCCGGCACCGCGCTGTGCGGCGCCGCGGCCTTTCCCGCGCCGCTCGCCGCGCAGACACGGGTGGTGATCGTCAGCGGGCTCGGCGGCGAACCGAAGTACAGCACCGAGTTCGGAACGGAAGCGATCGGTCTCGCGACGGCGCTGCACGACCGGTTCGGCGTCCCCGACTCGAACATCGTGTGGTTCAGCGAGGACAGCGCGAGCCACGCGCCGCACTTCAAGGGCCAGTCGACCAGGGTGAACGTCGAGCGGGCGGTCCTCGCGGTGGCGGCGAAAGCGGAACCGTCCTCGCAGTTCGTGCTCGTGCTGATCGGGCACGGCTCGGGCGAGGGCGCCGACACGAGGATCAGCATCCCCGGACCCGACATCGACGCGACGGACCTGTCCAGGCTTCTCGCGGCATTTCCCACCCAGCATGTGGCGCTGATCGATCTCACGAGCGCGAGCGGTGATGTGATTCCCGTGCTCGCCGGCGCAAACCGCGTGATCATCACCGCGACGAAGACGGCGTTCGAGCGCAACGAGTCGCACTTCGGGCAGTACTTCGTTGAAGCCTTCACGAAGGACGGCGCCGACGTCGACAAGGATGGACGCGTGTCGCTGCTCGAGGCGTTCCGCTACGCCGTGCTCGAGACCAAGCGGTACTATGACAATGCGAGCCTCCTCCAGTCGGAGCACGCGCAACTCGCGGATGAGGGGGCCAAGGAGGGCACCGGCGCACCCACCGGGCGGACCGGCGACGGAGCGCTCGCCCGCCGGTTCTTCCTCGACGGCGCCAAGGTTGCGGCGCTCGCCGCGAACGATCCGAGGCTCGCCGCCCTCTACGGTGAGCAGTACACGCTGCAGGAGCAGATCGATCAGGTCCGGGCAAAGCAGGGTCAGATGACGGCCGATGCGTACGACACGGCGCTCGAGCCGCTGCTCATCGCGCTCGCGCGAAAGTCGCTTGAGATCCGCACGGTGGAGGGACACCCGTGAACGGCCGCGCCCTGCTGCTTGCCGGCGCCGCGCTCTTCAGCGTGAGCGCGAGCGCGCAGACCGTCGCATCCGTGCGCGCCCTCGGCCGCGTGGGCAAATACGAGGAAGCCGAGTCCGCGGCGCGAAAGGCCGCGGCCGCGCCCGGCGGAGACGCAATGGCCAACACGCTCGGCGAGATCCTGCGCGACCGCGGCAAGATCGCGGCCGCCGAGAGCGCCTTCGTGCGCGGGGCGACGCTGCACGCGCCCGACAGCCTCACCGCGCTCGTCAACCTCGCGCAGCTCCATTTCAGCCGCGGCGAGCGCGAGCGCGCGATGAAGGAGTTCGACCGCTTCATCGATATCTACAACGGCAGCGCGGGGCTGCTGACGAGCGAAGAGATGACCGCCGTTGGCGTCGCGTGCGGCTATCTCGGGCTCGACAACCCCGAGCTGTTCAAGGACGCACTGAAGGCGTTCGACCGCGCGATCGCGATCGACCCGAACAACAACGACGCCAAGATCGACGAAGGCAATCTCTTCCTCGACAAGTACAACAGTGCCGACGCCCAGACGGAGTTCGCGGAAGTCCTCGCGACGGATTCCGCCGACCCGCGCGCGCTGCTCGGCGAGGCGAAGAGGCGGGCGTTCGACTCCGAGTCCGGCGTCGACTCGCTCATCGCGCGCGCCCTCGTGATCAACCCGAACTACTCCGACGCGCGCGCACAGCGGGCGCAGCTCCTGATGGAGATCGAGGAGTATCCGCTGGCCGAAAAGGAGGCGGAGCGCGCGCTCGCCGTGAACCCGGCGTCGTCGGACGCCCTCGCGGTCATCGCCGCCACACGCTTCGTGACGGGCGACATCAGGGGATTTGAGGAGGCCCGCCAGCGCGCGTTTGCGCTGAACCCGGCCAACGCCGCGTTCTACGTGACGATGTCCAGCGCGGCGAGCCGGATCCGGCTCTACGCCGCGGCGGACTCGTTCGCCTTGCTCGCGATCGCCGCCGATCCGAAGAGCTGGGACGCGTACGGCCTCGCCGGAATGAACCAGCTGCGGCTGGGCCAGATCGCCGCGGGAAAGAAGAGCCTCGAGACGTCGTTCGCGGGCGATCCGTACAACGTCTGGGTGAAGAACACGCTCGACTTGCTCGACACGTTCAAGAACTACGACGAGACGACGTCCGGCAAGTTCACGACGATGATCGAGAAGGACGAATCGCCGATCCTGTCGATCTACCTTCGCGACCTCGCCGAGCGCGCGTACGCGACGTTCCAGCAGCACTACCAGTTCACGCCCACGCCGCCGATTCGCATCGAGGTGTATCGGAGCCACGCCGACTTCTCGGTGCGCACCGTGGGCCTCGCCGGTCTCGGCGCGCTTGGCGTGAGCTTCGGCACGACGCTCGCGTTCGACTCGCCGGCCGCGAAGGATGCCGGCCCGTTCAACTGGGGATCAACGGTGTGGCACGAGCTCGCGCACACGTTTACGCTCGGGCTCACGGACCAGCACGTGCCGCGGTGGCTGTCGGAGGGGCTGTCGGTGTACGAGGAACATCATGCGCGGCCCGGCTGGGGTTCGAACGTCACGGTCGACTTCCTCGACGCGTTCACGGCGGGGAAGCTCGTGCCGGTGAGCCGGATGAACGACGGGTTCATGCGCCCCGCGTTTCCCGAGCAGGTGATCCTCTCGTACCACCAGGCATCGGTCGTGTGCGACATGATCGCGCACGACTATGGCGACAAGGCGCTGCTGCAGATGCTGCTGGAGTACAAGGCGGGCCGCACCACCAGCGAGGTGTTCCAGAAAGTGCTGGGCATGGACCCAAAAGCCTTCGACAAGAAGTTCGACACGTACATGCGCGAGCGCTACGCCGGGCCGCTCGCGGCGCTGAAGGACACACTGGCGGCCGGTACGGAAACGCCTGCCGCCGTGCTGCTGGAAATGGCGAACGCATCGCCGCGCAGCTATCGGATCCAGATGCTCGCGGCGGAGTCGCTCGCGAAGGCCGGCCGGCAGGACGAGGCGATTCCGCTGCTCGAGCGGGCGCGCGACCTGTTTCCCGAGTACGGCGGTGGCGACGGCCCGTACGCGGGCCTCGCCCAGCTCTACGCGGCGAAGGGCGACTCGGCCAAAGCCGCCGCTGCGCTTGCGCAGTACGTGCTGCACAACGAGACCGACTATGACGCGCATCTCGAGCTCGCGCGACTGCGCGCGGCGTCCGGTGACAAGGCGGGCGCGGCGGACGCGCTGGACCGCTCGATCTACATCAATCCGTTCAACATCGCCGTGCACGAGCAGCTTGCCGCGCTCTATCAATCACTTGGGAACAAGGATGGCGCCGTCCGCGAACGGCGGGCCGTTGTGGCGCTCGCCCCCGCGGACAAGGCGGAGGCGTTCTATCAGCTCGCAGTCGCGTATCACGAGGCGGGCGACGACGTGAGCGCGCGGAAGGCCGTGGTGCACTCGCTGGAGGAGGCGCCGAACTATCTGCGCGCGCAGGAGCTGTTGCTGAAGATTGTCGACGGGAAGCCCTAAGACCGAAGACCGAAGACCGAAGACCGAAGACCGAAGACCGAAGACCGAAGACCGAAGCCGAAGACCGAAGCCGAAGACCGAAAGTCACACCTCAACGGGGAACCCACGTGGCCGCGATTATTACGAGTCCAGCGCTCGAATCCTCAGACGACATCGCGCACGCCGACCGCCTCAAGGCCGGCTGCGATCAGGTGCGCGCGGAACTGCGCAAGCTGATCGTCGGGCAGGATGCCGTCGTCGAGCTGATCCTGCTCTCGATCCTGACCGGCGGCAACAGCCTGGTGATCGGCGTGCCGGGCCTCGCGAAGACCCTGCTGATCAACACGCTCGCGAGGGCCCTCGACCTCAAGTTCTCGCGCATCCAGTTCACGCCGGATCTCATGCCGAGCGACATCACCGGCACCGAGATCATCCAGGACGACCCCCAAACGGGCCGGCGCCGGATGGTGTTCGTGCCCGGCCCGGTCTTCGCGAACATCGTGCTCGCGGACGAGATCAACCGCACCCCGCCCAAGACGCAGGCCGCGCTCCTCGAGGCGATGCAGGAGCATCGCGTGACGGTGCAGGGACAGACGTACACGCTCGACGAGCCGTTCTTCGTGTTTGCCACGCAGAACCCGATCGAACTCGAGGGCACGTATCCGCTTCCCGAGGCGCAGCTCGACCGGTTCATGTTCGAGATCGTGATCGATTACCTGAGCGAGGACCAGGAAGTGGACGTGGTGCTCTCGACAACATCGGTTCGGAAGCATGAGTTCAGGCACGCGATCACCGGTGCCGACATCGTGGGGTTCCAGCGCCTCGTGCGAAGCGTGCCGGTGGCCGACGCCGTCGCGCGCTACGCGGTGAACATCGCGCGGACGAGCCGCCCCGGCGCTGGCGCCCCGGAGTTCGTGAAGAAATGGGTGTCGTACGGCGCGAGTGTGCGCGCGCCGCAGCACCTGATCCTCGGCGGCAAGGCGCGTGCGCTGATGCAGGGCCGCTATCACGTGACGTTCGACGACATCCGCGCGCTCGCGAAGCCCGTGCTCAGGCATCGCGTGCTGCTCAACTTTCATGCGGAATCGGAGCGCGTCACGTCGGATCAGGTGATCGACAAGCTCCTTGAGGCAGTGCCCGTTCCGCGGTCGGGAATGTGACTGTCGACTCCGCGGTGCTGCTCGACCCGACGGTCCTCGCCAGGATCGGCAATCTTGAATTGCTGGCGCGGACTGTCGTCGAGGGATTCGTGAACGGCCTCCACCGGTCGCCGCACCTCGGGTCGTCCACCGACTTTGCGGAACACCGGTCGTACATGCCGGGAGACGACATCCGCGGCATCGACTGGCGGCTGTATGCGCGCACGGACCGCTACTACGTGAAGCAATTCGAGGCGGACACAAACGCCAACTTCGTTGTCCTGCTCGACGTGTCACCATCGATGCGCTACCGCGGCGCGACCGAGGGACCGGGGAGCGTGAGCAAGCTCGACTACGGCTGCTTCCTCGCGGCGGCGCTGAGCTATTTCTCGAGCACGCAGCGCGACCGCGTGGGGCTTGCGACATTCGATGAAGACATCGTCGAGTACGTACCGCCGTCGGCGAAGCACCTGCGGCTCGTGCTGCACGCCCTCGAGCGCACGGCCGGGCGCGCGGTGGACGATGCGGCGGCGCCGCGCGCGTCCACGCTCGATGCGCCGCTCCGAAAGCTGACGGAGTCGCTCCGGCGCCGGTCGATCGTCCTGCTCATCTCGGACCTGTACGAGGAGCCGGACGCGGTGCTGTCGGCCCTCGCAAATGTCCGCGGACGCGGGAGCGACCTGATCGTGTTTCACCTCCTCGACCGGCACGAGATCGAGTTTCCGTTCGCCGACGCCACCAACTTCGTGGACCTGGAGACGGGCGAGCGCATGCCGGTGATTCCCGATTACCTGCGCGCGCAATACCGGAAGGTCGTGGCGGAGCACACCGCGACGCTCGAACGCCGCATGCGTGAGCAGCGGGTGGACTACGCGTTGTTCGACACGTCGAAGCCGCTGGATCACGCGCTCTTCACGTATCTGCTGGCGCGCGAGCGCTTCAGCACGGTTCGCTGATGGGCCTGCTCGCACCGGCATTCCTCGGCGGCCTGCTTGCAATCGGGATTCCGATTGCGATCCACCTGATCAATCGTGAGCGCCGTGAGGTCGTCCGGTTTCCGTCGCTGATGTTCCTGCGAAAGGTCCCGTACCGCTCGGTGAGACGGCAGAAACTCCGGCACGTGCTGCTGCTGGCGATGCGGTGCCTCGCGCTGATCCTGCTGGTTGCGGCATTCGCGCGCCCGTTCTTCGCGCGGCACGCGCCTGCGACACCCGCGCGGAGCGGTGCGCGCGAACTGGTGATTCTCGTGGATCGCTCGTACAGCATGGGGTACGCGGATCACTGGAAGCGAGCCCTCGCCGCCGCACGGAGCGCCGTCCGTGACATTTCGGCGAACGACCGGGCGTCCGTCGTGTTCTTCGCGAACGATCCGGTTGCGGCAACCGAACCGACGGCGAGCGCGATGCACCTGGAGCGCGCAATCGCCGCGGCGAAGCTGAGTTCGGAGGCGACGCGATACGAGCCCGCGCTGAAGTACGCCGGCCAGGTGCTCGCGGCATCCAACCTGCCGCGCAAGGAAGTCGTCCTGATCAGTGATTTTCAGAGCTCGGGATGGGGGCGCCACGACGACGTACGATTGCCGCAGGGTGCGACGATGACGACGGTCGACATCGGCGGCGGAGCCGACGAAGACCTCGCGGTTACCCAGGTGTCCACGGATCGCGACGCGGCAGGCGAGCGGGCCCGCGTGACGGTCACGGCGCGCGTCACGAACGTCGGCACGGTGCAGCGGAAGGTCGACGCAACGCTCGACATCGGCGGGCGCGCGGTGGAGACGAGAACCCTCACCGTCGCGCCGAAGAGCGTCGCGCAGGCGCGATTTGCGCCCGTCGCGATTCCCACGGCGGCCACCCGCGGCACCGTGCGCATCACACACGATTCACTGTCGGCGAACGACGAGTTCAACTTCACGCTCGCGCCCGGCGAGGCGGTCTCCGTGCTCATGGTAGAGCCGGCCAAGCCGCGCGCGAATCAAGGGCTGTACCT
>Ga0070691_10000894_pt1 | contig 12076 bp, 9 predicted proteins | sample KBSK1101metaG_FD_64673 | JGI IMG/M metagenome (GOLD analysis project Ga0070691, IMG submission 64673) | Corn, switchgrass and miscanthus rhizosphere microbial communities from Kellogg Biological Station, Michigan, USA - KBS K1-10-1 metaG | ecosystem: Host-associated > Plants > Roots >... | reverse complement strand
CGAGTTACACAGCCATAAACTTGGCTGGAATTATTTTCCGGAATTGCTCAATGCGCGCATCATCGGGTCCACCGTATGGGAGATTCGCAGGCTGGCTCGTCCGCACGTATTGGGGATGCACCGCACCCAGTTGTTGCGGTTGTTCACCCCATGGACCAATTTTTGCCTGGAAAAACGGGCCTGATAAGTGGTGTTCTGGAGTGATCTTGCGGCCGCACCGTTTGCCGCGGCGGTCCCGCGCCACAAACCCCATTCGTGCGCAGCTGACGCGCGCGACTGGGCAATGCTGATCCAATGCCGATCCGGATGTCATTGATCTCATGGCCACCAAAAAGCTGAGCGTACGGAAATCTCTGGTTTTTTCCTTCGCGCAAAAGTATACGACCCTTGTGTTCGGCTTTGCTCAGATCGTGATCGTGAGCCGCCTGTTAACGCCGAAGGAAATCGGCGTCTTTTCCGTAGCAGTTGGGCTCACGACGCTTGCGAACATGCTGCGGACATTCGGTATCAGCGATTACCTAGTGCAGGAAAAAAGCCTGACCGACCGGATGATTCGGACGTCTTTTACAATCAACCTGATACTCGCATGGGTCTTGGCGGTCATTATTTTCATAGCGAGTTGGTCGGTGGGCGCGTTCTTCAAGGATGCCGGCGTGGGGGACGTCCTGCGCGTGATGAGTGGAACTTTCATTCTGGTGCCGTTTGGTCTCACCACCATGGCGCTCCTGCGGCGCGACATGGCTTTCGGCGTGCTTTACAAGATCAATACGAGTGCGACCGTCGCGAGCAACCTGGCGACGATCGGTCTGGCGTATGCCGGCTTCAGTTACATGAGCATGGCTTGGGCTTCGCTCGCGTCGATGGCAGTAATGGTTCTTGGCTGCGCCTTGTGGAGTTCCGGGCATCGGGTGCGCGGATTCAGCCTGTCGGGATGGCGGCAGATATTGCCGTTCGGGGCCAAGATGATGGTGTCGGACATCGCGACGCAGATCGGGCAGCAATCGGCCAATCTGGTCGTAGGCAAGATGTTGGGGCTCGCCGATGCCGGGTTCTATTCACGCGGTTACGGGCCGGTCAACATGTTTCGCGACAAGGTTGTCGCCGCGATCACCGCGGTGGCCTACCCCGCTTTCGCCGCCGAGCACCGCGAAACCGGCACGGCGCCGCAGTTGTTTCTGCGCTCGCTCGTTTACCTTACCGGCATTAGCTGGCCGTTCTTTGCGTTCGCGGCTCTGATGGCGTTGCCGATGATCCGGATCATGTTCGGCAATCAATGGGACGCCGCCGTGCCGATCATGCGTTGGCTCTGCTGCGCGGCGATCGTTGGTACCCTAATTTACCAATGCAACCAGTTTTTTGTCGCAGTCGGCCGGATCGGCGCTGCCACAGTGGTGGAAATCCAGTACCAGATCGCGCGGGTGCTGCTCGCCATCGTGGCGGCGCTCTGGAGCGTGGAGGCGGTCGCCGCGTCGCAGATCCTTGTCTACGTGATCGCAACGGCACTCTATTACCGGAAGATTCATGATTTCGACGCGCTAAAGGTACGTAAGTGTGTCCGCGCCTTGGCGCCGAGCGCAGTCGTGACATTGGCTTCCAGCGTCGTGCCAGCCGTGGTGCTGTTCTGGCCCGGATTCCTCGCCGGGCACTTGCTTTTGGGTCTGGTGATAGCCGTGTTTGGCGCCAGCACGGGCTGGCTAATCGCCATGGTGGCAATGAAGCATCCGCTTCTGGAGGAGTTACGGGGCGCCATCGGCCGGGGACACGAATTGCTGATTGGCTTATACAGGCGAAGAAAGCCGGGTGGCCGGACTATCGTGTAAGACCGGACGGGGCTTGTTGCGCAGCGGGCTGTCGTACCCGGTTCGAACCGGTTGGGGAAGAAGCGACATCATGTTGAACGTCATCGCGGTGATTCTCGAAGGTGCGGATCGGGGCGGGGCAGTTCGTTCCGCTGAATCCGTTCGGCGTCAGGGATTCCTGTCGACGCAAGGTTTTATTTGGGAGGGCGGTGAACTGATGGCGTGGACACACCCGTCCGCGCAAGGCGCCGAAAACTGCGAGGTACGAACACCGGCCGGCATTGCGTGTTGCGTCGGACCCATCTGGTATCGCAAAAAGTTTGGACGCGCCGCACTTGCGCTCGCGCTCGAAGAGATGGACAGGCCAGGAAGCCTTGACGAGGCGCAGCTCCGCGGCAATTACGCTTTATTTCTGCGGACTTCGACGCAATGCCTGCTGCTGAACGACGCGCTCGGCTTCGTGCGGATCTATGCAAGTGCGGATGGACGTTTCTACAGCACCAGTTGGTTGGCCACGTGTGCGTATACCGACAGCGTGGAGTTGAATGAAGTGGCCGCGGTCGAATATGTCCTGCTCGGGGCGTCCCATTCCTGCGCGACGGTGGCTCGGAGCGTTACGACGTTGCCGAGTGGGTTTGCGTTCGACCTGACGGTTCGCGGGCGCCGTACTCGGCGCATCCCGCGCGATGCGTGGAACGAGCCACAAGGACCCTCTTCGTTTCAGGATGCGGTTGATAAAATCTGTGCACACCTCAAGCTGATCAACAGGGAGGTTGCCACGGCGTTCGCGGGGCGTACGCGAGCAGCTTTGTCGGGAGGGTTCGATTCGCGCCTGATCGTGGCCGGCCTGCTCGACGCCGGCAACCACCCGGAACTGTTTGTTTACGGTCAGCCGACATCCGATGACGTGATGATTGCGAAAAGCGTCGCCGCCAGCGCGAGGCTTCCGCTCGCGCTGATCGACAAAGGTGCGTTGAATCATGATCTACCGGAACCGAGCCTGGAACGTTTGGTGGCCAGCGCCTTGTTCTTCGACGGGTTGCCCACGGATGGTATTTACGATCCTGGATCGGACCAACAAACCCGTCTCGACCAGACCGCGCAGGGCTATTTGGTGCTGAATGGCGGCGGTGGTGAGATTTTCCGCAACTATTTCCATTTGCCCGACAGGACCTTCCGTGCGACAGATATCGTGCAAGCCTTCTATCGCGGCTTCGACCCCAAGGTGTTTCGCGGTGCCGGCGCCCTGCGCGCATATCGAGAGCAGCTTGCGACGTCCATGCTGCGTTCGCTGGGACTTGATGACTTGGATCCATATCGGGTGCTTACACGCGCGCAGGTTGAACTGCTTTATCCGAAGTTTCGCTGTCACCATTGGATGAGCGTGAACAACAGCATCGGCGTGCGGCACGGGTACTATGCCACGCCACTGGTGGACCTCGCCACGGTGCAGCTCACCTGTGGATTGCCGCTGGCGTGGAAAAATGCCGGGCTGCTGGAAAGCCGCTTGATCATGACTTTGGACTCCGGCATGGCGAGCCAGCCATCCGCTTACGGCTTCCGGTTCGCCGATGGCCCGGGTTGGCGCGCGCGCGCATCCGATTGGGCGACGCGCATGCGCCCGATAAGTTTGCGGCCCTGCATCAACGCGGTACATCGACGTGTGGGAAAAGCTAGGGTTTCGGCTACCATGGTGCGGCATTGTCGATCGCTGCTGCCGGGCGAGTGGCGGCTGGAGCCGGTTCTCGATCTGGGGCGCCTCCCCGGCAACGGAGCATTTGCGCGTGCGCTGGCGATAGAAGTTGTATGGCGTGAGCTTGTCGCGTGAATTCTTGGTACGGCGAGGAGTGTGAGCTGTCCGATGGCCAGTGCGACCACGCAGGAACCGGAGATGCGACGATGAATTGGAACCCCAACGAGCACTACAAGAGCTCCGCGGTTGCGGTTGCCTACGATGCTGCCCGCTTTTCCAGCCTTCCCGGCCGGGTATTCAATCGCTGGGAGCAGCGCGTGATCGAGAAGTGCTTCAGAGACCTAAAAAAAGGCGCCCTGCTGGCGGACATCCCCTGCGGTACGGGACGGCTGGCCGAACCGCTGCTGGCGGCCGGATATCGCGTGCACGGCGTGGATATTTCCGGCGAGATGCTGAATGTGGCCAAGCAACGGCTGCAACGTTTCGGCAGCGCGTTCACGTGCGAGATCGGCGATGCACGCAACATGCCAGCGGGCACCGACTCGTACGACGGGACTCTGTGTGCGAGAGTCCTGATGCATTTTCCGCTGGAACAGCAGATCAGTTTCCTCGCCGGTGTGGTCCGGCTGGGGGGGGCGATCGTCGTGATCAATCACAGCTTCGATTCGCCGTATCAGCGGTTTCGGCGTGCCATCAAGCGGCTGCTCGGACATCAGCCGCCAGCGCGGTTTCCGATCACCCGCCGTGATATCCAGGCGCTGCTGCGCGGGGCCGGATTGCGAGAGGTCAGGCATTACAGGCTGCTCCCGTTGATCAGCGAAGCGATCTACGTCGTCGCGGTGAAGGCGTGACGAGCATTCGGGCGCAGGTGCGCGCGGTGTCATGAACTATGAGCGCAACCGTCGCGGACTTCGACTCGGAGGTCAACAAGCACCTCGAATGTCCCGGTTGCAGAGCAGCGGGAATTTGGCACCGCACTGGCCGATCTCACGTGCGCTCGAATTCGATCCTGCAGCGGTTTCGGTGCAAGCGCTGTGGTGAGCAAATCGTCGCGAAGCTGGCGCGTGCGGACCACGGGGCTGCTGAAAATGAAGCAATCAAGCGGGAATACCAAGCCTTGTGCAGGTTGCAGAAACTATTGGCGCTGGACGATGGATTGGGGACATTAACGCCGCTTGCCTGCCTGGAGGTACGCGGCCGCGCCGCGATGGTGACGCGCTGGTTCAAGGGAGAGAACGCCATCCACCGCGCCCGCAGTGTTGATTCAACCGAGCTGACGGCGGTGTATCGATCGGCCGGCGCCCTGCTGCGGAAGCTGCATGATGCGAATGCCGAGCACGACCTGACCGGTCCATTGGATGTCGAGTCGAAAATCGCATACCTCGTGCAGCAATACGGAGCGTGCCTCGAGAAGAGCGACACTGCGATCCGCGCGCTGAACATATTGCGCGAACTGGCCCCAAGGATTGCGGCCGCAGCACTCCGCTGGTCACGGACGCACGGGGACTTCAAGCCGGAAAACATCCTTTGTGATGCCCACATGGTCGTGATCCTCGATACCACGCTAGGGGTGCGTGGCGCCGTCGTGTACGACATGGCGTCATTCCTGAATCACGTGTTGCTCGCCGGCCGCTCTTTCGGCAACCGAGAGATCCGTGACCACTACGCGCTTCTGGAACAGGCATTTCTCGCTGGCTACGGATCATTGGATCCTGGCGAAATGGCCGCGCTCCGCTGGGCGCAGTTGTATTTCATGTTGTGCTACTTCGGCAGGTACAGCACCGGCGGTCTCCTTTCCGCGGTGTATGCCAATCGCATGGTCGTGCCGCTACTTGTCCGATTGACCACAGACTTAGAGCAGTCGATGGCTTCCTGATGCATCGCAAGCCGGCGAGATCCACCATCACGGCGCAATATTCCGGGGCTACAATCGACCGAGCGGGTCTCAAAGCGTCGAAAGCCAGCCATGCGGATAAAACTCAAAAGCCTGATCGACGAGCTCATACCACCCGGTATCCTGCGGGGCGCCAAGGCAGTGTTCGGAACAAGCGGAAGAAATCGCGTCAACCCGGAACCCTCCGGCGAGAAGGATTCCGATTGGTACGATGCATCATTCAATGCGAATGACGCTTGGCGAAGCCACTATTCTCAGTCCGAATATTATTTCTTGTGGACGGTGATTGCCGATCGCATCGAAAGGGCGAAAATCGAGTCCATACTTGAAATCGGATGCGGACCCGGGCAGCTGGCCTGCCTCCTCAAGGACAAGGGCACCTGCAAGTATCATGGATTCGACTTCAGCGCGAAGCGTATCGAGCAAGCCAAACAAGCATGTCCCGCTTTCACATTCAGTCTGCAAGACGCGTTTCAAACGGATCTGTTCACTACCGTTGACTACGACGCGGTCATATGTACCGAATTCCTCGAGCATGTTGAAAGGGATATCGAGGCCTTGAACAGAATCCGGTCAGGCGCGAAATTCTATGGCACGCTACCGAACTTTCCTTTCATCTCTCATGTGAGGCACTTCGGGAGTGAGGATGAGGTGCGTTCCAGATACGAGGATTACTTCGACGACTTGCGCGTAGACACCTTTCTAGCAAATGCGAACGGTAAGGCTTTCTACTTGATCGAGGGCAAAATAGCGTGAGTTCGGCAAGATGGATTCAACCTACTGTCCGCGTGGAAACAGGCGTGCGACTAAAATGACGAGCAACACAAAGTCCGGGACGGTCATCGAGAGGATGGACCCTATATTCGTCGTGGGGGTACAGCGCTCGGGCACGACGATGCTGCGCCTGATGCTCAACGCGCACCCGCATATTGCGATTCCCTTCGAATCCGACTTTATCCCGAAGTTCCACTGTCGGCTCGGCGAATATGGGGATTTGCAGACCCCGGGACACGTGGCGCGCCTGCTTGATGACATTTCTGCACAAGCATTCGTCAAGCGCGGCGGTTTGATTCGTGATCGGCAGGCGATATTGGCACGCAGGCCTGATAGTTACGCAAGCCTTGTTGCATCGATCTACGAGGTGTATGCGGTAACGGAAGGAAAGCGCCGCTGGGGCGACAAGGATCCCGACAACACTATCAAGATGGATATCATCTGGAGATTGTTTCCGGGATGCCAGTTCGTCCACATCGTGCGCGACGGCCGTGCCGTCGCCACGTCTTTGCGAAAGCTGGGCTGGGGATCGAAGAACCTGCTTGCGCTTGCACGTGACTGGAGCTGGCGGGTAATGCTTGCGCACAAGATGGGCATGATGATCGGCCCCAGACACTACGCGGAAATACATTACGAGGACTTGGTGAAGTCGTCAAAACAGGTACTGCGGCAGGTGTGCGCCTTTCTCGACGAGCCGTTCGATGACGGCATGCTCGATTATCACAAGCAAGCGCAGACAGTCATGCCGAGTGACAGCCTGAAATACCACCAAAGCTCCGTGTGTGCACCGGATTCCGGCAAGATCGATTCCTGGCATCGCGAGATGACGCTTGCGGATCGCGCGCTTTTCGATGAAGTGGCCGGCGAGACGCTGGAGGCGTTCGGATACGCGCGGGACGTCGGGCGTCGCGGTGGTTGGCGCAGCCGGCTGATGCGGCTCAAGTACGCCGTAGTCGATCGTTGGTGAACGGTCGGGAAAGTCGTCCCAAGGTGTATCGGCGGCGCCTGTGTCGTCGGGGCGCAGAGATATGACACACTAGGAAGTCAGCGCGTGGGCGGCAATTCGCGTGCAATGTGACGGTGCACAGGGTGGAAGTCAGGAATGGTTCTGGCGGTACAGATAGTTGTACTACTGGTGCTGGTTGCCGTGGTGGCGGCTTGGTTGCGCGCATTCCCATATCCCTCGCCGTTGGTGCGGCGCTTCCTTGGGGCACGAAAACGCTGGCCGGAACAGCAGATCCGCGATTGGCTCGAGAGCGGACGATTCCATCCTGGCTTTCTGGCGTACTTTTATCGTGACCCCGAACGGGTTGCGCCGCCAGGCGACGGCGTGCTTGCTCCCGCGGACGGTCTGGTGACCAGCGCCGATGTGCGGGACGGCACGCGGTATCTCGTGATCGCGCTCAGTTTCTGGGATATGCACGTACAGCGCAGCCCGCTTGCAGGTCGCATCGTGAGCGTTGAAACGCAAGGGCAGGATTTCATGGATGGCGAAGGCAGGGAGTTCGCGTTTCTGCGGGAAAAGCCGTGCCCCGTGCAAAAGCGCCTCGTGCTCGACACCCGCGCGGGGCCACTTGCGGTCCGCCTCATCACCAGCCTAGCGGCGAGGCGCATCGAAACTTGGGTCAACCGAGGCGACCAGGTTACTCGCGGACAGCGCATCGGGCGCATCCTGCTCGGCAGCACCGTCGTCCTCGAGTTGCCCGCCGCGGCGGAGCTACGGGTCAAGGTTGGCGAGACTGTACGCGCGGGCGAAACCGTGATCGCTGAAACGGATTCCATGACATGAGGGATTTTTTCTGGGCGTCCGGCCATTTGGGCTGGGGCTTTTTTTCCCTAGCGGTGTTCACCATGCTATGGTGGCTTTTGGCCGATCTCGCGTGGCGACTGAAGAATCTCCGAATCAACCGGCTTGTCACCATCATGTTCGCAGGATGGATTATTGGCGCCGGGTTGATCGTGCTCGGAATTTACCTTGGCAACCGCTGAAGTGCCGCAGCTATGCTGCACCGACGCATCAATGCGGCACCGAACGCGGCAATACCGCGAAATTCGGATAGTCGTCATAACTGTGCGGCGGCGTTGGCTTAATGCTGCGTGATTCGAATAGTTGCCATGCTTGGTGTGCCTTCCGCAATCCGCTATCCGCCGCGGCTGCAATGCCGATCTGGAAATTGGCCGGAAAGCCAGTGGCTGCGTAGGGATAGCCGCTCATTTCGCCTGCGCGTACGGGTTTTTTGCGCACCTGGTGAAGCGCTGTGAGCATGGGCATCGAATTGCAAGCCAATCCGACCAGCGCTGGAAATGTTGCGGCATAGACCGCGCTGTACGAGGGCAACCAGTTCCCCGCTGCGTCTTTTACTTGGATCTTGTAGGCCGATGCCTGCAGCCAACAGTAGCCCTTGGCTGGATCGTTTTGCCAGTCGATCATCAGGCCGATTTCGAATCGTGCCAGCCAGTTGCGCAGCGGAATCGCGTCCGCGAACCCTAGGTCCGCAACATGTCCCACCGACCAGGTCAGGAAGTTGTGCTGCCATGGTGCCACCCCGTTGTGCTCACCTCCATGCAAGCCGTAAACAGTGCTGTCTTTGGTCACGTGCAGCGGGTTGGCATCCGGATTATTACTGTACTTCCGGTTCCAGTCGTCCAGCGAGTTGCGGACAACTGAAATGAATTCACCCTTGAGCGGGTAATCGTCGGGAAGCAAAAAAGCCGCTTCGGCCAGATTGCGAAGCGTCCATGCTTTCCCACGCATCGAATCATGGGATCGATCGATCAGCCCTTTCGAAAACCCGCGATAGGACTCGTTCGACCAGACGTTGTTGTACGAAGCGCCGAATGCCAGTTCCGACATGTAGTACCAAGAGCCAGTCACCATGTAGGGCACGTATGCCCAGGAAGGCTGGTGCGCGTTATCCCACAAGTAGGGATTACCGGTGCGGTACCACGGGCTCTTGCATTTCTCAACGACCTCATTGTCTATGCAGCCCGGCAACAGATCGGCCCTGTAAGAGGCGGCCTTTCCCCCGCCCTGCCGCGCTACACGGGTTGCGTACGCCCAATCCGCCACGGTGACATATGGATGCTTCTTGATGCTGACCGGCCACCCGGTCTCGGGGTCACGATAGTGGACGCTGTATGCGCCAAGCGCATCGGCGTTAGCCAGCATCCACCAGTAGGCCCGCATGTCGGGATCGACGATGTAGAGGCTTGTCCAGCGCGGCAGGGGCCCGATGGCCGGTTGCGCCCCCACGTTCGACATCGACTTGGTTTGGTCGCAATGATCCAGTGGTGCACACTCTTGGCGCAGGCTGGCTAGAAACTTGTCGTCGGGTTTCAATTCCATGTAGCGTGAAATAGCCTTGCTTGCCTGGATATAGCGGGTATCTTGTTGCAGGTAGACCTGCGGCTCGTCGTTGTTCCACCACAGCACTTTGTGCCAGCGCGTGGCGGTATACTGCGTCAGGGCGGGGCTGGTGTAGCTTGCGCTGCCCGAAGCGAGGGTGGCCGTGTATTGCGGTTGCGCCTGAGGCGCGAAAGCGTCGGAATTCTCCACGATGATGTCGGTGCGAATCGGGCCAACTGTGCCACCCTCAGAGCCGGCATATGCACGGACCGCGAAGTAGACCCGGAGATTGGCACCGTCGGCGGTAGCCACGGGTCCGTTCACCACCCACTCGGCGGCGAGCGGCCCGGACAGCCACACGTTGCAAGTTTTGCCCCAAGGCTGGCACGAACGCGCAGCGCTGGCTGTTTGCAGCAGCTTGCGTGCGCTCAACGTATAGTGCTTGCCATTTGAAGTCAGCGATATTTCGGCGTCGTAACCGGTGGCAAGGAGTTGTGCCAACGTGATGGGGGTAGCTCCGGTTGCCGTGGAAGTCTGCGAAGACAGAACGAACGGTAGGTTTGCGCGGCCTTCCAGCGATGGCAACACCGCGGTCAGCACCGCGTGCCGCAAGCTGCCGTCTGGATTGCTGGCTTTGGGGTCGACCTGCAGGGTTATGTGATGCCCGTCGATCGTCGCGCTAAGCGTGGCGCCAAGTGGCACGTCGCCGTCGCGGAAGACTTGTCCGAACGTGACGGGCACGTTGGCCTGCTTGCTCGAGGATTGGCTAATCACATAATCGGTCACCACGGCGGCTCGGACCGGTGAAGCGCCAAGCCACAGCATGAGGCAAACGCACAACATGCCGCACCCGATGTATTGGCGCTCGTCGCGAAGAAAGAATTGATGTTGAAAAGTGCCCATGCCGGTTTCGGACCTCCCGCTGCTGGCCAATGGACCAAGGGGAGTCGCTGACACGAGCCGTGGTGCGTGGCAGCCCACTCGGTTCCTTGTGTCTCACAAAGGACCGATGATACGCGAACCATGGGAGAGTCGTGCGGAGGGTGTCCTCCGGTGCAGCTGATTTCGATGAGGGTCAACGCGAGAGGCGACGAGCCCGCGTGGGGCGCTTCGGCACGCGGGCTCGGTTCTCAGCGACGCATGAGGTGTCCCTCGGGGCGGTCCGCAGGCGCGTAAGCCGCGGAAACCTGAGGTGTCAGCGCGGGCGCTACCGGTGAAGCGCTAGTCGGTGACGGCACTCGAACCGCCGCGTCGGCGGCAGACGAGATATGCGTAGCTGATGGTGCAGGTACATACATCGCCCGCGGGAGGAAATGCTTGCACCACGACTCGAACCGGACGCAGACCACGCGCGCCACGAGACGCACCGTAGTGGTCGGCGATTGCATCCTATTCGTAGGGGCTACGGCTACCTTGCTACTCGCGGTTGTCGTCGATGCCCCGCCGGAGATGTTCGGACGCGTCGTGGGCACCGGGCTGACACTGTGAACCGGACGGGCGCCGCTCACGCTTGGTTGAACCACAGCGCCGCATTTTGAACTAATGCACTTCCTTGCAGGCAATTCCTTGGGTACTGGCGGTGGGGTAACGGTCACCAATGGCGGGGGCGGGGTCGAGGTCGGTGGCGGGTACAACGTCGGTGGCATCGTGGGCGGCGGTTGTGCGCCAGCCTGTACCGAGCGCGGAATAACCGCAAAGTTTGGATAATTGTTGTACGCGTCGGGTCCATTGGGCTTCACGCTGCGTGAATCGAAAATGCTCCACGCGATTTGTGCATTGGGTAACCCGCTGTCGGCGGCTGACGCGATGCCTATCTGGAAATTGGCCGGGAACCCGGTGTTGGAATACGGATATCCGGCCATTTCACCGGCCTGCGTGGCCTTTCCCCGTAACCGTGCGAGTTCGGTCAGCATGGCCGGCGAATTGCAATCCAGCCCGACCAAGGTGGGCCAGTTCGCAGCATAAACCGCGGTGTAGGACGGCAACCAATTGCCCGCGGCGTCCTCGACTTGAATACTGTACGCCGAGGCCTCCAGCCAGCAATAACCGTGCGCGGCGTCGTGCTGCCAGTCGGTCATCAGGCCGATCTCGAACCCAGCCAGCCAGTTGCGGAACGCGGTTGCGCCACTGAAACCCAGTTCAGCGACGTGTCCGGCCGACCAAGTCAGAAAATCATGCTGCCACGGTGCTACACCGTTTTTATCGCCACCGTTCACGCTATAAACGGCGCTGCCTTCCGTGACATGCAGCGGGTTGGCCGAGGGATTGTTGCTGTATTTCTGGTTCCAATCGGCGAGTGAGTCGTTTACAGCCGCGTTGAATTCGGCCTTCAGCGGATAGCCGTCTGGAAGCAGGTAAGCAGCCTCAGCCATATTCCGCAAAGTCCAAGCCTTGGCGCGAACCGAGTTGTACACATTGTCGATCAGTAACTGCGAGAATCCGCGATAAGTTTCGTTGGGAAACAGCTCGTTCAGTGATGCGCTGAATGCGAGTTCGGACATATAGAAGTAGTCGCCGGTCACCATGTATGGCACGTATGACTGCGCCGGCTGATGCTCAGCGTCCCATTT
>Ga0070691_10000887_pt1 | contig 12146 bp, 9 predicted proteins | sample KBSK1101metaG_FD_64673 | JGI IMG/M metagenome (GOLD analysis project Ga0070691, IMG submission 64673) | Corn, switchgrass and miscanthus rhizosphere microbial communities from Kellogg Biological Station, Michigan, USA - KBS K1-10-1 metaG | ecosystem: Host-associated > Plants > Roots >... | reverse complement strand
TGTGTTGTGGGCACCGTCGGTCACTACGCTCGAACATCCTGTTCTCGCCAAGTGACCCGGCCCTCGGCTCCCTGCCTCGGGCGCTCAACGGCGCGAGCTGCCACTGGCAACTCGCGAGAACTCCGTTTCGCCCCGCGTGGCCACCGCCTACGACGATCACGTCGTAATTCGTCACGTCATGACTGGTCATACGCTGTCACTTGTTTCCAATTGCAACGTGCAACGCGTCGTTTTGGACGACGCGATTGTGAATTTCCGTTTGCAATCCCCGAATCAATCATTGCGAAACGTTACTGCGTGCGTGCATCGCACACGTAATCCTTCGCCTACCCGGCAACGTCACAATCTCTTGCAAATTTCGGCTGCGAATCCCGATGGATTGGCATGGGCCGTGCACCAACACTGTGCGCTCCCGCCGATGCAGTCGCGAACGCGACAGGGACCGGGTACAGGGACCGGTCTTGCATCGGCGGGAAGCACCACGGACTGGTGCGAAAAGGACTGGCGCCCGGCGGTCATCAGGAACAGGGGGAATCCAGAGTAACCGAGTTCCGGGCGCCAGATTCAGGAAAACATCGGGCGTCGAAGCGGCAAAACAACGCGCAACTGCCCCTTCGGCGAAGAGTATCAGCGGCTGTGGATGAACGCCACTTGAAGCATTCAGGTTCCGGCGGGCCTTCACAAAAAGACTTCAGGAGCGTGTGATGAACTACGTCGCAATGACCAATGAAGAGTGGCAAGAGGTGTACCGGCACCACGACGAGCTGGTCCAGATGGCCAAGCTGGAGCTGCGGACCGAAGAGATCCGCGAAGTGCGCCCTGCCGGGGCGCCGCCGCAAGCCATGAAGCCGGTCGAACTGCAACTGCACGAACTGGGCAGCGCCAATATCCCGCACTGAGGCGGCAGGTCCGGTTCCATCGTTTGGGGGAAAAGGGGGCGCCATGCGCTCCCCTTTTTTCATGGCTGGGCTCAGGGGATTTCGACCTTGGGCGCCGCGCGGCCGGAAGGCGCCGGACGGACCGGCGCGACCGCCGGTGCGGGGCGTGAAACCACGGGCGCCGGGCGCGAGACCGGCGCCTGGAAATCAGTCCGGACCGGCATCGCCATGGGACGGCGATTGGCGAATTCCGGCTCCGCCGCCATGCGCGGTGCCGGGCGGGAAACCATGGGGACCGGCGCGCGGAAGTCAGGCCGGGCGGGAGTAGCCAGCGGACGCCGGTTGGCGAATCCGGTTTCGGCGGTCGTCCGGGGCGGCGCCACCGCGGGGGCGGCCGGCGTAGCCAGCGCCGGGTTCCCGATGCGACCGGCCGGCCCGCGTGCGAAATCGTGTGGCGCAAACCGCGCCGATGGCAACGCCCGGCGGTTGGCAAAGCGTTCCATCGGCCGCGCCGGCTCGCGATCGGACGGGTCTGCGCGACGCGCGTTTGGCGGAATGGGTGGATGATCGGGCGTCAGGACCGGACGCGGCGAACCGGACGCCACCGGATCGTGGCCGTCGTGGTGGTGGTGGCCGCGCCGGTAATGGCCACAACTCCACCGCCCGCAGCCCCAGCCCGTGGAGTACCAGGGCCCCCAGTAACCGGGGAAATTCCACACGTTCGAAATGCCGAGGTTGAAGGTGAACGTCGGCCCATAGCCGTAGTCCCCGTAACCGCCGCCGTACCAGCCGTACGGATTCGAGTAGGGCCAGGTGCCATCGTAGTAGCCGTACCCGCTGCTGCCGGAGTAGTAGGGGCCGGTGCCGTAGTCGTCGTAATATCCCTGGCCGGAATACGGACCGTCGCTGGTGTAGTAACCGCCGCCGCCCGCCACGCCCGGCTGCACGAAGGCGTAACCGGTGGCGCAACCCGCCAGCGCCAGCGCGCCGGCGCCCAGCATCACCGCGCGCGCAAGGCGGCTCCATGCCGTCGATGAAAATGTTCCGCGCATGGCGCACCTCCGGGTTCAGCGGGTTTTCTGTACCCGATGGTACGCCTTCAAGCGCGGAAGGGTGTGAACCGGATCGACTACTTCAGTCGACGCTGCCCGCCGCGAGCATGCGGATCAGGATTTCCGTGAGGTCGGTCGAGTGCTGCCCGCGCTCCAGCAGGGCGCGCAACGCGGTTTCGGCCAACGCGCGGCGCTGCGGTTCCAGTCGCGTCCAGTCCTCGAATGCCTTGGCCAGTCGCGCCGCAAGCTGCGGATTGCGCGCGTCGATTTCGGCCAGCTTGTCCGCGAAATAGCGGTAGCCGGCGCCGTCCGGGCGGTGGAACGCCACGGGATTGGCGCGCGCGAACGCGCCCAGCAGCGCATGCACGCGGTTGGGATTGGCCAGCGTGAAGGCCGGATCGGATTCCAGCGCCTGCACGTGTTCCAGCGTGGCGTGCGCGGGCACGGTGGCCTGCAGCATGAACCATTTGTCCAGCGTCAGGGCATCGCCGTCGAAACGTTTGCGATACAGACGCAACGCCTCGCCCGCCTGCGGCGCCCCGTTGCGCACCAGGGCGGCCAGCGCCGCCAGCCGCTCGGTCATGCCGTGCGCGTCGCGACATTGCGTGAATGCCAACTCGGCGCCGGTGCCGGCATCGTGCCGAACCAGCAGCGCGAGCACGCGCGCCTTCAGCCGACGGCGTGCGGCAGCTCGCGGATCGAGCGCGCCCGATTCGCCGGCGTGCAGTTCGCGATAGACGTAAGCAAGCGACGCGCCCAGCCGGTTTGCCAGCGCATTTTCCAGCGCGTCACGCGCGGCGTGCACCGCATCCGGATCGAACGGCGCATGACGCGCGCCGAGCTCCAGTTCCGAAGGCGGCGTCAGCAGGTCGGCCAGCAGCGCGGGGTCGATGTCGGCGCGGGCATCGAACAGTTTCTCCAACGCGGCGAGCCATGCCTCGGTGGCGGCGCGTGCGTGGTCGCCCGCAAAGGATTCGTCGAACGCGTGCGCGGCCAGTTGCTGGGCGGCATTCCAGCGATCGAAACCTTCCGTTTCGTGCTGCAGCAGCAGCGCCAGCTGCGCGGGCGCATAGTCGAACACCACGTGCACCGGCGCCGAGAAACCGCGGCAGAGCGAAGGCGTCGGCGCGGCAGCCACGTTTTCGAAGACGAAACACTGTTCGGCTCCGGTCAATTCCAGCACGCGCTCGCGCGCGACGCGCGCGGCATCGCCTTCGAGTTGCAACGGCATCGGCATGCCGTCATTGCCGAACAGCGCGACGTTCACCGGAATCGGCACCGGCTGCTTGTGCGGCTGGCCCGCCGTCGGCGGCGTGCGCTGCGAAAGCGTGAGCGTGTAACGCTTCGAAGCCGCGTCGTACTCGCCGCGCGCATGCAATTCCGGCGTGCCGGCTTGCGCATACCATGCAAGGTACGGCGACAGGTCCACGCCGTTGACTTCGCCGAGCGCCGCCAGCAGGTCATCGATCGTGACCGCCTGACCGTCGAAGCGCGAGAAATACAGGTCGGCACCGCGGCGGAAGCCTTCCCTGCCCAGCCGCCCGGCGATCATCCGGATCAGTTCCGCGCCCTTTTCGTACACGGTCGCGGTGTAGAAGTTGTCGATGGCCTGGTATTCGGCCGGGCGCACCGGATGCGCCAGCGGACCCACGTCTTCCGGAAACTGCACGCGGCGCAACGTGGCCACGTCCTCGATGCGCTTCAGCGACTGCGAATGCATGGCTTCGCAAAAACTGTGCTCGCGGAACACCGTGAAGCCTTCCTTCAGGGACAACTGGAACCAGTCGCGACAGGTGACGCGATTGCCGCTCCAGTTGTGGAAGTATTCGTGCCCGATCACCGCCTCGATGCGGCGGTATTCGTCGTCGGTGGTGGTGTCCGGATCGGCCAGCAAATATTTCGAGTTGAAGATGTTGAGGCCCTTGTTTTCCATCGCGCCCATGTTGAAGTCGTGGGTGGCGACGACATTGAACACGGGCAGGTCGTAGTTGCGGCCGTAGGCGCGCTCGTCCCAGCGCATCGCGCGTTCCAGCGCTTCCATCGCGTAATGGCAGCGGTCGATCGCGTCGGCCTCGGCCCACAGGCGCAAGCTGACGTCACGACCTTCGGCGGTGCGATATTCACGCTCGATTTTTTCGAGGCGACCCGCGACCAGCGCGAACAGATAACTCGGCTTCGGATGCGGATCGACGAAGCGCGCGAAGTGGCGGCCATCGGGCAGGTCGCCCGATTCCGTTTCCTCGCCGCCGGCCAGCAGCACGGGGAAACGCGACTTGTCGGCGACCAGCGTGACGTCGTAGCGCGCCAGCACATCGGGGCGATCGGGAAAGAACGTGATGCGGCGAAAACCCTGTGCTTCACACTGCGTCAGCAGAAAACCGCGTTCACGCTTGCCCGACAGGTACAGCCCGCACAACTGACTGTTGCGGGCCGGATCGATGCGCACGGTGAGTTCCAGCACGCTGCCGTCGCGCGCGTCGTGGATCACGAGGCCGGCGACGTCGATCGCGTAGTCGGCCGGCGCAAGTACGCGGCCATCCAGCCGCGCGGACAGCAATGCCACGTCCTCGCCATCGAGGCGCAGGGGCTCGTCGCGATCCCGCGCGAGCGTCAGTTTCGAATGAACGAGGGTTTCGTCGATATCGAGCTCGAATTTCAGCTCGACCTCGGTGACCCGCCAGGCGGGCGGACGGTAATCGGCGAGACGGACGACGGATTCCGCGGCGAAACGGTCAGCGGTGTTTTCTGTATCCATCGGTCCATTTTATCAGCCGCCGTGCGCGGACCACGGCGCCAGCGCCAAAACGTGATCGACTTCATGCTTTCATTGCACGCCGGGATCGCCCGTATGGAAGTCCGAATGGCTGCGGAGATTCATTACAGGCGTCTCTCGCACAAACGCGTGTGATCGGCATCCACGGACAATCCGGTATCCGAACCCGGCCGGCGTACCAGCATGCATAGCATGCCGGCCACGCTGGCCGCGGCACCCACGATCAATGGCAGGTCGAAGCCGCCCGTGCGTGCTGCAAGCCACGCCGCGAACGCCGGACCTGCCGCCTGACCGACGCCGAACGTGGTGGTGAGCGCGGCGACCAGGCGCACAGGGTTGCGCGGCGCCAGCAAGCGCGCCTCACGCATGGTGTACATCACCACCGGCATGGTGGCGATGCCAATCAACAGCGTGGCCAACACCAGCGCGGCGACGCCATGCCCACCCACGCTCAACAGCATTCCGCCCGCCAGCGATACGCTGCATGCGGCAAGCACCGTGCGATTGTCGACGCGTGCCGGCAACCAGCGCAGCGCCAGCGTTGAGACCGTCATCGCCACGCCGAACAATGGCCAGAACCACTCGCGCAGCGCCGGCAGGTGCAGCTGGCGCTCGGCGATCAATGGCAGGAACGCGGCGGGAATCGTATAGGCGAAACCGAGCAGGCCGTACATCGCCACCAGCGTCCATGTGGAGCCTGACGGCAATGCCGCGCGGGATGACGCGGACGCGCTGCTTGCGGCCGGCGCCTCGTCTTCGCCAAGGCGTCGCCAAGTCCACGCGAACAGCATGACGGTGATGGCACCGAACAGGACCCACAGCGCCGACGACGATGCACCAAGCGGCCGCACCGCCGCGACCAGCAAGCCGCTGCCGACGATGCCGACGCCTGTGCCGCTGAACACCACGTGCTCGAGCCATGGACGACCGGCGGCACGCAGCCGCGCCATGCTCCAGGCGATGCCGTGCACCACCAGCGCGGCCGAAGCGACCCCGGCCGCGAACCGCCACAACAGCCGGATACCCACGCTGGTGGTCGGGCCCATGCCCAGCGTGGCAAGCGCCACCCCGATCGCGCCGATGCGCAGGCTCAAGCGCGGCGGCAGCGGGCGCAGCGCGCACAACAATGCGCCGAGCAGGTAGCCGAGCATATTGGTAGAGGCCAGCCAGCCGCCGGCGACCAGCGTCAGCCCGTCGTCTGCCTGCATCAGCGGCAACAGCGGAGTGAGCACGAAACGTCCGATACCGAGCGCAAGGGCGAGAATGGTCATGCCGACCAGGGCGGTGCGAAGTTCGCGGTTCATGCGGGTCTCGATACGGGAAAGGCCGGACATGCTAGGCTTGTCCATGCATCGAGTAAAACGAATTATTCGAACCATACTTATCGGAAATATCGATCATGGAACTGCGTGAGCTGGAGACCTTTCGCGCTGTCGTCGAGAGCGGCGGCATGAACCGCGCGGCGACGCGCCTCAATCGCGCGCAGTCGAGCATCACCGCGCGCATCCGCCAACTGGAGGCCTCCCTCGGCGTGTCGTTGTTCGAGCATGAAGGACGCGGCCTGCGCCTGACGGCGGCGGGCGATGCCCTGGTCGGTTATGCCGATTGCCTGTTGTCGCTGGCCGACGAGACGCGCGCCGCGATGCGCCGCGACAAGGCCTGCGGACGCCTGCGCCTCGGCACCATGGAAAGCGTGGCGGCCAGCCGCCTGCCGCGGCCCTTGGCCGGCTTCCATCAACGGCACCCGGAAATCTCGGTGGAATTGCAGACCGCGCACTCGCGCGAGTTGCTGGCACGGCTGCAGGCCGGCGCGCTGGACGTGGCCATCGTCAGCGACGAGGTGGACGACGAACGTTTCGCCAGCGTGCCGTGGCACGTCGAGGAACTGGTGCTGGTGGCGGCGGCGGGCGACGCCGTGCGCGATCCGCGGCGGATGGTGGGCGGTACCCTGCTGGTGCTGGGCGGCAATGGCTGCGCCTACCGGCGGCGCTTCGAACAATGGCTGCAGAACCTGCGCGTGGTGCCGTCGCGCGAGCTGGAATTCGCGTCCTATCACGCCATCCTGACAGCCGCCGCATCGGGCGTCGGCGCCGGCTTGATTCCGCGTTCGGTGCTGGACATCTACGCGCAGCGCGATGCCGTGTCGGTGCACAAGGTACCGGCGCGCCTTGCACGCGTGCGCACGACCGTGGTCACCTTGCGCGGACGCCACATGCCGGCACTGACGCGGCTGGTCGATTGCCTGCGCGACGATCTGCGGACTTCGCGTCACGGCAACCGCAAAGGCAAAGCCGAGCGGGCGAGTTGACCGGCGACCCGCCAGGCGCAGGCAAAGCGTTCAATACAGGCGCATGCATCTGGACGTCTGGATGTCCAAAACAGGCATTGACAAGCCCCAACCGCGGCGCTAGCTTCGGGGCCATGTCATTTGCACGCACGCCAGCGGTCGGGTTCATCGCGCCGGATTCCACCGGTCGGATGCTGGCGGCCATCGGCACGATCATTACCACCACGACCACCGGAAACGGGCGGGCGTTCGTGCGCGAATAATCCTTGCACGCAACGGTCCCGCCCTCGACGAGGCGGGCCGGCGCAATCCGACACCCGCCAGCGAGACGGGACCTCGATAGGAGGTCACCGTGAACGCCAACGCTTCGCCCCTCGCCGCACACCGCCCCGCCCGGCCACCGGAACCCCTGCAGGCAAATTCCGCGCCGAACCCGCTGTCGCGAGCGCTGGCCGTGGGCGTGATCGGCCCCGGCCGGGTGGGTGGCGCATTGCTCCGCCAACTTCGCGCCGCGCAGCCGCGCCTGCAACGTGACATGGGGCTGGCCCTGCAGCTCTGCGGCGTCGTCACCCGTCAGCGCATGTGGCTGGACTGCGACGATCCCGAACTCGATGCCCGCGACGGCGCGCAAACCTGGCGTCCCGCCGATCTCGAAGCCTTCGCGGACCACGTGCACGGCGACGGGCGCGCCGCGCTGCTGGTGGATTGCAGCGCCAGCGAGGAGGTGACCTCACGTTATCCGTTCTGGCTGGCGGCCGGCATCCACGTGGTGACGCCGAACAAGCTCGCCGGCAGCGGGTCGCTGGATCGCTGGCGCACCATCCGCAGCGCGTGCACGCGTGGCGCGCGCTTCCGCTACGAAACCACGGTCTGCGCCGGCTTGCCGGTCATCCAGACGTTGCGCGATCTGCTCGACACCGGCGACGAGCTGCTGGGCATCGACGGCATGTTTTCGGGCACGCTGGCGTGGCTGTGCAATCGTCACGACGGGCAGCAGCCGTTTTCCGCGCTGCTGCGCGAAGCGCACGCGCTGGGCTATACCGAACCCGATCCGCGCGCAGATCTTTCCGGCATCGACGTCGCGCGCAAGCTGGTGATCCTGGCACGCGAAGCGGGCCGTGCGCTTTCACTCGAAGACGTGGAAATCGAAAGCCTGCTGCCGCCTCCATTGGCAAGCTTGTCGACCGAAGCCTTCATGCAACGCGCGTACGAACTCGACGAGCCGCTGGCCGCGTGGCTCACGCGTGCCCAGATTGCCAACGGCGTGCTGCGGCACGTGGGCAGCCTCGACCGGCACGGCCGCGCACGCGTGCGGCTGGCCATCCTGCCCTCGAATCACCCGTTCGCGCACACGCGCCTGACCGACAACGTGGTGCAGTTCCGCACCCAGCGCTACCGCGACAATCCGCTGCTGGTGCAAGGGCCCGGCGCGGGACCGGAAGTGACCGCCGCCGGCGTGTTCGCCGACGTGCTGCGGATCGCCGAAACGTTGGCGGTGTCATCATGTGCGCCGCCATGATCGAACACGTGCTGCCGAAATCCGCCGCGCCCCATACACGCATTGCCCGCGCATTCGCGCCTGCCAGCGTGGGCAATGTCGGCGTGGGGTTCGACATCCTCGGCCACAGCATGGCCGGCGCCGGCGATCGCGCCGAAGTTCGCGTGATCGACGAACCAATCGTGCGCATCGCCGCGATCGATGGCGCGGTGACCGACCTGCCGCGCGAACCACGACTGAACACGGCAGGCATGGCCTTGCTGGCGCTGCGCGCAGCGCTTTCGCTACCGAACGGATTCGAATTGACCCTGCACAAGGGCATTCCGCTCGGGTCGGGCATGGGTGGTTCGGCCGCCTCCTGCGTCGCCGCGCTGGTGGCCGCCAACACCTTGCTGGAACAGCCGCTGCCGCGCGAAGCGCTGTATCGCTTCGCGCTGGACGGCGAAGCCGTGGCCAGCGGCAGCCGCCACGGCGACAACCTGGGTTCGATGTTGCTGGGCGGACTGGTACTCGCGACGCACGATCGGCTGCTGCGCATCCCGGTGCCGCACGCATGGCATTGCGCGCTGGTGCATCCGCATTGCGTGCTGGAGACGCGCAAGGCGCGCGCCGCGCTGGTCGGCGACTATGCGCTGGATGCATTCATCGCGCAAAGCTCCAATCTTGCGCTGGTGCTGGCGGGCTGTTTTCGCGGCGACGCCACGCTGGTGCGCGCGGGCTTGCGGGACGTGCTGGTGGAGCCGCGTCGCGCATCACTGGTGCCGGGCTTCGCACGCGTGAAGCAGGCCGCGCTCGATCACCGCGCGCTCGGCGCCAGCATTTCGGGCGCTGGCCCGAGCGTGTTCGGCTGGTACGAAAACCGCGGCGACGCCGAGGCGGCGGCCGCGGCGATGCAAGGCGCGTTCGCCGCGGAAGGATTGCGAAGCGATGCGTTCGTCGCGCCGATCGAATCGCCCGCTGCTGCATTGATCGAACACCTTGACGACGCGGCCGTTTGCGCGGCGCTGCCATGAACGAACCCCTGCGTTACCTCAGCACCCGCGGCCGAAGCCCAGCCGTCACGATCAGCGGCGCCATCGCCGTCGGCCTTGCACCGGACGGCGGCTTGTACGTCCCGGAGACATTGCCGCGACTCGATGCCACCTCTTTCAATCCGAACGGCACGCTCGCCGACACCGCTGCAACATTGCTGGCGCCGTTTTTCGCGGGCGATCCACTGGCCGCCGAATTGCCCGCGATCTGTCGGGAAGCGCTGGATTTCGAAACGCCTTTGCGTCCCTTGCCGCAGCGCGATGCTTTCGTGTTGGAGCTTTTCCACGGCCCGACCGCCGCGTTCAAGGATGTCGGCGCGCGCTTTCTCGCAGCCTGCCTGCGCCGGCTGCCACGCGAAGATGCACGCCCACTCACCATCCTGGTCGCCACCTCGGGCGACACCGGCGCGGCGGTCGGCGCCGCGTTCCACCGGCAGCCGAATATCGAAGTCGCGATTCTTTATCCCGACAAACGGGTTTCGCCACGCCAGGCGCATCAACTCGGAAGTTTCGGCGGCAACGTGCACACGTTGCGCGTGCAGGGTCGCTTCGACGACTGCCAGCGCATGGTCAAGGCCGCACTCAACGATGCGGCATTGCAATCGGTACGCCCACTAAGTTCCGCCAACAGCATCAGCCTCGGGCGCCTGCTGCCGCAAACGAGTTACTACGCGCACGCCGCATTGCAGTGGTGGCGCGAACACGGCACGCCACTCAACTTCATCGTGCCGACCGGCAATCTCGGTAATGCGCTGGCCGCATTGTGGGCGCGGCAAATCGGCTTGCCAGTCGGCGGGGTGTACCTCGCTTGCAACGCCAACGCCACGTTGCCGGAATTTTTCGACGGCGGCGAGTATTGCCCACGTGACGCCATCGGAACGCTCGCCAATGCGATGGACGTCGGCGCACCCAGCAACTTCGAGCGCTTGTGCTGGACCTTCGGGAATGACGACGCGAAGCTGCGCCGCGCGCTTCGGGTGGAAAGCGTCGACGACGCCACGATCCGCCGCACGATCGCCCACCATGCCAACGCGCACGGCGAAGTGTTCTGCCCGCACACGGCGACCGCGATGCACGTCCTCGACGACCTGCGCGACACCGGCGATACAGCGCCATGGGCGGTGGTCGCGACCGCCCATCCGGCCAAGTTCGAAGGCGTGGTCGAGCCCCTGGTCGGCCGTTCGATACCGGTGCCCGCCGCGCTCGCGGCGATGCTGGAGCGACCGGCCGAAGCCGAACCGTTGGCCGCCGAAGACGAGGCCCTGAAACGCTGGCTGCGCGATTTACCTCCGCAATCACGCGACGATGCGGCTTCCACGCGTGGCCATCTGGACGTCCAGACGTCCGCGGATCGCGCATAGAACGAATCGTCATCAGAAAACGCTTGACACGCGCACAAAGCCCCATTTACTTTCGACCCATGCCGCAGCGCAACATCCACCGCAACGTCGCCAAAGCCGATCGCCTCGTCGCGATCGACCGCGCGTTGCAGCTTCGCGGCATGCCCGAGATCGACCAGATCCTCGCCCTCGTCCTCGTACTTGTTCTCCTTATTACCAGCGGAGGTGCGGGCTGAGGGCGCGTGTCCAGGTAACCAGAAACAAACCTGAATACTCCTGAAGAACCCCGCACCGGAAACGGATGCGGGGTTTTTTATTGCCTTCGGCGCCGCCTCATCAAGCGGAGCCAACGATGAAAAACCCCAACCGGCAAGCCAGCGACGCCCACGACGACGTATCCACCGGACACGTTCGCATCTTCGACACCACCCTGCGCGATGGCGAACAGGCGCCGGGATTCGCGCTCGATCCCAAGGCCAAGCTCCGGATGGCGCAGATGCTGGAAGCGCTGGGTGTGGACGTGCTCGAAGCCGGATTTCCGCAGGCGTCGCCGGACGATTTCGCTGCCACCGCGCGCATCGCGGAAACGCTGCGCGAAGGCACCACGGTGTGCGCGCTGGCGCGCTGCCGCGATGGCGACACCGATCGCGCCGGCCGTGCGCTGGAGAAGGCGAAGCGCTCCCGCATCCACGTGTTCATCTCGACCAGTCCGCTGCACCGCGAGCACAAGCTCGGCATGAGCCGCGCGCAGGTACTCGATGCCGCGGTGGCCGCGGTGGAGCGCGCGCGCGGGCTGTGCGACGAAGTCGAATTCTCGGCCGAAGACGCGATGCGCACCGAACCCGAATACCTCGCCGAGGTGTTCAGCGCGGTGGTCGCGGCAGGTGCCGGCACCTTGAACGCGCCGGACACCGTGGGCTATGCGATTCCCTCGGAAGTAGCCGGACGCTTCGCGTGGCTGCGCGCCCACGTCAAGGGCGCCGAGCGCGTGGTGTTTTCCTGCCACTGCCACGACGACCTCGGCATGGGCGTCGCCAACAGCCTCGCCGCGGTCAGCGCGGGCGCGCGCCAGGTGGAATGCACCGTCAACGGCATCGGCGAGCGCGCCGGCAATGCGGCGCTCGAAGAGGTCGTGATGGCGATGCGCGTGCGGAAGGATCGGCTGCCGTTCGAGACCGGGATCCAGTCGGCCCGGCTCTTCGAGACGAGCCAGCTGCTCGCGAGGCTTGCCAACGAACCCGTGCAGGCCAACAAGGCCATCGTCGGACGCAACGCGTTCGCCCACGA